>LAZR01000009.1_pt1 | contig 375787 bp, 425 predicted proteins | sample 329461 | NCBI WGS metagenome assembly LAZR01 (sample SAMN03002196, study PRJNA259156) | marine sediment metagenome | biome: sea floor; feature: Hydrothermal impacted sediments; material: marine sediment; isolation source: Loki non-amplified sample from Loki's castle hydrothermal vent sediment ... | reverse complement strand
CTCATGCTGCAAACCCGAACCAGAGCCCTCGATGGCACCCTGCGCGCCAAGTTCGAGCAATGGCATCCGGCGTTGAAGCCTTCGTCCGAAACCGAAATGGCTGCATGATTGCCCCACACTTTACGGTACTCTCCAAAAGCGCCGCTATCATCCGCCTTTCGTTAGGCACACACATATCGACAAGACATGGCGGACCACTCCAATTGCAGTTGATCATGCGGCTCTAACGCGGCTTTTAGGATACCGGCAACATTTAGGACCTTTACCAACGGCAAAAGCAACCCTAATCGGGATTGAAACCGCCCGGACAATCAAACGTGGACATGTCCATCACAATCGATCAGGTATCTTGGGCGAGTTGGAGTTTATCAGCAAGCCATTCGAAACCGCTTACCCCCTGAACTCGAAGGCCCAAACCATGCCGAGAGAAATTAATGCAACAGTCCCCTTTTCCATGCTGGGTTACATCCACACCGCCACGCGCGGACGCCCCAATGCCATCCTATCGGACGTGGCCGCGCGCCTCGCAGCGCAAGGAGTCCGCGTAACCGGACTGGTCCAATTCCGCGCACCTCAAACCGGTGCGCACCCCTGCGACATGGAGCTGATGTGCCTACCCGGCGGGCAGGTTTTTTCTATCGCGCAGGATCTGGGCCGCGGCGCCTCGGGATGCCGGATGGACATCGGATCGCTCGAAACCGCCGTCGCACAGGTCGAGCGCGAAATCGCTCAGGGCGCAGAGGTGCTCATTGTGAATAAATTCGGCGCACAAGAGTCGAAGGGCCACGGGTTTAGCGCCGCAATCGCGCAGGCTCTCGACCGGGGCGTGCCGGTCATCACCGTGGTCAATCCGCTCAATATCGAAGCCTTCTTGCGGTTCGCAGATGGCATGGCCACAGAACTGGCACCGGAAGCCGATGCAATTATGGCGTGGGTGGCGCAAAAGCCGGCGGCCACCCCGCCGTCACCAACAAAGCCGTGACACGGATGCGCGATTTTGAACCGGCCGCGACACCCACCGGCAAACGGCGACCGCTGCGGTATTGCTTTACGCTCCGCTGCGCGCCATCAGAGCGCGGGCTTTGATCCGCACCGGTTCATCCACCATGGCCCCATCGACAGACACCGCGCCATCGCCCGCCTCCAGAACGCGGCGCGCCCAATCAAGCTCCTCCGGCGCGGGAGCGAAATTGCGCATCACCTCGGCGATCTGTTTGGGGTGGATACATAGTTTTCCGGTCATCCCCAATGCGCGGGCGTGTTGGGTATCGCTGGCGGTGATCGACAGATCATCCAACGCGGTGGTTACCCCGTCAATCGGGGCGGCGATCCCGGCCAGGCGCGAGGCCAATACCACTTCACAGCGGGCAGGCAAAAGCACCTCGCGCAGATGCGCACAGCCCAGATCCGCACAATAATCCACCGACCCAAAGGCCAATCGCACCACATTTTCAGTGGCGGCAATGGCGCGGGCATCGGCAATCCCACGCGCGGTTTCAACCAATGCGATGATCGGCGTATGTCCTGTGAAATCGGCGGCAACCCGATCCAACGCGGCCCCGCTTTCGGCTTTGGGCAGCATAATCGCCGCGACCGGCAGGGTGCGTAGTGCGGCCAGGTCATCCTCGTGCCACGGGGTGCCCGCCGGATTGATCCGGACGATCACCGGCAGATCGGTAAAATCGGTGCGCAGGGCAACGCGGGCGGCGTCTTTTGCTTCGGGTGCGACGGCATCTTCCAGATCGAGAATCACCGCGTCCGCGCCGCTGCGGGCAGCTTTCTCGAACCGTTCGGGGCGGTTCGCCGGCACAAACAGCGGCGCCCATAGGGTGTCAACATTCACCATTTGGCAGTCGCCTCCATGGCAACGGGCCCACCGTCTTGCGCCGTCCAAAGCCGCATCACCTCGCCATCCTCACTGGCGTTGAGCGAAAAATCACTGGTATCGAAAATTGTCGATAGGCTGCGGAAGCTGAATTCAGCCGGACGCGCGCCACGCAATTCTTCGGCATAAAGCGCCAAAAGCGTGGCCTGCAACGGGCCGTGCACAATCAAGCCGGGATAGCCTTCGACATCGCGCGCATAGGGTGCATCGTAATGGATGCGGTGGCCGTTAAAGGTCAAAGCGGAATAGCGAAACAACAGCGGCGGGGTGGGTGTGACGGGGCGGCGATGCGCACCGGCCGGGGCGGCGGGCGCACCGGCGGCCTTGGGCGCGGCGGGTTTCGCCGGATCATCGACATCACGGTAGACGATGTCTTGACGTTCGCTCAGCACATGGCGCGTCCCGCTTGAAATTTCGTGCTGGACCGTGACGAAACACAGCGTGCCGCTGCGCCCCTGTTTGACCGTCACATCGGAAATCGTGGAATGACGGGAAACCACATCACCCACATGGATATCGTCATGAAGGGTAAGCGCCCCGCCCGCCCACATGCGCCGCGGCAAAGGCACAGGAGGCAGAAAGCCGCCGCGTTTCGGATGCCCGTCGGGGCCGATTGCCGTCGAAGGCACCGCTGGAGGCGCCACGCACAAATGAATAAACAGCGGGGCAATCGCACCATTGCCTGTCTCCAGGTCCAGATCAAGCGTAGCGCCGTACCGCTGCACCATGTCGGAAGTCACCGTTTCGCTGGCTGTTTCGGTATTGCCTATCCAGCTGCGAAGGTGGTCGATATCGAGGCTCATGTGCGTGTCTCCATTTTGGACAATCCGGGTACCGGACAGTAGATGCGGGATGCGTCGCCGATCATGCCCACGGGGATGGGAAATTCAACCGGCGCGTTGACAGGGGGTATGGGAAACGACCCATACGGTCGCCCCAGCAGAGGCCATAGCGGCGGCATTATAACGACCTCGGCAGGCCGCGCGCGTGTTCGGCGCCGCCGTTTTCGGGGATCCATTCCGCCCCGCCATGCGCCGTGATCAGGGCGTCGACACCGGCTTTCGGTTCGGCGCGCGCGTCATCGATCTTGGGGTGATATGCGTCTGGACATGAGGCGCAAAGCAATTGCGCCCCATCGCGGATGTCCTGAAACTGTTCCTCGGCATAATCTATCATCTGATGTCCTTGACGGTCGGCGCGACCCGGGGGGCGATCCGGCGGGGCGATGGAATGCGCAAAGATAACCCGAGGATGGGGGTATAAATCAAATATCCATTTATACTATAAGAAATAACATTTTGTTATAGCTGCCGCGCGCATCCCCAATTGGCGCGGCCCCACTCAGGAGCCCAAAATGGACCTGCGGCAATTGCGCTATTTCCTGACCATCGTCGAACAGGGATCGTTTTCGCGCGCGGCGGCGGTGTTGAACGTGGCCCAACCGGCCTTGTCCATCCATCTGCGTAAAATGGAAGATGCCTTGGGCACGCCGCTTTTGATCCGCCGCCCACAAGGCGTGGTGCCGACAGAGGCAGGGGATTTATTAGCGCTTCGGGCGCGCAGGATCCTGTCGGAAATGGCCCGCACCGAGGACGAAATCCGCTCGCTCCATTCCGATCCGGCAGGCGAGGTGCGTCTCGGGTTCCCCGTCACGGTCAGCAGCATCCTCTCGGTGCCGCTGATTTCTGCCGCCCGCGACAGATATCCGAGAATCCGCATCAACATCGCCGAGGCCATGAGCGGATTTGTCAGCGAATGGTTGATGGATGGGCGCATCGATATGGCAATCCTTTACAATGATATCGGGCAAAAGGGGCTGCGTTCGGATTTGCTCTTGAAGGAGGAATTGGTGATGCTGACACCGCCGGGCGATCATATGCCCGATCCGGTATCCCTCGCGGATCTCCAGCGGACAGCCCTGATTTTGCCCAGCTCCGCGCATGGCTTGCGCCGGATGATCGATCAGGCCGCCCGCCACGCCGGCAGCAAGCTGACATGTGAAGTCGAAATCGACTCGTTCAGCAATATCAAAGCGCTGGTCGCGGGTGCGCATGGCTGTTCGATCCTGCCCTATCACGCCGTCGCGGCAGAGGCGAAAGCAGGGCTGGTTGGCATCCGCCATTTTGCAGAACCACGTTTGTGGCGCTCGGCCTATTTGGTGCATATGACCGACCGGCCTATGTCGCGCGCGGGCGAGGTCATTGCCGATCTGTTGCGCGAAACTGTCGCCACATTGCTCGCAGATGGCGCATGGGCGATTGACGGGCTGATCGCGCCGGACGCGTCGAACGTTTAGCGGCAAATGCGGGGACGCCGCCCTCGGGGCCATATCGCCCCCCTGCCCCGCCGCCGCCCTTACTCGCAGCATCCCTATATGCCCCCTGCTCTTGGCGCGGGTGGGCGATGTTGCGGCGGGTGGGCGAACGGGTCCGGCTTAAACAGGCCGCCAAAATGCGCCCGCCATGAGGTCGAACCGCAGGGTGAATAACGGCGTTGCATATTTGACAGGTTGAATTCCCTACGCCAACGGACGTAGCTATTCCTATGAAACCGAAAATTATTACCACACTCAAAACCTACGACCGTCGACAATTTTCCGATGATCTGCTGGCCGGCATGACCGTCGCGATGGTCGCCCTACCCCTCAGCCTTGCCATCGCCATCGCCTCTGGCGCGGGGCCGGAAAAGGGTCTGGTCACCGCCATCGTCGCCGGATTTCTTATTTCGCTTCTGGGCGGCAGCCGCGTGCAAATCGGCGGTCCAACGGGAGCGTTTATCGTCGTCGTCTACGGGATTATCGCCGAGCATGGCTATGACGGGCTTGTTCTGGCGACGCTCATGGCCGGGATGATTATGATGATTGCCGGATATCTTCGGGCCGGAAATCTTGTCGCCTTTGTCCCCGAAGCCGTGATCAACGGATTTACCATCGGCATCGGCGTGGTCATCGCCACAAGTCAGATCAAAGACCTGCTCGGGCTGTCCGGCGCGCAAGTCCCTGCGGAGTTCATCGCCAAGATCGAAACCCTATGGCAGGCGCGCGAGACCCTGAACGGCTTTGCTCTTGGTATCGGGCTTGTTACCATGGTGTTGATCGTCCTCTTGCGCAGACTCGCCCCGAGATTTCCGGGATTGATCGTTGCGGTCGGGCTGACCTCGGGCGTTGTCGCGTTCGCCCCGCTTCCAGTGGACACGATCTTTTCACAATTCGGCAGTTTGCCACATGCTTTGCCGGTTCCCGCCCTGCCTGACATCAGCGCGGCGCGCATCATCGAGCTGCTTCCATCGGCCTTGGTCATCGCTTTTCTGGCCAGTGTTGAATCGTTGTTATCGGCGATGGTCGCGGACAAAATGATCGGCGGGCATCACCGGCCCAATGCCGAAGTTCTCGCCCAGGGGTTTGCCAATATCGGCTCTGCCTTGTTCGGCGGTCTTCCGGCGACGGGTGCGATTGCGCGCACCGCCACCAACGTGCGGGCGGGCGGCAAAACCCCCGTGGCCGGCATTGTTCATGCCTTGACCATCCTGCTTGTGATGATGTTGGCGGCCCCATTGGCGGGATATCTGGCCATGCCTGCGCTTGCCGGTTTGTTGATCCTAACCGCGTGGAATATGAGCGAGCCACATAAATGGCGCAGCTATCTACATGCGCGCCCTTCGGATCGGGTGCTTCTGGTGCTGACGTTGGTTTTGACGGTTTTTGCCGATTTGACCGTCGCCATTGGCGTGGGTGTCAGCATCGGTCTGGCGCTCAGGCTGCGCCGCAACAATGCCGACATGGAAAAAGACTGGACCCCGCCGGAGCGATAAGGCCCGCGATGAACACCGGCGCGCTGATCCCTGCGGGGTTATCAACGCACCAGCACCTCAAATGCCTTGAAACGCCATATCGAGGGCGCGGGTGATGTCATCGTGATGGGCATCAAGGCTGCCCAAAGCCGCGCCCATCTCGGCCAAAGGCACCGCCGCGAGAAATTGCGTCACCATGACCATTTCGGTTTCGCCCAAAAGAAACACCGGATTGAGACCGCGCGCCGGTTTCGGCGCGCTGGCGCGCGGCAAAAGCGGCACAACGATACGGGTTTTCAATGGCTCCAGAAGGTCGGCCTGCACATCCAGAACCAAAGCCCCGTCGCGCAGGGCATAAACATCATGGCGTGGCATTCAAACCTCGTGGCGGGTTGCGGCGCGGGACAGGCATAGCATCCTTAAAACCGCCGGAAACCGGCAAGAGGCAAACCGCTTTGCGCGGCAAAACTGTTGGAACTTTCCAAAGCCTCGGCATTGTCTTTGCGCCAGTCTTCGCGGCTGCGCGCGCGCAATGCCGCGCGGATGCCTTCTTCGGCCGCGCGTGACAAATTGACATGGCTTTCACGGGCGCGGCTGACGAGGGCGGCGTCGAGGCTCAGATTGGTGGGCTTGCGCCCTTCGATGCGCGACATGGCGTGGCTCCGGTGACATTGGGTGATCCAGCCTACCACAGCTGCGCCCGCCGATCCAGCCCATGCGCACAAACCTGCGCATGGCATCGCACATATCCCGCGTAAAAACGCCGGACGGATGATGCAAGGCGGCGCTCCGCCACACATATAAAGGCGGCGTTGATACGGGATAGACCAACGCCGCCATCACAGGTTGTCCGTCGTCAGAGTTTTCTGGAGAACTGAGCGTTTTTGCTAACCGAGGCTCTGGTTCATCATTGGGTTCATATTAGGCGGCAGCTTTCTGGTGCTGCAAGCGGCGTTTCTGGATTGTCTGTTTCTTGATCCTCTTCCTTTCTCTGAGAATGGTTTCAGCCCTGCCAAAGTAGACATCGGCCGGTGTGACGTTGTTCAGGCTCTCGTGGTAACGTCGGTGATTGTAGTAGTCGACGAAGGCCTCGATCTGCTGTTCCAGGTCACCGGGCAGATAGTAATGCTCAAGCAGGACCCGGTTCTTCATCGTTTGATGCCAGCGCTCGATCTTGCCTTGGGTTTGTGGATGGAACGGTGCACCTCGAACGTGATCCATGCCTTTTTCTTCCAGCCAATTGGCCAGATCGCCGGCAACGTAGGATGAGCCATTGTCGCTGAGCAGGCGCGGTTTGTGCAGAACCGTGGCCTGATCACAACCCGATGCGGCCAATGCCAGGTCCAGCGTGTCTGTGACGTCGCCTGCTTTCATTGTCGTGCAAAGCTTCCATGAGATGATGTAACGGCTGTAATCGTCCAGGATGGTGCTGAGATAGAACCACCCCCATCCGATGACTTTCAGGTAGGTGAAGTCGGTCTGCCAGAGCTGGTTGATGGCCGTTGTTTTGTCTTTGAACTCTTCGGCGGCCTTAATCACCACAAAAGCCGGGCTGGCAATCAGATCCTGCTCTTTCAGCCGCCTGTACACAGTGGATTCCGACACGAAGTAACGTTTGGTGTCGGTGAACTTCACCGCCAGTTCTCGTGGCGTCAGGTCTTCGTTTTCCAGTGCGAAGTCGATGATCTGGTCTCGCATGTCGTCAGGGACACGGTTCCACACCGATCTGGGCTTTGGGGATTTGTCATGCAGAGCATCCAATCCGCCATCCAGATAAAGGTCATACCAACGATAAAACGTAGAACTGGGGATATCCAACATTTCCAGCGTCTGTTTTGCTGGCAGATGCGAGGCTTCAACCGTTCGAATGATCTCAAGCTTCTCAGAGGCTGGGTATCTCATGCCTCGTCCTCCCCATCCCCGATCATGCTTTTTTTGAGCAGCCGGTTCTCAAGGGTCAGTTCCGCCACGACCTCTTTCAGGGCTGCAGACTCAGACCGCAAATCCTTCACCTCAGGCGAAGTGGCCTGACGGGCCGTATCGCCCGCCAAACGGCGCTTCCCGGCTTCAAGAAACTCTTTCGACCAGCTGTAATACAGGCTCTCAGAGATGCCTTCCTGGCGGCACAAGGAGGCGATGCTTTCTTCGCCTCGCAGCCCTGCCAGAACAACGCGGATCTTCTCCTCGGCTGAGTAATGCCTGCGGGTTTTGCGGCGAATGCTTTTCACTACCTTGTCAGCAGCGGCTTTCGATTGTCCGGATTTCTGTCTCATCTTCACTCCATATCAGTTCCGATGAACCAGAAATCCTCCGTTACTCAAACCCTCAAATCTCTCCAACAAGCGCTGACGTCAGACAGAGCTGAAAGTCCTCAGATTATGAAAGTCCGCTCTGGCTGGAACGGTTGGTCGATGGAATGTCTAGGGATACACTGCCCTCAGGGCAAGTCAGTAGTCATGGTCTTGGCCGCTGGAATCCGCTTTTAGCCGTGTTTTCGACGGGTTGTGCAGCATCAACGTGCCTCAAGTCTGGTGTGGTGCGGCCGCAGAACGGGCTGGTGCGAGGGCCGGATAAATAGCGGCGCGGTGCACGGGCCGGCAGAACACGGCGAGGCTCAAGGGGCCGGCGCGGGCGCTTGACCCGTGTTTCGGGGCCGCATTTATGGCGCTTTGTGGCGCGAGGATTGAGCGATCATGGCGAAGCGCATCGCCGTCCCGCTCCTAAACGGATCGGTTATGGGCCATGGCGCCGGTGATTGGTTTAGACCATTGCGCAGAGGGGCCGTGGCTACAGGGTGGGGTATTACCCTGGAGGCCCATTTGACAGATCTGCGGGCGGTGTTGATGCATCGCGGTTGCCTTGCTTTCCGTCTGCGTGCCAGCCTGCTGCGGCGCTCTTTCGCGATCTGATGACTTGAGGTTTACGTCGCGGGTGGCTAATAATCTAACAAATGTTAGAATATTAGCGAAGAGAGCAGATGACCGGACCACTTCAACACCTGAAAATCATTGAACTCGGCCATGTTATTGCCGGACCGCTTTCCGCCGCTTTGCTTTCTGATTTTGGCGCAGATGTCATCAAGATCGAATCGCCGAACCGGACGGACATGGTGCGCGACCTTGGACCCAAAGCCGAAGATGGGGTGGGCGTCTGGTGGAAAACGCTGGGCCGTAACAAGCAAACCCTGAGCCTGAATTGGAAGTCGGATGAAGGCCGCGAGATCCTGCGCAAACTGGTTGAAGGTGCCGATGTGCTGGTTGAAAATTTCCGCCCCGGCGTGCTGGAGCGCGGAGGGGTCGGGCCAGAGACCTTGCACGAATGGAATCCGGATCTGACCATTCTGCGGATTTCGGGGTATGGGCAGGACGGCCCGATGCGGGATGTGCCCGCCTTTGGACGTGCCGCAGAAGCCATGAGCGGTCTGGCGCATCTGACAGGGTTCACCGACGGGCCGCCAATGCACCCCGGATTTCCGGCGGCGGACAGCACCACCGGTTTGATGGGTGCTTTGGGCATTATGATCGCGCTGTTTGCGCGCGAAAAGGGCACGGCGCGTGGTCAGGTTATTGATCTGGCGGTGTTCGAGGCCTTGCTGCGATTGATGGATTATCCGGTTCCGGCTTTGACGGGTGCCAATCATTCGCCGCGCCGCAACGGGTTGCGCCAGCCGATGGATTACGCGCCGGGGGGCATGTTTCGCACCTCCGATGGCGTGTGGTTGACGGTTTCAGCAGGCAGCGCCGAGACCGCGCAGCGGCTGTTGCGTGCGGTGGGCGGCGATGCTTTGGCCGATGATCCGCGGTTTGCGACCCTTGCCGAGATGTCGCAGCACATGGCCGTGGTCTTTGATGCCATCAATGATTTCGTCACGCAGCACACCCTTGCCGAGGTCGAGGCGGTATTCGCCCGTCACGACGCGATTGCCTCGCGGGTGCTGAGTGTCGAAGAGATCACGACCAACGAACAAATCAAGCATCGCGGCGATATCGTATCGGTCGAAGGCGAGCCGACAAAAGTCATCGGTCCGGTCCCGCATATGAGCGCCACACCCGGCGCGCTGCGATGGCTGGGACGGGCACCCGGCGCCGACACGCGCAGCATTCTGCGCGAGCTTGGTTTTGACGATGACCAAATCGCGGCTCTGAGCGATGCAGGGCTGATAAGTTTTGACGATGGGGAGGACAGATCATGACATTTCGAATGACAGACGAGCAAAGAGAAATTCGCGACCAGATTTTGCGGATATGCGAACAGTTCGACGACGACTATTGGCTGGAGCGCGACCGCAACGGCGGCTTTCCGCATGATCTGCACAGGGCCATGGCCGATGGCGGATGGCTTGGGATTGCCATGCCGGAATCGGTTGGCGGCGCCGGTTTGGGGATCACCGAAGCAACCATCATGATGCAGGCCATCGCCGAATCGGGTGCAGGGGCCAGCGGGGCTTCGGCGGTCCATATGAATATATTCGGGCTCAATCCGGTGGTGAAGTTCGGCTCTGACGCGCAGCGCGCGCGGATGTTGGCGCCTCTGATCTCCGGCGATGAAAAAGCCTGTTTCGCCGTGACCGAACCGACCACCGGATTGGATACGACCAAATTGAAAACCATGGCTGTGCGGCAGGGTGATCACTACATCGTGCATGGTCAGAAAGTTTGGATTTCGACGGCGCAGGTCGCGCATAAGATGCTGCTTTTGGCCCGAACCACGCCGATTGAAGAGGTTACCAACCCGACCGAAGGATTGAGCCTGTTCTATACCGACCTTGATCGCAAATACGTGGATGTGCGCGAGATCGAGAAAATGGGGCGCAAAGCGGTCGATTCGAATGAAGTCTTCATCGATGGTCTACCCATTCCGGCCGAAGATTTGATCGGTGAAGAAGGTCAGGGGTTCCGGCAGATTTTGCACGGGCTGAACCCTGAACGCATCCTTGTGGCCGGAGAATGCATCGGCATTGCGCGCAATGCTTTGACCCGTGCCGCGAAATACGCCAACGAGCGCGTGGTTTTTGGCCGGCCGATCGGTCAGAATCAGGGGGTTCAGCACCCGTTGGCGCGGGCGTGGGCGCGGGTGGAATCAGCCAACCTTATGGTAATGCACGCCGCCGCCCTCTACGATTCGGGCGAGGCCTGCGGCGTCGAGGCGAACGCGGCCAAGCTTTTGGCGGCGGATGCGGCGGTTGAAGCGACCGAGGCGGCGCAAATTTCCTTTGGGGGATTCGGCTATGCCAAGGAATATCATGTCGAACGGCTGGTTAGAGAGGCACTGCTGTTCCGGATCGTTCCGGTGACGCCGCAAATGCTTTTGTCGTTTATTGCTGAAAAAGCCCTTGGACTTCCAAAATCTTACTAGTCTTCCACGCCTGACGCAAGATTCCCAAGTATGCTCAGTTGTGGCATGGTCGGCGGATGAGACGCTCCGACATCTGCCTTTACCTTGGCCCCGCCGACCGCACCGAGCTGCAAGCCCTGATCGCCAACCGCAACACGCCGCGCAAGCTCGTCTGGCGGGCCGAGATCGTGCTGGCCACGGCCGATGGGAGTGGCACCACCGAGATCATGCGGCAGACGGGCATGTCGAAGCCGACGGTCTGGCGCTGGCAGGAGCGGTATCTCGATGAGGGCGTGGCGGGGCTCAAGCGGGACAAGACGCGGCCCTCTCGGGTGCCGCCGTTGCCTCGGGAGGTCCGGCTGAAGGTGATCGCGAAGACCGTGCAGGAGGCCCCGCCCAATGCCACGCACTGGAGCCGCGCGTCGATGGCAGAGGCGGTGGGAATTTCGGCTTCGAGCGTGGGGCGCATCTGGGCCGATGCCGGGCTGAAGCCGCATATCGTGAAGGGCTTCAAGGTCTCGAACGACCCGATGTTCGAGGAGAAGGTCACCGAGATCGTCGGCCTCTACCTCGACCCGCCGGACCGCGCGGTCGTGCTCTGCGTCGACGAGAAGTCCCAGATCCAGGCGCTCGACCGGACCCAGCCGGGGCTGCCGCTCAAGAAGGGACGCGCTGCCACGATGACCCACGACTACAAGCGCCACGGCACCACCACGCTCTTCGCCGCGCTGGACGTGAAGTCGGGCCTGGTCATCGGAGAATGCATGCCGCGCCACCGCGCCAGGGAGTTCCTGAGTTTCCTCCGCCGTATCGACCGGGCGGTGAAGAAGCCCCGCGACATCCATCTCGTGCTCGACAACTACGCCACCCACAAGACGCCCGAGGTGCAGGCCTGGCTGGAGAAGCATCCCCGCTTCAAGCTGCATTTCACGCCCACAAGCGCGTCCTGGATGAACCTCGTCGAGCGCTTCTTCGCCGAGATCACCGCCAAGCGCATCCGCCGCGGCAGCTACTCCAGCGTCGACGACCTCGAGGACGCAATCTACGATTACCTGCTGCAGCACAACGCCAAGCCGAAGCCCTTCGTCTGGAGCAAGACCGCCGAAGACATCCTCGCCCGGGAGCGGCGCGCACTCGACGCGCTCGACCTTATCAGAGGAAATCGGTAGCAAATGTCAGACTCGGAACACTAGGTATGAGGGGGGCGTTGAAAGATCGGGCATTATTGCTTGATTGTTTTTCTAACGCGCGTTAGATTATCGGGGATAACCTCGAACGAGGGACAAAGGGAGGAGGCGTCATGAGTGAGACGCAATTCGGGTCTTCGCGAGAAGACCTACTGGAACGCTCGACCGTTTTTTCAAGCGATTTGTTCGCGGGTAAAACGGTTGTCGTAACTGGCGCAGGTGGTGGCCTGGGCCTGGCGATCGCGGCCCTGTTCGCCAAACTGGGTGCCAATCTTGCAATCAATGGACGTAACGAGGAAAAGCTGGCTTCGGCCAAGGCATTTCTCGAAGACTTGGGCGCCAAAGTCTTTGCCATGCCGATGACCATCCGCGACCCCGAACAGGTCGAGGATTTCGTCAGCAAGGTGAATCAGGAATACGGATCGATTGACGTTCTGGTCAATAATGCGGGCGGGCAGTTTCCACAGGCTGCTCTGGATTTCACCCCTAAGGGCTGGAACGCGGTGATCGATACCAATCTCAATGGCACCTGGTGGATGATGCAATCCACGGCGCGCCATTGGGAAAAGAACAAACAACCGGGCTCAATCGTGAATATCGTTGCCGACATCTGGCGCGGTATGCCGGGCATCGCACATACCTGTGCGGCGCGGGCAGGGGTGATATACCTGTCCAAATCGGTTGCCGTGGAGTGGGCACCGCATAATATCCGGGTGAACTGCGTGGCGCCGGGCTGCTGTGAAAGCAACGGCTTTGGAAACTATCCCGCAGAAGGCTCGGCAACCTTTCAGGATTCCAATCCGATGCGGCATGCAGGTGACGAATGGGATGTTGCGGAAGGTGTCGTCTATATGGCGGCTAATTCGGGGAAATTCGTAACTGGCGAAGTTCTAAATATCGACGGCGGGCAGCAGCTGTGGGGGGATCCCTGGCCAACAGGGCGACCGGACTACTTCCGGATTTCCTAACACAAGCTACGAACATAGGGGGACAACAGAATCTAGATGATGACGAACAAACAAACAGCAAACAGCGCCGGAGATGGGGCTATACTGGAATGCAGTGGGATCGAACGCCGGTTTGGTGGGATCGTCGCTGTTACCGGTGTTGACCTTGTTATTCAGCAGGGTGAAATTTTTGGTCTCGTTGGCCCAAACGGCAGCGGCAAAACAACACTGACAAACGCAATCACCGGGTTTTACCCGCCAAACGTCGGGACTGTCCGGCTGGCAGGAAAAGACATCACGGGCACCGCACCGCATAAGGTTGCGACGCTCGGGGTGGCCCGGACGTTCCAAAACCTCGCCCTGTTCAACGGGATGAGCGTTCTGGATAACATTCTTCTCGGGCGACACATCCACATGAAGCCGGGCGTTATGCGCACCGCGCTTTATTGGTTGGCAGCACAACGCGAAGAGATCGAGAACCGCAAAATCGTCGAGGAAGTGATCGAGTTTCTACAACTTGAAAGCATCCGCCACGAGTTGGTCGATGGTCTTCCGATCGGGTTGAAAAAACGGGTCGAGCTGGCGCGCGCGCTGGTGGCGGAACCGCAAATGCTGATCCTTGACGAACCGATGGCCGGTATGAACCAGGAAGAGAAGGGATATATGTCCCGCTTTATTCTGGATGCGCGTGCCGAACGTGGTGTCAGCGTCCTGCTGATTGAACACCACATGGATGTCATCACCGGCATTTGCGATCGGATGCTTGCATTGAACTACGGCGAAATGATCGCCAGCGGCATTCCGAAAGAAGTTGTAAAAGACCCAAGGGTCATCGAAGCATATATTGGAGGGTCCCATGGCTGAAGGAGCAAAATTGCATTCTGCCAGCGAGACGATCGGCGCTTTGTTGGCGCGGAACGCGTCTAGCCACGGGTCGAGTATTGCGGTTCGCGAGAAAGAGCGCGGCATCTGGAAGGAAACAACCTGGGCCGATTACGCAGAAGAAATCTTGGCCTGTGCGGCAGGTCTGGAGAAACTTGGCGTAAAGCCGGGCAAGGCTGTGCTCATTTTGGGCGACAACCGCGCGCGGCTTTATGGCGGCATGCTGGCGATTTCGCTGCTTGGTGCCTACGCAATGCCGGCCTATCCGGGGGCAACGCTTGACGAGCTGCAGCATTTCCTCGGCGAAGTTGAAATTGTTGCGGCCATCGCGGAAGATCAGGAACAGGTCGACAAGATCCTTGAGCTTCGGGACGCTGGCGCAAGCGGCATCGCACATATCATCTATGATGAGACGCGCGGGCTCGGGTTCTACGAAGACGAAGGTCTGATGTCGTGGGACCACTTGGTTGAGGTTGGTACACACCATCTGAACGAAGATCCGAAGCGTCGCGAAGAACTTTCAAAGAGAGCAACGCCTGACGATCCGGCGATCTTCTTGCACTCGTCGGGTACAACCGGCGCGCCAAAGGGTATTGTTCTGAGCCAGAAGAATGTTTTGGCGGCGGCCAAGAATGGCCATGACGCCGGGGCATATGGAGAGGGTGAGGAAATTCTTGCCTATCTTCCGATGGCTTGGGTCGGGGACTATGCCATTACAGTGGCTGCTGCGCTTTTGTACCGCTTTACCGTGAACGTGCCGGAACGGCAGGAAACGGTCGTTCGGGACATGCGCGAAATCGCACCGACATTCTATTTGGCGGCGCCCAGAAGTTGGGACCAGATGCTGACCACAATTCAGGTCGGTATGGAAGATTCCACCCGGTTGAAAAAGTGGTTGTACCATTTCTTCATGGATCGGGCCACGGCAGCCGAAACCCGCAAGCTGAATGGTAAGACCGGCGGCATGCTGGAACCTTTGGGCCGGATGCTGGGCGAGTTGCTCGTCTTCGGGCCGGTCAAGGACCAATTCGGCATGAGCCGTTTGAAGAATGCCTTCACCGGCGGTGAAGCTATCGGCGAAGACACCTTTGTGTTTTACCGCGCCCTTGGCATCAAACTGCGTCAGTTCTACGGTCAAACCGAGATCAGCGCGATCAGTGCGATGCAAGCACCGGACGAAGTGCGCCTGCATACTGTTGGCAAACCGGCACCGGGTGTTGACGTCAAGATTGACGACAGCGGCGAGATCCTGCTGCGCTCGGACAGCGTGTTCGAAGGCTATTTCAACAAGCCCGAAGCAAGCGCCGAGGCCCTCGAAGGGGGCTGGTTGCGTACTGGCGATGCCGGGTATCTTGAAGATAACGGCCAGCTGGTGGTTCTCGGGCGTGTGTCCGAGGTCATGTATACGGCCGGCGGCGAACGCTATGTTCCCAACTACATCGAGAACCGTCTGAAGTTCAGCCCGTACATCAAAGATGCGGCTGTTCTGGGTGCGGGACTGGATGAGTTGACAGCCATGGTTTGCGTCGATTTCGAAGCGGTGGGTCACTGGGCCGAAGTGAATGGCGTGCCTTACGTCTCTTATGCCGATTTGTCTCAGCGCGATGAAGTTTCCAAGCTGCTGCACCAGGCGTTCGAGCGGGTGAACAAGGCCGTCACGGAGCCTTTGCAGTTGAAGCGTTTTGTCAGTTTGCCGAAAGAATTCGACCCGGATGATGGGGAAATCACACGGACCCGTAAACTACGTCGTAAAGTCGTTCAGGAACGTTATGCCGATGTTATCGCTGCGCTCTACGACGGTTCAAAAGAGGTCCATGTAAGCGCACAAGTGACTTACGAGACCGGGGAAGTAGGGAAGGTCGAAAAAAGCCTTCCCATCAGGGAGGTATAAATGGACTGGATATTTTTATCGGAGCTTGCGATCAACGGTGCCCTCACGGGTCTTCTGTATTCGCTTTTCGCCATCGGCTTGGTGCTGATTTACAAAGCTTCCTCGGTGCCCAACTTGGCACAGGGCGGGCTGACAATGCTCGGCGCCTATGTGGTTGTGGCTCTTTCGCATGACGCGGGTTTGCCTTTGTGGCTTGCGATCCCTCTGGCGGCATTGTTCATGTTCGCATTGGGATTTGGCATCGAGCGTGTCGCTCTGCGCCGTCTCGCGGGTCGTCCTGTTGTCATGATCCTGATGTTGACATTGGGCCTCGATATCTTCCTGCGCGGTACAACGCTTGCCATCTGGGGCGGCACGTCGCGTTCGATGGAATTGGGCGTCAGCTATGATCCGTTGTTCTTGGGCGACATCTTCATCAGCCGTATCCATCTTGTCGGTGCTGCTGTGGCGATCGGTCTCTTTGTGGCCTTCATGCTGTTCTTCCGCAGCCGGATGGGCATCAAACTGCGCGCGATTGCGGATGATTATACCGCTTCGTGGTCGGTCGGGATTTCGGTCGAACGTGGTGTCGGTTTGTCCTGGGCCCTGGCTTCGGTTGTTGCCGTCGCTGCGGGTGTCATCTGGGGCGAAGTTCAAGGTGTCGATCAATCCTTGTCGCTGTTGCTTCTTAAAGGTCTGACAGTTGCGGTTCTGGGTGGTCTCGACAGCATCCTCGGCGCGGTGATTGCGGGTATCATTCTCGGTATCATCGAAAACGTCGGTGCAGATTTCATCGATCCGCTCGTTGGTGGCGGTAGCCGTGAACTTATCGTCGCTGCGGTTCTCATTCTTACGGTCATGATCCGTCCACATGGATTGTTCGGCCGTCACGACATCGAAAGGGTATAAAAGATGTTTTACCGACTTTCCGGTGTCCATCACGCCGATTACATTTCAGACAGTCGTATGTTCAAGGTCCCTGCGGACCGAAATCTGGCGGTCTTTTTCCTAATCATCGGGGTGGCGGCACCGTTCATTATCCCGTCGCTTTACCTGAACAGCTACATGCTGCCTTGGCTCATCTGGACTGCGGCCGCACTTGGGCTGAACCTGGTGACAGGTTGGGCCGGTCAGCTTCACTTGGGCTATGCTGCGGTTATGGCCGTTGGGGCTTACTCCGCGATCCACGCCGCAAAGTTTGGCGTGCCTTGGGAGTTCGCTCTGATCATCGGGGGCCTGGCCTCTTCGGTGATTGGTAGCCTCTTCGCCTTCGCCGCTCTGCGGGTCAAAGGTTTGTATCTGGCGCTCACCACCCTTGCGATGCAGTTCGTAATGGATTGGGTGTTGACCCACTCGCCAGCAATCTCGGGCGGCTCGCATGCGTCGTTGCAATCTCCTACTCTGGCCTTGCTTGGGCAGGACATCACATCTGACGCCGGCTACTACTATGTCGCCTTCGGATGGTGTGTGTTGGTGACGATTTTCATGCTGAACCTGAAGCGCACCGGACTTGGGCGTGCTCTGGTCGCCGTGCGGGAAAAAGACTTCGCAGCCGCGATCTTGGGTGTGAACAGTTTCTACTACAAGATCCTGGCCTTTGCGACGTCGTCCTTTATCGCGGGCGTTAGCGGTGCATTGCTTGTCGCAACCTTCTTCTTCTTGGCTGCGCCTGAGCAGTTCTCAGTGAACGTTTCAATCCAGGTGCTTGCGATGGTGATCGTTGGCGGTCTTGGTAGCATCATCGGATCCTACTTCGGGGTTGCTTTGATCCTGCTTGTTCCGGGTTTGGTGAATGGTCTGGTTGCCGCAGGCAGCGAGGCGATTGGAATGCAGATCAACGTTGAAACGCTCGCTCATATCCCGAACGCGGTCTATGGTGCGCTGATTGTCATCATTCTTTTGATCGAACCGCTGGGGCTTGGTAAGCTCTACGGCAACATCAGAGAATATTTGATGGTCTGGCCCTTCGATCAGCTCAGAAAATAAAGAGAGATCCCGATGCAAGATAAAGCAGAAGCCCAGCCCATTCTGTCGATGAACAGTGTCGAGGTGCTGTACGACAACGTGATGCTGGCAATCAAAGGTGTCTCCGTTCAAGTTCCAAAAGGCGAGATGATCGCGCTTTTGGGCTCGAACGGGGCGGGAAAAAGCACAACCCTAAAAGCGATCAGCGGTCTTTTGAAAGCTGAACGTGGACGTATCAGCCGCGGGGAGATCAAGTTCGAAGGAGAAGATATTACCGACGCACTGGCTCAAAATCGCGTGCAGAAAGGTATCTGTCACGTCATCGAAGGGCGCCGTGTCTTTGAACATCTGTCTCCGGACGAGAACCTGACCGCTGCGGCGCCGACGGGGATGTCCCGGTCGACGCTGAATGCGGAGAAGGAAAAGATCTACGCTTACTTCCCCCGGCTCGCCGAACGCCGCAATTCCCAAGCCGGGTATTTGTCCGGCGGCGAGCAGCAAATGCTCGCCATCGGCAGGGCGTTGGTGACGCAACCGAAGCTGTTGATGCTGGACGAACCGAGCCTCGGCCTTGCGCCGTTCTTGGTGGCCGAGATCTTCGGCATCCTTCAGAAGATCAACAAAGAAGAAGGCATGTCGGTTCTCCTTGTGGAACAGAATGCTCTGGCCGCTTTGGAGATCGTTTCGGAAGGATATCTGATTGAAAACGGTCGTGTCGTTATGAACGGCACTGCGGAAGCTCTCAAGTCCAACTCCGATATCCAAGAATTCTATCTTGGTGGCGGTGAAGGCACCGACTTCCACAATGTGAAGCATTACAGCCGGCGTAAGCGTTGGTTGAGCTGAGGTACTAAAAAAGACAACATCCAGGGAGGACAACATGAGACAACTTACCAAGGCATTAGCCGTATTTTCGATGATGGGCGGCCTGATTACAGGGTCGCAGGCTCTGGCCGAGCCGTTCAAAGTGGGCGTTTGTTACGACCTCAGCAAAGCATATACATTTGCTTCGCCGCAGGTTTCGCAAGCGGCCATGGATCTGGCAAAGCTGGTCAACCTGAAGGGCGGCATCGGTGGGGAGCCGGTGGAAGTCATCGTACGTGACCACGGCAACGAGCCGCAGCGCGGGATTGAATGCTACTCCAAACTTAGCCGCGAGGGCGTCTTTGTCTTCGATACGTTGTCCACCCCGGTGTCTTTGGCGATCCTGCCGCGGGCCATGGAAGACGGGCGCATCTTGATGCAGTCACTCGTCGGACGTGGTGACGCGGTGGATGGCACGGTTTTCGATTGGGTCTACCCGGTCGGACCGACCTATTGGGGGCAGGCCGCCAACGATGTTGCCTATCTCAAGCAATTGCATGATGGCGATCTGTCGGATGTAAAAGTCGGGTTTGTTTACTTCGATTATCCGTTTGGCCAAGAGCCGATCGAGATTCTCGAAACCCTGTCCGAGAAAGAGGGTTTCGACCTCGAACTCTATCCGGTGCCGCTTCCCGGCAGCGATCAGGCCAGCGTGTGGTCCAAGGTGCGTCGCGACAAGCCCGATCATGTCATCGTCTGGATGTTGGGCGGGGCACATGTTGTCGCGTCGAAAGAGATGCAGCGTAACCGCATCCCAATGGACAAGTACATTTCGGTCAACTGGTTGAACGAAGTTGATATTGCCAATATCGGCAACGAGGCCGCCATCGGTTTGAAGCGCGGCACCAATGTGGTGGGCGGTCTTGACGTGCCCCTGCGCCAAGAGATCCTTGCCGAGCTTTATGAAAAGGGTGAAGGCTCTGGCCCGCTGGAGAAAACAGAAGACGTTTTCTACAACACCGGGCTTGCGATGTATTCGATCGTGTTCGAAGCCGCGCGCAAGGCTGTTGAGCTCGAAGGGCTGCCGATCACGCCGCAGTCTTACAAGGCTGGCCTCGAAACTCTGAAGGATTTTGATGCAAACGGTCTGATGGCGCCGATTACCGTGACCGGAGAAGATCACGGTGGCGGTGGCAAGACCCGCATCGAAATGTGGGACGGCGAAACCTGGGTTCCGCAAACTGACTGGATCTCCGCATACGGTGACGTTGTGTGGGACGTGGTCAAGGAAAGTTCCGAAAAATACGGAAAATGACAGTTTGATTAACTGATCGTAAATTATCTGGCAGGGCGTTCCGTCGTCATAGAAGAACGAACGCCCTGCATTCACTCAAAGGGAGAGAGTAAAGATGAAAATCACTCAACACATCAAGGTGGCGGCTCTTACCGCTGCTTTGGCAACTGGCGCAGCGGTGGGCTCCGCCCAAGCCGAGGAACCGATCCGTTTCGGTCTGTGCTTCGACCTTAGCAAGTCGTACACATTCATTTCGCCCCAGGTGGCTCAAGCCGCGCAGGATCTCGCGATGTATGCCAACGACAATGGCGGCATCGAAGGCCATCCGGTTGAAATGGTCGTGCGTGACCACGGTAACGAACCGCAGCGTGGCGTTGAATGCTACGAGCAACTCAAGCGTGACGGGGTGTTTATTTTTAACTTCCTGTCCACGCCCGTCTCGAACGCTGCTTTGCCGCGTATCATGAAAGACGAGAACATCCTGATGCAATCTGCGGTTGGTCGTGGTGATGCGGTTGACGGCGAAGTCTTCGAATGGGTCTTCCCCATTGGCCCGACCTATTGGCAGCAAGCCGCCAACGACGTTGCCTTCATCAAGGAACAAATGGACGGCGACCTGAGCGATGCGAAGATCGGCTTCATCTATCTTGACTATCCGTTCGGTCAGGAACCGATCGAGATCCTGAAAACCCTTGCCGAGAAAGAGGGCTTTCAACTTGACCTCTATCCCGTGCCGCTGCCCGGGTCGGACCAGTCCGGCGCATGGAGTAAAATCCGTCGCGACAAGCCTGACTATATGATCAGCTGGCTTCTGGCCGGTGGCCACGTTGTCGCATCCAAAGAAATGCGCCGTAATGGTTTCCCGATTGACCGCTACCTGTCGGTGAACTGGATGAACGAAGTCGACATCAGCAACATCGGTGCAGCAGATGCCAAAGGCATTCTTCGCGGGACCAACGTTGCCGGCGGCCAAGAAGTGCCAATCATCAAAACGATGCTCGACACTTACTATGCCAACGACAAAGGCAACGGCCCGGAAGAAAAAGTCCGTGACGTGTATTACAACACCGGCATGAGCATGTACTCCGCCGCGTTCGAAGCCGCACGTATCGCCATCAAGGAAAATGGCTGGCCGCTGACCCCCGAAAGCATGAAAGCGGGTTACGAGTCGCTTGAAGGTTACGATGCCAATGGTCTGATGGCTCCGTTGACTGTGACCGGCGAAGATCACGGCGGCGGTGGTAAAACCCGCGTCGAGCAGTGGGACGGTGAAAACTGGGTTCCGCTGACCGACTGGAGCGCCGAGTATCTCGACGTCGTGTGGGAAGTGATCAAGGAAAGCTCCGAGAAGTTCCACGTAGACTAAAAAACCTACCCCCCGCAGCATTCAAGCTGCGGGGGACTCCTGCTGGCTTAACAGCCGAAAATTTTACGACGAGAAGAGGCGTAGCTCATGAACCCCATCGACGTGACGATTGAAGACGGCATTGCAACAGTTTGTATCAACCGGCCCGAGCGCAAGAATGCTTTGTCCGTGGCAGCAACAAACGGGCTGACCGATGCTTGGGAAATGATCGAAGCCGACGACACTGTTCGCGTGGCCATTTTGACCTCAACCGACTGCGGTGTGTTTAGCGCCGGGCTCGATTTGAAGGAAGCAACGCAGATCGCCCGCGATGAGGGTGTCGATATCCTCAGCAAGATGCGCGATCCGTTCCACGAAAAGATGCGCGATTGCAAAAAACCGATTATCGCCGCCATGACCGGATCCCTGATGGCAGGCGGCATGATGCTGACGCTGAATTGTGATCTGCGCGTGGGCCTGAAGGGCACCAAGGTCGGGATTACCGAAGTTAAGATCGGCCGCGGTTCTCCGTGGGCGGCTCCGGCGCTGTCGATGCTGCCGCAACCGATCCTTATGGAAATCGTCCTGACCGGTGATCTGATGCCGATTGAACGGCTGCATGATTACGGCTTTACCAATTATATCGAAGACACCCCGGACGCCGTGCGTGCGCGGGCGTATGATCTTGCCAAACGAATTGCCTCTGCGGCGCCGTTGTCCGTCGTTGCGGCCAAAGGCAGTGTGCGCGCGACCATGGATCTGGGCTGCGCGGGCGGTTTGGAAGAGGGCAAGCGCCTGCATGAGGTGGTGTATGCCAGCAATGATGGCGTCGAAGGCCCCAAAGCCTTTGCAGAGAAACGCGCGCCGGTTTGGACCGGCACCTGAGGAGGCTGAAATGAGCGAACTTATTCGTCTGGAGCGGGACGGGCCGATTGGCATCCTGCGCTTTCTTGAGGCCAAGAAACGCAATCCGTACAGCATGGCCTTCGTTGAAGAACTAGTGGCGCATCTGCGCGATGCCGAGCGCGACGATACGATCCGTGCCGTGGTCATGACCGGCGGCGATCATTTCAGCAGTGGCGGCGACCTTGTCGGGTTCCAAGCCGAGATCGCCAAGGGGGCACGCGCCACGTCCGAAATGGTCGATCGGGTGCATGATGGCGGCCGCGCGGCCTATTTGTTCAAAAAGCCTTTGATTTCTGCTGTATGCGGCGTCGCTTTTGGCGCGGGCCTGAGCTTGGCCTTGTCGGCAGATATCGTTGTGGCTGCCGAAGATGCGCGACTGTGCGAAGTCTTCGCCCGCGTTGGCGGATGTCCCGACACCGGATCGAGCTGGCTTTTGCAACAACGCGTCGGCGCCGGTGTGGCGCGGATGCTTGTTCTTACAGGTCGCGAGATCGACGGGATCACCGCAAAGGACCTGCGGGTTGTAGAAGAATGCGTGCCCGCCGACCAGGTCGAAGCGCGTGCGCTTGAAATCGCCCGCGAGATTGCCCAGCATCCGATGTTTGGTGTTCAAAGCGCCAAGCGGGTGATGCGCAGCACCGCAGAGTGCAACTATATCGAAGCGCTCGACATTGAGCGCGACGTGCAAAGCGTTCTACTCTGCGCCCATGATTTTCCCGAGGCCATGAAAGCGTTCTCGGAAAAACGAAAGCCTGAATTCAACGACCAATAAACCGGTCGCAACCATATCAAGAACTTTAAGGAGACCGCAAATGAAGGTGCTTGTGCCTGTCAAACGCGTGATCGATTATAACGTGAAAGTTCGCGTCAAAGCGGACGGATCGGGTGTCGATCTTGCCAATGTAAAAATGTCGATGAACCCCTTCGACGAGATTGCCGTCGAAGAGGCGATCAGCCTGAAAGAAGCCGGCAAGGCCGATGAGGTGGTTGCCGTCTCGATCGGTGTGAAGCAAGCGCAGGAAACCCTGCGCACAGCTTTGGCCATGGGTGCGGATCGCGCGATTTTGGTCGTGGCCGCCGATGACGTCCATCAGGATATCGAACCTCTGGCCGTTGCCAAAATCCTCAAAGCCATTGTCGACGAAGAGCAGCCGGGCCTTGTGCTGTGCGGCAAACAGGCGATCGACAACGACATGAACGCCACCGGCCAAATGCTGTCGGCGCTTCTGGGCTGGTCGCAGGCGACCTTCGCCTCCGAAGTGGACATCGATGGCGACAATGCCAAGGTGACCCGTGAGGTTGACGGCGGCTTGCAAACTATTTCGGTCAAAATGCCCACCATCGTGACCGTCGATCTGCGCTTGAACGAACCGCGCTATGCCTCCTTGCCCAACATCATGAAGGCCAAGAAAAAGCCGTTGGACGAGAAAACCGCCGCTGATTACGGTGTCGATGTTTCGCCGCGTCTCGAAGTCATCAAGACCGCAGAGCCCGCCGAACGCTCGGCCGGTATTATGGTGGAATCGGTCGATGAACTGATTACGAAACTTAAAGAAGCGGGGGCTGTGTAATGGCTGTTCTTCTCCTTGCCGAAGTGACCAATGGCGAACTGGCGATGGATGCCACCGCCAAGGCCGTGACCGCCGCCAAGGCGATCGGTGATGTAACCGTTTTGTGCGCGGGCGCGTCTGCTGCCGCTGCGGGCGACGCGGCGGCCACCATCGATGGCGTGTCGAAAGTGTTGGTCGCCGAAGACGAAAGTCTCGGCCACCGTTTGGCGGAGCCGACTGCGGCGTTGATCGTAAGCCTTGCAGGCGACTACGAGCACATCGTTGCACCGGCCACTACGGACGCGAAAAACGTCATGCCGCGCGTCGCTGCGCTGTTGGATGTGATGGTATTGTCGGATGTGTCCGGTGTTGTGGATGGCACGACCTTCGAACGCCCGGTCTACGCGGGCAACGCGGTGCAGACCGTGAAATCGTCGGATGCCAAGAAAGTCATCACCTTCCGCACGTCGACCTTTGATGCGGCACCCACGGGCGGTTCGGCTTCGGTTGAAACCATTGGCGCCGCAGAGAATCCGGGCCTTTCGGAATGGGTTGAGGATAAAGTCGCCGAAAGCGACCGTCCCGAGCTCACCTCGGCCGGTATCGTTGTGTCGGGTGGCCGTGGCGTCGGCTCCGAAGAGGATTTCAAAATCATCGAAGCCTTGGCCGACAAGCTGGGCGCGGCAGTGGGTGCGTCCCGTGCGGCGGTCGATTCCGGCTATGCCCCGAACGATTGGCAAGTGGGACAGACCGGCAAAGTCGTTGCACCGGCTCTGTATATCGCGGCCGGTATTTCGGGAGCGATCCAGCACTTGGCAGGTATGAAAGATTCGAAAATCATCGTCGCGATCAACAAAGACGAAGAAGCCCCGATCTTTCAGGTTGCCGATTTCGGATTGGTCGCAGACCTCTTCGAAGCCGTGCCGGAATTGACCGAAAAACTCTAAATCGTGATGGGCAAATGGGCCCGCAACAACAGATCGAAGGCCCGCCAAACTGGCGGGCCTTTTTTATGGTTGGAGCGTTTTCGCCCTGGGGCCAACCGCGCGGCGCCGGGGGCCGGTTTTGCGCAATATGACGCTCCGTCAGAGAAGGTATGGATCGTTGTCAAAAAACAAAACAGTTGTTAGATTTTTTCTAATTCTCGTAATGTTCGGTAGGAAAACAACATGTCTTTGATTAAGAACTCCCCAAATTGGGCGACCGGTGAACACAAGATGTTCGCGGACAGCACCCGCAAGCTTTTTGATGCTGAAATGGCTCCGAACATTGATAAATGGGCAGAGCAAGGCATCGTCGATCGTGATTTCTGGACGACTGTTGGCGAACAGGGCGTCATGGGCGGATCCATTGACGAAGAGTACGGCGGGTTTGGTGGCGGCATCGGGTTCGATGCGATCACCGTCTATGAACAGGGCCGCACCGGTGACACCGGTTGGGGCTATGGCATTCAGACCATCGTGATCCATTACATCAACGCCTATGGCAGCGAAGAGCAGAAGAAAAAATGGTTGCCGAAGTTGATCAGCGGCGAGAACGTTGCCGCGATTGCCATGACCGAACCGGGAACGGGGTCCGACCTTCAAAACGTGCAAACCCACGCGGAAAAAGACGGCAATCACTACAAAATCAACGGCTCGAAGATTTTCATCACCAATGGACATGCCGCCGATCTCATCGTGGTCGTGGCCAAAACGGATCGCGGCGCCGGTGCCAAGGGTGTTTCGCTGATCGTTCTGGAAACCGAAGGCGCCGAAGGGTTCCGCCGCGGACGTAACCTCAAGAAATTGGGCATGAAGGGTTCGGACACGGCAGAGCTGTTCTTTGAGGATGTGCGCGTGCCGACCTCAAACCTGCTTGGCGCCGAAGAAGGGCAGGGGTTTTATCAGTTGATGAAGCAACTGCCATGGGAGCGGTTGATGATCGGCATCACGGCGCTTGGCTTTATTGACTTCGCCATCGACGAAACCGTGAAATACGTTCAGGACCGCAAAGCCTTCGGCAGCCGGATCATGGATTTCCAGAACACCCGGTTCAAATTGGCCGAATGCAAGACCAAGGCCGAATTGCTGCGTAGTTTTGTCAATGACGGCATTGCGCGGCTTGAGGCCGGCGAACTGGATGCGGCCACAGCGTCCATGGCGAAATGGTGGGGCAGTCAGACCCAGAACGAGGTCATGCATGAATGCCTGCAACTGCACGGCGGTTACGGCTTCATGATGGAATATCCGATCGCGCGTCTTTATGCCGACAGCCGGGTGCAGATGATCTATGGCGGCACCAACGAGATCATGAAAGAATTGATCGCCCGGTCGATGGATATCTGATCGGTTCGGGACCGGGTGGGGTTAGGCCTTATCCGGTCCCAAAATCTCGTCGCTGTGCTCTCCAAGGCGGGGGGCGGGGCGATAATCATGACGCGCCGGGGTTGCCGAGAATCGTACCGGCGGCTGCGTTGTCCAGATCGCCCCTTCGGTCGGGTGATCGACTTGCTGAAAGAAACCGGTGGCCGCAAGATGCGGGTCGCTCGGCAGATCCGCCAGATTGCGCACCGGCATGGCGGGAATATCGGCGTCCTCCATCATCGCGAGCCAGTCATCGGTAGTCCGTGTCAGCGCAAGTTGCGCCACCATATCATAGACCGCTCCAATGTTGCGGCTGCGGACATCCATATCTGTGACCCAAGGGTGGTCGAGCATGTCATCGCGTCCGACGGCTTTGAAAAAACGCGCCCATTGCATGTTGGTGTAGGGGAGAAGCGTAATATAGCCATCTGCGGTCTGCACCGGACGGCGGTGCGGCACCAGCATACGTGCATAGCCGAAATCCTGCGGTTTTTCTTCGAATGTTGCACCATCCATATGTTCAGCCAGCAGGAAGGATGCCAGCGTTTCAAACATCGGCACCTCGACATGTTGGGCTTCGCCTGTGCGTTCGCGGTGGAATAGCGCGGCCATAATGGCGTAGGCGGCGGTCACCCCGCCAAGCTTATCGGCGAGGATTGTGGGGGCATATTCGGGCGCGGCGTCGGGGTCGCGTAGGGTTGCGAGGCTCGCCAAACCCGAAACCGATTGAACGATGTCGTCAAAGGCGGGCTTGGCGGCATAGGGTCCATCTTGACCGTAGCCGGTCGCGGAGACCGTGATCAGGTTCGGATTGGCGCTTCGCAAGCTGTCAGGGTCGAGCGACAGCCGCGCAAGCGCTGCGGGCCGGATGCTTGAAATCATCACATCGGCTTCGGCCAGCAGCTTTTGTAGCCGGTCGCGATCGGCTTGGGTTTTCAGGTCGAGCACAACACTGCGCTTATTGCGGTTGGCACCGAGAAAGGCCGCTCCCATCAACTTGTTGCGGGAGGGTTGGACTTGACGCAAAAGATCGCCGTCCGGGCCTTCGACTTTGATGACATCGGCACCGAGATCACCGAGCATTTGCGTGGCCAACGGGCCGAATACCACTGACGTTAGATCGATGACCCTGACGCCATCAAGGATCGCAGGTTTCTGTGCGGATGTCATATGTGCGCGTGTCCTGTATTATGCTCGGTTATGACCGGGGTCCGAATTCGGCACGAATTGCCGTGCCGTCGGCGTCGAAGGCCGGCGAGGGGCCTAATGTGGGTGCGCCGCTGTTGCGCCGGATCGGCGGCGTCGGGACATTGATTTCGCCGGAGGGGGTGCCAATCGTGGACCTGTCGAGCTGCGGGTGGCCCGATAGGGAGGCCACATCGTTCACGGCTCCGGATGCGATCCCTGCGGCGTTCAGCCGTTCGAGCATTGCGGCGCGGTCATGTGACGCGAACTCGGCCTTGATGATTTTTTCGAGCGCGATCTTATTGTTCAGGCGCGAGGTGTTGTCATGGAACCGTGGATCGGTCGCAAGGTCCGCGTTGCCGAGGATATGCGTGCAGAACCGATCCCATTCGCCGGAATGTTGCACGGCAACGACGACCTGTTCACCGTCGCCGCATTCATAGGCGCCATAGGGGCAGATCACCGTGTGGTTCAATCCAACACGCGGTGTCTCCTTGCCAAGATAGTCGTGATAGAGCAGGGGCACCGCCATCCAGTCGGCCATCACGTCGAACATTGCCACTGAAACACCGCTGCCTTTGCCGGTCTGGTCACGGCCGACCAAAGCTTCGCAGATGCCTGCGTGGGCTGTCATACCGGTGGCAATATCGCAGACCGAAACGCCAACTCGCCCGGGCCCGTCCGGTGTGCCGGTTACCGAGGCCAATCCGCTTTCACACTGCACCAGCAGGTCATAGGCTTTGGCGTTTTTCATCGGGCCATCTTCGCCGTATCCGGTGATATCACAGGTCACGAGACGCGGAAATTTTTCCCGCAAGGTGGCCGAATCGAGCCCGATCTTCGCCAGAGCACCCGGCAGCAGGTTTTGAATGAAGACATCGGCATGTTCCAACATCTTCAACAGGATTTCGCGGTCTTCGGCGTCCTTGATGTCCAAGGCGATCGATTCCTTGCCCCGGTTCAGCCATGTGAAATAGGCGCTTTCGCCGTTCACTGCGGTGTCATAGGCGCGGGCAAAATCACCGGCGCCCTTGCGCTCGACCTTGATGACCCGCGCACCGGCATCGGCCAAACGCGACGAGCAGAAGGGGGCGGCGACCGCCTGTTCGAGCGCGACAACGAGTTTGCCCGCAAGGGCAGATGAATGTGAACCTGACATGAGTTTCTCGCAATTGATCCTAAGGGCTTGACTAATTCTAACATCTGTTAGAAATTTTATCAACACGGTTAGCTAGCTACCGGATCATTTGAAGGAGACCGCAGGTGCAGAACACCACAGGACCAGACCACGTTTTTCAGCGTGCACTCGCCAATAACGAAATTCTGTTGCCCAAGTGTGATGACTGCGGCGCGTTTCACTTCTTTCCACGGGTTATGTGCCCACATTGCCATAGCAGCGCGATTTCGTGGACACCCGCCAGCGGCAAAGGCCGGGTTCACACCACCACTGTGGTGCGTCGCAAGCCCGAACGCGGCGGCGACTATAACATATGTATGGTCGAGCTGGAGGAAGGTGTTCGCATGATGAGCCGGGTCGAGGGGATCGCCCCCGGCGACGTTGCCATCGACATGGACGTGACCGCCTTTGTGGGCGAGGCCGACGGGGCGCCGGTCGTACTTTTCAAGCCGGTGGAGGAATAACCCATGACCAATGATCTTCGAGGAAAAACTGCCATTGTGGGCACCGGACACGCCGGGTTTGGCGAGGCACATGGTCTGACGGCCTATGATGTCATGGCGCAATCGGCGCTTGCGGCGCTTGGCGATGCCGGGCTGAAGCTGTCCGACGTTGACGGGCTGTTCTGCACCATGATGGAAGACAGCATGCCGGCCCTTATGGCGGCGGAATATCTGGGTATTCAGCCGCGCTTTATCGACGGCACCATGCTGGGCGGGTCGTCTTTCGTGAACTACCTGACATCTGCGAGCATGGCGCTTGAGGCCGGTTTGTGTGATGTCGCGCTGATCGTGTATGGGTCGAACCAACGCACGGCGTCGGGGAAACTGGTGACGGCCTCGCGCCCGCCGGCCTATGAGGCACCGTATAATCCGCGCTATCCGATTTCTGCCTATGCGATGGCGGCGGCACGGCACATGCATGAATATGGCACCACCCGCGAGCAATTGGCCGATGTGGCGGTTTCGGCGCGTGCCTGGGCACAGCACAATCCCGAAGCGTTCGAGCGCGGTCCATTGACCCGTGAAGACGTGTTGGGCGCGCGTATGGTCGGGGATCCGTTGACGGTGCGCGATTGCTGTCTGGTAACCGATGGCGGCGGCGCGATCGTCATGGTGCGGTCCGACCGCGCCAAGGATTTCCCCAAGGCGCCCGTCTATGTGTTGGGCAGTGCGGCGGCAAGTTCGCACCGGCAAATATCACAAATGAAGGATTTCACAGTGACGGCCGCGCGCGAGTCGGGTCAGCGTGCCTTTGAGGCGGCGGGCGTATCACGCAGCGACATTCAGGCGGTGGAACTCTACGACGCCTTCACCATCAACACAATTTTGTTCCTCGAAGATCTCGGCTTCTGCGCCAAGGGCGAGGGCGGCGCCTTTGTCGAAGGCGGACGCATTGCGCCGGGCGGGGTTTTGCCGGTGAACACAAATGGCGGCGGGCTGTCTTGTGTGCATCCGGGCATGTACGGCATTTTCACCGTGATCGAGGCCGCGCGCCAAATCCGTGGCGATGCGCCCGGTATGCAGTTGAAGGATGTCGATCTGGCATTGGCCCATGGCAACGGCGGCGTGTTGTCGAGCCAGGTCACGGCCATTTTGGGGTCACAAAATACACTCTGAATGTAATCAAGGGAGGAAAGATTATGCCATTGGATTTCGAAGAACTTTCGAATTGGGACTTCGCAGAGATCGATCAGACGCTGACAGAGCGCGATACCATCCTATACGCGCTCGGATTGGGGTTTGGCGAAGACCCAACCGACAAAAAGGAACTGGCCTATGTTTATGAGGACGGCCTGAAGGCGGTTCCGTCGATGGCGGTGACGATGGGATATCCCGGCTTTTGGCTGCGCGATCCCAAAACCGGCGTGAATTGGCAAAAAGTGCTGCATGGTGAGCAGTGGCTGGATATCTACAAGCCGCTGCCAACAAAGGGCCGGATTATCGGCCGGACCAAGATCGACTTCATCTCCGATAAGGGCGAAGGCAAAGGCGCGGTGATCTACCAAAGCCGCGATATCATTGATGCAGACACCGGCGACAAGCTGGCGCGCGTGGCGATGTCGGCGTTTTGCCGCGGCGATGGCGGGTTTGGCGGCGAGAACAAGGCCGGCCCTGCTCCTGCGGCATTGCCGGATCGTGCGCCCGATCATGTTTGCGATATCGAAACCCTGCCGCGTCAGGCGCTTATCTACCGTTTGAGCGGTGACTATAACCCGCTGCACGCGGATCCCGATGTTGCCCGTTCGGTCGGATTTGATCGCCCGATCCTGCATGGTCTGGCGACTTATGGCCTTGCGGCACGTGCGATTTTGAAGTCCTCGCTTGATTATGATGCGTCCCGGCTTGTCGGTCTGGACGTGCGGTTCTCGGCACCGGTCTATCCGGGCGAAACCGTGCGGTTCGAGATTTGGGAAGAGGATGGCGAGGCACGGTTCCGTGCGTCGATCCCGGAACGCGATGTGTTGGTGTTGAACAACGGCGCCGCGCGATTCGCGTAAGTTAAGGGGATGTCACAGCCTCTTAAGGACATCCTCGTGCTGGATTTCAGCACCCTTCTCCCCGGCCCGATGGCGACGCTTATGCTCGCCGAGGCCGGGGCGGAGGTGATCAAGGTCGAGCGTCCCGTGACAGGCGAGGACGCGCGACACACCTCTCCGAAGATCGACGGCGAAAGCATTGGTTTTGCCGTTTTGAACCACGGCAAAAAATCGGTGGCCATCGATCTGAAGTCCGAGGACGCGCGCGCGATTCTGCGTCCCTTGCTTGAGAAGGCCGACGTTGTGGTTGAGCAATTCCGCCCCGGCGTGATGGATCGGCTCGGGTTCGGATATGAGGCGGTGCGCGCGATCAATCCGCGAATCATCTATTGTTCGATCACCGGATATGGTCAGACCGGACCAAAGGCCAAATCGGCGGGTCACGACATGAATTATGTCGGCGATGCGGGCGTTTTGTCGCTGAGCCGTGGGCCGGTGGATCAGCCCACCGCGCCCTTCGGGTTGGTCGCGGATGTCGGCGGCGGCACCTATCCTGCGGTCGTCAATATCTTGCTTGCTTTGATGGCGCGGAAACAGACCAACGAAGGGGTTCACCTCGATATTGCGATGTCCGAGGGCGCGTTTGCCTTTGCCTATTGGGCGCATGCGCAAGGCGTGATTGCCGGACAGGACATTGGCAGTGCATCCGCCCGTTTGACCGGTGGGCTTGCGCGTTACCGGCTTTATTCGGCGTCCGATGGTCGGCAGATTGCCGTCGGCGCGGTGGAAGAGAAATTTTGGCAAGCTTTTTGCGATGTTATCGGCCAACCGGAAGCGCTGCGCGATGATTGGAGCGACCCGGACGCCTGTGCGGCAGAGGTTGCGCGCCGCCTGGGAAGCCAGCCGTCCACGCATTGGGAGCCATTGCTGATTGCTGCTGATTGTTGTTGTTCCGTGGTGAAAACCCCTGCCGAAGCGGCGCGGGATCCGCATTTCACCGCGCGCGGCGTGTTCGACCGGACGTTGAACATTGCCGGTCAGGAGGTGCCAGCCCTTCCTTTGCCCATCGCGCCGGAATTCCGTTCGCCCGCAGGTTCTGCCGGACGCGCGGCCACTTTGGGAGAGGACAATGTCCGCTTTGGCGCGGATTTGCGCGACAGAGAATGAATCTCGTTGACGGGCAGGTTTTCAGTCATTAATCTAACACTTGTTAGAAAACGAGGGAGGAAATAATGGTACAGTCGAAAGATGACCTGCCGGCAGAAGCGGAACGCTATGTCATGCCGTCGCATTACGTCGAGAGCGACAGCCTTGAAGTGCAAGGTTTCGTGTCGTCCGCATTGCGCGAGCTTCCTGCGGATGCCTCCGATCGAGACAAGGCGATTCGCCTGTTTGAGGCGGTGCGCGACGATATCCGTTATGATCCCTATTGTTTTGCGCTGGATGAGGATTCTTATCGCGCCAGCCGCATTGCCGGAGCCGAAGCCGCGTTTTGCGTGCCCAAGGCCATTCTCCTTGCCGCCTGTTTGCGGGCGGTTGGTATTCCCGCCGCTTTGGGGTTTGCGGATGTGCGCAACCACCTGAACACGCCCAAGCTGCAAGAGCTGATGGAAACCGATCTGTTTATCTATCACGGCTACGTTCAATTGTGGTTGGGTGATGAAACCTACAAAGTCACGCCTGCCTTCAACATGGAGCTTTGTGAACGGTTCGGGGTCAAGCCATTGGTCTTTGACGGGTATCATGATGCCTTGTTCCACGAGTTCGACGAACAGGACCACCGGCACATGGAATATGTGAACGACCGGGGCCTGTATTTCGATGCGCCGATGGAAGAGTTTCTGATCGCCTTCAAAGAAACCTACCCGAAACTGGAAGAGTTCAACCGCGTGCGCATCGCCAAGGATTCCAGCGGCTATGATGCCGGTTTCTCGAAGGAGGGGACATCTTGAAGTATCTTGATGACTTTTCCGCAGGTCAGGTTTTTCACTTTACCAGCAACCCGATGAGCGCAGAGGCGATCAAAGCCTTCGCCCATGAGTGGGACCCGCAGCGGCTGCACACCGATGAAGATTACGCCGCCACCATTCATGGCAGTTTGATCGCTTCGGGTTTTCAGACCATGCTTGAGGTCTTCAAGCCCATCATGACGGAATTTATGATCGATGTTGCCAATATTGGCGGCATGGGCTTCGACAATCTGCGCTGGCTGCGGCCGGTTCGGCCGGATGAACCTCTTGAAGTCGAAATGAAAATTAATTCGGTGACACCGTCAAAAAGCAAGCCTGACCGCGGCGTTTTGCACTATACGCTGAGCGCCAAAAACCCCAAGGGCGAGGTCGTTTTTACAACCGACACGCCCGTTATGATCCAGCGAAAACAAACATGACACAGACTGATATGCTTTCCAGCGACCAAGAAGACCTTCGCATGCTGCGTGAGAGCGCGCGCACCCTGTTTGAGCGCGCCGGCGGCAGCGGAAGATCCAGAAAATTACGCGATGCCGATGGCGGATGGGACGCGGATATGATCCGTGAACTGGCCGAGGCCGGCGTTTTCGGCGTGACCGTTCCCGAAGACAATGGCGGGCTTGGCATGGGGCTGGCGGCCGGTGGTGTCATCGCCGAGGAAGTCGGCCGTGTGATCGCGCCGGAACCGGTGGTGGTGACCGTCGGGTTGAGCCTTGGCCTTTTGCGCCGGCTTTGCCCCGATCATGCCAAGATGGAACAACTTGTCGGCGGGACCACCGTTCTGGCCGTTGCATGGCAAGAACGCGGGCCGAATGGCGGTCCCGCTGAGGCGACCTGCCGCTACGCTGACGGAAAGCTGACCGGCAGCAAGGCTTGGGTGGTTGGCGCCGACGGAGCCGATGGTTTTCTGGTTGTGGCCGACAGCGACGCCGGGCCGGTTCTGGTTCTGGCAGAGGCCAAAGCAAGCGGATTGTCCGTGGAAAAAAGCCCACAGGCCGATGGCAGCGCGATGGGCGAGCTTTCGTTCTCGGGCACGCCAGCAGAGCAGCTTGCAGATGGTGCCGCGGTGCAGGACGCCCTTGCCGATGCGGTCAGCGATGCCACGGCTCTTGCCGCCGCCGAGCTCGTCGGGCTCAGCGATCGCGCCTTTGAAATCACCTTGGATTACATCAAGACCCGCGAACAATTCGACAAACCGATCGGGTCGTTTCAGGTTATCCAACACCGCGCGGTGGACTTGCATGTGATGCGCGAAGTCGCCCAAGCGGGCGTTCGCGAAGCCCTGGCGCAAATGGACAGCGAAGCCGATCCAAAGATCCGCGCGCGTCTCGCCAGCCGTGCCAAGGCGCGGGCCGTGAGTGCCGCGAAAAAAATCACCCGCGATTCCATCCAGTTGCACGGGGCGGTCGGTTATACCGACGAGTTCGATATCGGACTTTACCTGAACCGGGCGCTGGTGCTGTCGGCTTGGTTGGGCGATGACGCCTATCACCGGCGGATGTGGTTCGATGCGCGCGAAGAAGAAGGGGCAGCACAATGACTGATTGGAACGCAATGAGCGACGCGGAGTTCCGCAAGGAAGTGCGTGGGTTCTTCGAAGCGGAATATCCCGAAGAGTTGCGCCATCTGCCGCACCGTCCGAAATTTGCCGAGATCGAGCATTGGCATGTCAAGCTCCACGCCAAAGGCTGGGTTGCGCCTGCGTGGCCTGCGGAATTTGGTGGCATGGGCCTGAACGCCGCTAAGCTGTTGATTTTCTACGAAGAACAGCAGCGTTGGGGCGTGAACCGTGGCCGCGACATGGGCATTCAAATGGTTGGCCCGCTGATCATCAAATTCGGCACGCAAGAGCAAAAAGATTATTGGCTTCCGCGTATCCTGAGCTGCGAAGACATCTGGTGCCAAGGCTATTCCGAACCCGGTGCCGGCTCTGATCTGGCCAATCTGCGCACCCGCGCAGACATTGAGGGCGACGAGTTTGTCATCAACGGCCAGAAAATCTGGACCACGATGGCGCATGACGCCACGCATATCTTCATGTTGGTGCGCACCGATCCGGATGCCCCGAAGAAACAGCAAGGGATCAGCTTCCTGCTGGCACCGATGGATCAACCGGGCGTCGAAGTGCGCACGATCACCACATTGTCGGGCGAAACGGAATTCTGCGAGGTGTTCTTTGACAACGCCCGCACGCCGAAGGACAACCTTGTTGGCGAGCTGAACAAAGGCTGGACCATGGCCAAGGCGCTGTTGAGCTTTGAGCGTATCTTCATCGGCTCGCCCAGCTTGGCGCAGAACGCGCTCGGGCAGCTTGAAAGCTTTGCCCGTGGCCGCGGTGCCTTTGACGATCCGGTGTTCCGCGACCGTTTCGCGCAGGCCGCTCTCGACGTTGAGGATCACGCTGCGCTCTATGGCCGTTTTGCGGACCAACTCAAACGGGGCGAAACCCTCGGCGCGGATGTCTCGATGCTCAAGATTTGGGTGACCGAGTGTTTCCAACGCATCACCGAATTGATGATCGAGGCGGCTGGCCCTGATGGCGGCACCATCGGCCCGCTTCAGGTCGGCAATGTCAACGTTGATGTCTTGGCGAGCTTTTACAAGGCCCGCCCAACAACGATCTACGGTGGATCCAACGAGATCCAGCGCAACATCCTTTCCAAGGCCGTCCTCGGATTGCCTGGTTAAACCCGCACTGACATCTGATAGAGGAAGTAAGATATGTCTGATCGCTATGCAAAGTACCACAAGATGAAGTTCGACTACCCGGCGGATCGCGTTTTGCGCATCACGTTCGACCGGCCAGAGTCGTTCAATTCCGTTGACGCGGAAACCCACACCCAGATGACCGATATGTGGATCGACATCGACCGCGACCCCGATATCAACGCGGTGATCGTAACCGGTGCGGGCAAAGCCTTCTCCGCAGGCGGCGATTTCAGCCTGATCGAAAACATGATCGGCAACTCGCATGAGATCATGAAAACGTGGAAAGAGGCCAAAGACCTCGTCTACAACATCATCAACTGCAACAAGCCGATCATTTCGGCCATCAACGGCCCGGCTGCGGGCGCGGGTCTTGTTGTCGCTATTCTCGCGGACATCTCGATTGCCGGCAAACGTGCCAAAATCGTCGATGGTCACCCGCGCTTGGGTGTTGCCGCCGGTGACGTTGCTGCGATCATCTGGCCGCTGCTGACCTCGATGGCCAAAGCGAAATACTACCTGATGACCTGCAAGCCGGTGTCTGGCGAAGAAGCAGAGCGCATCGGTCTCGTTTCGATGTGCGTCGAAGACGAAGAGCTGCAGCAAACCGCTTTGGATACAGCTGTTGAGCTGGCCAATGGATCGCAAAGCGCCATCCGCTGGACCAAATATTCGCTGAACAACTGGCTGCGCCAGGCAGGCCCGATTTTCGACGCTTCGACCGCGTTGGAAATGCTCGGCTTCATGGGCGAAGACGTGAAAGAAGGCGTGCTGTCGCACCGCGAGAAACGCGCACCGAACTTCCGCAAAGACTGCCCGCTCTAAGCAACACAAGGTCAAGGAGGCATAGATATGTCCGTAAACATCTACAAAGACATCGCGCAAACCTATGCCGCAGCGGCCGAAAAGGCACCGGGTTTAAAAACCCGGTTTGCGGCTGCCGGATTCGATCCGGCAGCCGTTGAAACGCTGGCGGATCTATCGAGTCTGCCGGTGATGAAAAAAGAAGAACTCCTGAAGATTCAGCGTGAAAAGCCCCCTTTTGGCGGGTTTCTCGGCGCGGACCTGAAGGACATCGGGCGGATTTATGTGTCCCCCGGCCCTATTTTTGAACCCTCGCTTTCCGGCATCGGTGGGCATGGGCTTGATCTGCTGTTCAAAGCCGCAGGCGTCGGCGCAGGCGACGTTATCCTGAACACATGGATGTATCACCTCGTACCGGCGGGGCTGTTGTTTGATGAAGCCGCGCAGGCCGCAGGCGCCACGGTCATTCCCGGCGGCGTTGGCAATACCGAGCTTCAGGCGCAGATCATCGTCGAAACCGGCGTGACCGCGATTTGTGCCTCGACGGCGTTTTTCCTGACGCTCGCGGACAAGGTGATCGAAACCTATGGCCGCGACGCATGGAAGGTCAAAACCGCCTTCCTTGGCGGCGAAATGGGCGACTGGATGGCCAAACGCCGCCGGATTGAGGCGGATTATGGCGTGTCGACCTGGGCGGCCTATGCCACCGCCGATCTGGGTCTTGTGGCCTATGAGGACGGCGGCGAAGGCTATGTGGTGCATCCCGACCGCGTGGTGCAAATCTGCGATCCAGTCAGCGGCGCGCCGGTGGACCAAGGTGAGCCGGGCGAGGTTGTTGTCACCGCCTGCGATGCAACCTGGCCGATGATCCGGTTTGGCACCGGCGACAGTGCCTTTGCGCTGGAAAGCAATGAAGATGGCAGCGTCAAACGCGTTTCCGCGTTGCAAGGGCGCGTCGGCGCGGCGGTTAAAGTGCGCGAGATATTTGTCTATCCGCGCGTGGTCGAGGAAGTTGTCATCGCCACACCGGGGGCCAAGGCGGCGCAGGCCGTGGTAACGCGCGAGAACGACCGCGATATGATCCGCATTTCACTGGTCCTTGAAGAGGGCGCATCAGCGTCTGATGCGGAAACTTCCGCCGCAGAGGCTTTCAAACTGCATGCAAGAATTCGCGCCGATGAGGTGGCTGTCGTCGCCCAGCTGCCGGAAAATGCGGAGCTGATCATCAATCAAAAAGATAACTGAGACCGTTCCCGAAATATACGGGCGTTCAGCAGTTGGAATAGAAACGGGCGGCAGGGAAACTTGCCGCCCGTTTTCGTTTAATACCGCGCCGCGTATCCTGTGCGATATGATTTCGCGGGTGGGAACCATACGGCATTGGTCGCCATGATAGGTGACCAATGCCGTGGGAAACCGGCCCTTTTTAGAACGCGCTCAAACCCGTCAGGTTTCGCCCGATAACCAATTTTTGGATCTCGGTGGTGCCATCCGGGATCGGCATGACCTTGGCATTGCGGAAGTGCCGCTCAACGGGGAACTCTTTGGTGATGCCGTTGCCGCCGTGGATTTGAACCGCTTTGCCGGCGATTTCGACCGCCATTTCCGTCGCATACCATTTCGCCATCGAGGTTTGGGTGTCACAGCGCACGCCCAGATCCAGAAGTTGCAACCCACGCTGGCACAACAGCCGCGCCGCGTCGAGTTGGGTCGCCATGTCGGCAAGATAGCCTTGGATCAACTGGTGCCCGCCGATGGGCTTGCCGTGCTGCTCGCGTTCTTGGGCATATTTCACCGCACATTCGAGCGCCGCCTGACCAATCCCGATGCTGGTCAACCCGACGAAAACGCGCGCACTTTCGAACAGCTTCAAGGTCTGGAACAGACCGCCACCGGAGTTGCCGAGAACATGATCGGCAGTGGTTTCGGCCTTGTCGAAGAACAATTCGCAGGTCGATGCGCCCACAAGGCCCAGCTTGCGCAGCTCGCGGCTTTCATAGCCGCCCTTGTCGCGATCGACGATGACCATGGAAATCCCGTCATCGAGATTGCAAACCACGATGGCAAAATCCGATTGCGCGCCGTTGGAAATCCAAAGCTTCTGTCCGGTGACAAAAATCTTGTCGCCCACACGTTCCGCACGCGTCTTGACCTCGCGCACGTTCGAGCCAACTTCCGGTTCGGAAATGCAGGTGGCGCAGATGCGTTCGCTGCGCAACAGCGGCTTGAGATAGGCTTCTTTTTGCGCGGCGTCGCCCAGAAGGTTGACCGCAAACACGGCGTGGCCCTGGATCAGAACCGCAATCGCCAGATCCGCCCAGATACGGGCCAATTCCTCATAAAGGATGCCGTAGGTCATCCGGTCGATGCCCGCACCGCCGGCTTCTTCTGGGATGAGGCCACTGATCAACCCGAATTCCTCAACCTTGGCGAACAGGGCTTTCAAGGTTTCCGCATCGGGGGGGTGGCCGAGTTTTTCGTATTTCTCGGCCAGAGGAGTGAACTCCGTCTCGGCCATTTTGCGAAAGTTTTCCAGCAACATGCGTTGCTCGTCTGTGTAAATTGCCTGAGCGGCAGCGATCACATTTTCCATTTTTTCTTTTCCTTGTTTCAGCGACCTAGAATGGTGACGCAGGCGGCGGCTTCTTCGACGCCGTGCAGACCACCACCGTTTTCGGCAATGGCGTTTTGCGCGCCTTCGACCTGACGCGAGCCGGCTTCGCCGCGCAGCTGCGTGACCAGCTCAAACACCTGTCCGATTCCGGTGGCCCCGACAGGGTGCCCTTTGGATTCGAGCCCGCCCGAGGGGTTCACGGGGATACGCCCGCCGATGCTGGTTTCGCCGCGCAGGCTGGCCGGTCCGCCGTCGCCAAACTCGACAAAGCCGAGGTTCTCGATCTGGATCACCTCGCCCACGGCGGTGGCGTCGTGCACCTCGGCGACCGACATGTCTTCCGGGCCAAGCCCCGCCTGTTCATAGGCTTGAAGCGCGGCAAGGCGGGTCAGGTGGTTTTTGTAATCCTCGGGCGGACGGTCGGTGCCCGAGCGCAGGATCGCGGCCTTGACCTTGATCGCGCGGGCGGGATCAAGGCCCATCCGTTTGAGCCCTTCGCCGGTGCACAAAATTGCCGCCGCCGCACCGTCCGAGATTGGCGCGCACATCGGCAGAGTCAGCGGGTAGGTGATCGGCGGCGCGTTCAAAACCTGTTCGACGGTCATCGCATCGCGGTATTGCGCCAAAGGGTTATGAGCAGAATGCGCGTGGTTCTTGGCAGAAACGGCGGCAAACTGTTCTTGCGTGGTGCCGAAGGTCTTCATGTGCAGCCGTGCAAAACCGGCATAGACGTCCATGAACACGCTATAGGGTTTGGGCGATTTCGACCCTTCGGGTTCCTCGATACCAGCGCCCAGATCGGCAAGCCGCTGCGCGACTTCTTCGCCGTTGCTGACGTCCCAACCGCTGTCAAAGGCGGAAAACATCAACGCGCGGTCGTCGGAATACATCTTTTCGGCACCGACAGCCAAACAGCAATCGCCATTGCCCGCCTTAAGGAAATCCACCGCCAGCTTGAAGCCGGTCGAGGCGCTGGCGCAGGCGTTTTCGACATTCACCACCGGAATGCCCTGAATGCCCATTTCGCGCAGCGCGATTTCGCCGCGGATCATGTGCTGACCTTCCATATGGCCTTGCACTGCGTTTGAGAAAAACGCACCGTCAATGCGATCTGCCGCCACGCCGGAGTCAGCCAAAGCCGCGGCGACAGCTTCGCCCGTCATATCCTTGATGGTCTTGTCCCGAAATTTCCCGAACTGCGTCATCCCGACGCCTACAACGTAAATATCCTGCATTTTGCAGTCTCCTATTCAGTAACCGCGAAACTGCGGTTTGCGTTTTTCAGTGAATGCTGTCAGCCCTTCGAGCATGTCCCACGAGCGCATGTGTGCGCGCAGGTTCAGCATTTCTTCGGACAGGGCGGCGGCTTCGTCGACATTCAAGGACCGGTTCGCGACCGTCTTCATGCGGCGCAACACGGCGGGGCTTTTGTCGGCGATCCGGTCGGTGAAGGTCTGCACGGCGTCGCGCAATTCTGCGTCCGGCACGACCTTGTTCACCAGTCCCCAATCCATCATTTCACGGGCCGAAATATTTTCACCCGAGAACAGCAGGTATTTGGCACGGTTCAACCCGATCCGGCCGGGCAGGATTGCCGCCCCACCTGCGCCGGGGAAGACGCCGAAATTGGAATGGGCATCGCCCATTTGCGCGCTTTCGGCGGCAAAGACCAAATCGCAGGCCATCACCATTTCCAAACCGCCCGCCATCGCCAGCCCGTTCACGGCAGCGATCACTGGCTTGGGGCCATGACGCATCAAACCAAAGGTATGATCGACGAGATCAAGCAGATCCGGCTCGCCGGGTTCATGTTTGGCACCGGCGACTTCTTTGAGGTCTGCACCGGCGCAGAACGCTCGCCCCGATCCGGTCAGGACAATGGCACGCACGCCGTCGTCGGCAATTGCGGCCTCTAACGCGGTGGTCATTTCGCGCAACATCTGTGTCGACATCGCGTTCAACTGCTCGGTGCGCAGGAAGGTGATCCATTCGGTCCGCTCGATGCGTTCCACAGACAGGGTTTTTGGACCTTCAGTCATGTTAAGCTCCTGAAATAAAACGATTTATCTTGCATTTTTGGTTGCTTTCCACACCGGATTGCGCTGCTATGGGGCGGACCCGCACGCGGAAAAAATGATAGTTGGAGATCGATATGAGCACTGCACCCCTGGCCGGCCTGAAAATTCTCAGCCTCGCAGAACAATTTCCCGGACCCTATGCGACAATGTTGTTGTCCGACATGGGCGCCGAGGTCATCATGGTTGAACGCCCGGGCGTCGGCGATCCGGCCCGGCAGTTCCCGCCGCTGTTTCGGGCGCTGAACCGTGGCAAGCGCAGCGTGGCGCTTGATCTGAAATCCGCCGAGGGGTTGGCACAATTTCGCACCCTTGCGGAAACCGCCGATGTCATCGTCGAAGGCTTTCGCCCCGGCAAGCTCGCGGCGCTGGGTGCGGGTTTTGAGGATATGCGCAAGGTCAACCCAAAGCTGGTTTATGTGTCGATATCGGGCTACGGGCAAGACGGGCCGTATCGCGACAGGGCAGGGCATGATCTGAGCTACGAAGGTGTTGGCGGGTTGCTGGCGGATCAGGCCGACGCCGGACAGCCGGGGCAGGTGCCGGGTTTGCCTCTGGCCGATGTTGGCGCGGCGCTGTTCGCGGCCATCGCGATCCTGTCGGCCACTCTGTCGAGCCAACGCACGGGACAGGGACGTTACGTCGATGTCTCCATGTCCGATGCGGTGGTGTCGATGCTCACGGCATTTTTGGTTCCGGCGGCGAATGGCACCCCATTGGGCGAGTTCATCGCCGAGCCGGCTTACGGCGTTTTCACCTGCAAGGATGGTAAGTTGATGACCCTGTCCATCGCGCATGAGGATTGGTTCTGGAAACCCTTCTGCGCGGTGATTGGCAAGCCGGAGCTGGCCGGATTGAAGGGCCGCGACCGCGTGGCGCAAAAGGACGCGCTGCGCGAAGAGATCGCGGCGGTTTTGGTCAGCAAGACGCGCGCCGATTGGGGTGATTTGTTTGATGGCGCTGGCGTGCCATGGGGTCCGCTCAATTCGCTGGTTGAAACGCTGAACGACCCGCATGTGCGCGCCCGCCAGTTGATGCGGACCATCGCACATGATGGCGGCAAGACCGAAACCTTCTTGGTGCAACCGTTGAAGTTCGACGGTTTTGAATCTCAGATTTCTGGTTTGCCGCCTGAGATCGGGGCCGATAATGAAAGCGTCTTTGCGGGCGGCTCCGACTAACGGAGACCGCCCAAAATGGGCCTTAACAGGCAAAGGAATACCCGCCGTTCACCGGGTAAGTTTGCCCGGTGATCCAACTGGCGGCGTCCGAGCACAGGAACAAGATCATGCCGGCCGGATCTTCCGGCTCACCAAGACGGCGGATCACATATTGCGACAGCGCGCGCTTTTCGGTTTCGGCGTCGGGGATCAGGTCCGCAACAGCAGGCGTTCTCGTGCCGCCCAAAGCGACGCAATTCGCGGTGATCCCGAACCGGCCACTGGCCTTTGCAATGGCGCGCATGAAACCCGCGGCACCGGCCTTGGCCCCCGAATACACTGCCAGATGCGGCTCTCCGACGCGGCCCGCGTCGGAGATGACGGTGACAATGCGCCCGTAGCCGCCTTTGACCATCAACGGCATGGCATGGCGGGTGCAGTTTAGCACGCCATCGAAATTGGTCGCCATCCAGCGGCGCCATTCGTCGGGATCGGATTCCCAAAACGGCACAAGATCATCCAGCCGCGAGGTCGGACCGGCGTTGCCGGCGTTGTTGACCAGAATATCCACACTGCCAAAGGTGTCTTTCGCCGTGTCAAAGGCCGCGCCTACAGCTTCATAATCGGAGACGTCAAACGCCAGCGGCAATGCCTTGGCGCCCGCCGCTTCGACTTCTGCGGCAACGCTTTCGGCGCGCTCTGCGTGGAAATCGTTGATCACAACCGCACCCGCGCCATGCTGTGCCAGATAGAGCGCGACCTGACGGCCCACGCCTTGACCCGCACCGGTGACAAATGCGGTGCGCCCTTTTATGTCGAGCAGTTCACTCATGATATTTACCTTTTATCCAAGCCACCTTTTGCGGCGCCGATAGTGTTTGATCTCGCGGTAGCTTTTGCGTTCACCAGAGGCGGTGACCCCGAGATAAAATTCTTTGATGTCTTCGTTATTGGCGAGCTTGTCCGCCGGTCCGTCCATCACGATACGCCCGTTCTCCATGACATAGGCATAGTCGGCGATCGACAGCGCTGCGGCGCTGTTCTGCTCGACCAAGAAGAACGTCGTGCCTTCGGATTTGAGTTGCTTGAGCACCTCATACACATCGCGGATCATCATCGGGGCCAACCCCAGCGACGGCTCATCAATCGCGATGATTTTCGGTTTTGCCATCATGGCCCGGCCGATCAACAGCAATTGCTGTTCACCGCCGGACATGAAGCCCGATGTGCGGTTGCGCAGATCCGCAAGGCGCGGCATCAGCGTGTAAACGTGATCCAGCCGCTTTTTCAACTCGGCGGCGTTGGGCACCATATGCCCGCCGACGATCAGGTTCTGCTCTGAGGTGAGGTGACGCAACACGCGCCGCCCTTCCATCACATGAACCAGACCGTTTTTCACCACATTCGAGGCTTCCATGTTTTGAACAGGCGTGCCGTCCAGAATGATGGAGCCCGCCGAAACGGTGCCGTCTTCGGATTTGAGCGTTCCGGAAATAGCCTTGAGCGTCGTGCTTTTTCCCGCGCCGTTGCCGCCCAGAAGGGCAACACATTGACCTTCCTTGACGTTCATCGATACGCCCTTGAGCGCGAGGATGACGTCGGAATAGGTCACTTCTACGTTGTTGAGTTCCAGCATGGTCATTGTGCCCGGTGCTAAGGATCAGGACGGGCGCCGCGATTGCGGCGCCCGGGTTTGATTTACCATTTGCGAACGTTAGGAACGTCCACGCCGGTGGCTTCGATGACGATTTTGCCATCTTTGACGGTGCCCACGTTCACTTGAAGACCTTTCAAAGGGAAGGGCGCTTCGGGAGTGAAGGTCAAGGTCGGCAGGAACCCGCGGGTTTCTTCGGTGGTGATCGGTTGGGCAAAGAGCGCTTCGCGCACCATCTCGCCGGTCAGACCCTCGGCCCCGTTTTCCTCAATCGCGTGCCCGATTACGGCCGCAGCATAGAGACCTTGCGACATCCCCATAGCGGTCACAACGTTCCAAGGCGCTTCGAGACCATATTCGGCGACCAGTTTCTCATAGAATTGCCGCGCGGGCGTATCTTCGTCGGCCGCAACCGCCATCCCGTAGGTCTCAAAATCGCCTTCAAGTTGGTCAAGCCCGCCAAGTGCGCCGCCGGAGGCCGGCAGCCCGTTGTGAGAACTCATCAAGATCGGGATGTCCGCGCCATTGGCCTGCAACCCGCGTTTCGCCGCAACCACGATCGAAGTGTTGGTCTGGATGATCAGCGCCTCGGCACCGGCGCGTGCGACACGGCGCATTTGCGCCGTCAGATCAGTCGGCTGCACTTCGGTATAGATGACCTCGACCAGCTCAAGCTCTTCGGGATTTTCCTCGGCGTAAAGTTCCAGACCCTTTGCCATATCGACATAGGCAGGCGACGCCTCGGAGGCCATGATTGCGGCCTTGAGCGGTGCGTCTCCGCCGCGCTGCTCTTTCATCCATGCCAAGAAGGCGGCGCTTTCATGTGAATAGGTCGGACGCGGGTTGAAGATCCAAGAATCCGGTTGCCACGCATAACCGTAGGCGGCTGTGGCCATGAACATCGGGATCTTGTCTTCCGGCAGGCGCTCGGACAGGGCGGCAACATCCGGCCCGCCAAGGCCGAGGACCGCAATCGGATCAAGTTCCGATTTGATCCCTGGCCAAAGGCTCGCGACCTGGGCCGCGTCATAACGGGTTTCGTAGTTCTTATAGTTCAGCTTGACGCCAAGCTCTTTGCCACTGGTCGCGTTCCACCAGTTTAAAACGGCTTCCCGGCTTGCGGTCCAGATTGGCATGATATCGGCATAGGGGCCGGAAAAGTCCGAGAGCAGAGCAAGGTTATACGTTTCTTCTGCTTGCGCTTTCATCGGCATCGTTGCCGTTAGGGCGACAGCACCCGCTGCTAACAGGCCGCGAAGCCCCGGTTTCATTTTGTAGCTCATTATTCTTCCTCCCAGGTTGAAAGCCGTTGTTCCTATCAATAGGGGAACGGCCAGATACGGTAAGACGATTTCAGGATATTCCAGCGGTGCATCAGCCCCTTTGGCTCAACGATCATGACCCCTGCGATCACGCCGCCGAGAATGACATTCATACCGGCGAAAACGATGTCTCCACCCAGAAAGGAGACCGAGTCGGCGATATTGGGGCCGACCGTTGCGATAACTTCCTGAATGACGCGGATGACGAACACACCGACCAAAGCGCCGACAATGGACCCCATGCCGCCGACGATGATCATCGCGATAAAGAAGATTGAGTTGAACAAGGTGAACTGATCGACCCCGACAAAACGGATCAAATAGGCCCAAAGCGCCCCGCCAACCCCGGCGTAGAAGGCACCGATCAAGAAGGCATTTGCCTTGGTTGCCGCGACGTTGATGCCCATGATACCGGCGGCGACGTCATCGTCTCGGACCGCCACAAAGGCGCGGCCAAAGCGGGATCGGATGATGCCAAATGCACCCGCGATCATGATCGTAGCAACCGCAAGGTTCATGTAGAACTGTGAGGTTTCGCCAACAATGCGAAATCCGAAAAGTTCAGCAGGCGGCACGGTGATCCCGTTTGATCCGCCCATCCATGACGATGGCAGGTTCAGAACCGCAAAGTGAAACAGGAACTGCGCGGCAATGGTGGTGAGCGCGAGATAAAACCCCTTGATCCGTGCCGCTGTCAGGCCAAATAAAAATCCGAACAGCGCCGCCGCAAACCCCGCCAAGGGGATCGTCAACAGAAACGACATGCCGGTTTTCGAGGCCAATATCGAGGCGGTATAAGCCCCAACCCCCATGAAGGCGGCTTGGCCAAGGTTGATCTGGCCGGCGTAGCCGGTGCAGATCTGCAGCCCGACGGCGATGACGGCGCTGATCAACATCATGTTCAGCACGGCGATGATACGCCCGCTGGCAAGATAGGGTGCCGCTAGCAGGAGACCCATGAACACAGCAAGGGCGATGGCCTGCCAGCGTGTGCGCACAACACGTCGGTCGGTGCGATAGCTTGTGGGGAAAATTCCAGAAGGATCCATGGCTTACACCCGCTCGATTGTGCGCCATCCGAACAGGCCGGTGGGCCGGATCAGCAAAATGGCGAGCATGATAATATAGGGCACAACACTGCCCAGCGAGCCACCGATCATCGGATCAAGGTAGTTGGTGGTCAGGCTTTGCGCGACGCCGATGATCACCCCCGCCAAAATGAGCCCGCCGATTGATTCCAAGCCGGCAAAAAGCGCCACGGGCAGCGCCGCAAACCCGATATCGGAGGCCAGAAAGGTCAGCGACTTGCCGCTGAGAAAGATCATGGCGCCAATGGTGGACAAGATCGCACCGAGAACCCAAGCGAAGGCAATCGAACCCTTCACGGAAATACCCATCGAGGAGGCCACAACGTGATCTTCCGCGACGGCGGTCATCCGAAGGCCGGATCGTGTCCGGTTAAAGAACCACGAGAGGCCAACAGCGGCGACAATGGTGATGATGCCCCCGGCCAGCAGGTTCATCGGGATCAACATATCCCCAAGGAACAATGGCTTGAGCGGAAAGATGATCGGGAAGGGCCGCACAGCAGGGCCAAAGAGCAACAGCACAAGCCCGCGCAACAAAATCAGCAGACCGACCGTGACCATGACCATCGAGAACACCGATTCACCGATGAGCTTTGTCAGGAAAATCCGTTCAATCGCGTAACCGACCAAACCGGCCAGAACCAGCGAGAGCGGGATCGAAAGCCAAAGGCTAAGGCCCAGCTGCATGGTTGTGAACCAAACGATGAAACCGCCGATGATGACAAGTTCGCCCTGTGCGAAATTAAACACCTTACTGGCGCGGTAGATAACGACGAACCCCATCGCAACCAATGCGTAAAGCAGGCCGATCAAAGCCCCGGTGATGATGTCATTGATGAAATAAACCAATTTCCCCGACCTCCCTTAAGTTTGCGACTGCAGCGTGGCAGCCTTTGATGCATTTTCGACATCCGATACCCGAACCGTGGCTTTGAGAACGCCCTGACGGCCATCTTGATAGGTCACGGCGATTTCCAGATCGGTCATGTCATCACCGCCATAAATCGCGTCGACGAGTTTGGCATAGCGCTCTTCCAAAAAGGCCCGCCGCAGTTTCCGGCTGCGGGTCAGCTCGCCTTCGTCCGGGTCGAGTTCTTTCGGGAAATTCGCAAACCGCGCCACGCGGGAGCCTTCGGGCAACAGCGCATTGATGCGCGCCACTTCGCCTTTGATAAGCTCCAAAATCTCGGGCTTTTGCGACAGGTCAGTATAGGTCGAGAAGCTGATCTTGTTCTCTTCGGCCCAACGGCCGAGCACTTCCATGTCAATATTGATCAAGGCGCTGACAAACCCTCGGGCCTCGTCGCCCAAGGTCATCAGATCCTTGATGAAAGGACTGTAGCGCAGCCGCGTTTCGATGAACTGCGGCGGGTAGCTGTGGCCATTCGCCAAACGGCGCATGTCCTTGACCCGATCAAAGAACAACAGCTCTCCATCGTCAGTCATCGACACGGCGTCGCCGGTTTCATACCAACCATCTTCGGTCAGCGCCTCGGCGGTCTTGTCGGGTTTGCCGTGATATCCGCCGAACCCAGATCCGCCGCGTACATGAAGTTCGCCTTCTGGCGACACCCGGTATTCCAACAAATCGCCGTAGGTGGTATTGGTTTGCATCCAGCTGCCGCTTGTCTCAAGCTGATAGCTCTTGCCCATATGCGCCGTCAAAAGCCCGATCTCGGTCGCGCCATAGACGTTGCGCAATTTGACGCCCATTGCGTGGAACATCCGGAAAACGTCCGGCGCCATCAATGCGCCGCCGCTCATTGCATTCTTGGCCTTGCCGAGGCCAAGGTTGTCGCGCAGATGGTGCAAGACCAGCGCTTCGGCAAAGGGGAGTTGCAGCCGCGCGGCAAGGCGCGGGCTGCGCCCTTCCAACCGTTCGACATGCACGTCACGGCCGACCTTCATTCCCCAATTGTACATTGCGGTGCGGAACTTACCGGCGCCGAGCATCCGCGCTTGCACGATGGAGGCGAGATTTTCCCACTGCCGCGGGCTGAACACCAATGCGTCCACCGCCAGTTCGCGGATATTGTCGAGCACTTCTTCCGGCCCTTCGGGGAAGTTCACGACCATGGGCGCGATCAAACCGATGGACAGGCCAAAAATTTGTTCGGTCACCCAAGCGGGTGAAATATAAGTCAGGTATTCGGTGCCCGGCGCGATGTCGATGGCCCCCATCACCCGCGAGCTGTTGTCGAACAGGTAGCGATGGCTGATGATAACACCCTTGGGTTTTCCAGTGGTCCCCGAGGTGTAGGACAGCATGGCAATATCTTCGGCGCGGCCGCGTTTGACATGTTCTTCAAAGCGCGACGGCTCTGCGGCGTGGACCTGACGACCGGCATCGCTTATGCTGTCGAAGGAATTCAACAGCGGGTGGTCGTAGTTCCAAAGCCCCGATCCATCCCAAAACACAATCGCAATGGCACCGTTGTATGTGTCGGCCACTTCGATGCATTTATCGACCTGTTCCTGATCCTGCGCCAGAAATACGCGGGTCTGGGAATCTTCTGCCAGATAGAGAATTTCATCGGCGGTTTGGTCGGGATAGACAGACAGGATTTTCCCGCCCAAAGACTGCACGGCGTATTCCGCCCAAAAATGTTCGGGCTCATTCTCGCCAATTAACATGACAGAATCGCCGGCTTTCAGGCCTTTTGCCTCCAGTCCGAGCGCCAGCGCACGGACCTTTTCAAGCACGTCACTCCACGTGAATTCGCGCCAGATACCAAGGCGTTTGTGGCGTTCGGCAAGCGCGTCGGGCGTGAATTTTGCGCGGGCCAACAGGACTTGCGGCAGGGTTTCGCTCTGCGTGACGGCGGGGTCTGTGTAGACCATTGCTGTTCGTTGTTTGACCATTCCGCTACCCCAGATATGCTTTGATCACGGCCGGATCTTTCTGGATCTCCTCGGGGGTGCCTTCGGCGATCACCCGCCCGAAATCCAGCACCACAATCCGGTCGGCAAGATCCATCACTACGCCCATGTCATGTTCAACCAAAACCACCGGAATCTTGCGCGCCTCGCGCACATCGAGAATGAAGCGCGCCAGGTCTTCCTTCTCTTCCGAATTCATACCGGCCATCGGTTCGTCCATCAGTAGGATCGATGGTTCTTGTGCCAGCGCACGGCCCAGATCGACCCGCTTGCGCAGCCCGTAGCCCAATGTGCCCACTGGCCTGTTTCGTATCGCTTCGATTTCCAGAAAATCGATGATTTCCTCGGCCGCTTCGCGATGCTCCGATTCTTCGCGCATCACCGTGCCATATTGGAAAAAGGCCTGAATCACATTCGACTTCATCAACATGTGTCGGCCGATCATGATGTTTTCCACCACGGTCTGTCCGGCGAAAAGGTGGGTACCTTGAAAGGTGCGGGCCAAACCGTGCCGGGCGATTTGATCGACACGCCGACCGGTGACGTCTTTGCCGGAAAGCTCGACACAGCCCTTTTGCGGACGGTAGAACCCTGCCGTGACGTTCAATAGAGATGTTTTTCCGGCCCCGTTCGGGCCAATGATGGCAAGCAACTCGTCATCGTTTACGGTGATGCTGACATCGTCAAGCGCCGTCACTCCGCCGAATTTCAATGTTGCGTTGCGAACCGCGAGCGGCGCCGCCGTCATGACGTGACCCCGATTTTCCCGCGACATATTGTACGTTCAGACACAGTGGCATCGACCGCGCAAGCGCGGGTGCAAGGGCGTATTCCCATTATTTCTCCTCCCACCTCTTTGTTCAGAGGTTCACTCGGCCAACCATGCCAAGCACTCACGAGACAAACCTAACATACGTTAGAAAGGCAAATCAACAGTTGACTTATCGTATTTTAAAAATGAGTTAAGCTATTGATTAATAACAATAATATCAGAAAAATCCGGTGCCGTACCAGCGCCAAGCCGTGTCTGTATCAAGGCTTGAGAGGCCAAGACGTTGCAACCTGAGAGGTCGTGTCAGAGACGAGGTCGCGCAAGAAAATCGTCCGGTCGAGTCTTCACTGGTCTTGCGGCAAGATTGAGGAGCAGTGTGCATTTGCAGCGGCCGACGAGCGACAAGCTCAGACTAGGATTCAGTGTCAGACGCGTCGCCGTAATGAAGGCGATGCGCATTGAATGTCAGCGCGCAGTACCGAACAACGATAGAGGGCCGAGCGTTAGGGTTGGGTTGTCGAAGTCATCTCCTGTGGCAGGTCGGGTAGGTGCGGCGCCGGTGAGGGCGGAGTGATACCGCGAAAGGCCACCGACTGACGCCTCTGACTGCAAAGCGCGTTGCCGGTTGAGTATGCGTGATTCACCCTTATACCATCGCAGCCGTTTTCGGACCCTGCATCCCCGTGCATCGCAACATGCTGATCACGCGCGAGGGCATCAAGACAGCGGTTCGGCAACGCTGTAATCAATAGCGATTGCGCCCGCCGGACTGTCTTGACCCTATGGTTATACCAGCTCTACCGAGGGCGCCGGATCTATTGCGCGGTATAGCCGCCATCGACCACCATTTCCGAGCCGGTCATAAAGGAGGCATCATCCGACGCCAGAAACAACACCGCCCGAGCCACCTCTTCCGGTTGGCCTGCGCGCTGCAAAACCGTTGTTCCAAGCATTGCCTTTTCGCCATGCGGATCGCCTAGAATGTCTTCGGTCATTGAGGTGCGTATCACGCCCGGATGGATCGAATTCGCCCGGATGTTGAATTCGGCGTAATCCACCGCTGTCGATTTGGTGAACAATCGCACCGCACCTTTGGTCGCTTGGTATGCCGCCGCCGAGGGCGCGCCGACCAAGCCGTAGATCGACGAGATATTGACGATCGATCCGCCGCCTGCGGCCTTCATGTTCTCTAAAACCGCTTTGGTGCCCAAAAAGACGCCCTTGGTATTGATCGAGAAAATCTTATCCCAGTCGTCTTCGGTGGTGTCCTGAACGGGCTTCATGAGCAAAATACCGGCGTTGTTGACCAACACGTTGATGTTGCCGAAGGCCTTGTTTCCCTCCGCGATGGCCGTTTGCCAGCTTGCGGCGTCAGAAACATCCAAGTGGACCGCAGTTGCACGGCCACCCGCGTCCTCGATCTCCTTGGCCACGGCACTTGCGCCCGCGTCATCGACATCGGCGACAATGACCTGTGCGCCTTCTTTAGCAAAGAGCCGCGCCTCGGCGGCCCCCATGCCTTTGGCTGCACCGCTGATGAGTGCGATCTTTCCTTCAAGTCGTTTCATATCGATCTTCCTCCACAATTGCTGTGCAGCAATTGTGGAGGATTCGATTAGTCCTTCATATGATGGAGATCAATTCCCGCGCATGAATATCTTAGAAGGAGCGGGGCATCCCCAGAATATGTTCGCCAACATAGGACAGGATCAGGTTGGTCGAAATCGGTGCCACCTGATACAAACGGGCCTCGCGGAATTTGCGTTCGATATCATATTCGCGCGCAAACCCGAACCCGCCGTGGGTTTGAATACAGGCATTGGCCGCTTCCCAACTGGCCTCGGAGGCCAGCAGTTTGGCCATGTTCGCCTGCGCCCCGCAATCCTGACCGGCATCAAAGCGTTTACAGGCTTCAAACCGCATCAGATTGGCGGCCTCGACATTCACGAATGCCTTGGCGATGGGAAATTGAACGCCCTGATTTTGCCCGATGGGACGGTCAAAAACGATGCGTTCGCCCGCATAGGCGCGGGCCTTGTCCACGAACCAATAGCCGTCGCCGATACATTCCGCCGCGATCAATGTCCGTTCGGCGTTCAAACCGTCAAGGATATGATAGAAACCGCGCCCTTCGGTCCCGATCAGGTTCTCGGCCGGAATTTCGAGATTGTCGAAAAACACTTCGTTGGTCTCGTGGCCGGGCATGTTGGCGATGGGGCGAACCTCCATCCCGTTGCCGATGGCATCCTTTAGATCGACCATGAAGATCGACAGACCCTGAGATTTCTTTTTGACATCCTTCAACGGGGTGGTGCGCGCCAGCAGGATCATCAGATCCGAATGCTGGATACGGCTGATCCACACCTTTTGGCCGTTGATCACATAGCGGTCGCCCTTTTTGACGGCTGTGGTCTTGAGCTTGGTGGTATCGGTCCCAGTGGTGGGTTCGGTCACGGCCATGGATTGCAGGCGCAACTCACCGCTGGCAATGCCCGGCAGGTATTGCTGCTTTTGCGCGTCCGAGCCGTGCCGCAGAAGCGTGCCCATGTTGTACATCTGCCCGTGGCAGTGGCCGGCGTTGCCACCGCAACGGTTCACCTCTTCCATGATGATCGATGCTTCGGTCAGACCAAGGCCCGACCCGCCGTATTCCTCGGGGATCATCGCGGCCAACCAACCCTCGCGGGTCAAGGCATCAACGAACTCCTCGGGATAGGTTTCATCCTCGCCGAATTTACGGTGGTATTCCGGCGGAAACTGCGCGCAAAGCGCGCGCAGCGCGTCACGCAGATCAGTATGGTTTTCTGGGGCAGAGGTTTGCATGATTTACGTTGCTCCGGGGCCGGAGGTTTCGAGGATTTCCTGCTCGGCACGCTGCCACAGTTCATAGGAAATCGGGTTCTCGCTTTCCTCAAGGATATGCCCGACCAGCCCGATAGACCGCGCCATGACACCGAAACCGCGCACGATTTTCCAAGGGAAGCCGAATTCACAGCAAATAGCACCAATCGCGCCGGTGGCGTTGATCGGCAGCATTTTGCCCGACTTTTCTTCGGCCACGGCCTGAATTTTCTGGATCAATTCGATGTATTCACCAGACTTGCCGTTCTCGGCCGCAATTTGGAACAGGCGCGGAGTGCGCGGATCGACCGGTTTGTGCACCGGATGGCCAAGCCCCGGCACGATGGTCTTTTTGGCGCGGAATTTCTCGACTGTTTCCAAGGCAATCGCATCCAAATCAGCGCCAGTGCCCAGTTTTTCTGGTGGCAGCGCCTCATAGAGCATCTTCGATGCGCCTTCCATGGAGCCGACAAACACCGTGCCCAAACCACATAGGCCAGCCGCGACAGCCGCCTGAAGCGATTCCGGCGCGCCCATATAGGTCATGCGCGCGGCCATGGCGGACGGTGTAATGCCGTGTTCGACCAAGGTGATCACGATGGCGTTGAAGACGCGGCTTTCCTCTGGCGTGGCCTTGCGGCCCGTCAGTTGCAAAAAGGCAAGATCACCAAGGTTCATGTGACCCAGGATTTCGTTTGGCAGGTCGAGCCCGCGCACGCTGATCTTATCTGCGGTGCTCCATGCGATATCGGAGCTGATTTTTTCTTTGCGCTTACCCATTAGACCGGATCCCATGAAAAGACATCCGCCGACACTTCGAGCGGTGTGAATTGCGATTTGAGCGCAGGAATAGCGCGCTCGGCGATTTCATCTGCGGTCCAACCGTCACCGGAATGCACGGAGCGCACCGGACGGGGTTGGTTGAACAAAAAGATTTCGTTCTTGCGCACAGCAAAGATTTGTCCCGTCACGTCCGCTGCGCGGTCGCTCATCAGGAAACAGGCCATGGGTGCCACCTTGGCCGGTGTCATTTCTTTGATCTTTGCGACCCGCGCTTTTTGCTCGTCCGTGTCGGTTTTGATCGACGAGATCATCCGGCTCCACGCGAAGGGCGCGATGCAGTTCGAGCGCACGTTCCAACGCTGAAGGTCCAGCGCCACAGATTTCGAGAAGGCGGCGATGCCCAGTTTCGCAGCGGAATAGTTCGCCTGCGCCAAGTTGCCGATCAACCCCGAGGTCGAGGTCATATGCACCAAGGAGCCGCCCTCTTGCTCGCGGAAATAATCTGCGGCGGCACGGCTGGTGTTGAAGGAGCCATAAAGATGGACCTTCACCACTGCGTCGAAATCTTCATAGGTCATTTTGTGGAAGAACCCGTCGCGCAGGATGCCGGCATTGTTCACCACGGCGTCGATGCGGCCGAATTCCTTCACACCGGCTTCGATCATAGCGCGTGCGGCGTCAGGATCGGTGACGTTGCCGCCATCGGCAATCGCATCGCCGCCTGCGGCTTTGATTTCCTCAACCACCTTTTGCGCTGCGCTTTCGGTCTGGCCGGTGCCTTTCAGCGACGCGCCCAAATCGTTGACCACCACAGCGGCGCCTTCGGAGGCTGCCATCAGGGCGATGTCACGTCCGATTCCGCCACCTGCTCCGGTGACCAGAACTACTTTTCCATCAAGTGCCTTTGTCATCTTCGTCTCCCTCAGCTTGCTTTGCGGTATTTGTCGAGACCGCCAGTGTGCATGACGCGGCCCATAAGCGGCGCGGCAATGATCTCTTCCGCCTTGACGGCGGCGGCTATCAGTTTGTCCAAATCGATGCCGGTTTCAATGCCCAACTCGTGGCACAGGAAAACCGCATCTTCGGTGCAGACGTTGCCCGCAGCACGCGCATGGCCGTGGCCAGCGAACGGACAGCCGCCAAGACCGGCGACAGAGCTTTCGAACATGTCCACACCCATCGACAAAGCCGCATGAAGATTGGCAATACCAAGTCCACGCGTATCGTGGATGTGCATCCCGATGCGGGCCTCCGGTGCCATGTCGCGCAGCGCCCCGACCATCCGCTTGACGGCTTCGGGATTGCCCCAACCCATCGTATCGGCGATCACAAGGATGGGCAGGGGAATTTGCTCATCTTTGCAAAGCTCAATGATAAAGCGGAAATCGTCCAGAATGCGTTCTTGCGGGATGGCGCCTTCGAAGTTGCACCCAAAGGCCGTCATCACATAGGCCGCATCAACGGTGTAGCCTTCTTCTTTGTAAAGCCGAACCCAGTCGCGTTGTTTTTCGCGCATCTCTGCCGAAGAACAATTGTTGTTCGATTGCGCAAAGGCTTCGGAGGGGTAGAACAACAGGCGCGGGTCGATATCGACCTCATGCGCGGTCAGGGCCTTGCGGAAGCCTTTGTCGTTCAACCAAAGCGAGGTGTAGTTCACGCCGGGTTTGCGTTTGATGCGTTGAAACAGCTCGCCGGTATCTGCCATTTGCGGCACATATTTCGGGCTGACAAAGCTGCCGACCTGAATGCGCTTCAATCCGGTTTCGCTGAGCATGTCGATCAATTCGATCCGCTCTTCGATCGGGTAGATCTTTTTTTCGATTTGAAAGCCTTCACGCGGGCCTTCTTCTCTGAACTCGACGAATTTTGGAAAATCGCTCATTTTATCACTCCTCGGATGGTAGTATCTCGGCGATGACTTGGCCGCGATCGACCATGTCCCCATTCGAGACGGATATGTTGCTGGCGATCCCCGCAGCGGTCGCGCGGATCGAGATTTCAAGTTTCATGGATTCCATCACCGCGATCACGTCGCCTTCGGTCACGTCTTGACCATCGGCCACCTTGATTTCGACGATCATACCGGTGAGCGGCGAGGCCACAGCGCGATCACCAGCTGCATCGCCACCGGCGAAGTCCAAAGGCGCGGCAGGACGGAAAACAAGCCGTCCCTCAGGCGTGTCCATTTCGATCACGCCCGCATGCAAGCGCGCATCAATCAAGAAGACGTCATCGCCGTCGCTGATGCGCCACCGGCCCGAAGTGATTTCACGCATGGCCAAGGTCAAAGCATCGCCGTTTTCCGACAGGACGGTGTAAGTATCCACAGCTTTGATCGGCCCGACGCGGAACTCCTCGGAGGTGTCGGCAGCATCGGTCAGCGTGACATGCTGCCCTGCTTCCATCGCATCACCGCCAAGGCCAAGCCGCCATCCGGTAAAGGTATCGCGGTTGGTCCATGGATTGGTGCTTGCGTCGCTCCGCGATGCGGCCACGAAAAGAATGGCCGCGGCGGCTTTCCAAAGCGCAGGACGGGACAGGGTATGTGCCTGCGTAAGCTCATCGAGCCTGCCGTCGATCCAGCGCGTATGCACCTGCATCTGTTCAAATTCGGGATTGCGCGCCAGAGCTGTCAAGAAAGCCCGGTTGGTTTGCACCCCTTCGACCGCGACATGGTCCAAGGCTGTCGCCAGCCGCGCCAATGCGGTTTCGCGGTCGGCGGCATGCACCACCAGTTTGGCGATCATCGGATCGTAAAACGGCGTCACTGCGTCGCCCTCTTCGACACCACTGTCGATACGCAAACCCTCGGGTAGGCTCAGCGTGGTCAATGTGCCTGTCGAGGGGGCGAATTGCATCGCCGGATCTTCGGCATAAAGCCGTGCCTCGACCGCGTGGCCGTTGATCTTGAGGTCATCCTGTACCAAGCCAAGGCCCGCGCCTTCGGCAATCCGCAGGTGCAGCGCAACCAGATCCAAGCCGGTGATCGCTTCGGTCACGGGGTGTTCCACCTGAATACGGGGGTTCACTTCGAGGAAGAAATATTCTTCCCCCGCGACCAGAAATTCCACCGTGCCAAGGCCGCGATAGTCAAGCGTTTCGCCCAGACGGACCGCGTCCTGCGCGATCTTGTCCAAAAGCGTGCGGGGCAAGCCCCAAGCCGGCGCTTCCTCGATGACCTTTTGGTGACGGCGCTGCAGCGTGCAATCGCGTTCAAACAGGTGCACCACATGCCCCTTGCCGTCGCCCGCGATTTGCACTTCGACATGGCGCGCTTCGGGCAGGAACCGTTCCAGCAAAAGCCCTTCGGAGCCGAAGGTCGACTTTGCCTCGCGCAGCGCGCCTTCGATGTCTTCCACCAGGGTGGTTTCGTCGGTCACCAGACGCTGACCGCGTCCACCACCGCCACCGACGGCCTTGAGCAAGACGGGCAAGCCCATCGCGCGCACCTCGTCGGCGATCTCTTGTGGATCAGACCGCGCGCCTTCGGCGCCCGAAATAACCGGAACGCTGGCGGCCACGGCGGCCTCTTTGGCGCTGGCCTTATCGCCGAACCGTTCAAGCGTGTCCGGCGTTGGCCCCATAAAGACCATACCGGCGGCTTCGACTGCACGGGCAAAATCGGAGTTCTCGGCCAAAAAGCCATACCCGGGATGGATCGCATCCGCGCCGACCGACTTTGCAGCGGCAATCACCGCGTCGATCTTCAGGTAGCTTTCGGAGGCCGGTCCGGCCCCGATGCAAACGGAATGCCCGATTTCGCGGACATGAAGGGCATTGGCATCGGCATCGGAATGCACGCCAACAGGGGTGATACCGCTGGCCCGCGCGGTGCGCGCGATCCGGCAGGCAATTTCGCCGCGATTGGCGATTAGAAGCGTTTTGATTTTCATGGATCGCTCCTCACATCCTAAACACGCCGAAATTGGTTTCGACCTTGGCTCTGCGCGACGTCACATCCAGCATAAGCGCCATGACGTTGCGGGTTTCACACGGTTCAATCACGCTGTCGATCCAGAGGTTCGATGCGAAATTATAGGCCCCTTGAAATTCTTCGTATTCCTTGCGGATCGGGGCCTTAAAGGCTTCCTCTTCCTCTGGGGTCCAGGTTTTGCCTTCGCGTTCGTTGATCTGGGCGCGCACCTGCGCCAGAACGCTGGCCGCTTGCTCGGGGCCCATGATCGCGGAGCGGCCCGTGGGCCACGCGAACATCGCGTCCGGTTGGAACGGACGGCCCAGCATCGCCAGATAACCGGCCCCGTAGGAGCCGCCGGTGATGATGGTGAACTTCGGCACCCGTGCCGAGGACATGGCGGTGATCATCTTGGCACCTGCTTTGGCGATGCCCATCTGTTCGACCTCGCGGCCCACCATAAAGCCGTTCACATCGGCCAGGAACAGCAGCGGAATATCGCGCTGGACACAAAGATTGATGAAATGCGTGGCCTTCAACGCGGCCTCGACAAAGAGCACACCGGTGTTGGCGATAATGCCGACTTCGTGGCCATGGATACGGCCCCATCCGGTCATGATGGTGTCACCATAGAGCGGTTTAAACTCGTGGAAATCACTGTCATCGACCAGACGTGCGATGATCTCGCGGTTGTCAGTCGGCACCTTGGGGTCGCGGCTGATGATGCCGTAAATTTCCTCGGTCGGGTAGGCCGGCGGACGCGGTTCGGCGGGTGTTTTGCGGGGCACGGGCTTCTCGCCCAAGTGACGCACAATATCGCGGGTGATGGCCAATGCGTGCGCATCATCTTCGGCCAAATGGTCGGTCACACCGGAAACGGAGGAGTGCATTTTGCCGCCACCCAACTCTTCGGCTTCGACCTTTTCGCCGGTTGCGGCAAAGGTCAATTCCGGCCCGCCCAGATACATAAAGCCCTGACCGCGCACGATCACGACTTCGTCGCAGAGCGCGGGAATATAGGCGCCGCCTGCGGTGCAGGGGCCCATAACCACAGCGATCTGCGGAATGCCGTCGCCAGACATACCGATCTGTTGGTGGAAGATCGAACCGAATTGACCCTCATCAGGGAACAGATTGGCTTGGTCGGGTAGGAAAGCGCCGCCGGAATCCACCAGCGTGATGACAGGCAGGCGGTTTTTCCACGCGACTTTCTGCGCGCGCACGTGTTTGCGGCAGGTGATCCCGAAATAGGTGCCGCCCTTTACGGTGGCATCATTGGCGATGATCATGCACTGACGGCCTTCGATCACACCAATGCCGGTGATGATGCCGGCGCCGGGCGGAACGCCCTTGTGCATATTCAACCCGGCCAGTTCGCCGAGTTCCAAAAACGGCGTGCCCGGATCGATCAAGCGCTCGATGCGCTCGCGCGGCAGGATCTTGCCTTTGGATTCGTGCCGTTCGCGCGCCTTTTCGGGGCCGCCGACGCGCTGCGTCCGCCGAAGCGCATGCAGATCGTCAACTTTGGCGCGATACTGCGCATCGTTTTCCCGGAAGTCATCAGACCCGGTGTCGAGGAGGGATTTCATTTTTGTCATGGCAGATCTGGATATTCTCTCAGAACAAAGGCGACCTTGGCGGCGCCGGGTTTTTCAAAGGTGTCAGGGGCCACCAGATGAACATCGGCCTTGAAGACAAGAGCGTCGCGCAGGCGCTGTTCGATCTTTTTCTTGAGGGCCGCGTCATCTGCGGGGTCACGGTCGGGCCCGCGTTCAACAATCACCGTCAGCGCGCCCTGCGTGGTGTGGCCGGTGAAATCGGCCACGATGCGCATGACGCCATTGGTGTCCGGCACCATTTCGGTGACCACGCTGTTGACCGCCGAAGGGAACACATTGGCCCCGCGCACAATCAGCATGTCGTCGGTCCGGCCGGTGCAGCGGATCTTGGGCCCGGTGCGCCCGCAGGTGCATTCGGTGTCGATCACTTCGATATAATCGCCGGACCGGAACCGCACCACAGGGCTGGCCTGACGGCCAAGCGCGGTGTAGATCATTTCGCCTTCGGCGCCCTTTTCCCACGGAATGATTTTGCCGCTTTCAGGGTCAAGCAATTCAGTGATAATATAGTCCATGTTGACCATATGCATGCCCGATTGCGCGTCGCATTCGGCCCAATAGGTCACGCCGAGATCGGTGCCGCCTAGCATTTCACAGCATTTCGCGCCCCAAGCCTCTTCGATTTTGGCACGGATGGCAGGAATGCCGCCGCCGGGTTCGCCGCCGACGATCACATGTTCGACGCCCAATTCGCTGGCCTTGCAGCCAAGCACCTCAGGCGCTTTTTCGGCCAGATGCAGAACGAAATTCGGCGCGCCGACAATGCAGCGCGGGCGCGTGTCGGCACAGGCGCGCAAGAGCCGTTCGGCCCCGCCATCGGCGCCCACCGGCACATCGACTGCACCCATGTATTGCAAACCTTGCATCACCGGAATGCCGCCAACAAAACCTTTGGCCAGTGCAAAGGCATGCAGCACCATATCGCCCGGACGCACGCCATTGGCAAAGAAACAACGCGCGGTCATCTCGTGCCACATTTCGCAATCAGCTTCGGTCATTGCCACGTAAGACGGGCTGCCGGTTGTGCCGGACGAGGCTTGCATCTGGACGATGTCCGCCATCGGTGCGGCCCGATGCTTGCCAAAGGGCGGCTCCGCCGCAAGGCTTTCGCGGATCTCAGTTTTATAGGTATAAGGCAGCTTTTGCAGATCTTCGATGGTGCGGATATCATCAAAATCCACGCCCGCCTCGGCGAACTTCTCCTGATAGAAGGTCGAGTTTGCCTTGAGATAGGCCATTTGATCGCGAAGCCGCTCTTCCTGAATCTGGCGCACTTTATCGAGAGGCATGCCCTCGATCTCGTGCCAGAAACGATCATTTACCTTGTCGGCGGCATCCTGCCGCCGGAAGCGCATTCCAAATTGCATATCGTCCTCCGTTCCGGGCTGCGCGATCAATAAGATCGCGGCAGACCCATGACCTTTTCACCAATGAAGCTGAGGCACAGCTCGCGGTTGACCGGCGCCGTGCGCAGCAAACGCACCAGCGGGTACATCTCGTAAAGCCCTGTATCCTCGGTAAAGCCCGATCCGCCATGCGCCTGTAGCGCGGCATCTACGGCCTCGATCCCGGCTTCGGCGGCGGCATATTTTGCCATGTTCGACGAAGCACCAGCAGGCAGTTTGTTGTCAAACTCCCATGCCGCGCGACGGGTCATCAGGCTGGCCATTTCGACCGCTGTGTGCGCTTTGGCCATCGGGTGTTGCACGCCTTGGTGCGCGCCGATCGGTTGACCGAATACGTTGCGCTCGGAGGCATAAGCCACGCCTTTGTTCAGCGCGAACCGGCCGATGCCGCAGCACAGTGCGGAGAGGATGATGCGCTCGGGGTTGAGGCTGTCGAACAGGATCGAGAAGCCTTCGTCCACTTCGCCGACCACATCTTCGGGGCCCAGATCCACGTCATCAAAGAACAATGTCCACTGTTCCTCGGGCAGCGGGATCGAGATCTTAACCCGCTGCTTGTCGACGCCTTTTTTCTTCAGGTCGACCGCAAAGAGGGTAAAGCCGTCGGTCTTACGGTCGACTTCATTGTGGGGTTTGGTCCGCGCCACGACGAGGCAGTAATCCGCCACTTCGGCACCGGTGATAAAGGTTTTTTCGCCCGACAGCGTGAACCGGTTGCCATTGCGCTTGGCCAGTGTCGTGGCCTTCATGGTGTTGGATCCGGCACCGGGTTCGGTGATCGCGAAACAGAACTGGATGTCACCGCGGCAGGCCGCCGGCAGCAGCTCTTTCTTGTGGAATTCGGTGCCGTGGCTGGCGAGGTGAGCCAGCGACATGGTCGGTCCGACCACCATCATCAAAAGCGGAATACCATGGTTGGCGGTGCCTTCCATGAACAACGCCATTTCGGTCATGCCAAGGCCGGCGCCGCCGTATTCTTCCGGCACCATGATCCCCAAGAAGCCGTCATCGGCAATCTGTTTGAACATGTCGTGCGGGAATTCATGCTTGCGGGCGTGCTCGAGCCAATAGGTGTTGTCGTATTGCTGGGCCAGCTGGCCGCCGTATTCGTAGATCTGACGTTGTTCGTCGTTCAGAGTAAAATCCATGGTTCTTCCTTAGCCCTTGAATTCAGGTTTGCGCCGGTTTTCGAAAGCATTAAGGCCTTCGGCGACGTCATCACTCGGCAAAGCGCGCACAGCTGCGTCGCGCTCAAGCCGCATTTGCTGATCGATGCCAAGATCGGCACCTTCGCGCGCCAAACGCTTCATCTCGGCGATACCGGGACGCGAGCGGGTCGCGATCTTCTGGCAATATTCCAGCGCGGCCTCGTGCAAATCCGCATCCGGCACGATGTAATTGACCAGACCGGCCTCTTTGGCCTCTCCCGCCTCGAGCCAGCGCGCCGAGAACATCAGATCAAGCGCGCGGCGCTGACCCATCAACCGGGTGAGCCGTTGCGATCCGCCCCAACCGGGGATCAAACCGAATTGCGCGTGTTGATCGCCAAACTGGGCGCTTTCGGCAGCGAAGCACACATCGCATGCCAACATAAGTTCGATCCCACCGGCCAGACACAAACCCTGCACGGCCACGACGACAGGGAGGGAGGAGGTTTCGAGCGCACGCAGGTTTTCCATGCCAAAAGCAATGAAATGATCCAGCGCGGCGGGATCGTTCAATTTACCTTTCACTTCCGTCAAATCGGCACCGGTGCAAAAATGCTTGCCCTGCGCACGGATGAGGATCGCCCGGATGTCCGGGTTTGCCTCGAATTCCGCACGCGCGGCAGTGATGCGTTCATGCACGTCAAGTGACAGGCAATTGAATTTCTCAGGGCGGGCCAGATCAATGATGCCGGTGGCACCTTCGATGCTGGCGACTACGGGGTCGCTCATTTCGATGCTCCCTTCGCCTTTTTGTCGTATTGCAGCGCCATCCGGCCGACTTTTTCACGCGCGATCACAAGTTTCTGGATCTGTGCGGTGCCGTCGCCGATTTGCAGGCCAAGAACGTCGTTGTAACGCTGATGATGCGGCAAATCAGTGGTATAGCCATAGTGCCCGTGCAGGATCAGGCATTGGTGCAGGATCTCGCAGGCGGTTTTGGGCAAATACCATTTGCACATCGCCGCTTGTGACGTGTGCGGCATGCCGCGATCACGCAGATCCAGCGTGTAATAGCAAAGCTGACGCATCATGGTCAGTTGCGTTTCCGCCTCGGCCAGCGGGAAGCTGACGCCTTGGTATTGCACGATGGGGGCGCCGAACGCCTCGCGTTCCTGAACATAGGCCCAAGTTTCATCTACCGACGCTTGCGCCGCGCCCAAGCATTCCAGCCCGATCAACGCGCGGGAATAATCGAAGCCCGCCATGATCGTGCCAAAGGCGCGGTCCTGTTCGGCCATCATATTTTCAGCCGGCACGAAGACATCGTCAAAGAACACAGACCCGCGTCCGACAGGCTTGGTGCCGATGTCGTCGAAATGGGTGCGCTTGATGCCCTCTTGGTTCAGGTCGACAAAAAAGGCGCTGACGCCGCGTGCGCCGCCGTCCGGGTCGCCGGTGCGGGCAAAAACCACCGCCGCATCGGCTTGGCTGGCAAAGCTCATGGACGTTTTCTCGCCGTTCAGAACCCAACCGTTGCCGGATTTTTCGGCTTTCAAAATCAGGTTCGCCGCATCCGACCCGCCACGCGGTTCGGTCAGGCCCAAACCAATCACGGCCTCGCCGGACACAACCTTGGGCACCCATTCCATCGCAATCTCTTTGGACGCGTGTTTGGCGACCATGCCGCCCATGAGCGAGCCCAAAAGCTGCACGTAGCTGGCGTTGAAATCGGCATAAGCGATCTCTTCGACAATCAGCCCCGAGGTGACAGAGCTTTGCCCCATCCCGCCGAACTCTTCGGGCAAATCTGCCCCGATGAGACCCAGTGCGCCCATCTCCTTGATCAGCGCGCGATCGAATGTGTGGCCGCTTGCGCGCTCCAAATAGCTCGACGCCAGCTTCTCTGTTGCGAATCGTTTCGCTGTCTCGCGAAACGCCTTTTGATCTTCTGTTGCTTGGAATTGCATCGGTGCTCCTCCCCATGACCGAAAAATATCTTCTTCCCTAAAATCTAACAAATGTTAGAATACACTTCAAGAGATGTTTTGAGGAGGAGGACCAAAATGAAAAATTCGCAGAAAGACAACTTCGACACCATGCTGTCACCGATCCGTGCGGGTCAACATATGTTGCGCAATCGCGTTATTATGGGGTCGATGCACACCCGGTTGGAAACCGAACCTGATGGTATTGCCAAACAGATCGCCTTTTATGCCGAACGGGCACGGGGCGAGGCGGCGATTCTGGTCACGGGCGGATTTTCGCCCAATGCCGAAGGGATATTCGACCCCGAAGGCCCGCGGGTCGACGATCCAAAGGAGGCGGAAAACCTGCGCCCGATCTGCGAAGCGGTCCAAGCCGAAGGCAGCCTGCTTTGCGCACAGCTTCTTCATGCTGGACGCTATGCAAAGATCGAAGGCTGCGTCGCCCCCAGCCCGATTCGCGCGCCGATCAACCGCTATGTTCCGCGTGAAATGACCGATGCCGATATTCGCCGCACCATCGAGGATTTCGCCAAATCGGCCGCCAATGCACAGGCCGCAGGATTCGATGGCGTCGAAATCATGGGCTCCGAGGGCTATCTGATTAACGAATTCACCGTCCCCCACACCAACAAACGCGAAGACGAATGGGGTGGCAGCGCCGAGAATCGCCACCGCTTTCCGGTCGAAATCGTGCGCGCGGTGCGCGAACGTTGCGGGCCCGGTTTCCTTGTTATTTACCGGATTTCGGCCGCCGATCTGGTCGAGGGCGGTGCGCCCGCTGATGAAATCGCCGACTTGGCGCGCAAGATCGAGGCCGCAGGCGCGGATATCCTCAACACCGGTATCGGGTGGCACGAGGCGCGCGTGCCGACCATTGCCTATCCGGTTCCGCGCGGCGCATGGCGCAAGGCGGCGGCAAACGTAAAAGCGGCGGTCTCAATTCCGGTGGTCGCCTCCAACCGAATCAACACCCCCGAGCTTGCCGAAGACATTCTGACCTCTGGCGAGGCGGATATGATCTCGATGGCGCGTCCCTTTTTGGCCGACCCGCATTTCGTCAAAAAAGCGCGCGAAGGCCACGCCGACGAGATCAACACCTGTATCGCCTGCAACCAAGCCTGTTTGGATTTCATCTTCTCGGACCGGCCGGTCGGCTGTCTGGTCAACCCACGCGCCGGACGCGAAACCGAATTTCGCGACACACCAACCGAATCACCCAAGAAGGTGGCCGTTGTCGGCGGCGGCGCCGCAGGCATGGCCACGGCATCCGAGGCCGCAAGACTGGGGCACGACGTTACCCTGTTCGAGGCGCAAGACAAGCTGGGCGGTCAGTTGAACCTGGCGCAAGCGGCACCGGGCAAGGACGAGTTTAACGAGACCCTGCGCTATTACAGCGGCCAGTTGCAAAAGCATGGTGTCAAACTGCGCCTTGGACAGCGCGCCGAATTGGACGATCTCAACGGTTTTGACCATGTGGTTATTTCCACCGGAGTCACGCCGCGTATTCCCGATCTGCTGGGCGTCGACCATCCCAGCGTCGCGACCTACGCCGAGATCCTCTCCGGCGCCCGCGCCGCAGGCGAAACCGTCGCGGTGATGGGGGCAGGGGGCATTGGCCATGACGTGGCCGAATTCCTTGTGACCGAACCGGCCGAAGCTCATAACACCGACGCGTTCTGTGATACCTGGGGCGTGGACCCGAAATTTGCGACATCGGGTGCGCTTGCGGGTGATCCGTTGGCGCCGAAGCCATCGCGCCGCAAGGTTGTCATGCTTCAGCGCAAGGCCTCAAAACCGGGAACGGGGCTTGGCGTTTCGACGGGGTGGATCTTGCGCAACGCGCTGCGCAAACACGGGGTCGAAGCCTTGGGCGGCGTGGTCTATGACCGGATCGATGACGCGGGCCTGCATATCATGGTAGATGGCGCGCCAAAGACCATCGCCGCAGACACCATCGTGCTTTGCACCGGTCAGGAGCCGGAGCGCGCTTTGGCAGAGGATCTCATAGCCCGCGGGGCCACCGTCACCATGATTGGCGGCGCAAAGGAGGCTGCGGAACTCGACGCGTTGCGCGCCATTGATGAAGGCGTGCGTTTGGCACAAAGCCTCTGAGCTGCCAAAGCAAGAGAAGATGCGACGGTTGACCGAGCCACCCACCAGCATATCGCGCGGTGGGTGGCTTGTGCCGCGCAACAGAGGTGATCGTTGCAACATGTGATCGCGTGATTTCACTTCAGTCCGCTTCACGGATCGCCGCTATGGACCCTTCGCAAGGTCGACCGGCAGACGTCAGGGATCTGGCCGCCGATGAAAAACCGCGCAACCTATGACGCACTCGGCGCACAATGGTTGTGCGGCTGCGCTCACAGGCCCTTGAGTGAACGCCTAACGTATCTATATTTTTATTATATTACAATTACTTACTGGAAATTCTGAAAATCCTCTACAGTCGGAGCAACCGGCTGCGGCTTTGGTTCGAAAACACAATCCGCTTTCATTCGGGAGCCAACCTTCCTAGGTCGGAGCCATTAGAATTCAAGCAAAAGGTGTACCGAACCATGACGAAAGTCGCGATTGTCTATTACAGCGGATATGGCCACACAGAAGTGCAAGCCAAGGCCGTTGCCGAAGGGGCCAAGGGTGTCGAGGGCACCGAGGTCGAATTGCTGAAACTGTCCGAAGACGGAGAGCTGAACGAGGCAGCATGGGCGGCGCTCGATGCGGCCGATGCCATCGTCTATGGCAGCCCGACCTATATGGGCGGCCCCGCATGGCAGTTCAAAAAGTTCGCCGATGCCAGCTCGAAGCCTTGGTTTACGCAAAACTGGAAGGACAAGATCGGCGGCGGTTTTACCACCTCGGCCACAGTCAATGGCGACAAGTTTTCGACCATCCAGCAGTTCATTACATTGTCTCAGCAACATGGTCAGCTCTGGTGCGGCGTTGGCTTGATGCCAGCGAACACCAAGGCCGACGGCCCGGAAAAGCTGAACTGGACGGGCGGGTATTCCGGCCTTCTGGCGATTGCCCCCTCTGACAGCTCCCCCGAGGAGTATCCGACAGGCGGCGATCTGGATACCGCGCGCGCCTATGGCCAACGGTTGGCCGAAGTCGCCAGCCGCTGATCCGGTTTTGCAATACATGTTCCGGCCGCCCGAGCGCGCGGCGGCCGGAGCGCTTTTGGCGCAAGCGCCCACCATTCAGCAGCGCCACACCGCCCAATTCGCGTTTCGGCCGCCATCACGACCAGTTTGCTGTCCTGTGCGTGAAAACCTAGGCGCGCATTTCGCAAATGGTTTGGATTCTGCCCCGCTCCACCACATCGGCGACACATCAAAACCGTTCGTCAATTGACGGGGTGGCTGTTTGCGCGTGCCAGATAAACAAAGCTGCGGCGCAAAGGACAACAACGAGACGGGCACACCCTGATGACCCCGTCGCCCACATTTGCTTTGATGATCAAAGTATTGCAAATGCCAAAAAGCCTCAATTCCCGCGAAAATAGTGCTTGATGCGCGTCAGTTACGCCAAGGGCAGCCATTTAGTAATTAGCAAAACGAAACTTATTCTGGTGAATTTGCTTGATGCATGGTGGTAATCCTGCCAAATATTATTGATACACCACAAGGATGGCCTCCATGGATCGAATTGACAGCAGCCTTGTCGCTCTGCGCCGCATTCTGCGCACGACCGAGATGTTCGGGCGGGAGTTGGCGCAGTCGGCAGGCTTGACTGCGGTCCAGTTCCGCGTGCTGCAAGTTGTGGCCGAAACGGGTCAGACCACAGGCAAGGCAATCTCCACCCGGATGCGGGTGAGCCAGGCCACAATCACGGCCCTTGTCGACAAGCTGGTGGCGCAAGGGATGGTCATGCGTGAAAAATCGCAAGCCGATCGCCGGCAAACCAATATCATCATTACCGAACATGGCCGCCGCACGATTGAAAATGCGCCGGACCCGCTGCAACAACGCTATGTGCGCCGCTTCAAGGAAATGGAGCAGTGGGAACAGGCAATGCTGCTTGCATCACTGGAGCGCGTCGCCACGATGTTGGATGCTGAAGAGCTTGACGCCGCGCCAGTGCTGGATGCCGGTGATCTGCGGCAATAGGGCGACAATAAATGTGGCAAAGCGCTGAATGACCGCCGGTCATGCGGGCGCACGTGCCAAGAATAAAGCATGCCCGCAGCGGCTAAGATCACGCATGACATTTCACCATCGACGCGACTGCGCGACCCCCTTCCGATCCTATGGCAGGTGTTTACTTGCCCAGAGCAGGTGCGGCTCACGCCGCGTGTGAACCCCTTACGCCTAACAATTCAATTGAAATGATTAGCACTGTCGAAGTAGTGACTCACCTTGCCCATGAGGCAAAAAGCATTCGCCACAGGCATTTTGCATGAATTCTGACTGTGGAGCGCCGCCTATTTGGGTATTTTGGGGTTCGGGTTGACGTTCTAACCATCGCGCACTACTTAGCTTAGCTAATAAACGAGAGGTTAGACCCATGCCGAAAGATATCGAAAACTCCGCAACGCAGATGCCGCATCTGCGCAAACCCGATACGACGGATGGGGCCGACATCTGGGCGCTGGTAAAAGCCTGCAAGCCGCTCGACGAAAATTCGATGTACTGCAATCTGGTTCAGGCCGACCATTTCCGCGACACCTGTGTCGTCGCCGAAATGGATGGCGAGATCGTTGGCTGGATATCAGGACACATGATTCCCGCGCGCGATGAGCTTTTCGTCTGGCAAGTGGCGGTCAGCCCCAAGGCGCGTGGCCTCGGACTTGGCCGCACCATGCTGCGCGAGCTGATCGAACGCGACGCTTGCGATGCGGCGACGCATCTCAAGACCACCATCACCAAAGACAACGACGCATCATGGTCGCTGTTTCGCAGTCTGGCCCGAGATATCGGCGGCGAACTCACTGATGCACCGCACTTCGAATGTGAAACGCATTTCGAAGGGCTCCACGATACCGAACACATGGTGACAGTCACGCTGCCCGCCCCAGAGGCGATGGCCCGCGCTGCCTGAACCATTTTCCCCGTAATAAATCAAATAGGACGTTTCATGACTTCGGATATGATCGACTTCTCTACTATCTTTGATCGCCGCGAAAGCGCCGTGCGCTCTTATTGCCGCGGAATGCCCGCAATGTTTCAAAGTGCCAGCGGCTCGGAACTGAAAGATGCCGACGGGCGCAGCTGGATCGATTTCCTTGCCGGATGTTCATCGCTGAACTATGGCCATAACGACCCGGATATGAAGGCGGCGCTGATCGACCACATTGCGGGCGACGGCATCGCCCATGGTCTTGATCTCCACACCGGGGCCAAAGGAAGCTTTCTCGCCGCCTTCGAACGGCACATTCTGGCCCCCCGTGATATGGACCACCGGGTGATGTTCACCGGCCCCACCGGGGCCAACGCCGTCGAAGCGGCGATGAAGATCGCACGAAAGGTTACCGGGCGCACCAACATCATCGCCTTTACCAACGGGTTTCACGGTGTCACGGCAGGGGCCTTGGCCGCGACCGGAAATTCCTACCACCGGGGGGGCGCGGGCATGATGCTCAATGGCGTGACACGCCTGCCCTATGACGGATATATCGCAGGTCAGTCGGACACGGCGGATTATCTGGAGGCCATGCTTGATGACCGCTCCAGCGGGCTCGACGCGCCCGCAGCAATTATCCTTGAAACCGTGCAGGGCGAAGGCGGGCTGAACGTCGCCCGTCCCGAATGGGTCCGGCGCATCGCCAAACTGGCCAAAAAGCATGGGGCCCTGTTGATCATCGACGATATTCAGGCCGGCTGTGGCCGTTGCGGGACGTTCTTTTCCTTCGAGGAGATGGGCGTGACCCCGGACATCGTGACCATGGCGAAATCACTTTCGGGATTTGGCCTGCCGATGGCCTTGGTGCTGGTGCGGCCAGAATATGATGTCTTTGAGCCGGCCGAGCACAACGGCACGTTTCGCGGCAACACTCACGCCTTTGTCACCGCACGCGTCGCGATCGAAAAATTCTGGGCCGACGAGACGTTCCAGAACGAGCTGACACAAAAGTCCGATCTGATCCACGATGCGCTGTCCGATCTGGCGGCGCTCATCCCCGGTGCCAAACTCAAGGGCCGCGGCCTGATGCAGGGGGTCGATGTCGGCTCGGGCAAGTTGGCAGGCGACATTTGCGCGCGCGCCTATGACAAGGGACTGGTGATAGAAACCTCTGGCAACGAGGATCAGGTCGTCAAAGTGCTTGCACCGCTGACAACGTCACCTGAAACCTTTGGCCAGGGCTTTGACATCCTGCTCGAAGCTGCACGTGAGACGCTGACCGAAACGACCAATATAGCTGCGGAGTAAAAGACATGATTGTCAGAGACTTTAACAAAATTGTCGAAAACGAACCTGATCGCGTGGTTTCGGATGCAAGCTGGACCTCGGTGCGGTTGCTGCTGGCGGATGACGGAATGGGATTTTCCTTTCACATCACGACGCTGGATGCGGGGTCCGAACATACTTTCGAATACAAGAACCACTTTGAAAGCGTCTATTGCATGCGGGGCAAGGGGTCGATCACCGACCTCGCCACCGGCGAAACCCACAAGATTGTGCCGGGGGTGATGTATGCGCTAAACGATCATGACCGCCATATCCTGCGCGCAGAGGAAGAACTGGTCATGGCCTGCTGCTTTAATCCGCCCGTCACCGGCACCGAAGTGCACCGCGAAGACGGGTCTTACGCAGCCGCCGACGAGGCCTGATATGAGCCACACAGTTGAGAAAATCGGCGGGACATCAATGTCCCGTCTGGATGAACTGCGCGATACCCTCTTCATCGGGGGCCGCGAAGGGGCTGACCTGTACGGGCGCGTGTTTGTGGTGTCGGCATTTGGCGGCATCACGGATCTTCTACTGGAGCACAAGAAAACCGGTGCGCCGGGGGTCTATGCCTATTTCGCCAATGACGATACCAACCATGGTTGGCACGATCAGCTCGACTCTGTGGCCGAAGCCATGAAAAAAGCGCATGGCCGCATTCTCAGCCATTCCGCAGATCTTCAACAGGCAGATGCCTTTGTCGATGAACGCCTGCACGGCGCGCGCGGCTGTCTGATTGACCTGCAGCGGCTGTGCTCATACGGCCATTTCCGTCTGGCAGAGCACATGGCCCAGACCCGCGAACTGCTCTCGGGGTTGGGCGAGGCGCATTCGGCTTTTGTCAGCATGCTGTTGCTGCAACGTGCGGGCGTGAATGCGCGGTTCGTCGATCTGTCGGGCTGGCGCGACGAGGGCGACGTGACCTTGAACGAAAGGATCGCCAAGGCCTTTGAGGGCGTGGATCCTAGCACCGAGATGCCGATCGTGACCGGCTATGCGCAATGCGCCGAAGGGTTGATGGGGGAATATGACCGGGGTTATTCCGAGGTGACGTTTTCGCGGCTGGCGGCACAGACTGGCGCACGCGAGGCGATCATCCACAAGGAATTCCATTTGTCGTCCTGCGATCCAAAGCTGGTTGGGGAAGGAACGGTTCGCAAGCTCGGCCGGACAAATTACGACGTCGCCGACCAACTGTCGAACATGGGGATGGAAGCAATCCACCCCAAAGCCGCAAAAGTATTGCGTCAGGCCAAAGTCCCGCTGCGCGTCACCAACGCGTTCGAGCCAGAGGATCCGGGCACGCTGATCGACGATCAACCCGCTGAGGAACCGGGTGTCGAAATCATCACGGGTCTTGAAATCGTGACACTTGAAGTGTTTGAACAGGACATGGTCGGAGTGAAAGGCTATGACGCCACGATCCTCGAGGTCCTAAAGCGCCACAATGTCCCGATCGTGTCAAAGGTGTCGAACGCCAACACCATCACGCATTATCTCGACACCTCGCTCAAAAACATGCGCCGGATCGAAAAAGATCTCACGACGCATTATCCTTCGGCCGATATCACCACGCGCCGGTTGGCCATGGTGTCAGCGATTGGCCGCGACCTGACGTCCCTATCGGTGTTGTTGCGCGGACTGCGGGCGCTGGAGGAGGCAGGTCTCGAAGTGGTGGGCGCCAGCCAAGGTCCAAGAAGTGTCGATGTGCAGTTTGTTCTTGATCAGGACGCGTTGAAACCTGCGATCCAGAGCTTGCATGCAGAGTTGATCGAAAAGCATGAGCCACGCCTAAAACGCGCGGCCTGATACGCGTTTCAGACCTCTCGAATTGACGGGGCCTTTCAATGCGCGGATAGGCCCTGTCGCAGATCTTGAAGGGAATGAGGTCCGCATCCGCCCGATCCGACGCCATGCCGCGCATGTCGGCCGTGCCCATCATCATTTTATCGGGCACATTGCACCACCGCGTGCTCTCACTTCGCCCGATTCATCCGTGACGGCCTACCTTGGCCCATCGTTGCGATGCGCCGCCGAGCAAAAGCCCAAAAGACAGCCGGAACCCATGAAAACACGGCGCACTGCGTGGCCGAACCACCTTGGCACGCCGGTGTTGGATCACATCTTGCGCGTCCGCTGCAGTCCCGGGCAACAGAAGAGGCGGTGGAAACTGCGCGGGCCGCAACAGGGCGCGCGAGCGACACAGGCAAATTGCCGTCACCGGCCCTGCCGGACCTCACAGAAAAGATGGCGGCGCACCGCCCGCGTCCACCGCCGCGCAGGAGAATCTGATCCAGCTGCGCCGCCACACCTGCGGAGCGTGTTAGCTCAAAATCGAGCGGCGCAGCCGTCTGGTCACTGAACGAAGGCGTCCCGATTCTCGGTGACAAAATCGCGGAAGCTGCGCGCCGGACGTCCGAGCACATCACTGACCGTGGTTTCAATGCCTCCGAGGTATCCCTTGGGCGCGATCGAGGCCAGTTCCACCATCGCGGCGGCGACTTCGTCCTGCATTCCGCCCGCGACCATGGCCGCCTTGGCCTCATCGGCGGACAGGGTCACCGAAGTAATGGGTTTGCCGGTCACCTCGGACAGAACCGCCGCGATCTCGTCGCCGGTGAGCGCTTCGGGGCCGGTCACGCCATAGCCCTTGCCCGCGTGATCCGTACCGGTCAACGCCTCGGCGGCGACATCGGCGATATCACGGGCGTCGATCCAGGACACGGGTCCGCCCAGATCGTCGTAATACACCCCATTCTTTGCAATACTATCGGCCTGCCACATCAGGTTTTGAATGAAATAGGTCGGCTGCACAAAGGTCCAGTCAAGGCCGCTTTCCTTTAGCAATTCCTGACTTTCGGAATGCCATTTGCCAAAGGTCAGCCCCGCCTTGGGCGATGCGCCAAGTCCGGTGGCCAGAACCACATGTTTCACACCTGCGGCCTTGGCCGCCGCAATAGCATTGGCCTTCCACTGACGCATATCCAGATGCGCAGGGGTCACCAGATAGATCTTTTCGGCTCCGGCACAGGCCTGTTCCAGCGCGGCAGGGTCGGTGCAGCTCGCGGTGACGGCCTCGCATCCTTTGGCCTTCAGCCCGTCAATCTTGGCAGGATCGCTGGTCACGGCGCGCACGTCCGCACCCTTGGCCAGAAGGGTCTCAACAAGCGGTGCGCCGGTGGTTCCGGTGGCTCCAAAGACTGTGATCATGGCTTTTCCTTTCTGAGCGCCGCAATGGGCGGGATGGTTTCGGGATTGTTGACGGATGACAGGTCACCGAGGTCTTCATCAAGGAAGGCCGCGCGCACGATCCGGCGCATGGTTTTCATGCTGCGGGTCTTGGGCAATCCCTCAACAAAATAAATCTCGCGCGGGCGGAAGGGTTTCGAGACGATCTCGCCCACCTGATTTTTGAGCAGTTCGACAAGGGCATCATCGGGGGTCACCCCCGGTGCCACCACGCAGACGCACACCACGGCCACGCCCTTGATATCGTCGGGCGCCGCGATGGCGGCGGCGTCCACCACTTTTCCGGTTTCGGTCAGGGCGGCCTCGATCTCGGGCGGGCCGATGCGTTTGCCGGCGATGTTCAACGTGTCGTCGGAGCGCCCCAAAATATACCATGTGCCGTCCGGGTCGCAGCGCACCCAATCGCCGTGCCGCCACATGCCGGGGAAGGTGGACCAATAGGTTTCCAAATACCGCTCGCGGTCGCCCCAGATGGCCGGCGTCAATCCCATGGGCGGTTGGGTCACGACCAATTCGCCGACCTCGCCAAGGGCGGCTTCGCTGCCGTCCTCGCGCAGCACCTTGGCCCCGACACCCAGTGCCTGCGCAGAAAACCCGCCGGGTTTGATCTCATGCAGCACGGTCGACGTCAGGATCGCGCCAAAAAGCTCGGTCCCGCCGGAAATGTTCAACGGCACCGCGCGGCGGCGACAGATATGGTCAAGCTGCCAAAGCCATGCGTCGTCGGTCCAAGGCTCGCCGGTCGAGGCGACGATGCGCAACGGCGACAGATCATAACCTGACAGCGGCGCGCGATCTTGCGTCATGAATTGCCGCACCAAGGTCGGCGCAACACCCATATGTGTGACTTTCATTTCTGACGCGAGACGCAAAAGCCGAAACGGATCGCCGGGCATCGATGGCGCGCCCTCGGCCAGAACCAGGGTCGCCCCCGACAAAAGCACCGACAAAAGCGTCAGCGGTCCCATGACCCACCCCATATCGGTCATCCACAGATGCCGGTCGTCGCGTTTCATGTCGAGCCCCAACAGGAAATCGGATGTGGCCTTGGCCTGCACGCCAAGATGGGTGTGCACCACGCCCTTGGGGCGTCCGGTGGTCCCGGAGGTATAGGCAATGAGCAGCGGCGCGTCCGCCTCTACCGGATGCGCGGGATAGGCCGGATCGGCCTTTCCGACGGTCTCTTGCCAATCGAGATCACGGGCCGGAACGGCCACCGCGCCATCAAAGCGGCGCAGGCTGATGACGGTATGGGTCGAGGGCACCTCTTCGAGGGCTTCGGCCAGTTTGGCCTCCATCCAGACGGGCGTGCCCCGACGCGGCGATGCATCTGCGGTCAGCACCGCCACGGCTTCGGCATCGTTGAGACGGCTGATGATGGCATGCGGTGCAAACCCCGAAAACAGCGGCACCGCCACGGCACCCAAACGCGCAATCCCCAAAAGCGCGGCCTGAATTTCAGGGATCATCGGCATGTAAATACCCACCGCCTGACCGGGTTTCACTCCGCGGCTGGACAGCGCCGACGCGATGCGCGCGGCCTCATTGGCAAGCTCGGTATAGGTCCAGCTGCGGCGGCTTCCGTCCTCGCCGACCCAGTCGATTGCGATTTTGTCGCCAAGTCCGTCCTCGATACGGGCGTCAAGACAGGTTTCCGTGAGGTTCAAAGCGCCGCCAACGGCCCATTTGATCGATTCTGGCCCATCGGACATATCTCGTAGCTTGGTGTAGGGGCGGGAGAACCGTATTCCGGCGTAGTCGATAACCCGACCCCAGAACCAGTCCGGCTCGTCATTGGCCCGGCGGGCGAGGTCCTCATAGCTGTCCGCACCGCACTCCTTCAGGAAGGCTGTAAGTGTGCTTGAACGCTGAATGTCAGAAGCTGGCTGAAACATGTTTTATCTTTCTTCAACGCAAAAAGGGCCGCGCCGTTGGCGCGGCCAGTTTGGGAGGTAACCCTCTTGAATATGGCTTGGCGGCCGTGCCCTGTGACAGACGCGGCCGCCGCCAACGGTCAACCGTGCATCGACAGACCACCAGAGACCGAAATCACCTGACCGGTGATGAAACCGGCGTCGTCGGACGACAAGAAGCAAATGGCGCCGGGATAATCGGCCGGCTGTGCCAGACGTTTCATCGGGATGGCCCGCTTGAGACCCTCTGCGATCTTTTGACCGGCTTCGCCTTCGGCAACTTGGGCAAACAGCGGCGTGTCGGTCGGGCCGGGGGCAACAGCATTCAATTGAATACCCTTGCGCGCCAGTTCCCGCGCCACAGTTTTGGTGAAGGAGATGATCCCACCTTTGCAAGCCGAATACACAGCCTCACCCGAGGACCCAACACGGCCAGCGTCCGACGCGATGTTGACCACGCGGCCGCCACCGTTCTTGACCATGCCCGGAAGCACCGCATGATGCATGTTCAGCGGGCCATAGAGGTTGATGTCGATGACTTTTTTCCAAAGATCGGCATCGGTATCGAGGAACGGTTTGATCACGTCCCAACCCGCGTTGTTCACCAGCACGTCGATCGGACCGCCCGCTTCGAAGGCAGCAACCGCTTTATCGACTTCAGCGCGGTCAGTGATATCCGCCTTATAAGCCGTGGCTTTCCCACCGGCGTCCTGAATCAGCTGTGCTGTTTCTTGCGCGCCTTTTTCATTCATATCGAAGACAGCGACTTCAGCGCCCTCTTGTCCAAACCGTTCGCAAACCGCGCGACCAATGCCGCTGCCGCCGCCTGTCACGATTACCCGTTTTCCACTCAGCCCTCGCATATGAAGGTCCTCCTCTTGCATTAAAATCGTAGCAAAGAACTTGATTCGATGGTTCTTTGGTGTATTCTAACAGTTGTTAGATTTATTGCAATGGACAGCCTTGCGGCTGACAAGTATCGACACGGGATGGTAGAACAGTATGATGTGGTTAAAACAATCGTCGACGATCTAAGTAAGACCGAAAGGACACGCGAGGGCATTCTTGCTGCGGCCGCTCGGCTTTTTCGGCATGAAGGCTATTACGCGACGACAATGCGCGACATCGCGCAAGAATCCGGCATTGAAGCCGGAAGCATCTATTATCATTTTGAATCGAAGGACCAGATTCTGAGTGAGGTGCTCGATATCGGTGTTCGCGAGCTTTACGAAAGCGTCAGTGAAATCGTCCGTTCCGCGCAAGATCAATCAATCGGGTTTCGGGAAACCTTCTCGCAGCTCATTGAAACACATCTGACCTACCTTTTGACCACCAGCGACTATACCTCGGCCAATATCCGAAATTATCCGATGTTGTCGGATGAAGCACGTGCTCCGCACCGTGAGTTGCGCGCCTCTTACGCGCAGGTCTGGAGCGATTTTCTCGAAGAGGCCAAGCGTGACGGCCTTTTGAGAAAGGATATTTCTATTTCGGCCATTCGGCAATTCGTGCTCAGCGCGATGAATTGGACGGTCGAATGGTATGACGTGAACCGATATCCGGTGAACCTCCTCGCCGAACGTATGAGCACGCTCATCCTTGACGGAATGTGTTCACAACAAAGCGCCGACACCGCCGGGCGGAAGATGCCCAGTGATATTATGTTCAGAGCTGTTGAAACCTCGGGCAAGGCGGCAAAAACCCGGGCGGAAATCCTGAAAGCTGCGGCGCGTGTTCTACGAGACAACGGATACAAGGCCACGACGTTGCGTCAGATCGCAGACGATGCCGATATGAAAGCGGGCAGCGTCTATTACCATTTCAAATCCAAGGAAGCGATCGTCGACGAGGTTCTGAACGCCGGGTTGAGCGATCTGCTTTCTGGCGTCAGCGCCGCAGCCGACGAGTTCCAGCCGCCATATGATCACCATGCCCGGATCGCGACTGCGATCTGGACCCATTTGCATTTTCTGTTCAAGGCAAGCGAGTTCACCTCCGCGAACATCCGAAGCTATGGCATGCTCCCCAATCAACTCAGGGAGCGGCATAGAGGCATCCGGCATCAATACGGCAGGCTCTGGGATAAAATCCTGCGCGACGCACAAGAAGATGATGCGATTAGATCGGACATCAAAATTGTCCCGTTGCGTCAGGTGATGCTCGGCGCGCTGAATTGGACGGTGGAATGGTTTGATTCGGACAAGGCCGGCGTAGATGGGTATCTGTCTTTGTCCGAATTCTCCGGCATGCTCATCAAATTGCTTCTTGAGGGCATTTGTGACAGGGAAAACGTCACCTTCTCAGAAGAAGAAAAAGGGGCGCGTTAACCGCAGCCCCTTTCACAATCACACCAATAGGAAGTGATACAATCCCTCTGCGACAGGTTTATCCCGGTCTGTTTGCCAGGTGATCACGCTGACGCTTGCGATCCGCTTGCCCTTGCGGGTCACATTTGCACGGGCAAAGAGTGGGCCCTTCACGCCAGGTCTCAAATAATCCACCGTAAGATTGATCGGCTTGGCCGGGGCTTCGCTGAAATCAGGATGGACGGCGATGGCCGCCGTTGCTTCCATGAAGCTCGCGATGATGCCGCCATGGAAATGTTCCATGACCGGATTGCCGATATGACGTTCTTCAAAGGTCATCTCCGCTTCGGCATGGAGGCTATCCAAGCTCTGAACTTCGAAGTTGAGAAACCGGAAGAACGGCACTCGGGATGCGTTGGCGTTTACAGTTTCCAAATCAATCACGAGGCTTTTCCTTTTGTCATCGCGTCGAATAGACTGACGTCACCGCGCGTTAATGCAAACGAGGCAGTGCCGCGGGCGATTTCCGCATCCTCATGGCCATCGAACCAAATACTACCGGCATTAAAGGCAATATGGCGGGTTTTGCGGAAGCAATGCGCGTGCACAATGACATCTGCGCGCGAACGCGCCGCACGCAGATAGTCAACTCTGAGGTCGAGGGTCGCCATCGTGCTGACGCCCTCGATGGCCACAAAGTTCGCCAGACCGAAAACACTGTCCAAAAGGGCGGTCAGAATCCCGCCATGGAGCAGGGTTTGATCTTGATCGACGCAAAAGTCCGGATTGAACGGCATGCGAACCCGCACGCCGTCACTCGAGACCTCTTCGATTTCGAGTGCCATATGGGTGATCAACCCTTTGCCACGCGCATTCCACATCTGCGCGATTTGCTCCATCTTCTCTTTGCTGATTTCAGCCATACGTTCTTTCCTTAGCGCCCAGTAAAATTGGGTTTTCGTTTTTCGATAAACGCAGAGATCGCCTCGTGGTGGTCTTCGGTTTGATGCATCAAGGCCTGATAGGCCGCTGCGGAATTCAGGAAGTCCGGCAGATCCATCCGTTCGGCATTGCGCATCAGGCGTTTAGCCACGCGCACCGCACGCGGTGGCTTGGCGGCGATCACGGCCGCGCGTTCGCGGGCCCGATCCAACAGCGTATCGTGCGGCACAACCTCAAGCACCATGCCGATGTCCAACGCCTCTTTGGCCTCGACCATACGGCCCGAAAAGGTCAAATCGGCGGCCAGTTGATGGCCCAGACGGCGCAATAGGAACCAGCTGCCCGCATCGCCCGGAATAATTCCGAGATTCAGGAATACTTCGCCGAACTTTGCCTTTTCCGATGCAATGCGCATATCGCACATCATCGTCAAATCGCATCCCGCGCCAACCGCCGCGCCGTTAACGGCCGCGATGGTCGGGATGTCGAGATTATAGATCGCCTGTGGAAGACGTTGCACACCATCGACATAACTTTGCGCCGCAGCGAGAGGTTCCTTGCGGAACACGCTGTCGGGATCGTTCATTTCCTTGATGTCACCGCCGGCACAGAATGCCGAACCGGCCCCTGTCAGGATCATGACGCTGACCTCGGGGTCGGCCTGCACCTTGGCAAAGGTTTCCAAAAGCGCCTCGATCATATCGTTGCCGGTGATCGGGTTGCGGCGCTCCGGATCGTTCAACGTCACTGTGGCGATGCGGTCTTTGACGTCCAGAAGGACACAAGGCTTACTCATCTTTTCCGTCTCCACGTTCGCGATTGTCAAACATCTCGGGATTGATCATATCGCGGGCATCATGCCCCATGTGCAAGGTTTCTCCGCCATCGATATAAATATCTTCGCCGGTGACGAAATTGCCCAACTTCGAGGCGAGGAAAATAATCGTACCCGCGATATCCTCGGCCGCGCCCATCCGGTTCAGGACCGAACGGTTCAGCTTTTTCCACTGCTCAGGCGGAATTGGATAGCGGCCAAGCGCCTCGGTCTTGATCGTTCCGGGCGCGACGCAGTTCAGACGAATACCATATTCGCCCCATTCGGCGGCCAGAGTTTTCATCATACCGGTCACACCGGCGCGGGCGGCAACCGTATGGGTAAAGCCGGTGAGGGCCGTGCGCGCGGAAATCGCGGTCACGAAGACCACCGACCCACCGTTCTCATACATGAAATGATCCGCGACGGCGCGGGTCATTTGCCACGATCCGATCAGGTTGTTGCGAACCACCGCCTCGAAACCTTTGTTGGTGATGTCGCGCGCGGCGGCGATATACTGGCCTCCGGCGTTATTCACCAAAACATCAAGCTGTCCGTAATGGTCCTTGATGCGGCCCATTGCGACTTCGATGCTGTCCTCGTCGCGAGTATCTCCGGGCACGACAAATGCCTCGCCCCCCGCCGCACGAATCATTTCAGCGGTTTCTTCCAATGGCTCTTCACGGCGCGCAAACAGCGCCAATTTGGCCCCGCAAGACGCCATCTCTAGCGCGGTTGCCCGCCCCATCCCGGAACCCGATCCGGTGACAAGAGCCACTTGGCCGGCCATCAGGTCCGGCGCGTAACGCGATACTTTCGTTTCAGTCATATTTTCCCCCTCAGTTTTTCAAAAGTTCGCCAGAAATGATCAGCTTGCGCACCTCCTGGGTGCCCGCGCCGACTTCAAGCACGCGGCCCGTCCGGTAAAGCCGGTTCACTTCGGTATCACGCATATAGCCAGAGCCGCCGTGGATCTGGACGGCCTTGTCGAGCACGAATGACGTCACCTCGGCGGCCTTGAAAATCGCGGCGGCGGTCAGCTTGTGAATCTCGCCGCGTCCGCCTTCGCCCTCTTCCAGACCCTCGCACATGGCAACGGTTTTCAAGGATAGGCTGCGCGCCGCTTCAAGGCGCGTATACATATCGGCCAACATCGCCTGCACCATCTGGAAACTGGCAATCGGTTTGCCGAACTGCTGGCGGGTCTTGGCGTAGTCGATGGAAATATCCAGCGCCCGTTGCGCAATGCCCAAGGCATTGAAGCAAACGATGGCGCGTTCAAGGTCCAGCCCCGACATTGTGACCGCAACACCGCCGTCCAATTTGCCAACCATGTTTTTGGCAGGCACACGGCAATCTTCGAACACCAATTCGCCGGTGGGCGAGCCGCGAAAGCCCATCTTGTTGAGTTTCTGCGCGACTTTGAAACCAGGCGTATCGGTCTCCACGATAAAGGCAGAAATGCCCTTGGCGCCCTTCTCGGGCGAGGTTTTGGCATAGACCAGCACCACATCGGCAATCGGCCCGTTGGTGATGTAGATCTTGGCACCGTTCAGGATGTAATCGTCGCCATCCTTCTTCGCCGTCGTGCGCATCGAGCCAAGCGCATCCGACCCCGCACCGGGTTCGGTCAGGCCCAAAGCCCCGATCAGCGTGCCGTTGCACAGCCCCGGCAAATACTTGCGGCGCAGATCGTCATTGGCGTTGCGGTAGATATTATTGACGCACAGGTTGTCATGCGCGACATGGGTCAATCCGATGGCGGCCGATGCCCGTGACATCTGTTCGGTGATGATGCAGGCGGATGTAAAATCCAGACCGGCACCGCCAAATTCCGGCGGCACGTTCAGGCCGAGATAGCCCATCTCGCCCAGCTTGGGGAAAACCGAGGCGGGCAGATCATCGGTGTCGTCCATTTCCGCATTCAGATGATGGAATTCGGACATGAAAAACTTGCCGGCTTGATCGGCCAGCGCCTGCTGTTCATCCGTCATGAAATGTGTCGGAAGGTCGATATCGTTGCGTAATTGCTTGGTCATGGCTGGGTCCTCCCTCAGGCGCGCAAAAGTTCTTCGGCGATGATGATCTTGCGAACTTCGCTGGTGCCCGCCCCGATCTCCAGAAGTTTGTTGGCGCGGAACAACCGGTTGATCTCGGTGTCCTGCATGTAGCCGGAGCCGCCGTGAATATGGCAGGCTTCGGTCACGGCCTTGTTGAACGCTTCGCCCGCATAAAGGCAGGCCGCCGCGGTCAGTTTATGAATCTCGCCACGACCACCGGCGCCCTTGGGCAATCCGACACAAGCCGCCAACGCGCGATAGCTAAAGGCGCGGGCGGTTTCGACCTCGGTGTAGATCTCGGCCAGCTTCGATTGCATCATTTGGAAACTTGCGATCGGCTTGCCGAATTGTTCGCGGATCTTCGCGTATTCCAGACCCAGCTCCAATGCGCGTTCGGCCATGCCAACGCAGACCGAAGCAACCATCGCGCGTTCCAGATCCAGACCGCTCATCACCACCGAAACGCCGCTGTTCTCGGCCCCCACCATGGCCGAGGCCGGCACACGGCAATCCTCGAACACCAATTCGCCGGTGGGCGAGCCACGGAAGCCCATTTTGTCGAGCTTTTGCGCCACCTTAAAGCCGGGGTTGTCGGTGTCGACGAGAAAGACAGAGATGCCCTTGGCGCCTTTGGATTTGTCGGTTTTGGCATACAGCAGCACCACATCGGCAATCGGCCCGTTGGTGATGTAAATCTTCGAGCCGTTGATGATATAATCATCTCCATCGCGGCGCGCCGTGGTGGCCATAGAGCCAAGCGCATCCGATCCCGCACCCGGTTCGGTCAGGCCCAAGGCCCCGACCAGATCGCCGGAACACAGGCCCGGCACATATTTTTTGATCTGTTCGTCTGAGCCATTGCGCAACAGGTTATTCAAGCACAGGTTGTCATGCGCCCCATGCGACAGGCCCACCGCCGGGTTCCATTTCGAAATCACTTCGGACACCAAAGCTTGGGTGAATTCGTTCTGGCCCGAGCCGCCAAACTCTTCGGGCGCGGTGATGCCCAAAAGGCCCAATTCGCCCATTTGTTTGAACAGATCGTCGGGCCACCATTCCTCTTCGTCCATGCGGGCTTGCAGCGGATGCAAGACCTCGCGCGACACCCGATCCACATGATCGACGATCTGGCGCTGCTCATCCGTTAGCGAATAATTTGCTCTGATGGCATCCAGATCAGCCAAGGCAGATTCGTTCTGACTGGTCATTTTGTATCCTCCCGAAAAATGCTGTCTACAGTGTTGACCAAAATCAAACACATGTTAGAAAATAGATCAAGCCAAGCTTTTCGCGACCTCACGTTGCGAACAAGCGGGCGAAGAAACGGGGAGGTTTCGAAAATGGTTGAGAATGTCGTTCGTTCGCACGCCCGAGGGCATGAGACGCGCATTACGATTTGTCGACCAGACCAGCGAAACGCCTTGAACCGTGAAGTTGCAGAAGGAATCATCGCAGCCCTTACCGCCGCCGAGGCAGACCCCGACTGCCGGGTGATCGTTGTGACCGGCGAGGGCGCGCGCGCTTTTTGTGCCGGCGGCGACCTCAAAGCGGGCAGAGATGGCGGCCCGTTTATGCAAGATCCGTCTGATCCGATGCATTTTGCTGGCAAGTTGTTCGACACGATACAGGCCTGCCGAAAGCCAACCATTGCGCGCGTCAATGGTGTGGCAGTGGGAGCTGGCGCGGGAATCATCTGTGCTTGCGATATGGCGGTGATGGCCGATCATGCCAAAATCGGGACGCCGGAAGTGAAGGTGGGGCTGTTTCCCATGACCATCGTTCCGCCGATGATGCGGGTACTGCCACGGCGCAGATTGATGGAGATGTTCATCACCGGCATCCCGCTGACGGCCGAGGAATCGTTACGCTATGATCTGGTCAACTATGTGACCGATGGCGCCGGATTGGACGACAAGATTACGGAACTGGTTACGCACATCGCCGCGCAATCGCCGACGGCGATTCGGCTTGGCAAATACGCCTGCCACGCGATTGAAGACATGACCTATCCGCAGCAGATGCGTTTTACAGAAACGTTGTTGCCGCGGATTGCGCAGACAGAAGATGCGCGCGAGGGCTTTGCCGCCTTCATTGGAAAACGCAAACCCGAATGGACGGGCCGCTGACAAAGCGGGGAGGAGAAGACTATGTCTGATGGAAAACTGCGCATTGGGTGCGCCTCAGGGTTTTGGGGCGATACGCCCGAAGCGGTCGGCCAATTGGTGACCAAAGGCGAGATCGACTATCTGGTGTTCGATTATCTGGCCGAAGTGACAATGTCGCTGATGGCGCGGGCCCGGGCCAAGACGCCGGAGGCGGGCTATGCACCGGATTTCGTCAAGGCTTTGGTGCCCTGGCTGTCCGAGATCAAATCCAAGGGAATGAAAGTGGTGGCCAATGCCGGTGGGGTGAACCCGCGCGGTTGCCGCGATGCACTGGCCAAAGCCGCCGCAGAGGCGGGCATTGACCTGTCCATCGGGGTGGTTCTGGGCGACGATTTGTCGGCGCAGGCCGACGATATTCGCGCCAGCGGCCAGACCGAAATGTTCTCTGGCGTCGAGTTTCCCGATGACATCTATAGCATGAATGCCTATCTCGGCGCCCGCCCGATCGCGGCAGCCTTGGGTGCCGGAGCCGATATCGTCATTACCGGTCGCTGTGCTGACAGCGCCGTGGCGCTTGGCCCCTTGATGCACGAGTTTGGCTGGGGCGACGATGACTGGGATAAGCTCAGCCAGGGCTCGCTCGCGGGCCATTTGATCGAATGCGGCCCGCAAGGGACGGGCGGCAACTTCACCGACTGGCAGGATGTGCCCGGTTGGGACAACATGGGCATGCCCATTGTCGAAGTGTCCGAAGACGGCAGTTTCATCATGACCAAGACGCCCGACACCGGCGGGTTGGTTGTGCCCGGCTCGGTCGGCGAACAAATGCTTTATGAGATCGGCGATCCGCGCGCTTACCTGCTGCCCGATGTGATCTGCGACTGGTCTGATGTCACGCTCGAACAGGTCGGCCCCGATCAGGTTCTGGTCAAAGGCGGCAAAGGCCTCGGGCGCACCGGCAGCTATAAGGTCTCGGCGACCCATGCAGACGGTTGGCGCGCGGTGACCACGCTGACGCTGGCGGCCATTGACGCCCCGGCCAAAGCCGAGCGCGTGGCCGATGCGATCCTGACCCGCTGCCGCCGGATTTTCCGCGACAAGAACCTTGGCGATTTCCGGCAGGTCAGCACCGAGGTTCTGGGGGCCGAAGCCGCCTATGGCGCCAACGCCCGCGCCCAAACGCGTGAAGTGGTGCTGAAGATCGGCGCCGCGCATGACGACCGGCGCGCGCTCAATATCTTTGCCGGAGAAATCGCGCCGATGGCCATTTCCACGGCGCAGGGCCTAACCGGGTTCTTTGCCGGGCGGCCCAAGGTGCAACCGGTGGTGCGGCTCTTCTCCTTCCTGCAAGATAAATCCGCCACCCCCGTCGCGGTCGAGGTCGACGGCAAGGATGTGCCCGTCACCGTTGCGGCCAAGGCTGTCGCACTTGAGGCGCCCGCCGCGCCACAGGCAGAAAGCCGCGATGCTGGTCCTGACGCCGTCAATGTGCGGCTGGTCGATCTGGCCTGGGGCCGCTCGGGCGACAAGGGCGATATCGCCAATATCGGCATTCTGGCCCGCAAGCCGGAGTATCTGCCCTATATCCGATCCGCCCTGACGGAAGAGACGGTGAAAGACTATTTCACTCATCTGTGCGACGGCGCGGTCGAACGCTTCGACCTGCCCGGAAGTCATTCGCTGAACTTCCTGCTGCATGAATCGCTGGGCGGCGGCGGCATCGCCTCGGTCCGCATCGACCCGCAAGGCAAAGGCTTTGCGCAAATGCTGCTCGATATCGAAATCCCCGTGCCAGCCAAAATGGCCGCGCGTGACGGGCTTCGCTCTGCCCAGAGCGCATGAAAGGAAAGAAAATGACGATTTCCAAAATTCTGGTCGCCAACAGGGGCGAGATCGCGGCGCGGGTTTTGCGCACCGCCAAAGCGCGCGGTCTTGCGACCGCCGTGTTGCGCCATGCCTCTGAACAAGAGGGGCCTGCCCATCTGATCGCCGACGAAGTTGTGACGATTGATGGCCCCACACCCGTGGCCGCCTATCTCGACATTGCGCAGATTGTCGATGTCGCACAGAGGATCGGCGCGGATGCGGTGCATCCCGGTTATGGCTTTTTGTCGGAAAACGCGGCCTTCGTCGCCGCATTGGAAAAGGCCGGCGTGACATTTGTCGGCCCCACATCCGAGGTCATCGACCTGATGGGTGACAAGATCCGCGCCCGCGCCTTTGTCGAAGAGCGCGGCTTTCCGGTGGCCCCTTCGGCCATCGAAGACGACGATCCCGCGACGTTTGTCGAACGCGCCCGCGCGGTTGGCTACCCGCTGCTGATCAAGCCCTCGGCAGGCGGCGGCGGCAAGGGGATGCGCGTCGTGCGCGACGACAGCACTTTGGAAACCGAGATCGACACCGCGCGCCGCGAGGGAGAGCGTTATTTCGGCGACGGGCGACTTTTTGTGGAATGCTATATCGAGCGCCCGCGCCATATCGAAGTGCAGGTGATGGGCGACGGGCAAGGCAATGTTGTGCATTTCTGGGAGCGCGAATGCTCGATCCAGCGCCGGTTCCAGAAGATCATCGAAGAGACGCCGTCTCCGGCATTGTCAGAGGCGCAACGTCTGGACATCTGCGAAACCGCCGCTGGAATCGCCCGCGCCGTCAACTATCGCGGCGCTGGCACGGTTGAATTCATTTATGCCCAAGACGGGTCGTTTTACTTCCTTGAAATGAACACCCGTCTTCAGGTCGAACATCCGGTGACCGAAATGGTGACGGGCTTTGATCTGGTGGCCGAACAGCTGCGCATCGCGGCGGGCGAGGGGTTGAGCGCGGCGCAGGCCGATATTCCGCAAAACGGTCATTCGATCGAATTACGCATCTGTGCCGAAGACGCCACCGCCGATTTCCGCCCTGCGATCGGGGATATCTTGTTGTTGGACGAGCCACGCGGCGAAGGCGTGCGTGTCGACAGCGGCATTCTGGACGGCGGCAAGGTCACGACCGATTTCGACCCGATGCTGTCCAAATTGATCGTGCACGCCGAAGATCGGGCGCAGGCCATCGCCCGCGCGCGTGAAGCGGTGCAAAACTACGTTATCCTCGGGGTGACGACCAACACCGGTTATCTGGATGCGATCCTTGCCCATCCCGATTTCGCGTCCGGGGATGTCTCGACCGGATTTTTGGCGGAACAGGCCGATACGCTGACCGCGCCGGGCGAAGATCTCAGCGACCTGTTGATGGCGGCTGCGGCCCTGTCGGACGAACGGTTGGTGAGTGATGTGATGCAGATACCTGAAATGCACCGAAAAATGGGCGGGTGGAGAAACTGATGCAGCGGATATTCCAGATCGACGGCGAAGAGGCCGAATGCTGGCTGTCACACGACGGCAACAACATGAATTTGAACACGCCTGATGGCGTGATCCCCTGCCAGTTGGAGCCCACGGGGACACCGGGCGGCTATGTGCTGCGGGTGCGCGGACGCGCGCAAAACGTGCGGCTGGCCGTTGGGCCCGACGCAACATTCGTGCATTTGAACGGCAAGACATATGCCGTCGGACGGGTCGATCCCGCCGAGCGGCTGGCCGGTAACGAAGGCGGCGCAGCCGATGACCGTATCGTCGCGCCGATGCCCGGCGTGGTCGTGTCGGTGAACGCCAAACCCGGCGATCACGTCAAGGAAGGCCAGACTTTGCTTGTCATTGAAAGCATGAAACTCGAAACCAGCCTGATCGCACCACGCGACGGTGTGGTTGCTGAAATACCATTTGCCGCAGGTGACAGTTTTGGGCTCAAGGCCACGCTCGCCCAGTTGGCTCCCGAGGAGGAATAATCATGCGCCGGATCGAAAGCCAGATCGACACCAATGCCCCCGACTACAAGGCAAATTACGCGGCCATGTCCGAGCGGTTGAAAGAGTTCCACGCCCGCCAACAGGCGGCGCGTTTTGAACGCCCGCAACGTGACATCGACCGCCTTGCCCGCCAGAACAAGCTGGGCGTGCGCGAACGTTTGAAACTGCTGCTGGACCCCGGCACGCCGTTTTTGGAGTTTTCCACTCTGGCCGCCTGCCGCGAATATGACGGCGCGGTGCCCGGCGCCGCCGTGGTCACCGGTATCGGCATCGTGCAGGGCCGCGAAGTCGCCATCCACGCCAACGACGCCAGCGTCAAGGGCGGCGCATGGTATCCACATACCGTCAAAAAAATCGTACGGCTTTTGGATGTCGCGCTGGAAAATCACTTACCGGTCATCCACATCTGCGACAGCGCTGGCGGCTTCTTGCCGCTGCAACACGGCGTCTTTCCCGACCGCTATCTCGGCGGGCGCGTCTTCCGCAATCAGGTCAAGCTGAGCCAAGCCAACATTCCGCAAATCGCGGTGGTCGGCGGGCATTGCACCGCTGGCGGCGCCTATGTGCCGACGCTGAGCGATTACAACATTATCATCGAAGGCACAGGTGCGATTTTCCTTGGCGGGCCGCCGCTGGTCAAGGCGGCCACCGGCGAAGAGGTCGGCGTTCAGGAACTGGGCGGTGCGGTCATGCATACCTCGGTTTCGGGTACAGGCGATTATCGCGCCGCCACCGAAGAGCACGCCTTTTCACTGGCGCGCGAGATTGTCAGCCAATGGAAGCGCAAGCCGAAAACCATCATCGAAACCGCATCCTTTGAAGAGCCTTACTACGACCCCAAGGAACTCTACGGGATCATCCCCAAGGACCGCAAAACCCAATTCGACATGCGCGAAGTTCTAGCGCGGATCGTCGATGGCTCGCGCTTCCATGAATACCAACCCGATTATGGCACCACCATGATTTGTGGCTATGCCCATATCTGGGGCTACAAAGTGGGGATTTTGGCCAACAACGGGGTGCTGTTCAACGACAGCTCGCTGAAGGCGGCGCATTTCATCCAATTGTGCAACCAGAACCGCACGCCTTTGGTCTTCTTGCAAAACATCACCGGCTACATGGTGGGCCGCGAATACGAAGAGCGCGGCATCGCCAAGGATGGCGCAAAAATGCTGATGGCGCAGGGTGGTTCGGTCGTGCCGAAATTCACCGTGATCGCCAATGCCTCTTATGGGGCCGGCAATTACGGCATGTGTGGACGGGCGTGGGATGCGCGCACGTTGTTCATGTGGCCGCAGGCCGAAATCGGCGTGATGGGCGCGGATCAGGCCGCCAATACCATGGCCGACGTCAAGATCCGGCAGCTTCAGCGCGAAGGTAAGGAATTGACCGAAGAAGAAATCGCCGCAATCCGCGATCCGGTCTTGGAGAAATTCCGCCAGGATGTGGAAGCCTATACCTCGACTTCGGAGTTGTGGGATGACGGCATTCTCGACCCGGCTGATACGCGCAATGCGCTTGGTATGTCGATCTCTGCTTCGTTGAACGCCCCGATCGAAGATCCGCACTACGGTATTTTCCGGCTTTAATGGGTTAAGATCCGGCGCGCCGCTTTGGCGCCCGGATCGACCCGCGGGTCTTCAGTGCCAGTGCCCGCCCCCTTAAGGGTGCGATGCCTCCGGCGCGGCCCCCTCGGAATTTCGGGCCGCTCCCGATACATCTTTACGCGCAGCGTCAGGTGTCCTGCTGCCGCGCTTCTTGTATCGACACCACGTCAGAGGGCGCCACCTCGGGCCGGTCCGCCTCAACTTCGTGCAGCGGCTCGACGGGTTTCAATCCGGCCAGACAATCGCGCGCCAACTGCTGATACTCGGCTGTTCCGCGGGTCTTCCACGCGACTTCCTTTTCGCTAACCTCGCGGATGATCTTTGCCGGTGATCCGACCACCATCGAACGCGGCGGGATAACCGTTTCGCCCCGTATGAAGGCCTGTGCGCCGACGATCGATTCTGCGCCAAGATCAACGCCGTCCATGATGACGGCATTCATACCCACAAGCGCATTTCGACCCACGGTGCAGCCATGTAGAATCGCGCCGTGACCGATATGACCATCGACTTCCACCACCGCATCACGCCCCGGAAAGGAATGCATGATGCAATTGTCCTGAACATTGGCACCGTCGCCAATCACGATCTTGCCGAAATCGCCCCGCAAGCTTGCCCCGGGTCCGATATAGCATCCTTTGCCAAGGATGACGTTTCCGATCAGCACGGCCTGAGGGTGAACAAATGTTCCTTCGGGCACCACGGGAACGAACCCTTTGAATTCATAGCAATAGGCCATCTTTCAATTCCTTTCTTAGGCTGGCGCCTTCGGTGTCAAAACCACGCGCCGGATGTCTTCGACCGCCTGGACGGGACATACCCAGATCCGGAAGCCTGATCTGCGACATGCGCGGTCCTTCAAAGCTGGCGGCGCAAGCACCCAAGCACATGTCAGGAATTACGGCAAGCACCCCACGTCACAGCGCGTCCTTGTTGACAGTTCCGGGCACCGGGATATAAAATCTAACAAATGGTAGAAAATGGAATGGTGCTCAGTTCAAGTAGACCGGACCACTATAGGGAGAGAGAAATGTCACAGAAAGCCTATGTCAGCGGTGTCGGGATGGTCCCATTCCAAAAGCCCGGAAAATCCGAAAGCTATGATGTCATGGCGGCCACCGCCACCCGTTCCGCCCTCAAGGACGCGGGTCTGGATTACGACAAGATCCAACAGGCCTATGTTGGCTATGTCTATGGCGACAGCACCTGTGGCCAGCGCGCCTTGTATAATGTCGGCATGACTGGCATCCCGGTTGTGAATGTGAACAACAACTGCTCGACCGGCTCATCAGCCCTGTTCCTTGCACGTCAGGCCGTTGAAAGCGGCGCGGTAGAATGTGCATTGGCGCTTGGGTTTGAACAAATGCAACCCGGCGCCATCGGTGCGATGTTCCACGATCGGATCAGCCCGTTTGCATCATTCGACGAAGAAACCGATGATCTGGTCGGCAATTCGGACATCCCCTTGGCGCTTCGCTATTTCGGCGGCGCAGGCAAGGCGCATATGGACGAGTTTGGCACACCGATGGAAACCTTCGCCAAAATTCGCGCCAAGGCCAGCCGCCATGCTGCCAAAAATCCGGTTGCCCTGTTCCGGCAGGAAGTAACAGCCGATGACGTCATGGCAGCGCAGGTCGTTTGGCCCGGTATCATGACCAAATTGATGGCCTGCCCCCCGACGTGTGGCGCGGCGGCGGCCATTGTCTGCTCCAAAGAATTTGCTGACAAGCACGGTCTCGACAGCTCGGTGCGGATTTCGGCGCAAGCGATGACAACAGACGGACCGGAAACCTTTAATGCGCACGACATGCGCGAGGTTGTCGGCTTCTCGATGGCCAAAAACGCTGCTGATCAAGTGTATGAGGCTGCGGGCATCGGACCGGAAGATGTGGACGTGGTCGAACTGCACGACTGTTTTGCCCATAACGAACTGATCACCTATGAGGCGCTTGGCCTCTGTGCGCGCGGCGATGCGGCGAAATTCGTGGACGATGGCGACAACACCTATGGCGGCAAATATGTGACCAACCCGTCGGGCGGCCTGTTGTCCAAGGGTCATCCGCTTGGTGCAACCGGTCTCGCACAATGCACCGAGCTGGTTCAGCAGTTGCGCGGACAGGCCGATGCGCGTCAAGTCGACGGCGCACGACTGGCGCTCCAGCACAATCTCGGCCTCGGCGGAGCCTGTGTCACCACGCTTTATGAAAAAGTCTGATAGCGCCACTTGGAAGGACAGAACATGACTGACAAACTCAACGGGCGCGTCGCACTGGTTTCCGGTTCCGGCCGGGGCATCGGACGCGAAATTGCACTTAAACTGGCCTCGGAAGGGGCCCGTTTGGTGATCAACGATCTGGATGCCGATCCGGCCAATGAAACCGCCGAGGCCATCCGCGCCGCTGGCGGCGAGGCTGTGGTTTGCGCAGGTAGCGTGACCGAAGACGGCTTTGCCGAACGCTTCATCAAAACCGGCGTCGACAGCTTTGGCGGTCTGGACATCATTGTGAACAACGCTGGCTACACATGGGATAGCGTCGTTCAAAAGATGACCGACGAGCAATGGCAGGCAATCATTGACGTGCACCTGACCGCACCCTTCAAAATCCTGCGCGCCGCTCAACCCGTGATCAGCGCCAAGGCCAAAGAAGAAGCCGCCGCCGGGCAAGAAGTGTTCCGCAAGGTGGTGAATATTTCGTCCATCGCGGGCACCGGTGGTAACGCAGGTCAGATCAACTATGCCGCCGCCAAGTCCGGCATTTTGGGTGTCACCCGCACGATGGCCAAGGAATGGGGCCGCTACAAGGTCAACGTGAATGCCGTAGCCTTTGGCCCGATCCGCACCCGCCTGACCGAGGGCAGCGCCGATGGCGACAGCACGATCAAGGTCGAGGAAAAAGAGATCAAAGTCGGCGTGAACCCCGATCTTCTGACCCAGATGGAGCGCATGATCCCTCTGGGCCGGGTCGGCACACCGGAAGAGGCCGCAGGCGCGGTCTATTTGTTCTGTGCCCCGGAATCGAACTTCATCTCGGGTCAGCACATTATCTGCGGTGGTGGCTTCGTCATCTGATCTGCGCCGCTTTGCTGCGCACTCCGGCCTTGGCCGTCGATCTGCATATCCGGGCAGCCATATTCTGGCTGCCCGGATGGCATTTTAAAATAAAGTTCACCCCAACAGGTTTGGACAATTGACTCGTCCGCGCCCTCAAGCTAACAGGTGTTAGTTAGGGATGCGATGAGAGAGACCCCATGACGGATGACACAGTGAGCAAGGTTAAAGAAACACCGCGCAATCCCGTCGGACGGGAAGGCGTGCAGAACGTTGCTGCGCGGCTTTTTCGCGAACAAGGCTATGGATCCGTATCGCTGCGAAAAATCGCTGATGCTGCGGGGATAAAGGCGGGCAGCATATACTACCATTTCGGCTCCAAAGACGAAATCGTAGTGGCCATTTTGGATGTCGGCATTCAGGTCGTTCACGAGAAAATGCGCCAAGCTGTTTCGGCGCTGCCCGAAGACACCGACGCCGAAACAATCCTGCGAGCTGCAATCGGGACGCATCTGCGCGCGCTTCTTGACGTGAGCGATTATACCTCGGCCAATGTACGTATTTTCGGGCAAGTGCCACAATCCGTACGGGACGCCAACCTGCCCACACGCCGCGCTTATGAGGCTGAATGGGATGCTTTACTGTCCCGACTTCAAGAGCGCGGCGCGCTTAAACCCGATGTCGACATTCGCCGCCTGCGCCTGATGTTGATCGGCGCATTGAACGCCACACTTGATTGGTTCGACCCGGACCGGGGCAGCGCCGAGGCACTGTCGCGCACCTATGCCGATGTGTTTCTCAACGGGATACTAGAAAGACAGGATAGCTGATACATGGCACGACTTGAAACTGCGGTGATGACCGCATCCGAAACCTATACCCGCAACCACGCGGCGCAAAGCGAACGCGTCGAGACATTGCGCGCGCGGATTGCCGATGTCGCATCGGGCGGACGCCCCGACATGGTTGAGCGGCACCGCAAGCGCGGCAAGCTTCTGGTGCGCGAACGGATTGATCTTTTGGTCGATCCCGGCACCGCGTTTATGGAGCTGTCATCGCTGGCCGCCTATGGCCAATATGGCGGCGAGGTTCCCGGTTCCGGCATCGTGACCGGCATCGGCATCGTGCATGGTCAGCCCTGCGTCGTGATCGCCAATGATGCGACGGTCAAGGGCGGCTCATTTTATCACGAGACGGTGCAAAAACACATCCGCGCGCAAGAGATTGCGGCGGAAAACCGGTTGCCCTGCCTGTATCTGGTGGATTGCGGCGGGGCCTTTTTGCCCGAACAGGATCGGGTTTTTCCCGACGCCCGCCATTTCGGCAATTCCTTTTATCGTCAAACCAATATGTCGGCCAGCGGCTTGCCGCAGATCTCCGCCGTTTTCGGCGGCTGCACGGCGGGCGGGGCCTATATTCCCGCGCTGTCGGACGAGGTCATCATGGTGCGCGGCAACGCCCGTATTCATCTCGGCGGGCCGTCGATCGTCAAGGTGGCGATCAACGAAGAGGTCGATGGCGAAACGTTGGGCGGGGCCGAAATGCACACGCGCGTCTCCGGCGTGTCCGACCATCTGGCCGAAGACGAGCACCATGCGCTGGCGCTGATGCGTGACATCGTGGCCGAATTGGGCCAATCGCGCCCGATGCAGCCCGACGCCGCCCCCGAAGCGCCCGCACATGATCCCGAAGAGCTGCTCGGCGTGATCAGCGCCGACCGCAAGGAACCCTATGACATGCGCGAGGTTCTGCTGCGCATGATCGACGCGGGCGAATTCCGCGAGTTCAAGCCCGGCTGGGGTGAAACGCTGGTCTGTGGCACGGCGCGCATCCACGGCTTCCGCGTCGGCATCCTTGCCAACAACGGCGCGCTTTTGTCCGACAGCGCCCTCAAGGGCGCGCAATTCGTGTCGATGTGCGATCAACGCAACATCCCGCTTTTGTTCCTGCATAATATTTCCGGCTTCATGGTCGGAACCGAGGCCGAACGCGGCGGCATCGCCAAAGACAGCGCCAAATTGGTCTATGCCATGTCGGTGGCCAAAGTGCCGCGCCTGTCGGTGCTTTTGGGCGGCTCTTACGGGGCCGGCAACTACGGCATGTGCGGGCGCGGCTTTGCGCCGAATTTCCTCTTTGCATGGCCGACGGCAGAGCTGGCCACCATGTCCGCCGACATCGCCAGCAACGTGATGCTGGAACTGCGCCGCCAAAAGGGTGGCGATGAAGACAAGATGCAAGCCGACATGGAGCAGATCGAGGCGCAGGTCCGCGCCCAATATGGCGAACAGTCCGATCCCTATTACGCCACTTCGCGGCTTTGGGATGACGGGCTGATCGAACCGGGTCAGACCCGCGATATTCTTGGCCTGTGTCTGGCCATTGTTTCTTCGGTGCCCGAGGCAGGGCGCCACACGCCCGTCTTCAGAATGTGAGGCCAATACCATGACAACCACTTACGAAACCATCCTGCTTGAAACCGACGCGCGCGGCGTCGCCACCGTAACCTTGAACCGGCCGGACAAACATAATGCGCTGAACGGCACGCTGATCGCCGAGCTATACGACGTGGCCGAAAAACTGGCTGCGGATGATGCCGTGCGCATCGTGATTTTGACCGGCAACGGCAAAAGCTTCTGCGCCGGTGGGGATTTCAACTGGTTCTCCTCCAACATCGACAAAACCCGCGCCGAGCGGGTCGACCAAAGCGCCACGCTGGCGCATTTGCTGCGCCGGCTTGATACGCTGCCCAAACCGCTGATCGGACGGATCAACGGCCCGGCCTATGGCGGCGGTGTCGGCATGATTTCGGTCTGCGATTACACCATCGGGGCCGAAGGATCACGCTTTGGTCTGACCGAGGTAAAACTGGGCCTCTTGCCCGCCAATATCTCGCCCTATGTCGTGGCCCGCATCGGCAAGGTCCATTCGCGCGAAACCATGCTGTCGGGGGCGTTGTTCGACAGCACGCGCGCCGAACGGATCGGTTTGCTGACCGAGGTCGTGAAAGCCGATGATCTGGACGCAGCCGTTGAGCGCGTCGTGCACGATCACCTGCAAGCCGCGCCGGGCGCTGTGGCCGACACCAAGGCGTTGATCGCCTATGTCGCGGCGCACGATTTGGAAACCAACATGATCTACACCGCCGACCGTCTGGCCGACGCTTGGGAAACCGAAGAAGGCATCGAAGGCATTGGCAGCTTCCTCAACAAAAGCATCCCGTCATGGCGCGTGAAATGAATTTTACCCGTATCCTGATCGCCAACCGGGGCGAAATCGCACTGCGCATCCAACGCGGGTGTCGCAAATTGGGGCTGGAAACGGTCGCCGTCTTTTCCGAGGCCGACCGCGACGCGCCCTTTGTGGCCGAGGCTGATCACGCCGTCTGCATCGGCGGGGCCGCACCAGCGGACAGCTATCTGAACGTCGAGGCCATTTTGGAGGCCGCGCGCGCGACCGGCGCGGGTGCGGTGCATCCCGGCTATGGTTTCTTGTCCGAAAACGCCGGTTTTGCCGCTGCGATCGAAGCGGCGGGGCTTGTCTTCATCGGGCCGGACGCGGACGCGATTGCCATGATGGGATCGAAGATCGAGGCCAAGGCCGCCGCCGAGGAAGCCGGCGTGCCCGTGCTGCCCGGCTATCGCGGTGCGGATCAGTCCGACGCGCGCTTGCTGGACGAGGCGCAGGCGCTTGGCGTGCCGCTTCTGGTCAAGGCCAGCGCGGGCGGCGGCGGGCGCGGCATGCGCCTTGTCACCGATCTGGCCGAGGCACCCGAAGCCATCACCTCGGCAAGGGCCGAGGCCAAAGGCGCCTTTGGCGATGCGGCGGTGTTCCTTGAACGCTATGCACCGCGCGCGCGCCATGTTGAGGTGCAGGTTCTGGGCGACAGCCACGGCAATGTTCTGCATCTGGGCGATCGCGACTGTTCGCTTCAACGCAACCACCAGAAGTTGATCGAAGAGGCTCCGGCCGCCGACCTGCCCGACGCGGTGCGCGATGACATGCGCGCGGCGGCGGTGCGATTGGCGCAATCCATTGGCTATCGCTCGGCAGGGACGGTGGAATACCTTTATGATCCGGCGCGCGGGGAATACTATTTTCTCGAAATGAACACCCGCCTTCAGGTGGAACATCCCGTGACCGAGGCCATCACCGGCATCGATCTGGTCGAATGGCAATTGCGTATCGCACGGGGCGAGGCCCTGACGCTGGCGCAAACGGATGTGCAGTTTAACGGCCATGCCATCGAAGTGCGCATCGCCGCCGAAAACCCCGCCGAAAATTTCCGCCCCGAAACCGGCGAGATCACCCTTTGGGCTCCGCCCGCTGGCGTGCGGCTCGATAGCGGCGTCGCGGCAGGGTCAATCGTCGGCCACCATTACGATTCGATGTTGGCCAAATTGATCACCCATGCGCCGGACAGGGCAGGGGCAATCCGTCAGGCCATTGCCGCGATTGATGCCTTTGCGGTGGGCGGCGTCGGGCTGAACCTGTCTTATCAGCGGGCGCTGTTGAACCATCCTGATTTTCAGGCCTTCCGGCATCACACCTCGGGCCTTGCCGAATTGTTCCCCGATGGATGGGCCGAACCCGCGCCCGAAGCCGAAAACGCAGGCCTCGCGGCCATGGCGCTGCATCTGCATTTGACGCCGGCGGGCGCATCGCCTTGGGAAAGCCTTGGATCTTGGCGGCTCACGGCCCCTGCGGGACGGCCCGGCGCGGCGTCCTATTGGACCACATCCGAGGATGATCCGATCCGCGTGACCGAAGCCGGAGCGAGGCTGACGGCCACATTGCCAGACGGCCAGAGCATCACAACCGAGGCCGGTGCCTTGACCGGTGACCGTTTGAGTGGGCGCATCGACGGCGTTCCCTTTTCGCGCGTGGCCCATATCGAGCGCAGTGGCAATTGTTGGCGGGTGCATTTACAAACGTCTGGCGGTATGCGCGTGACAGACCTGCGCGTTCTGGAAGATCAGCACCTTGCCCGTGCCAGCGGCGGATCGGGCGGCGCCGACCTGTTGACGGCGCCGATGCCAGGCGCCGTGGCCGAGGTGCGCGTTGCGCCCGGCGACCGCGTTGCCGCCGGTGATACGCTGGTGGTCCTTGAGGCGATGAAGCTCTTGCAAAGCCTGCCCGCGCCGATTGCGGGCGTGGTGACCGAAATTTATTGCGCGCCAGGCGATACCGTCGCCGGGCACGCCCCACTTGTCAAACTCGACCCGGAGGAAGAAACATGACCAAACAAGACACGATCACTGCGGCCAATGGCCCATTCAACGAAGATCTCGACATGATCCGCGACCAGCTGCGCCGGTTCATCGCCACCGAAGTAACGGCCAAGGCCGACGCATGGGAAGAAACCGGCATGGTGCCCCGCGACGTGCTGCGCCAGATGGGCGATTTGGGCGTTTTGGGCATGCGCTATGACGAAAAATATGGCGGCGCAGGATTGAATGTGATGTCCAGCGTGGTTCTGGCCGAAGAGGTCGGGCGCTCCACCTTTGGCGGTTTCGCGGCCACGGTGTTGGTGCATACCGACATGGCCTCGCCACATCTTGAAAATGCCGGAACGCCGGAACAAAAAGCCCGCTGGATGCCCTCGATCGTCTCGGGCGAAAAAATCGCCGCCGTTGCGGTGACCGAACCGGGCGCCGGATCAGACGTGGCCGGTATGCGCACCCGCGCGGTGCAGGACGGATCGGATTGGGTGCTGAACGGCACCAAGATGTTCATCACCAACGGCGTGCATGGCGACATCTATTTCGTCGGGGCCAAAACCGACCCGGATGCCAAGGGATCGCGCGGGATCACCATGTTCGCGGTTGAAAAGGGCACACCGGGTTTCTCGGTTGGGCGCGCGTTGAACAAGACCGGCTGGCTGTGCTCGGATACTGCCGAGCTGATCTTTGAAGATGTCCGCGTTCCTGCCGAAAACGTGCTGGGCGAGGTCAACAAAGGCTTCTACTCGGTGATGAAGAACTTCCAAAACGAACGCATCGTTCTGGGCGCGATGGCCTGCGCTGAATCGCAAATCGCCCTCGACATGACGCTGGATTACGTCAAGCAGCGCAAAGCCTTTGGCGGCGTGCTTTGGGACAAACAGGCGATCCGCCAGCGGTTGGCCGATTGCCAGACCCGCATCGCCGCAGGTCGTCAGTTGGTTTATCAGGCCGCCGGTCTGGACGCTGCGGGGCGCGATTGCGTGAAAGAAGTTTCGATGGTCAAAGCCTATTGCGGCGAGCTGGTGAACTCTGTGCTTTACGATTGTGTGCAGTTCCACGGCGGCATGGGCTATATGCGCGAAACCCCCGTTGAACGCATGTCGCGCGACGCCCGCGTGCAAGCGATCGGCGGCGGTGCCTCGGAGGTGATGCTCGAAGAAGTCGCCAAGCGCATGTGACCAGACCCGGCAGAGGGCTGGCGTTAGACGTTCCAGTGATGGGAGACATCTTGCGCCCGCCCTCGCCAAGGCTGATCGAAGAGGGGGTCGGTCCTCATTGGACAGCGCCCTCACCGCAGGGTGCGCCTAAGGCGCCCTTTCGGACAGGCCTTTGTCGCTAATCCGCTGACGTAGATTTTTGCGCGCCCTTGGCGGATCGACAAAACACACCGCGTTCGATCTGTTGTCCTGCCTCGGCCAAAGCCGCCGCCACGCGTTTCAGGCTATCATCATCATGCTGGCCGGCGATGCTGATGCTGCTCATGCCGATCTGCGGCACACCGCCGGCATCGCGAGCCAGCGCCGCCACGACATCAAGCCCCCTGAACAATTGGCCGCGATCCTGCGCCGTCCCGGTTTCGCGCGCGGCGACCACATCGCGCCAGTAATTATCGAAACCCGGTTCATCCTGCCAACGTACAGTTGCGTAACCCTCTTGTGTGGCGGCCTTATCAAGTCCCACCGCCGCCGCATAACAACGCCCGATAGCCCCCGCAAATACCGGCAGGCGACTGTTGCGCGCGATAGCCGCCTGCACGATATTGGGCGCCGTAAAACGGTCAATCAACACAACGCGTTGGTTTGACGTGATCTGCCAAAGGCCAATCACCACCTCATATTCCTGCGCAAGGGCCGTCATCGTTGGCCGGATAAGATCAAACGGATTCGCGCCCAAAAGCGGCGCGGCGAATTCCATAAGCCCCATCCCCACTGTGTAGGTTTTGGTGTCAGGATCAAAACCGAGAAGGCCTTCGTTGTGCAAGGTGCGTAAAATGTTAAAGGCCGAAGACACATTCAAACCGGTTTCGCGCGCAATCTGCGTCGCCCCCATCGGACGGCCCGCCGCAGCCAGAAGCCGCAGGATGCGTATGGCATTTTGCACCGCAGGCACAAGTTTCTGACTCGCTTCGATCGTCACAATATTCCCCTGATAGAATTACATTTACTATACAGAATATTCCTGATACCTCAAGTGACATCTGACGTAGGTTTGAGGAGACAACCAGAATGGCAACAGGTGTGGACAGTGACGTTTTCGAGCAGCTTGTGACAACCGTCGACCGCTTCGCCCGTGAACGTCTGATCCCGGCGGAACGCCGCGTTGAAGACGAAGACGATATTCCCGAAGAAATCGTCGCCGAGATGAAGGAAATGGGCCTCTTCGGCCTGTCCACCCCCGAAGACTTCGGTGGCATCGGCATCAATGTTCCGCAAGAAGCACGGCTGATCGAAACGCTATGCTATGCCTCGCTGACCTTTCGCTCTTTGATTGGCACCAATGTGGGCATCGGCTCGCAAGGGATCGTGATGGACGGCACCCTTGAGCAGAAACAACAATGGCTGCCGGGTGTTGCGAGCGGCGATATCATCGCATCTTTTGCTCTGACGGAACCTGATAACGGCTCGGATGCAGGCGGCATTCGCACCTCGGCCCGCCGTGACGGGTCGGATTTTATCATCAACGGGACCAAGCGATATATCACCAACGCGGTGCGGGCCGGGGTCTTTACCGTCTTTGCGCGCACCGATCCCGATACGCCCGGCGCAGAGGGTGTTTCGGCCTTCATCGTTCCGGCGGACACCCCCGGCATCACCGTCGCCACACCGGACCGCAAGTTGGGTCAGCGCGGGACCAAAACTTCGGATGTGATTTTCGAAGACGTTCGTGTGCCAGAAACCGCAATCCTTGGCGGCCCCGAACGATTGAATCTGGGGTTCCGGACCGCGATGAAGGTGCTGGACCGCGGACGCATTCATGTCGGCGCCATGGCCGTTGGCCAAAGCCAGCGCATGTTGGACATCGCCACCGACTATGCATTGGAGCGCAAGCAGTTCGGCAAACCGATTGGTGAACACCAATTGGTACAGGGCCTCTTGGCCGATTGTCAGGCGGACCTCCATGCGGCCCGTGCATTGGTGCGCGCCACGGCAGAAACCTTTGACCGCGATGGGAAGGCCATTCTTGAGGCCTCCTGCACCAAATATTTTTGCACCGAGGCGGCGGGCCGTATCGCAGACCGCGCGTTGCAGGTACACGGCGGCGCCGGATATATGGCCGAATATGATATCGAACGGCTGTACCGCGATATCCGGTTGCTGCGAATTTACGAAGGGACGAGTCAAATCCAACAGCTTGTCATCGCGCGCCGCACCTTGGCGCAAAGGGCGGGTTGATCATGGCGCGCCCAACGACACGCAGCCTGGAAGACATGCCGGCACCTTCGAATTTCTCAAATCTTCTGGGCATCGAGGTTGTGCGCTGCACCCCCGAGGAAGTGATCTGCCACATGACGGTCACGCCCGAAATGTCGAATCGCAACGGCGTCTTGCATGGTGGGGCATTGATGACGCTATCCGATACCGCAGCGGGCACATTGGCCTTTATCAACAGCGCGGCCGAATTTTCAAACACCACCGTCGAGGCCAAGACAAATTTCATGCGCCCGGTGCACGTCGGCGATACGCTGGTCGCACATAGCGTGCCGTTGCATGTCGGGCGCACGACGCTGGTGCTGCAGGTCACGATGACACGTGGCGACGGTAAAGTCGCTGGCGTGACCTCTCAGACGCATTTGCTTCTGGGGTGGAAGGACGAAAAATAAGGGGGAGACAACATGACCACATCTGACATGACCGAACTGGGACCGCAGGCCGCCTATGAGGCCCATCTGGCGGCGGGCCGTTTCATGATTCAGCACGCCAAGAGCACCGGTGAATACCTGTTCTGGCCACGGGTGGTGACCCCCTCGGGTGCAATGGATCTGGAATGGGTGGCCGCCAAAGGCACCGGCACGCTTTATGCGATTACTGTCAACCGGGCCCGCAGCGGATCGCACAATATCGCGCTTATCGAATTGGACGAAGGCGTGCGCATGATGTCCACACTCCCCGACGTAGAAACCGCCGCCATCGGCGCGCGCGTCAAGGCGCGCATCGAAGCATCCGAAAGTGGCCCGCGGGTCGTCTTTGACCTGCTACAGGAGCGCACAGCATGAGCCATAAAGATATCCGCGGAAAATCCGCAATCGTTGGCATGGCGATGGCCGGTGTCGGGGCCGCGCCCGGATTTTCCGCAATCGAACTTTTGGGACAGGCCGCCGTGGCCGCCGTCAATGACGCGGGACTGGCGCTTTCAGATATTGATGGCGTGTTCGCAGCAACCAGCAGCCATGCCTTTCCAACCATGAGCGTTGTGGAGCATCTGGGCTTGAAACCCACGTTCTTTGAAGCCACCAATGTCGGTGGCTCCAGTTTCGAGCTGCACCTGTTGCAGGCGACATTGGCGTTGCAGGCCGGCCTGTGTAATGCGGCCCTGGTCTGCTATGGTTCGAACCAACGCACCGCCGGCGGACGGCTTGTGTCGATGAGCGAACCGCAATGGCACGAAACGCCTTACAATCCGCGCCATCCCATTACCGCATACGCCTTGGCCACCAGCCGCCACATGGCGGAGTATGGCACGACCCGGGAACAGCTTGCCGATGTGACCTTGGCGGCGCGTGGTTGGGCCAATCTGAACCCCGATGCTTTTGCCCGTGGTCCGCTAACAAAGGATGAGGTTCTATCGTCGCGGATGATCTCCGATCCGCTGACGAAGGCAGATTGCTGTCTGGTGACCGATGGCGCGGCGGCTGTTGTATTGGTCCGTGCGGATCGCGCCAAGGATCTCTCGGCCAAGCCTGTGTATTTTCTTGGCGCGGGCGCTGCGAATTATCACCGGTCAATCGTGGCGATGCCGGATCTGACCACAACCGCCGCCGCCGACAGCGGCCCACGCGCATTGAAAATGGCCGGGGTCACACGTGCGGATCTGGATCTGGTGATGCTCTATGACGCTTTTACCATTAACACGATCCTCTTTCTTGAGGATCTCGGCTTTTGCCCCAAAGGTGAGGGCGGCCGGTTTGTCGAAGACGGCCGCATCGCGCCAGGCGGTGATTTGGCCGTGAATACCAATGGCGGCGGGCTGTCCTGTGTGCATCCGGGCATGTACGGATTGTTCCTGATTACCGAGGCCGTCGCCCAAATTCGCGGCGAAGCCGGAGAGCGCCAGATCGACAGCTGTGATCTGGCGCTGTGTCATGGCAATGGCGGCACGCTCTCGAGCCAATGCACGGCCATTTTGGGATCGGAGGCCACACTATGACCAGTCTTCCACATATTGATAATTTGATTGCGCCTCGCTCCGTTGCCGTGATCGGTGCCTCGGATGATGTCACACGCATTGGCGGACGACCGATCGCCGCGATGCTCAAGGCGGGCTATCAGGGCCGTATTTTGCCCGTCAATCCGAAACGCGACACTGTGCAGGGCCTGCGCTGCTATAGCAGCGTAGACGATTTGCCCGAAGTGCCCGATGCGGCGCTGATCGCGGTGCCCGCCAAACTGGTGGCCGAAACGATTGAGGCGCTTGGGCGCAAAGGTTGCACCGCAGCCACGCTGTTTTCCGCCGGCTTTGCCGAGGTCGGCGCCGAAGGCGAAGCCGCACAGCGTGAACTTGTCGAACTTGCCCGCGAACACGGTATGCGCCTTCTGGGTCCGAACACGCTGGGGGTCTATAATGTAGATATCGGGTATTACGGGACATTTTCTTCGTCTCTGGATACGGGCCACCCGTTTCCCGGCAACATCGGAATCGCAAGCCAGTCCGGTGCGTTTGGGGCGCATCTCGGGGCGCTGGCGCGGGATCGGGGGCTGGGCTGTTCGATATTGATCACCACCGGCAACGAAGCCGATATCACCGTCGCCGAAGCCATTCGATGGATGGCCGAAAGCGACACCACCGATGTGATCTGCGCCTATATGGAAGCGATCAATGATGCGCCCGCTCTGTTGGCGGCGCTCGATGCCGCACGCGCGGCAGGCAAACCCGTGCTCGCGTTGAAATCCGGACGTTCGGCCGTAGGCGCACGCGCCGCCGCATCGCATACCGCATCGTTGACAGGTGATGCCGTGGTGGCAGATGCTGTTCTCTCCGATCACGGTGCGATTATCCTGCGCGATCCCGAAACGATGATGGATATTGCCTATGCGGCCTCCAAGAAGGTCTTCCCGGCGCACCATTCTTTGGGCGTCATCACCGTCAGTGGCGGGGCGGGTATCGTCGCCAGCGACGAGGCAGAACGCGTTGGCCTTCCGATGCCCCCCATGCCCGACGCCGCGCAGGCCAAGTTGAAGGCTCTGCTGCCCTATGCCTCGCCGGTCAATCCGCTGGACTGTACGGCGCAGGCGCTGAACGATCCTTCGCTTCTGGAAAGTTTCACACAGGCCGCTCTGGAAGAGGGTGGATATGGCGCAGTGCTGTGTTTCCTGACCTATGTCGCCGGCAGTGATGCAATGTCCGAAGTGATCCTCAAGGCGATGGTGCCGCTGCGCCGCGCCTATCCCGATCGCATCATCGCCTTTTGTGCCTTGGGCGATCCCGAGATTCTGCGCCAATACGATGACGCGGGCATCCTGATTTTCAATGACCCGTGTCGCGCGGTGCGCGCGCTTGATGCAATATTGAGGCTCGGCGGCGCGCGGAACAAAGATGCCCGACCTGCGCTGCCATCGCATGGACCGGTGATCTTGCCCGCAACAAGCCCCGACGAAGCCCAAGCCAAAACACTCCTCACCACCGCCGGCATTTGCGCCGCCCCCGAACAGGCCGTCAGCAGCGCCGAAGAGGCGGTGACAGCCGCCGCCGCCTTTGGATATCCGGTGGTGATGAAAATCCTGTCGCCGGAGATTGTGCACAAATCCGATATCGGCGCTGTCAAATTGGACATTCAGGATGCGAAGGCCGTGCGCACCGCCTATGACGACATTTTGGCAGCGGCGGCCAAGCACGCGCCAGAGGCCACAGTCACCGGCGTACTTGTGGCCAAGCAACTGTCGGGCGGTGTGGAATGTCTGATGGGGATTAACCGCGACCCAACCTTTGGGCCCGTGGCCGTATTCGGGCTTGGCGGTATTTTTGTCGAACTGCTGAATGATGTGGCTGTACGGGCTTGCCCGTTTGATCCCGAAACCGCCCGCGACATGATCTTGTCGATCCGCAGCGCCGCCATTCTGCAAGGGGCGCGCGGGACACCGCCGGCAGATATTGATGCGCTGTCACATATGCTGTCGCGCCTGTCGGCCTTTGCCGCCAGTGCGGGAGAGCGTCTTGCCTCCGTCGATCTCAATCCGGTTCTGGCCATGCCAAGCGGGCAGGGCGCCTACGCTCTGGATGCGGTTATTGAACTGACCCCTCACGAGGACCCTTGATGGCCATTGACTATGATCATCTGATGCATGTCGAGATCCCGGACGTGCGGCAAACCTACGGGCCGGCGGAAGTGGGGCTTTATGGTCTTTCTGTCGGCCTCGGACAGGATCCGATGGACCTGCGCCAGATGTCATATGTCGGTGCGCTTGCACATGATCAACCTGCGATACCCGCCATCGCCAACATATTGGGCCATCCGGGATTTTGGATGAGCAAGCCGGAAACGGGCGTCAACGCGCTTAAGCCTATGCATGGCGAAGAGGGCATGACGATCCACAACCGCATTCACGCCAAAGGTGCCGGGGCGGCCAAGACCCGCGTGACGGGCCTTATCGACAAAGGCGCCGGAAAAGATGCCTTGCGCTATTCCGAGAAAGACCTGCACGACGCCGGCACCGGTGTGCATCTGGCCACGTGCCGGGGGACCACATTTTTGCGTGGGGAGGGTGGGTTTGGCGGCCCCAGCGGGCCGTTAAAAACCCCACATCCTCTCCCTGAAACTGCGCCGGATCATGTTTTTGAAACGCCCACGCGACCAGAGCAAGCCTTGCTCTATCGTTGGAACGGTGATCCCAATCCGTTGCATCTTGACCCGCGCGCCGTGCATGAGGCAGGCTTCGAACGACCCATTTTGCACGGTCTATGCAGCTTTGAATGCGCCGCCCATGCGCTGCTTGCGGTTTTATGCGACTATGATGACACGGCATTTGGGTCAATGGATGCACGGTTCACCGCGCATGTATTCCCCGGCGAAACGCTGCGGACCGAAATTTGGCAAGACGGATCATTCCGCACCCGCGCCATTGAGCGCGGTAAAATCGTCATTGGCAATGAGTTGTTCCGGCACAGGAGTGCAAAATGAGCGTCACAACAGAGCATCACGACGATGGCCTTTTGATCATCACACTCAATGACCCCGAGCGCCGCAATCCCATCGGGCATGAACGACGCAAAGCGCTACGGGCCCGGCTGTCGGAGGCCGAAGCAGACCCCGCCGTGCGCGCCGTCGTATTAACCGGCGCGGGCGGGCATTTTTCAGCCGGCGGGGATGTGCGTGAGCAAAAAGACCGCAGCATCTGCGAACATCGTGAACGGTTTGCCCTGATCAAGGATTTGGTCGGCCGGATGGCCCGGTTTTCAAAACCACTTGTTGCAGGGGTCGAAGGATGGGCCGCCGGGGGCGGTTTTTCACTGGCACTGGCGTGCCCGACGGTGGTCGCCTCGCGGAATGCCCGATTTGTCGCCAGTTTTACCAAGGTCGGGCTGATGCCTGATATGGGGTTATTTGCCACCCTTCCGGCGCGGGTCGGTCCCGCACGCGCGCGGCGATTGTTGCTGACCGGCCGTGTGATCGATGCCCCCGAAGCGTTGACATTGGGCGTGGTCGATGAATTGACCGACCCCGGCGATGCCGCGCGCTTGGCCGGGGTGCTGGCGCTTGAGGAAGCCAAAACGGCGCCGCTGCCGCGTCAATTTATTGTGGACTGGTTTGCCCGTGATCTCGGTGCGGCGCTTGATTATGAGCAAACGCTTCAGCCCGCTTTGGTGAACAGCTCCGATGCCGCCGAAGGTCGGGCTGCCTTTGCCGAAAAGAGGCCACCCAGATTTCGCGGATGTTGACCAAGGATCACACCAATGCACCCGCACCCTCCCATCCGGTTTTACAGACCGGCAGGATGGTGCTGCTGCGGGGGCTGTTGGCCTTCGTCATGCTGGTGGCGGTTGTGCTTATCTTTGCCGATGCAAAGGGGCTGACATTGGCCGGAATGGCGGCTTTGGGGCTGTACCTGATTTTGACCCTGCGCCAGTTCAGTGCTGGCACCTGGGTGCCGGTCCTGCTGTCTCTTTTGACCCTGATCGTTGCATTGTTTCGCGGAGTGCCTGCTGCCGTTCTGTGGCAAGCCTCCGACCGCATGCTTTTCCTATCGGCCTTGATCGCGTTTCTGGGCACATTGCGGTCGTCCGCCGCATTGGCGCCCGAAGTGCACCGCGCCGGTCAATATGTGACAAATCAACCGGCCTCACGCCGGTATCTGGCAATGACCTTTGGCGGGCATCTTTTTGGTGTGCTGATCAATTTCGGCGGGCTTGCGGTGCTACTGGATATGGCCAAACGCGCGATATCCACCGAAGCCGCCGCACAAATGACCCAAGAGGCCCGGAACCTGCGTGAAAAACGCATGACCTTGGCGGTGATCCGGGGGTTTTCGCTGATTGCGCTCTGGTCGCCTTTCGGGTTTGCCACCAATGCCATCCTGATCACCTTGCCCGGTATTTCCTATTTCGATTTCGGGCCGATCGGGTTTGCGATGTCTTTCGTATTCATCGCCGTCGGCTGGAGCATGGATCGATGGGAGGGGCGGCGGTATCGGCGCATGGGCCTTCCGCCGCCAAGCCCCCCGCCCAGAAGTTGGGCCGGGGCGGCGTTGCTGTTGTGCCATGTGGGGGCTTTGGGGGCGGCGGTGTTCATCGTGCATGACCTCAGCCGCCTTAATTTTCAGCAAGCCCTGATCCTTGTGGTGCCCTGTTATTCAATCTTTTGGGCCGCCATAGCGACACGGCGCACGCCGGGCGGATCGGTCGCCGGTGTCAAGACCGCCACCCGCACAAGCTGGCAACGGCTGTCCGGGGTCGGCGGTGAAATCGGGGTCTTCGCATCGGCCGGATTTTTGCCGGTTGTCTTATTGGCGTTGATCCCGTCCGAAGCCTTACGCGATGCCATTGCCGCACTTGGGTTTGGCCCACTCATATTGGCGTTGGGATTGCTGCTGATGATGGTGGTGATCGGGCTTCTTGGGGTGAACCCGATTGTGGTGGGCTCGGTTCTGGGAACCATCGCCACACAGTTGGAGGTTCCGGGACTCAACGACACGATTATTGCCTTAGCAATCAGCGGGGGATGGGCGGCTGTGATGGGGTTTTCGCCTTTCATAACCACCGTCATCATCGGGGCGGCCATAATGGGGCGCTCACCCGCACGTCTTGGCCTGTTCTGGAACGGGCCTTACTGTATCGCGATCCTGGCGGTATGGGCCGTGCTGCTGACCGCGCTGATACAAACCGGCCTGATCTAAAAAATTTAGCGGTGCACATGGATCCGCAAAGTCAACGCCCGCACCATCCGCCGGATGTGAAAATCATATCTGTGTAAAATCTCCAAACCACATTTCAGACCAAGATCGGATGGCACAGCCGTCACAGGGTGACGCCCGGCCATTGTCCCGATGCAACCATCTTATGCACTTCAGCGATCAGGAAATCGGCAAAGCTGCTGGTCAAACGCGAACCGGGGCGGTTCAACGGCGTCATCAAAACCAATGTGCGGTCGATGCTGCGCCTCTCGATCGGACGTGCAATCAACCGTCCTACACGCACCTGATTGATCACGCTGACCAGAGGCAGGATCGTGCTGCCCAAACCTCGCTCCACAAAGGCGAGCATGGTTGGCAATATGTCAACTTCCAGGATCACGTTCAGGTCGATCTGTGCGTCGCTGGCGATGTTTTCGATACATCCGCGCAACCCGTGTTCGCGATTGGGCAAAATCAGATCCTGCTTCAATGCCTCACCGGAACGGATTGGAACGCCATCATCCGCCGATGCGTGTTGAGCAGATTGAACCAAGAAAAGCTTTTCTATAATAATAGGTTGCAATGTAATTGCAGGGGGTCTTTGCCCCTCATACGCCACCCCGAGATCAATCTTGTCGCGCACAAGCCAGTCCTGCACATGGCCACTAAAACCGGAAATGACCCGCAGGTTCACATCCGGATAGACGTGCAACGCCTGTTCAATCAAATGCGTCGCCAAAATTTCCGCGACGGTCGGGGGCAGGCCAAGCGTCACCGTGCCCGAAAGGGGCGCAAGGTTGCCCGAAATTTCGCCCGCTAAATCCTCGACATCTTCCAAAATAACCTTGGCCCGGCGCGCCAATCTAATGCCTTCTTCTGTCGGCATCACCCCACGGCCGTGGCGCCGCAACAGCTGCACATTCAATTCTGTCTCTAACGATTTGACCTGTCGGCTGAGCACAGGTTGCGCAATGTTCAAACGCTCTGCGGCGGCGGTGATGCTGCTCAGCTCAACCACATGGATAAAATTACGAAGTTGGCGAAAGTCCATTCATACCTCATTGGTATAGCTGATATATCTATAATACACTTGCAACATGGCTTCCATATCATGCACTGTTTACTTCAAGGAACGTCTTTGTCCGGTGTCTTGGTGTTTTCATATACACCACAGCGCCGCCGCCGGTGGAGGATCGGCGGTTCGAGACGCTTCCATTTGACAGGGAGAGCTACATGAAAACCAGAACGCATATTGCAGCTGCCGTTAGCGGCTTGATGACACTATCGGCCTTTTCGGCCTCGGCGCAGGACCTGCCGGATACCATGATCTGGACGTCCTATGACGTTGGGTCGGCCGGTTACGCCGAAGCCTCGGCCATCGCGGACGCCTTTGGCAAGAAATTCGGCACCCGCGTGCGGATACAACCTTCCGGCAGCGGGATCGGGCGGCTTCAACCCTTGCTTCAGGGGCGCGCCGATTACGCATTTCTCGCCACCGAAGCTTTCTTCCTTTCCGAAGGCGCCTATGACTTTGCAACGCCTGACTGGGGACCAAAAGAGCTGCGTGCCATTGCCGGACGTCCGGCAGGCCTCACTTTGGTTGCGGCGGCGGACGCCGGAATTGAAACCGTGGCCGATGCACGCGGAAAACGCATTGCCTTTGTCGCCGGGAACCCCTCTGTGAACGTGAAATGTGAGGCGATCCTTGCCTTTGGCGGGCTGACGCTTGACGATGTCAAAGTGGTAACCTTCCCGACATATGCAGCCGCGATGTCGTCCATGACACGCAACGAGTCGGACGCAACCTGCACGACTCCGACCACCAGCCAGCTCTACGAACTGGCCGAAAGCCCGCGTGGCATTCATTACGCCCCGCTTGAAGCGGACAATGCGGAAGGTTGGAAACAGCTTTTGGAGGTTCTGCCAATCATGAGCCCCTCTAACGAGGATGTCGCCGCCGGTCTCGCCGAAGGCGAAGTCGCCAAAATGGGTGCCTATCGTTATCCGATCATCACCACGACCGTGGATAAATCGGCAGATGATGTTTATGCCTTTATCAAGGCTCTGGATGAAACCTATGATCTTTACAAAGATGGCACCGCCGCCATGAAACGGTGGGCGCTCGAAAGGTCCGGCAAACCGGCCATCGACGTACCCTTCCACGAAGGCGCCATCCGCTACCTGAAAGAAAAAGGGATCTGGACCGCCGAAGATGACGCCTGGAATGCAAAGCGTACCGAACGGATGGATGCGCTGATTGCCGCCTGGGCCGAATTCAAACCTCAGAATGCAGACATGTCCGAGGAAGAATTCGCCGCCGCTTGGATGGCCCGGCGCGCAGAGGTTGCTGCCAGCCTGAACTGAGCCGCGCGTTTTTGCTTCCCCCGGTGCGCTTGATCTGCCGCCGGGGGAATAAACATTGCCAGGTCGGGATTAAACAATGGTATCCGAAGACAAGAACGAGGCTCCGACCGCAGCACATGCGGCGGAGGTCAGTGCCGATGCACCGACCGGACAGCGCATAATGCGCGTGGCGGTCATGGGGCTTGGCGCCCTTGGCGTCGCTATGGCTATCAACCAACAGTTTCTTTTAAACATCCTCGGGTTTCAGCCCTTGGGAAACGCCTATCTGTATTACCTGATCGGGATTTTTCTCGCGATTGCCTTTCTCACCATGCCCGTCAGCAGATTGCACCCGCAGCGGCTTCAATGGCTGAACCCGGTTCTCGCAATTGCCGCATTGGTCAGTGCCGGATGGCTTGGGCGGCATGGGCTCGATATCATCCAACGCGGATGGGAATATGACGCGCCGCTGATGGCCGATGTGATGGCCTCAATCCTGATCATTCTGGTTCTTGAGGGCGTGCGCCGTGCAGGCGGTCCCATCCTTTTGTTCACCGCAATTCTATTTGGCACCTATCCGCTTTACGCCGGCTACATGCCGGGTTTTTTGTGGGGCACAGAATATTCGTTGATCGGGACAATACGGGCCCATGTGCTTGGGGTTGAATCCATCATTGGCATCCCGATGCAAGTGGTGGCCGAATTGGTCATTGGCTTTGTCATCTTCGGCTCGGTCTTGGTCATCACCAAGGGCAGCGATTTTTTCATGGAACTGGCGTCGGCCCTTCTTGGGCACAGCCGCGGCGGCCCCGCCAAAGTCGCGGTCATGGGGTCCGGCATTTTGGGATCTTTGTCAGGCAGCGTCATATCGAACATTCTGACATCAGGGCCATTTTCCATCCCGACAATGCGCCGCGTGGGTTACCCCGCCAGCTATGCCGCCGCGATTGAGGCCTGTGCCTCCACGGGGGCGACGCTGATGCCTCCCGTCATGGGGACTGTGGCGTTTGTCATGGCCTCGTTTTTGGGGGTGCAATATTCGACAATTGTGATTGCGGCGGTCATTCCGGCCTTGCTATTTTATGTGGCTTTGCTTTTGCAAGTGGATATGTATGCGGCCCGACGTGGGCTCAAAGGCCTGCCTCGCACCGAAATCCCCGCCATTTGGCCGGTGCTGAAATCCGGCTGGCCCTACCTGTTGAGCCTCGCGGTATTGATCTTTGTCCTGATGGGCCTGCGGATGGAGGCCCGTTCGCCTTACTACGCCTCCCTTGTCATGTTGATCGCCACCTCGTTCAAAAAAGAAACCCGGCTGTCGCTTCGCCGTGCGAAAGACCTGCTTCTGGATGTTTCTAAGAACATTGCGAGCCTTGTTGCGGTTCTGGCGGGGATCGGTCTTGTGGTCGGCGGGCTCTCCTACACCGGTGTGGCGGGCGCCTTCGCGCGAGAATTGCTTCTCTATGCCGGAGGCAACACCGCATTGATGCTGATTGCCGGGGCCGTGACCAGCTTTGTTCTTGGCATGGGGATGACTGTAACCGCCTGCTATATCTTCCTGTCGATCTTGCTTGCCCCCGCGTTGGTTCAAGCAGGCCTGAACCCGATCGCCAGTCACCTTTTCATTCTATATTGGGGCATGCTGTCCTACATCACCCCACCTGTTGCGCTCGCAGCGATCACAGCGGCCAATCTGGCCGGATCGCGCCCGATGCAAACCGGGTTCCATGCCATGCGCCTTGGAATGCCGCTGTTCGTGCTGCCGTTTATTTTCGTCTATGATCCGGCGTTGATCATGGATGGCACGTGGCCGCAGATCATCGAACGCATATCCCTGACATTGATCGCGATCTGGGCAGTCACTTCGGCTTTTGAAAGCTGGATCTACAAGGTCGGCAGGATCGGCACGGTCAGTCGCATTGCCTTTGGCGCCGGTGGTATTCTGATCATCTTCCCCGAACTGGCGACCAGCCTCATTGGCGGCGCGATCCTCACCGCCGTGATCGTGGTCAATTTGGGGATTGGACGCCGTAACAGCGCCACCGGAACCTAAGTCAGGAGATCTGCGAATGGACAAAAGCGCCCCCAATTTGCGCGATGCGGTCGCCCCAATCCCCGACGGCGCATCCGTGATGATCGGCGGATTTGGGTCCTCCGGCATACCCTTCGGTTTGATCGATGCTCTGCTGGAACAGGGGGCCACAGGATTGACCGTGATCTCGAACAACGCCGGTTCCGGCGAAACCGGGATTGCAAAACTTCTGAAGGCGGGGCGGTTGGCGAAAGTCATCTGCTCTTACCCGCGCACACCTGGATCAATCTGGTTCGAAAAACGGTACAAAGCCGGCGAAATCGGCCTTGAAGTGGTGCCTCAAGGCACGCTTGCCGAACGTATCCGCGCTGCGGGGGCAGGGTTGGGCGGTTTTCTCACACCGACAGGCTATGGAACGCTCCTCGCCGAGGGCAAGGAAACACGCATGATCGATGGTCGCGGTTACGTGCTTGAGGCGCCGCTGCATGCCGATTTCGCACTTTTGCGCGCGGAGAATGGCGACAAATATGGAAATTTGAACTTTCATGCGACAGCGCGCAATTTCAATCCCGTGATGGCAATGGCGGCCCGCCATGCCATTGCCGAAGTCCGGCACCTGTCCGAAACCCCACTGGAGCCCGAGCAGGTCGTAACACCGGGCATTTTTGTACAAAGCGTCGTGGAATACGGGGTCCGGCCATGAATTCACTGACAGATACGCAGCTCGCGGCGCGGGTCGCGCAAGACATTCCAGACGGCTCCTATGTCAATCTTGGCATCGGAAAGCCCGCGCATGTCGCCAGCCACGTCCCCGAAGGCCGCGAAGTGATCTACCATTCCGAAAACGGGATTTTAGGCGTCGGCCCGGTACCGCCCGCAGGCACCGAAGACCCCGAGCTGATCGACGCAAGCAAACGATATGTGACCGCCGCGCCCGGAGCCGCCTTTTTCGAACATTCCGACAGCTTTGCAATGATGCGCGGCGGGCATATAGATATTGCGGTTTTGGGGGCCTATCAGGTGGCAGAAAATGGCGATCTGGCCAATTGGGCAACGCTTGACGATTCATTTCCACCGGCCGTGGGCGGGGCAATGGACCTTGTCGCGGGGGTGCCAAAGATTCTGGTGATGATGCGGCATGTGAACCGCGACGGCAGCCCCAAAATTTTGAAAAAATGCACCTATCCATTGACCGGTCTGGGCGTGGTCAGCACGGTTTATACCGATCTTGCGGTGCTTGATGTGACGCCGGAGGGTTTCAAACTGGTGGAATTGGCACCGGGCAACAGTTTTGAAGAGGTTCAATCCCTGACTGACGCCGAGATCCTGACGTAAAGGAAAAGGGGCGAGCATGCGAAAGCCCAAAGACCGCCTGTCCGACAGGCCTGAAAGCGCGCTCAGGAGCGCCGGGGATCGCGTGAGGGCAAGCGCCAGACCGCAGCGCGGCGCCGGTCGGACCCGCCGCCGACATCGGGACATCGCCTCAGACGCAGGCCATGCCCGCATGGGGGAATGCCGGCCGCATTGCGATACGATCGGCCCCGCGCGCGGAGGGTCATGGGAGAGGATTGTCATGGCGATTTTTGATGAAATCCTGTATATATCCCGCGCGGGCCGAGGCTCTTGCAGCCCCCTGTGGCCAAGCGAGGAAAGATCTCGGAAGCGCAGGGCCCTCCGGCACGCCGCGCAGCGACATATCGCCAAAGCCGGACATCGCCGCGCCGCTTGGGCGGGCATAGCGCGCCGTCAAAACCGCACTGTTGCGCTGAGACGACAGCAGAAAGGCAGGAGCACATGAACGATCTGGCCCATACAAACGTCCCCGACAGTCGGGGCCTGAACGCATTTCGGACAGATCCGGCGTTTGCGGCGCTGTTGACCGTGTACCTGCCCAAGGCCCTGCATCCGGTTTTGGAACCACAACTTGACCGGATGGGCCAATTGGTGGGCGACAGATTGGAACAACTTGCCCTGACATCGGATAAAAATCCGCCACGGCTCTTGCTGCGCGACCGCACCGGAGAACCCTGCCAGCAGATCGAAAAACACCCCGCCTATGAGGAGCTTGAACGCGTTGCCTTTGGCGAATTCGGGCTGGCCGCCATGTCGCATCGGGGCGGGGTCTTTGATCAGGCGGACAAACTGCACCCCTTGGCGAAATATGCACTGGTTTATCTTTTTGTGCAGGCAGAGTTTGGGCTGTGCTGTCCGCTGAGCATGACCGACTCGTTGACGCGCACCCTATGTAAATTCGGCTCGAACGCGTTGATCGACCGCTATCTTGACCGGCTGACCAGCCAAGACATGAACGAGCTGTTCCAAGGGGCAATGTTCATGACCGAACAAGCCGCAGGGTCCGATGTTGGCGCGGTTGACACCATGGCCCGCCACGAGAACGGCACATGGAAACTCTATGGGGACAAATGGTTCTGCTCAAATCCGGATGCGGCGCTGGCGATGGTGCTGGCGCGGCCTGAAGGCGGCGGAGCGGGCACCCGCGGGCTGTCGCTTTTCCTGCTGCCCCGCCACCTTTCAGATGGCAGCCTGAACGCCTATCGGATCATACGGCTGAAGGATAAATTGGGCACCCGTTCAATGGCATCGGGGGAAATCACCCTTGAAGGGGCCGAAGCCTATCTGGTTGGCGAGGCCGGGCAGGGGTTCAAGCAGATGACCGACATGATCAACATGTCACGGCTTGCCAATGGTGTCCGCAGCGCCGGGCTGATGCGGCGCGCCACCTCGGAGGCGTTGTTCATCTCTCGCCACCGCACCGCGTTTGGCAAACGCTTGATCGACATGCCACTGATGCGCCGTCAGTTGGCGAAAATGCTTTTGCCGACGGAACAAGGGCGCAGCATGGTGTTCCACACCGCACGGGTTTTGGACGCGGCGGACCGGGGCGATGCCACGATGGCAAAGGTTTTGCGGATCCTGACACCCCTTGTGAAATTTCGGACCTGTCGGGATGCGCGCAAGGTTGCCGGAGATGCCATGGAGGTGCGCGGCGGGTGCGGCTACATCGAGGAATGGTCGGATGCCCGGGTGCTGCGCGATGCACATCTTGGATCGATCTGGGAAGGCACAAGCAATATCGTCGCACTCGATGTCGGACGCGCGGTGCGCCGTGAAGGCGCGTTGGAGGCTCTGACAGACTATCTGATTGCCTGCCTTTCAGAGGTCGAGGACGCGCTGACCTCTCCGATTGCGCAGGCGATTGAAGAGGTCAGCATTTTGATACAGGCCGCCGCAGGAGAGCATCAATCCGCGCAGGAAGCAGAAACACGCCGCGCGGCCAGCGCGCTTTATAACGTGACATCGGCTGTCTTTCTTGCGTGGGAAAGCGCCCGACTGACCGCAACAGATCCGGTTGCGGCCACGGATCGCGCGCTGCTGGCGCGTATGGTTTTGTCAGAACGCTTGACGACACGCGATCCGCTTGCCCCCGCCGAACCCGAACCGGCCTGGCTGCCCGACCTGTTGCTGCGCGCAGGTCGCGATGCAGTCGCCACACCACACTCCACAAAATGAGACATAACATGACCCTTGCCCACACCCTTGGCACATTCGCAACAGGCCCCATCACCCCCGACACGCGCATGACCCGCTTCGTGCATTGCTCTTTATATGACTGGGCCACGGTCGGCCTTGCAGGGCGCGATGAACCCGTGGCCCGCGCGGCACGCGCGATGGCGCTTCAAACCGCAGGGACCAAAAACAGTGCCACTGTATTTGGCTCCGGTCGTGCGTCACCCGCCGCCGCCGCACTTGCCAATGGCGCGGCCAGTCATGCGCTTGATTATGATGATACGCATTTCGGGTATCTCGGACATCCAAGCGTTGCGGTGGTCCCCGCAGCGCTTGCGCTGGCCGAGGCCAAAGCCGCCACAGGCGCGGATTTCATCGAAGCATTGACCGTTGGTCTGGAAACGGCCTGCCGGGTTGGTGCGTGGATGGGCCGACCGCATTACGAAGCAGGATTTCACCAGACCGGCACATCCGGCGCATTTGGTGCAACCGCAGCAGCGGGGCGGATACTTGGGTTGAACGCGGACCAGATGGCACAGGCCTTAAGCCTGACGGCCACACGTGCCGCTGGGTTGAAAAGTCAATTCGGCACAATGGGCAAACCGCTGCATGCAGGGTTTGCCGCCGAAGTCGGGGTGACCACCGCGCTGCTGGCGCAGATGGGTGCCACTTCGGCCCCCGATGCTCTTGAGGGTCCGCAAGGGTTTGGTCCCACCCATTCCGGCGCGGCGGAAATTTCTGCCCTGCACAACATCGGTCAGGAGTGGCTGTTTTCGGGAGTGTCCTATAAATTCCACGCCTGCTGTCATGGTCTTCATTCGATGTTGGAAGCCTTGCGCTCCATCGACCTCACGGACATCCCTGCAAGCGCGATCGACACCGTGTCGATCAACACACATCCGCGTTGGCTCAACGTGTGCAACCAACCCGCCCCCGAAACCGGCCTGCAGGCGAAGTTTAGTTATCGCCTGACCGCCGCAATGGTGCTCGGCGGGCTCGATACCGCTGCGCTGGACGTCTATAGCGCCGAAACCTGCGCACGCGGCGACATTTGCGCCCTCCGCGATCGGGTCACGGTAATCCCCGATGACACATTGTCGGACAGCGAAGCACAGGTCTGCATCACTGCCGGTGAAACGGTGCGCAGCGCACGCCATGATATTCTTACCACCAACGACCCCGACGCGATCAAACTTCGACTGCAAGACAAGTCGGAAACCTTGCTCGGTCGGGATCTCAGCGCTGCCCTGTGGGAAGACATCTGTTATATAGATAAACCTGACGGGCCTGCCGTGCTTGCGGCGCGCATTGGCACGACGACGCCAAACGGCTGACGGCTCTGCGTGGCGCAAAGAACCGTGAGGCACGGTTTGCTTCACATATTTGGTCGTGGCATGCTGGCCTTTCGGATATGGCCGATACCGCGACCACCATAGAGCAGGCGCCCCCGTTATTTACATAAGAAGGATTATTGGCCTTATGTGGTTGATAATGCCGCGTAGCTCCCCCTTCAACCATCATCATTTTTCAGGTGATATCATTCTCCGTGCTGCGTTAGCACTTGCGCTATTCGCTTTCCTGCCAAGATGTTGCCGATCTTCCGGTCGGGCGCGCATCGACTTATTACATGTGGATGAGACCTGCATACGCGTTGGCAGAAATGGCGCGGCGTGGGATCGATGCAAATGGTCCGTTGGTTGATTACCGTTTGACAGCACGGCGGGGTACTAACGCGGCTAAGGCCCTCCTGCGCAAAACTATTCTTCGTGTAGGGCTGCACCGACCCGCATCGATTTGCACGGACGGGACGCCAACTTACCGCAAGGGAATCCGGGACGAAAAGGGGGTAGATTCCGGTAGGGGGCAGGATCGTATCACAAGGCCCTGACACCCCCTTCTTTCCTCCATTTTGAACTCTGTGCCGCCTTTGTGGTGGCGATGATCGCGGTGCGTCCGTTTGGGAGCCGTGACGGTGGCAAGAAATAGGGCTGATTACTTCACAAGCTGGCCCCGGTTTGCCGCCGCCACCGGTATTCGCCAGTGAGCAGGATGTGTGCCCAGCCGAGCGGCGAGATATGCGCCAGTAAATTGGGCGCACAATTCAACCCGGCCCGCTGACGCGCGGCGACGGCCTGACCGAGATGCTTGGTGTTCCAGTAGATGATGATGGCAGCGAGCAGGTTGAGGCCGGCCATGCGGTAGTGCTGCCCCTCGGCGGTGCGATCACGGATTTCGCCCTGTCGCCCGATGCGCAGGGCGTTTTTCAGGGCGTGATGGGCCTCGCCCTTGTTCAAGCCGATCTGGGCCCGGCGCTGCATGTCGGCGTCGAGTAGCCACTCGATGATGAAGAGGGTGCGTTCGATGCGGCCGATTTCGCGGAGCGCCACGGCCAGCTCGTGCTGGCGCGGATAGGCGGCGAACTTTTTGAGCAACTGACTGGGCGGCAGGACGCCCGTCGCCATGGTGGCCACGGCACGCAGGACGCCAGGCCAGTTCTGGACGATGACGCCTTCGCGGATCTTGCTGCCGATCAAGCCGCGCAACTCGTTCGGCGCGGTGGCGGGATCGAAGAGATAGAGCCGCGTTGACGGCAGATCCCGGATGCGCGGAATGAACCGGTAGGACAGCAGCGCGGTCACGGCAAAGACCTGGTCTGTAAAGCCACCGGTGTCGGCATACTGCTCCGAGATCTTTTGTCCGGCCTCGTTCATCAGCAGCCCGTCCAGAATGTAGGGCGCCTCGCTCACGGTGGCCGGAATGTTCTGGGTGGCAAAGGGGCCGAACTGGTCGGAGACATGGGTATAGGCCTTGAGGCCTGGCTCGGAGCCGTATTTCGCGTTGATGAGGTTCATGGCTTCGCCCTGCCGGGCGGCGGGGAAGAATTGCCCGTCACTGGACGCGGTGACGCCCCCGCCCCAGAATTGGGCCATGGGCAGCCGGGCCTGTGCCTCAATTACCAAGGCGAGGGCCTGGTTGATGGCATCGCTCTCCATATGCCATCGCGACAAGCGGGAGAGTTGGAAGTAGTCATGTGTGCTGGTCGCTTCGGCCATCTTGCTGAGCCCAAGATTCAAACCTTCAGCCAACAGCACGGTCAGCATCCCGATCTGGTCTTTGCAGGGCGCGCCGGTCTGCAGATGTGTGAAGGCTTCCGTGAAGCCAATATCTGCATCGACCTCCTGCAGCAGTTCGGTGATCCGTATGGTCGGCAACCGGTCGTAGAGATCGAGCACCAGCTCGTCCGCCTCTTGCGGCACCGCCGCACTCAGGCGGTCAGTTTTCAAGACGCCATTCTCGATCGACCCGCCCGGGATCGCCCCTGCGCGAGCCGCCTTGGCCAGTCGCGCCAGCCCGTCGGTCATGCGCGCCTTGCGATCGGCAAGCCAGGTTTCCGGGTCGAGCGGCACCGTCAGCCTTGGCGCGCCCTCTACCGCCTCCGCAGGAACCAGGGCCTGCTTCAGATCAGCGTAGCGCCGGGAATGGAGGAGCCAGATGTCACCCGACCGGAACGCCTCCCGCAAATGAAACAGCACCGCAACCTCCCAGAGCCGATGGCCGTCACCGGCGGCAGCGTTCAGATGGCGGTGCCATTTCGAGCCGCGCCGCAGAAAGCCAACTGGGCGGGTTTCGGGCTTTTCATCGTCTGCGATCAGCGCGGTCGCCTGCAGCAAGGGAGCTGCGATACCCGCCGCCTCGATATCGAGAACGCGCAGCATGCGCGGGGCATAGCGCCGGAACCGAAGATAACCTTGGCCAACATGGGTCAATGGGTCTGCGGCCATCGTGTGCGTCAACTCGGCGGCGGTGGCGACCAGCCCTTCGAGCCGACCCCACCCGCAAGCCAGCTCTGTCGCCTGATCCAAGGAAGACCCATCGCTTCTGGCGTCCAGCAGGGCCGACCCGAGAGATTTGAAGGCGCGCAGGGTGTCCTGCACCGCCGCCTTTGCGTCGGCGATTTTGGCGTCGCACAGCCTCTTCGCGCCCTGCCAGGTCTTGCCGACGATCCGGTCATGGGTCTCGACCACCGCGTCGGAAATCGCGGCACACCACTCGACGGCGCAAACCGCGAGAATGGCCAGGCGGCGGTCGCTGCTGATGTCACGCAGACCATCGGCAAAGTAGCGTTCGCCCTGACGCCGCAGGCCGGTCACCCGATGGGGTGGAATGCCCGCGAGGATATCTAGCGAGATGTTCAGATCCCGCAGAACCTCCAGCCGATCGAGGAGGCGGCCAACATCGGCCGAGTTCTGACCAACCTCGAATTGGCGCAGCCAGACGAACCGGCTGACCGTGCCATCGACCATCTCCGTGAGCAGGGTGTCCAGGCGGGCCTTTCTATCCTCATCCAGCCGGTTCACGATGGCGCTTTCGATCCGGCGTTCCGCCGCCACGAGTGCATCCGCGCAGAGGCGCTCGATCACGGACACACCCGGCAAGATCGTCTGGGTCCGGCGACACTCTTCGACAAACCGGCGGGCCAGATCATGGTTGGAGGTTGCCACCTCCGCCTCGCCTGCCAGCCAGGCCTTCAGTTCCCGCGCGCGATGCCCGGAGAACATCTTGAAGCCATAGAGCTGGCGCAAGTCGACCAAATGCCTGCGCCGCGTTACGTCGGTCTCGGCGTATCGGCAAAGCTCATCCATCTCTTCGCCAAGCTGTGCTGCGATGAAGCTGCTGATGGCCTCTGGAATGACCTCACCCGACGCCAACAGTCGGCCAGGATATCGGAAAGCACAAAGCTGAAGGGCGAAGCCGAGGCGATTGCGTGCATGGCGACGGGTTCGAATGAATTCGAGGTCATCGTCCGCCAGTGTGTAGTGGTAGAGGATGGTGGCTTCGTCTGTCGGCAGATCGAACAGCGCCGCGCGCTGGCGCGCGGTCAGGATAGAGCGTCTTGGCATACGAGTTTGTCCTTGTTAGTCATTAGTCTGTTCAGGACAATTCCCGCACCAGCAAAACCAACGACTTGCAAGGCCCGATTCAAAGGGGGTTCAAATGGGACAGCGCGCCGCTATCTATGCCCGGGTTTCCACGTTCGACCAGTCCTGCGAGCGGCAGGTCACGGAGCTCACCGCGTTCGCCGAGCGCGGCGGGTATGACGTGGTGGGAGTGTTCAAGGAAAAAGCCTCTGGCGCGTCCGACAATCGCGTTGCGCGCAACCGGGTACTCGACCTGGCGCAGGCACGACAAATCGACGCCATCCTGGTCAGCGAACTTTCTCGGTGGGGGCGGTCCACTCAGGACCTGCTGGATACCCTGAACAGGCTCGCCGGCTGGAAAGTCTCCGTTGTAGCCATGAGCGGCATGACCTTCGAAGTAGAGACGCCACATGGTCGAATGATGGCCACCATGCTGGCCGGGATTGCTCAGTTTGAACGCGATCTGCTCAGCGAAAGGGTGAAATCCGGGCTCGCCGCCGCAAGGGCGCGAGGAAAGAAGCTCGGTCGCCAGCCAGGACAACGCCCAAAATCCGACAAGCTCGCGCCAAAGGTCATTCAAGCCGTGGAAGACGGTCGATCATACCGATGGATCGCCCGCGACCTTGGGATCAGCAAAAATACTGTGCTCGATATTATGAAGCGGCAGCGACAGAGTTCCTTGTGATACGATCCTGCCCCCTACCGGAATCCACCCCAATCAGGGAATTTTGGATTTCCACCGAACGCAGGTCATGCTCGTGGATCTGCGTTGTGACCGCGGCCAGGCTGTCAAAGACATGGCTCGGCAGGTGCACGACATCCCACTCATTGCGCTCTTGGACTTCGCTGCGCAGGACGTGATCGGCTGAAGCCACCTCAGCGCGACGATCGCTGTCGATAAGATGCTCACGCATTGCCTGGAGGGCGCGATAAGCTGGCGACGCATGGTGCGCTGCCAGGCGCTCACGATAGGCTCGGATGGCCTGTCCGACAGAGCCTGCGTTGACCCGGTCGATCTCTTTGCGGTTGGTCTCGCGCATGCTTTCCGACAGCGCGTTGATTGCCGTACGTACATCAGAATAGGCACGGGCGATCCGATCATAGATGCTTTGGCGCTCCAAATCAGTGACCGGAGCCTCTTCATCAACGGTCTTCAGGCGATCCTGCAGGCGGGAAATCTGTGCCTCGATATTGGCACGGCGTGCATTTGCATCGCCCGAGATGCGCGCAGCACCCTGCACCATCTCATCGAAAAGCCGGTCCATTGCGCTATCACCTTCAGCGCCCATAGAGCCGGACGTCTGGCAGCCGTTATAGAATTCGATAACTCGCGCGGCCGGCGCCAACAGGTAGACGAAGGTTGTTCCATCGGCAGATTGCCGTGTGCCAAACCAAGCGCTGTCTGAATGAGAGCCAGTCCAATAGGAAAGATAGTAGTCTGGTGTGCCGCCAAACCGCCCCGGGGTGTCAGAGGAAACTTCCAGCCTGTCGATGGTTGATTTAATGACGCGCAGAAGCTCGTTCCGAGGGATTTCGCTCATATGCTCGCCTGTGAAGGCAGCATTCACGACACCTGCGATGAGCGCCAGGTTTTCCTGGCGCAGGAGGTTGATCTCGATGGGGGTCTTGTCGGTCACCCCAGTTCTTTCGGCCATGCGTCGTCTCCTCAATATAAGACGCAGCTATGCCCTTATTTTTGGGATACAAAGCATTTTTCGCAAATGGCTATCTTTATTACATCTCCATGCTCTCCGTGGGCGCGGGCTCATGTTCCGCGGACCTGACGACAAGCTGGTATCCTACGCGCGCAGCGGCGTCGTACCAGGCTTGATCCACGGTATCGCTCGATCCACGGCTTATCTTACTGACGAACTGCTCTGTGAGATCTGTGATCTCCATCACGGGATTGACCTTGGTTGAGCCAACCATCTCGCTGTCAAAGACCTTGAAGAGCTCAGCGATGGGGTTTTCGGGCAGTTCTTTGGGGTCAAACCCTTCGATAGGCTCGAAAGAGATCATCCTGGACCACAGAAGGCCCCGCAGAGCCACTTCGGCAGGGCGCCGGGCGAGGCTGGCGCCCAGAACTCTGAACGCGCCTGCTTCCTCCGCTGTGGGGTGCAGCACAAGATCGTCCGCCATGCGCGCAACCATTGCAGACATCGCGCTTTTGATCGCGCGGCCAGTGTCTGTCTCGGTGTCCTTGAGATCAGCCCAGTCCGCGAGCACTTCAGCTGGGTTAGCAACACTCAACTCAGAGCCGTTTTCGCAGATGACCGGCATGACTTTGAAGATGCCGCCGATCAGGGTCTTTCTCACATGGAAAGCATCACTCTCATAGCCGATCTGATATTCATACTCCGCGGCTTTGTCCTGATAGCTCTTGGCTGCGCCTGTGCCGGGGGCGAAGAATGAATCGTAAGCCTGCGCGCTTGGAAGTTTGGACAGCGCCTCGCCATATTCCCCGGTGCCGGCCTTGTCTTTCTCCCAGGTTTCCAGGAAATCTTCTGCCCGCTCATAGCGGACGGCCGCGGAGACCGCGTTCCCATCGGGGATCAGCGTGAGCGGGTCGCGGGGCTCGCGATGGATTGCCGCATCTTCATTCCAGGACAGGATCTCGGTGCCGTTGTTGTTGCCATCCTTGATGTGGAAGCTGTGTTCCTGGCCATCGATCTCGATGGTGCCGGTGATCTCGATGTTGAGGGCGTTGAGCTGGTCGACGTCGTCGATCGAAATCTCCGTATCTTCCGCATACCCCCAGGCCACCTCAACGATCCGCTGCAGAACATCATCTTGGAGGTGTGCTCCGACATCTTTCTCGAAGTCACCCGAAAATTCTGCCTGCGGTTTTTCTGATGCGTCGCCCATTGGTCTGGCCCTTCCATTTACGATTGGACCAGTATGTGCGGGCAACTGTGAAAGAGACAAATCATCACCACCCTATGAAATAGGGGCGCCGTAATGCGGAGGGGGACAACTCCCCATCAAAAACAATATGAAAACCTGGCAATTCTTGGCGGTGGGGTCCCTGCATTTACCCCGGCAGACAGGAGCGAACCGCCTCAAATGATCAGGTATCTGTGGATCACCACGGATAAGCCGTTTCAAGAAGGTGACCAATCACCTCTGATTTAAGGGGTCGGCTGCAACTTCAGTATTTTCCGCGTCCGGCATGAGTTTATTTGCGAAAAATCGGAGCGACACAATGCCATTTACCCTCATACCTCAGGCAATTTCTACCCATGCATTTACCCAAGAGCAGTTTGGGGCAAACATCCTCGGCAATCGCGACCGGGTCGATGAGGAGGGAACCTATGATGACAAGGTCGAGGAGCTGGGCGTCGAACACATTCGCTATCCAGGCGGCTCCCTCACGGAATTCCTCTTCGACATCGAAAGCCCGGACAGGGTCGAGGTCTACAGCGAGGACAAGGGCACGATGGAGGAGATGTTGCCCTACTCTGAATTTATGCAGTATGCCGAGGGTGCCGGACAGTCGGTCACCGTAGTGTTGCCGACCCGGACGAACCTGGGTTCTTCGGTGGATGCCAATGGCGACCGATACGCTGAAATCGATGAAGATGCCTTGCGCGGTTTCATCAAGGACACCCTAGACGGTGAGTATGGTGCTCCAGAAATACAGGCTTTCGAAATTGGTAATGAATATTGGGGTGCAGGACGTATGTCGGCGGTCGAATATGGTCGGGTAGCATCAGAAATGTCAGTGATCGTAAAGGATGAGATCCGCTCCCACCCCGATTACGAAGAAAAGTTCACGGATACAGATGTCGTAGTCCAAATGGGTCAGAACTATAACCACTCCAATCTATCAGATCGCTATGAGGATATGACGCCAGAAGAAGAGGTGCTGGCATTCGAGAAAGATTACGGTATCGAGATCGAAGGTTGGCGTCCGAACTATGCCAAAATCAACAACGATCTGATCCTGAAAGAATTTAATACGGACGAAGAGCAGGATTCCGTGGATGGTGTTGTTGCCCATATCTACTCAAAAGCACCGGAAAGCATGCAATCCCGCATCTGGGATATGAGCCAGATCAACGAGACCGGCTGGGAAGAGGTGTTCGGCGAGGACCTGACCCGATACGTTACGGAATGGAACCAATCTGCCTCCACCGGGCGCTTCGATCGGGCAAATGACTACGGGTTGAAGAACGCTAAGGAGCTTCTGGAGATTGCAGAAACGTTCCCGGAAAACCACGTAGAAGCCGCGCATGTCTGGGCTGTCCAGCAGAACACAGCCTCTGATCTGGCCAATCTGGAAGGCTCTGAAGGACTGACCACCACGGGAGAGATGTTCAAAATGATGGCCGAGAGCCTTCCTGGCAAGCGCGAGGTCGTACTCGGCGAAGAAGATGACAGCCTCGAGAAGGAGGCCGAGGACGATCAATCGGGCGACGAGGTACATGCGTTTGCGGATGAGAGTGATCTTGCCCTTTTCGCATTCGCCGGAGAGCAGAATGAAGGTAATATGGAGATCGACCTTAACGGCCTGATCAACTCCTATGGCGCGGCCACCATCACCCGCTTGGGAGTCCAAGATGGCGAAAATCCGGGCAACAACAATTCAGAAGTTCTGCTCGAGGAGTTGAACGCCGAGGAGTTGATCGAAGACGGCATCCTTAATGTCGAGATGAAGCCCTTTGAAATACTTCACATCACTTTCGATGAAACGGGCTTCACGCCGGAATTCGAAGAGATGATGGCTGAGGCCGAAGCCCGCGAAGCTGGGGAGCACATTACGGATGCTGTTCCCGGGGACCCCGACTGGGGCGACTGGTCCGGCACCTATGGGGTCGAGCATGGAACAGCTGCCGAAGTGGACGAAGACGTACCAGGGACACCAGGCACCGATAGCGATCCGGCGGTCGATGAGGATGAAGACCTGCCTGAGGATGACGGGTTCGGCGAGGTTGATGTCGATACACCTGATATTCCTGACAGGCCAGAAGAGCCGGAAGAGCCGACTTCCCCAGAAGAGGAGGAGGATGCCTCATATCCTGAGGAAGAGGATGACCCGGTCGCAGGCGGTGCTGATGGAAGCTGTTTTGTGGCAACGGCTGCCTACACCGACCCGATGCATCCAGACGTCTGCGATCTGCGCCGGCTACGTGATGAACATCTGACAAACTACCGGACGGGCCGCGCCTTCATTGCGTTCTACTGGAGAGTGGGCCCGGTGCTGGCGGGCCATGTGCGGGGCCGCCCGGTGGTCTCGGCAGTGACCCGTGCAGCTCTCGCGCCTCTGATCTGGTCAGTGCGCAGGTTTGTCCTCAAATAGAGGCCTAAACCTATGGCCCCTGGATCAGCCCCATCACGCCGCGGCCCTCGATCTGGATCGGGGGTGCTGGTTCGTCGCTGATGGTCTTCATCAATTCAGGGTTTTTCACCATGGAGGTGGCCAACATGAAGTTGTTGTCGAGCTTCGTCATGGCTAGACCAGCAACAGCCACCCCAAGCGAGGTAATCGAGGGGTTTACCAAAGTGGCATAGGAGAAATCCGTATGCGCATTGTGCAGATTAGAGGAAGACATCATGGAGATGAGTTTCTCCCTGTGGGCCCATATCACCATGCCATCAAAGTAGGGTTCGAGCTCCTCGCGGAGGCCGAAGTCTTCGAATTTCACGACGAAGGTCGACTTGCCGGTACACTCTACCAGATAGTCCAAAATTCCTCGAAGGACCTCATTGTTTTCAGCGACACCCATAACTGCTTCTTTCTAAGAAATACCGTTTCAAATTATAGATATTCCTCACTGCGATCATAGCACCGAGCGCAAACTTCCAGACCAACGGTTGCCGAACGTGCGTAAATCGCGCACTCGGCACACGGAGACTTAATCCTGCACTAATCTAAAGGAATGCAGGCTGCGGTGCTTCATTTCACCCAATCCCCTGGGCTTCCCGGGGGATTGGGTGAATTTTAGGAAATATCTAAAAAGACTAGGGGGAGCGTGAGGTGTACTTTGCCCGCCATGATTTTGGGCATGCCTATCGGTTTTTCACCAAGGTGACTTACACATCTTAAGGGGGGACCAATGACGGTCCGGCCATCAGATCTTGGAGACTATCACGATGTCGAAGCTGCAACCCGAAGACAAAGTCTATGTAAACCGCGAAACAGGTGCTTTTGCCCCGTTGGATGAAATCGATACGGGAAGCGCTGGCGTCTACCGTTTCTTCACGGGCTCGGAGAAGTACCACTCCGCTGCCAACGTTGCTGGTGAAGACTTCGACATTTACGAAGAGTCCGGGTTCCGGTCCGATATGGAGATGGCGCTGGTTCTGTCAGGAAATGACCCAGCGGCCGCGGAGGGGGCTTACGATCTCACCACCTTCGGAGCGCTGCTTGAAGCGCGGGCGCCGCAGGACGCACCCGGCGGCCCCTAAGTCGCGGCCACCCAAGTCTCAAGGATTTTAGCCACCCGCGCCAGCTCCGTCTGACGTTGTCCGGGATCCTGCATCTCCAGCGCACGCTGCCAGGAGCGACGCAAGCCTTCCCCTTTGGGGTGGGCCAAGCAGCATGTAACAACTGCCTCGCCCAGCTCAATGTCTTCGCGCAGATCTTCTTCAGCCGCCCGCGGTGGGGCGTCGATTACCATTCCTATGGCGCGCGCGCGGGTTTCTTGTCCGGGAATCTGATCCGACCAGGCCCCGCCGAAGGACACATTTTTCAGCTGATCTTTTCTGTCCATGATAGCCCTTGATGGATGTGTAGAACAAAAGTAGAACGGAAAGTCCTGAAGCACCAGACGGAATCCGGATAAAACATGAAGTTCAACGTATTATATATTGATATGAATAGCTTTTTTGCGTCTGTTGAGCAGCATTTAAACCCGGAATTGCGCGATCGACCTGTGGGAATCACAGCCACCGAGGGCGACCACGGATCCTGTGTGGCCGCCTCATATGAGGCCAAGGCCTTCGGGGTCAAGACCGGGACCCGTGTCCGGGAAGCGCGCCAGCTTTGTCCGGACATCTCCTTCATCCCGAGCCGGCATCGCGTTTACGTGCGCTACAACCTCGCTGTGGCTGAAGTTCTCGATCGCTTTGCTGAGCTGACCCGGATCCGCTCGGTCGACGAGTTCCAGCTCGCGCTGTCCGGGGAACAGAAGACACTTGCGGGCGCGACGGAGCTCGTGGCTCAGATGAAGGCGGCTGTGGCCAAGGAAGTGGGCGAGTCTCTGCGCTTCAGCGCCGGGATCGGCCCCAACCATCTTCTAGCCAAGATCGCGGGCAAGCTTGAGAAACCCGATGGCTTCAGCTGGCTGGCAGAAGAGAATATGCCTCAGGCTCTGGCACATCTCGAGCTCGATGATCTGCCAGGGATCTCGAACGGCATGGGCGGGCGTCTTGCCAGGGCGGGCATCAAGGATATCCCGTCTTTGGTGGCGCTGGATCCGCGGCACGCCCGCAAAATCTGGAATTCGGTGGAGGGCGAGCGCTTCGTGCGCTCTTTGCAGGGCATGGATGTGCCGCTACCGGAAACCAAACGCGGCGGCTATGGCAATAGTAAGGTGCTGGCGCCTGAATTCCGTCAGCCGGCGGAGGCCTATCTCGTCTCTCGTTGGCTGGTCGAGAAGGCCACGGCGCGTCTGCGCGCTGACGGCCGGGTGGCTGCTAAAATATCGGTGGGAATGAATGCCGTCGATGGCTCTGGTTGGGGCCGATCTGTCAAAACCGCCGCCAGTCAGGACACGATGACCTTCCAAAACATCAACCGCGCGCTTTGGCGCGCCGCTTGGCCCGCAGTAAAGGGCAGGGACCTGATGTCTATCTCGGTGCAGCTGAGCGATGTCTGCCTGCTCTCTGAGCGCGGCGGCGATCTTCTAAGTGATCTGAGGCCGGCGGAGCGTACGGAACGTGAGCGTGCGTCCCAGGCTGCGGACTTCATCAACGCGCGGTTTGGCAGTGGGACGATCAGCTTTGGAGTGAACAAACCCCACCCTGGTTTCTTTGAGCGCGGGTAGGGGCGCCGTCTTTTCACGGCTCTGACATATAAAAGCAGGACTGAATAAGAAAAGGCAAAGATATGTCCCGCAAAGTCATCTTCGTTCGCGGCCCCCAGGGCGCAGGCAAAACAACCATGGTACGCCGTGCTGGCCTCGAGGGCTTCCATATCTCGATGGACAAGATCCGCGACATCCTGGCGGGTGATATGCTTAATCCAAACGGTCAGTTCATCCCCAGCCATGAGAATGAGGCTTTGGCCTTTCAGATTCTCGATGAAAGCCTCAATCGTCGCATCGCGCGCGGAGAGGTGATCTGCGTTGATGGCACCCTGGCCGACGGGGCACAGCTTTATGACCGCTGGAAGAAATTCGATGCCGCCGGGTACAAAGGGTTGGTGGTCGATCTCTACGGTTTTGATGAAGCGCTGCGCAATGAGCGTAACACTGCCCGCCAGGAGCGGCATCGCGTGCCCGCAGAGTCGATCCGGAAGATGCAGGAGATGGCAGGCAAGTCCCCGATCCCGCCGATCATGCGTGACAACCCGAAGATCACAATGATCAATCCGACCAGCGATGAAGACGTCACGGCCAGTATTCGCAAGATGCAGGATTTTCTGCGCGATCCGCGCTGCACGCGTGACCTCTCGGCCTATGAGCGTGTCATTCACATCGGCGATATCCAGGGCTGCTATGCGCCGCTGATAGATCCCGCGTCGCCTTTGAAGGATGGGCTCGACCCGAAAGCTTTCTATGTCTTTATGGGCGATCTGTTTGATCGCGGCATCCAGAACGGCGAAGTGGGGCGCTGGTTCATGGATGAGATCTACGGCCAGCCCAATGTGGCGCTGATCGCAGGCAACCACGAGGACTACGTTGAGATGCAGGCCCGAGCGGGTGATGATGACATCGACATGCCCAACAGTGAATGGGTGCGGTTTAGCTGGCCGCAGCTCAAGGCCGTCGGCATCACGTCTCAGGATTGCGGACGCATCTCCGAAATGTCGCAGGACTATCTGGCGTACAGGTGGGGCGATCAAAAGGTTCTCTGCACCCATGCTGGTTTTGCCCGTTGGCCATCGAATATGAACCTGATCTCTACGCATCAGATGCGCCGCGGAAACGGACGATACAGTATTGATGTCGATGCCGCCTGGTCCAATACCCATGCCGGGAGCGACCGTTATCAGGTCCACGGCCATCGGAACTCCGCGATGAAACCCACCATCACCTCACCGCTGTCGATCAACCTCGAGGCGCAGGTAGAGTTTGGCGGGCATCTGCGGATCGCGACGCTCGACGAGAAAGGTTTTACCCCGACCGACATTCGCTCAACGGTTCACCGGCGGATGCAAGATGACATCGCCGTCAATCGAGCGGTGAAGCGCACGGCCGCGAGCCGGCACGCACCGCTGATGCCTTGGGTCGAGCGCGATGAAGAGCTGCCAAAGATCTCGCAGGAGATGCTCGACAAGATGCGCGATCACACCATGATCAACTTGAGGGATTCCGACAGTCTTTCAGGGGTTTATTCGGTGAACTTCACCCATAAGGCTTTCAATGACGCGGCTTGGGATGATTACACGACCGTCGCCCGCGGCCTCTATATCGATGGCGAGGCCCGCACAGTCGTGGCCCGCAGCTATGAGAAGTTCTTCAACCTCAATGAGCGTCCCGAGACGCAGGAATCGAGCCTCGCGAAAAGCGTGAACTTCCCAGTCCATGCCTATGAGAAGGCGAATGGTTTTCTGGGCATCACCGGATACTCCGAGCGTCATGGCAAGCTGGTCATCGCGTCCAAATCCGTGACCGACGGAACCTTCCCGGGCATTGCGCGCGATGTCATTGAAGGTGCGATCGGCCCGGACGGCATGGAGCGCATGCTGCGGTTTAACCGTGATCAGCAGGCGAGTCTGGTCTTCGAAATCGAGGACCCGGACCGTGACCCGCATATCATTAAGCTCGACAAGCCGCGCATTGTGCTGCTGGGCTGCGTGCGGCGCTCGGAGACCTTTGAGCAGGCGCCTTACGAGGACCTGCAGGCGGTGGCCAAATGGCTGGGCTGCGAAGTGAAGCAGCGCATTGCTGTTCTGCCGAATGAGAAGGCGCTGGCCTCTTTCAACCACCGGGTGGAGCGTGATCCGAAGTGGCAGTGGAAAGGCGCGCCGATCGAGGGCTGCGTGATGGAGGATTCAAAGGGGTTCTTCTACAAGCTAAAGAGCCACTATTACCGCAACTGGAAGCGCATGCGTTCCGCGGTGAACCACATCCGCAAAGCCAAGCTTACCGATCGCGAGCCCGGCATGGGGCGTTATGCTGACATGGGCGCGCCTTTCGATGAGTTCCTCGATTGGGCTAAAACCCTGCCCGTTGCGGCGCTGGAGCATGACATCGTCGCTTTGAGGACGGCCTTTGAGGGTGATCGGAAAGTCATGGAAAACATGAAGGATACCCGGATGGAGGAGCAGGCCGAGGCGCGCGCAGCCGGGCAAGCTAAGCATTTCTCGGGCCTCATCGATCAGATCGCCAGTAATGAGAAGATCACACCTCAGGGCATTGAAGGGTTCATCGCTAGTGCCATGGGCGATCCACTCAAAGCCGAAATCCTCAAGGGTCATAATAGGTATGAGGAACTGAAGGCGCGGGCGGAGCTGGAGGATGCCGAGAGTGAACCCGGCTTCTGAGCGGGTCGCTTATGAGTGAGAGCATGTCTGCCCTCGAGCCTGATGGCTTCAGCGCGGATGTGCTCTCAGCCGAGCCGGACAATACTGATCTTTACATTTGCATTCTTTTATTTACAAATACGTTAATAGAAATATGCATAGCTGAACTGTGAAACCTGATGGACCTGACCTCTAAAAAGCCTCTCTCTATCAAAGAAAAGATGGACTTATCACGGGTTCTACAAGTAATGGCGCTCGATGAGATCGGCGCCAAGGCAAAGCCACGCCCGAGCGAGATGATTTTCCATGGCGGAACAAGCATTGCCACCGCCCATGGCAGTAACCGATGGTCGGAAGATCTGGACTTCGTGGTGACGGCTGACCTAATGAAAAACCTCGGCGGTTTGCGCGCGCGGGTGGAGAAAGCCTTGAAGCTGCGCATGAAGGCTTCCATGCCGGGGGCTGTCCTCGAGCTCACGGACAAGACCGGCACCGAAAAGGGCGCACCCGAAATCGGAAAGGTCGACCGCTGGCTTCTGCGGTGGGAACACCCGAAACGCCGCGGCGCCATTCGCGTTAAGATCGAGTTCTTTGTCACTGTTCCTGAATGCATTCCTGCCTATTCGGTGAGTATTGCAACACCGCGCTCCAAAGGCATCCTCGCGACAGCATCTTTGCCTACGGCAGATGTGAAAGCTCTCTGGGCGGACAAGGTCCTGGCAATCTCAGCGCGTGAATCGATCAAGTGGCGGGACCTCTATGATCTCGCATATCTATCCCAGGAAATGTCAGCGGCCGGGATCGACCGTAGCTCGGCCATGGAGGACCTTCGAATTTCCGCGGAGATCTACAACTCGAACCTCACGCGCATCCGTGACGGCCTGGCACGTGATGTGGTGGTCGACGGGCTCTTCGATCTCGATGCCTATCAGGCGGACATGAAGAAGTGGTTCAGTGACATGGAATTCAAAGCCATGGCCGCCTCGGATGCTTTCCGCGGGCAACTGGAATATGCTGCTGAAGAGATCCGGCGCGCCCGCGCCGCCATTTTAGACAATGAGAACAACTGCGATGGGCCGTCATGAGCAAAGCATCGAAGAAAAGCAATACATCGGTCGTGGATCGACTGCGCGTCCTGGGGCCGGTGTTTTCCCTGCAAGACATGGTCTCGCATTTCGACATCACCGCCGAACAGGCCAGCGTTTACATGAACCGCTGGACGCAGACCTCGAACATCAAGAAGTTCGGGCCCGGGGTGGCCTTCAATCTGCTATTTCACCCCGATGCGGAAGACAAGCATATGGGGCTTGCGCTGACCAAGGTCCTGCGGCGCCCGTTTCTGATGGTGGGTGGCTCGTCCATCTACCATTCTGGCTGGACCACACAGGTGCATCGCCAAATGGAAATCGCCGTGCCCATCATGCGCGGCAAGACCTCCCTCCCAAAGCTTGGCTCAGGGGTCAGGCTCGTGGCGCGGTCCCTGCGCGATTTCAATAAGTTGAACGCACACCTTAATCCAGATGCCTCAGGTGGGGACCATATCCCTGTGGTCATGCCAGCCTATGCGCTGGCAGATGCCTATATCGCTGAGAAGGCCGGGAAGGGGCAGGGGTTGCTCACGCCGGCTGATGAGATCGACAAGGATTATCTCGATGACAGCGAGGTCGAGAACTTCAGATCCGCGCTTGAGGACCTTGGGGCCTCGGAGGAACTGATCGCCGAGGCGATCGAGGAGTATGAGGATTGCCTTGACCCTGACAGTGAGGATAGCTCGCCAGGGTTCTTCTGAAGCTTCTAGGTATTGCAAAAACAATCTTTGCGGCCACTGCGAAAAGAATATCGCTACATAGGGTTCGATTGTCGCAACAGCAAACCAAAGGCATTGCTATGAATGAAGCAGACAATTCTCCGGTCATCTCCTTCCTGCGCCAGTTCTTCGAGGACGGCCGCCAGGGCAAGACGGTTCTCAGCAGCCTCTATTATCGCAGCCCATTGCTCTATGCAGCTGGCTTCCTGAGCATCCCCGCAGCTGTGGTCTCAGCGGTGCTTCTGACCTTCGGATAACTGTTGTCGCCCCGTATCAAAGCAGTTGCCACAGCCGATCATCTAGGTGAAAGACCGGGCTGTAGGGTTGCGAAAAATGGCATGTAAAAATATATGACATACGGAATGGGTCATATAGGAAAGCAGACATGGCAATTAGAGAGGGACGTTGGGATTGTTCAAGCTGCGGCCAGGTAAACCTTGGCCGCTTCGAGCAATGCCGAAGCTGCGGGATCGGCCGCGGCTCAGACGTCGCTTTTTATCTGCCCTCGGGCGAAGCTGCCATCTCTGACGCTGAGCTGATCGCAGATGCGCAGAGCGGCCGCGATTGGCATTGCGATCATTGCGATAATTCCAACAAGGGCAGTGCTGTTCGATGCACATCCTGCGGTAATCAGCGCGATGGGGAAGACAAGGAGCATGATGCCGCCCGCGATGTGATTATGGCGCCTGGAGAACAGAAGCCCAAAGCAGAGCGCCCGAAAGCGCGCCCGGACCGCGCACGGCGCAGTACACCGGCTGCCCGCACAGCTCACCCCATGAATACTGGGGGATCAAAGCCCACCAAAATGAAATCATTCGTGCCTTGGATGATCGCCGCCGTTGTTGCGCTTGTCGGCATCCTACTCGTTGCGAGCTTCACTGTCCCCTTCACTGCCCATGGGAAGGTTACTGACAAGAGCTGGCAACGCTCGATCTCGATCGCGCAGATCAAACCATTTCAGGATAGCGGTTGGCACAAGCCATCCGACGCCTATGACGTCTCTTCAGAGCGAAAGTTCCGGCATTATGAGACTGTCACTGTGGGCTACACCACCAAAACCAAGACAAGCACCGAACGGTACCAGTCCGGCACCGAGATCTATGTCTGCGGCCAGCAAAGCATGGGCAATGGCTACTTCCAGGATAGAACCTGCAGCCGCGCCACTTATAGCACACGGCCGGTGACCAAGACCGTTCAGGTACCCATCACCGAAGAGCGTCCAGTCTATGACACCTGGTATGAATACACCCAAGATCGCTGGGTGACGGCGCGAACAAGATCCTCTGGCGGCAAGGATGATGATCCTTACTGGGCTGAGTATACCTTGGCGCCGCAGGGGGAACGGGTCGGAGGCCGCCGTGAAGCTTATATCGTCGTGACGAAGATCGAGGATGACATCCAAGAGCTGCGCTTGAACCAGCAGGACTGGAATGGATACCGGGTTAACGACAAGCTGGTTCTGAAGACGGATTTCTGGGGGCGGGTGATGTCGCTTGAACTGGGAAAAGAGTAACAACCTCACTCGTTTTTACCAATTTCTATCCTGAGTTGACATGGGTCGATCAGTGGTATCCAACTTGAACAAGGTGTCGATTCCACACCAGTCTGTGTTTTTTCGCTTTGTTAGGATTCCCGCTATGAAATTGTCGTCCGTTATGTTTTGCGCCGCATCTGCTCTCTTTTTTGGAATTTCCTCTCTTCCTGCTGCGGCCAAGCCAGCCTCATGTGAGCTGACTGTCGAGGGTAAGACATATGTTGATGGGCTTTGCTCCTTCGAGCTCCTCTCCAGTGGCGATGGCAGCTTCAAAATCATGAGCAGCACGGCAGATTACTTTGCCTACGTCTATGTTGACGGAAAAGGTGGCGCGACTGCGCATTGGAATGAGATCGCCGGTGTGAACCGCGCACATACCCCCTTAGGGTCCTTAGTGCGCGACGGTGCGTGCTGGACAAGCAATACCGTGCGCATCTGTGCTTCCGAACCCGAAGAAGTGTCCGACCTTTCTCCATTGGGCGATTGGGATTGCGAGATCATGGGTTTCTCGCTGACGGAGGGGACTTACAAAAACTCTTCAGCCCCAGAAGCGGCAGTTGCCGACATCAAAACCATGGGTCCAAATGCATTCCACGTGGTACTTAAGGATGGTTACAACTTCGGACTTTTCGAAGTTACCAAAGATAGCCTGACCTGGTACTCAAAGGCGTCCGGTGACATCTTTGAATGTGTGCGTGAGTGAATTTAATTCAGAATATGAATGATCTTTGCAGGCCCACCATTTGCTCAGTAGCTACCTCACCATTTGATCATTAGCCACCCCACCAAATGCGCAGCAGCTACCCGGCCGAACTTTCACCAATGACGCGTATCCTTCCCTCGAAAGGATACGCCCATGCAGATCGACGTTTGGCACGGCACCAACCAGGACTTCGACCGGTTCGATGAGAACCTGCTAGGCCTGAACAATGCGAATACAGCAAGCCGCGCGGCTTTCTTCTTTGCCGCGGATCCCGATACAGCCCGCGATTACGCGCAGCAGGCCGCCCGTAAGCTGGTGCCCAACCATATTGAGCATGAGAACCGCGTAGAGCGCCTCCTGATTGAGGCAGAGGCCGCACGCGAGGCAGGGCAGCTGAACAGCTATGAAGAGCTCCTCATGGAGGCTGAGGAGCTGGAGTTCGGCGCCATCCAGGCTGGGCCCGAGGGCGCCAAGATCCTTCGTTGCCGGGTAACCATCATCAATCCGCTTGAAATCGATGGTTCACAGTATTCGGTCATCTGCAATCTTGGCGATGTGCTGGAGACCGCTCGCGCCAATGGGTATGACGCTGTCATCTTGCGGGGGATATCAGATACGCCCAGCGGGACCATCGCGCCTGATGACCACTATGCAGTCTTCAGTTCTGATCAGATCGAGATAATCGATGTGATGTCCGTCGATGCCGCTCTTGAAACTCATCCCGAAAAACTGGAAGAAGATTTGCTGGACATGGCAATGTGAAAAACGAAGACCTAGATTGATAATTATGGCCAACTGATACCTGAAAGAGACTTGCATGCAGCTGTGGAGACGAAAGAAAGCGATTCAAGGTTTTGCCCAAGTCTCGGATACTGCCCACCTTGGGAAAGACATCGAGATGGGCTTCTGGACCTGCATTGGCGCAAAGACGCATATTGGCGATAAGGTTGAGCTGGGCGGTTGGGCCAGGGTTGGCGAAGGATCCGTGATCGGGGAAGGCGCAATCATCGGCAGCCATGCAGAGATCGGCAAGAATGCCGACATCGGTGCGGGCGCTGTGCTGCCGGATCATGTACGGGTCTGTGACGATGTCGTGATTGAACCCGGTCGCGTCTTTGAAGGCCATGAGCTTGTAACCAAAGAAGGTGTCATTCCAAACCGCTGCGGGAGCTTCATTTATTCTCAGATAGACTATGACGCGCCGGTGGTGATCACCGGACCCTTTGGCGACTTCGAAGTGCCTGCGCATGAGTTCGACGAAGACATGATCGACGACTTCATGTGGGGTGATGACAAGCTAGAAGCCTATGTTGTTGACCCATCGCCAGGGGCTGAAGAGGAAGCACCGTGTTTCTAGCCCTTCCGCGCGGCGCTACGTTCCTGCTTCATGTCCTTCAGAAGATTGTCGAGCTTCTTCAACGCACGGGGCTTTGAGGACCGGGGCACCGGTTTATGCGCAATCTCACTTTGGTCGTTGTTGCTATCTGACATCGGATACCCTTAGTTGCGAAAAACATGGAATATTAAGATACTATGGCAGGCAACCGAAAATACCATGGGCGCAGTCTCAGAACCTAAAAGGATCACTAAATATGCCGAACATCGTTCTACTCGTTGGGGCCTCTGGCAGTGGAAAGACCAGCCTGCGGGGCGATCTTCTGGCCGGCCTGCGCGAAGACCTTCCCACAATGCCGCTGACCTCGGCGGTTATTGCCCGCGATGATATCCTGGAGGACTGGGCAGCACAGAGCGACAAGAGCTATACTGTGACCTTTCTGACGCGCGCAGATGAGGCCGAGGTAGAGATGTTCCGCCAGCTTCAGATGGCTGTAGAAAAAGACAAAGACATCATCATCGACCAGACGAATATGAGCCGCGAACTGCGCGCGGAGCGCATGTCCTACATCCCAGACCACTACAGAAAAATCTGTGTCACGCTCGAAGTGCCGCTCTTGGAACTTTTGGATCGGATCGAGACACGGCGGGTTGCGACGGGGAAGTCGATCCCTGATTTCGTGCCGGTAAACCATCTCGGTATGTACGAGCGTCCAACCCATGACGAAGGGTTTGACGAGATCTACATCATCAGACCCGAAGACCCTGCGCCACAGCAGGTTCCTCAGGAGAGTTTGACCCCCGGGATTTAACCCAGGGGCACAGGTCAGGCGACCAGGAGCTCCTCTTCCAACAGCATGTTCTCCTCAGGATCCTGATAGGCGGAGGGATCGATCGGGATGCCGATATCAGCAAGAGAGGCAAGCGTGATGTCTGAAAGTTCCGCGCCATCGTAAACCGTGGCGTTCATCACATCGCCCGGGACATCACCTTCATGCCAATGGCCTTCGCTCCCATCAAGCGGCACGCCTGCGGGCACATCCTCTTCACCACTGAATTCCTGAAAGGACGTTGTTGCAGCGGTGCCCGTGAAGACCGGACTGCCATCTTCATCTCGCCCGACCAGATTTTCAGTGTCCCATGTGATGCCAAAGCCCAATGCATGGATCATCTCATGCTCCATGACCTCATCCATCGAGCCATAGGCACGCAGCTGATCGATGTCATCACGGTCAAAAGTGATCGTGGCATTCTCGGTGGGCTGACCCTGGCGAATGCCGCTCACCGAGGTCAGCGCCGCTGTGCCGCCTTCTCCATCAATGTCATCCTGGCGCAGGTCAATGTTGAGCACGCGTTGCGAACCGAAATCATCGGCCGATAGGAAGAGACCTTCAAGGAGCTGTTCCGCATAACTGCCTGCATCGATGAGATCCTGTGAAAGATCCTCTGCAGCGGAGATGCGAATATCCACGGCGGGCGTGAAGCCTTCCTCCTCCACCTCTTCGAGGTCATCATTCTCGTCTTCGTCAGTTTCTGGCGCCTCTGGCTCCTCCGGAACAGTGGGAGGAATGTCGTCCTCATCAGGTTTGTCGTCTTTTCCGCCGCCACCGGCAGCTCCCAAGGCCCCGATGAGGCCCAGGAGTGATCCGAGAATAAGAAGAAACTGCATTGGCTGCTCCGCTCGAGAAATTGTTCCGGGTGAAGATACCGGGATTCCTGCCTCCCGCGGCCACTTATCGAGACGTTATCCCCATAAACTTGCAGGCGGTAGACTGCGCCTAGATCAAGCAGGTCTCAAGGGTGTTGCTGTTCCCAAAGGTATTCGTCTCGCGAACCTCCGCAATGATCTGAGGGGAGGCGATCATCATGCAGGGAGCCGCTTGATCGTTGTCGACGCGCTCAAACCCGTAGCCAGCATACCATTCGGTCAAATCGAAATCGTTGCATTCCTCCATGTCGGCGAAAAGGAATGTGATGTTGGCACCCAGGTCATCGAAGCTGTCGAGGAGATCGGCCATCATTCTCTTCCCATGGCCCTCACCTCGGTCATCAGGATTGACCTCAAGACCGCGCAAGACTGCGACGCGCTGCACTGGCGCGTCGCGCAGCGCCTCGATCATCGCCGTTCTGGCGCCCATCATATCAAGATAGTCTTCCCAGCTGTCATCCATCAGGTCGCAGACAAAAGCATCTACTGATCCAAAGGATGTCCGCTCACTGCAATCGTGGAAACCACTCGCGGGCAGGGACCTGGGGAATGCGGCGCCACCGGTGCGGATCATGGGGCCATCCCCTCATCGAGTTCAACCTCAGGGTCCGGAAGTGGTGCGTACTCAATCCGGTTCACATCATCGAGTTTGGCCCAGAAACGTTTCCGTCCTTTGACATCGAGCACCGGGTGATCGGTTTTGTTCAGATTGAAGGTGACTGAGCTGTAATCCGATATGCCCTTTCGAATGTAGAGCCGATCGATTGTGATCTCTGTTCCGGCAGGGAGGGTCAGATCGATTTTTTCGATATCCTGCAGATACGCGATATGAGCGCGCATCTGCTCCTCATTGCGTTCACGTGTCGCTGGATCGCGCGAGATCGGGCGGTTCCGATACTCATCCAGCAAATCGTAGGCGTTCCTGACTTCGGCAGCCATACGCTCGAAGGGCGCAGGGTCGGCCGCGCGGAGTCTGTCCCAGATGGTTTCATTCCGGTGCTCCCGATGGAGCGTGAACGTCCAGGCGTCCTCAAGGGTAAGGCGGGTCCCAATTTCGGGGATAAACATGCGCATGGCGATCTCCTGCAGTCTCTCTGCAAAGTATTCGCTGTGCTTGCGAAAATGCTAAGACAATGATGATCGCAGATATCGTTATCCACAATTTTCATATCGTCACGCCCGTCTGCGACATTGGAAGGGCGCGATTTGCCTCCTAGTTGAATTAGGCATAGGCAGGGACAGCATCATGAATAAAATCAATCGACAGACCGAAACCACTTCCATCAACATCTCCAGTGTGGAGCTGAAACGTCAGGATGGCGGTGAGGATATGACCTTGGGTTTCGCCGGTATGCCCGGCGGGGTCGGGGGCTGTCGCGGGCGCCAGGGCCTGGATGCGGATCTGGCTGTCGTATCCGCGTGGCGTCCGGACATGGTTGTGGTTCTTGTCGGTGATGAGATGGACAGCACAGACGACATCTCGACAGTCGTCGGTGAAGCAGTGGTGCATGTCATTGATACAGACGCATGGCCCGTCGCCGGAGATCCAGACCTATTGGCCGAGCGGCGTGAAATTTTGTGCAACGTTCTGCTGGAGATGGTGGGCATCCCTAATGCGAAGGTCCTTCTCATAAGTGATCGCTGTGATCAGTCTGTGACCACCCTGGCGGCCGAGCTGATGATGATTGCTGGCATGCAAATGAGCGCTGCCAAGGAGGCAATCCAAAAGATTCATGCGGATGCCTTCGATCTTTCGCAGCAGGATGACTTCCTCGCCCGCATGCCGGAGGCTTTGGCTGGGGGAAGTCTGAACCTGCCGCTTTCTGGTGGTTGGGTCATGTCGATCGAAACTCGCGGGGACAGCTCGGAAAGCGTTGAGACATATGTTCTGCGCGCTGATGGTATGCATGCGGTCGATCTCGGTTCTTCCAAACGGATGGAGGATTTCGGTTACAAAGCGCTGTGCAACTTCAAGGAACGGACCGAAGCAAAGGCTATGGGCCTCTGCGCACCACATCTGAAAGGTCAGATCAAACTGACCGGTGCCAACCGCATGGATGCACTGAAGGTCCTGGCGAAGGTCACCATGGGGGCAGGGCTTACGAATAGCCTTGTCACGGATGGCCCCCTGCAGATCGGCAGCAGTGTGACGCTTTCGATTTATGGTAAAATCTCTGAAGAAACCTTCCGCTCGATGCCGCAGGTGGGGTGGTGAGCTCTCCTTTCAAAGATAAATCTACTGCGCTGACCTGTAAGACATGGCAGCGGCTGCCTGAGAGCTGGCGCTGTCCGGGCTGTAATCGAAGCAGATACCAAGTGTTTGATGAGTATCAATCTAAGCCGGGCAGCACCGGAATGTGGACACTTATTCATCAGCATCATGACCATGCTTTGGATGGATTGGCTGATTTAAAAAGCACGCTTGGTATGAGCCCCCACCATCAGAATCTTGAAGTTTCGATAGGTAGCTTTCCAGCAACATACGTCTGTCATAAATGCAATGGCTGGGAAAACTCACACCTCAAGATGCACACCGTACGTGCCATTGACCCTGATCTCGAAGATGTAACATCCTTTTCACCAGCGGATATTCGTAATTACACCAGACATTTTAGCGAAGCGGACAGATCAACTGCGGATCAGTTTGCGAAAAAGAGATACTTGGAGATTAAGCTTACCAAACTCCGGCTGGTATCAATGTTTGAGCATATTATCGCACCAAATATGGAAGATGAGTTCGATAGGGTAGCGAGAGAAAGCCTTGCCACGGTCTCGATGGAGGGCCTTTATCCGTTCGGCCTAAACCCTAAACGAGATTATGTGTTCAGTTTTGGGGAATTGGACGGAGCGATCAAGTTGCACACATGGCAAATTGGGGCTGTAAAATTTCATGACGAGCGAATCTTAAGGAACATCCGGGGATGTGAAACCTTGGTGGACTTTCACAAGTCCTGCGCCGACGACGATGTGCAGGTGATCTACGATATTTGCGAAAACGGCGCCTTAAGGTGCATGGATTTCAGTGTGGACGGCATCAAAGTGGACAGGACTGATGTCACACCAATATCGTTGGCGTTGATGGGGGTCAGGTATAAGAAATCGGAACACTGGGATTTACTGTCTGACTTACAGGAGCGTGATGAAGAAGCGCTCGCATAAGTCGTGACAAAGGAATTCTCGAATTTGTAATTCACTCCCTTAAGCGAACTCCCGGTCCGCCTCCATCACTGCCAAGGAACAGGATCCCCGCGCCCTGCAGGGCAGCCTGCATGGCTTTGGAGTTCGCGTAATGAACGCCGATCGTGCCATCGACAGCTTCACTGCGGCGCACAGTGGCCACACCGATCCCGGCCATATCGGCAAGCTCCTGCGCTGAAATCCTCAGCATCGCCCGGCCGGCGCGGATCTGCGCGCCTGTGAGCTTCATTTTTTTGTTCTCTGTCATGCGGATACCCTCTCGGGATAGCTGATAATATTGAGATCATCAGATACTTAGAAGATCAGCGCAAGCAAAAGTTGTTGGTAGGGTGGGGTCGGACCTCGGGCCGACCCCGGGTGCATTACCAAAGCAGGTCAAACATCCCCTTCATGACCTTCTTGGCCGGCGCCGATTTACCTGTCTCATGGTCGGTCACCATGCCTTCCTGAAACCGGTAGGTCCGCCGCTTGTCCGCCCGTGCCCCACAGCCGATCTGAGCAGACCGGTTTTTATTCTCGGCGCCCGCTCCCTCGGCTGCCAGAAGGGCATCGAGGCGTGATGTCATCTCCGCCCGGGCCTCGGCTTCCGAGTTCGGCCGCTTGCGCTGCTGTGAGGTCACCACAAGCCCCGTGGGACCATGCCGCAGCCGTGCCGAGTTCATATGTCGATTTCGATGTTGTCCCCCGGCCCCAGATCCCGAGTACCATTCCAATACGAAATCGCCGTCAGAACGCCGCGCCGCGGGGTGATCTGCGGTGCGTTCAGCCAGGGCCAGTACGGAAACGGTGACGGTGGAGGAGTGGACACGTCCACGGCGCTCGTTATCCGGCACACGTTGAATACGATGACCGCCTGCTTCGCTCTGCAGGGCGCTTGTATTTTTACCGGTGATGTCGAGAGTGATTGTGCGCCCATCGCTGCCATCGGCGATGACGCGGTGCTTTCAGCCCTTACGGGCGGACAGGCGAATGTAGCTGCGCATCAGGTCTTGCGCGAAGAGGCTTGCGTCTGCCCCGCCTTCGGCGGGACGGATCTCGAGGCGATGTGCCATATTGGATCTCCCTATAGGCCACGGAAGTGTGGCTGCTCTATGGATAGGCAATTACCGTATCTCGGTCAACATGCGAAAATTAGGTCTAGCCTTAATCTTGTATTCAGGAATACGTGGATAATTCTTTATGGCCGGCTGTATATTTCTTGCGAATAATTTATCTAGGAGGACAAGCCTTCGGCATTGGAGACCTTTTTGGAACAGACCGTCATTGTCCTCATCGTTATCGTTCTTGGCCTCGGCCTGTTGCGCTATGCCGCAAAGATCATTGCCTTGGGGCTGATCATCTTTGTCGGAATTCCGTTCATCTTCACAGATGTGGTCATCGAGGTCGATTGGTCACGATTGAAAAATCGCACGCGGGCCTTTGTCGCCACGTTATCCGATCTTGAGATGCCAGAGGTAAAAGCTGCAGATGAAATAGAGGCAAGTCTTACCTACCTGCCGAGCAGCTGTTCGCTCGAAAGACCCCTGCGCTTGGAAATGCAAAGCCTGTCCACCCAGCGGATAGGGCAGGTGGCGTATAAGCTAAGCCACCGGCCCCAGGATCGGACCGCACCGGTCTCCTTCACCGAAGGAACCTCTGATCAGACCATCGCCCCGGGCAATGTCGTAGCCTATTGCGTCCTCATGCCGCCGAATGCGCGGCGGGACGACCTCTTCTCCGTAGAGATCACCGATGTCCGTTACATAAGGTAGATTTGACGTCAGTAGGTCTGAACCTGACCGGATCCGCCGCATGTCCCGCAGACCGTCGGTTGGCCACGTCCTGACCCACCGCAGCCAGTGCATGTTTGTGGCTGGCCGCTATGATGTTGCTGGCCGCTGCCGCCACAGCTGTTACAGCTCGCTGGGAAGCGACCTTGTCCACCGCAACCGCCACATGTTGCCTGTGCCATATGTTCTCCTGTCACTTTATGTAAGAACCAAACTAGAGATGCCGGATAACCATGCAACTCTAGATATTCGCACCAGAGAAGAAGCACGTCACTTAACTGTGGATTAGATCTGCATTCCACTCAGAAAGGCAACGAAGCTGGAGGCATCCAAGGGCTTGGTGAACACACAGCGAGGAGCCGTATGCTTGATCCGCTTGAGGTGTTCCTCTTTGCAGGTCCCAGTGACAAAGATAATGCTGAGCTCAGGATTTTTCTGCTGTATCCAGCTGACTGCATCGACCCCGTCTCCGGGCCCGATGAGCTCCATGTCCGAGACAACCATGTCTAGAGGCTCATTACCCAATTTGCATTTCACCTCATCGAGAGAGCGCGCGATCGCTACTACAGTCCAGCCCGCGCCCTCACAAAGAGCCTCAAGGTCCAATGCGATTAGGGGATCATCTTCGATAATTGCGAGTTTATGTGCCATGTCGAGTCCAGTTTTAAGTGTCCCTCCTGCACTCGGATCTGCCCCCCCCAGGGCCGGATGTGGTTTGGGGTTGGTTTATGTTGATATTGCCCAACGCGGGAAACGCTTGAGCGTTCCGCGGGGGCAACAAGAATATACCGTGGCGCGATCTGGTCGCATACTGTCAGAGGCAAGTCGAGATGAGGTGTAAGAAACCATAGAGTTCTGAGATAGCTATGCGGTGATCTTGATGTGGATTGCCGATCTCACTTGCCGATATCGCGGAGGCGGGCCATCACGCCCGCCTCAGCTCAGCGACCTCAGCCTGACGTTGATCGTCCTGAGCCTCGTCGCTTTTTGCCACAACCTTTCGCAGCAGCTCTGGGTTTTTCACCAGCGCAGTAGCCAAGACCACATTCCCATCGAGCCGGTTCATCGCGACGCTGGCGACGCTGACACCAAGCGATGTGATGGCCGGATTATGTAGTCGGGCGTAGGAGTGGACAGTATGTGCGTCATCAAGGTTCTTGGTCGACATGACGGTGATCAGACCTTCATGGATCGCCCAGAGGCACATGCCATCAAAGGAGGCTTCAAGACGTTCGGGCAGGCCAAAATCTTCGAAGTCGACATCCAGCGTAGTGCAGCCAATGTTGCGTGCCAGGAAGTCGAAGATGCCCAGCAGTGTTTCATTTCCTTCAGTAAGTCCCATGATCGCTCTCCATCCTGTCTGCTTCACTCATTTGAGGTTAGGACGAGAGGATGTAAAAACCGCGTGCCTACTTGAATCTGAGCGAATTTCAGACAGGCAACCTCATCCGGATTGCCTGAAGTATGCGCTCTATCAGTCAGAAGTTATTGACCGAATTGAGCTCCGCCTGATCAACGGGCATTGCCAGTACAGGGGGAGGGCGTCCCGTGGCTTGCCGATGTATCGAAATACATTGCCAAAGGAGACTATGGACTGGGGTCCTGTGCTTCTTATTGATGGCGCCCCAGGAGAGAGGCCGTGATGCGAGCGTCCATATCCAGATTTTCGACGATCGATTTGAGCTCCACATCCTGAGGCGAATATATGCATACCGGCGCTTCTGGTGTTTTTACAACAACTGAGCCATCCTCCATTTTCCAAATTAACGCCGTGCTGTGATCCATCCAAACGGGCCTCATGGGGAGGCCGAGCAAGGGTGTGATGATCTCAAGATCTGAGCAGGGTGTAGCAATCGGCGGCGGCAGGAAGCTTGCGATGGTTTCTCCGCTCCATTCCTCCAGAAGGTTTTGATCTAGGATTTCATCAAAGACGAAGCGCTCGAGGTCATAGCGCGCGACAACTTGAAGATCCGTACGATGGGCACGGCCGTAAGCAATGCTTGGGTGACGATGGGCCAGCCGCCCCGCGGCACAAAGGCATTTCTCGTGGAAACGTTCAAGATTGACAGCGCCGTTGTTATTACCCTCAAATGCGAAAAAAACGAAGCCCTCATCGTCGACCAGCGGAGCATTACCATCTGACACACAGATCAGAGCTGATCCTGGAAGGATGTCCGTCAGCATAGAGCGGCCCGACAGGAAGGGGCCAAGATCTTGAACGACAGCGTTGCTATTGGGCACCAGAACGGACGCTGTTTTACTATCATGTCTTGGAAAATCGGATATCCATGCCATCTCTAACTCCAATAATGTGGCGAAATATTGCAAGTATACAATTTGAAGTTATGATATTCGCAATGTCGTGCTACCTCCTCTTAAGCTTGCGCTTCGTATTCGGCAAGAAATTTTAGTCGGGATGATAAGGAATGTTAGATCGCGAAAAGGGGCCCAAAGGGCATGGTTGTATGACATTGCCGGTCAAGGATATCGATCTGGTAACACTGGTCGAACATATCTTTGCAAATGATGTCACTCCAGAGACGGGCTTCGATATTGCATCAACTGTAGCCACTGCAGGGGTCAGCTTTGCCATTGAATGCATGGCAAACGCGATGGGTAAGCTTGCTTTGCGCGTTGATACCAAACAAGGTGAAGTTAACTTTGCCGGATGGGATGTCACGCAGCTTCGAAGCCATTCAGGCAACGCATTTAGTATGACTATTTCACGTAAAAACATGCCGGGCGCCTGGAACCTCGGTGTGCAATTCGAACCCATGCTCAGTGAGGCGGGTGCGTTAGCGCGTCAGAAACTGGAAGATGAACGCGGCCCGGAAAGCATGGATGATAGGATACGTCGCATCCTGAACACAGATCCTGCAGAGGCTTTATTTGAGGCGAACGCTGAGAATTTCCGTCCGTCTAAACATGGCGACATGTTGAAAAAGATTGCCGTAACGGCCTTGAAAACGAGTGCTGGACCCGCTTCGGATATGACTGCGCCGCCACCAGGTGTTTCGAGTAAAGAATGTATGGCGATTTCAGAGTTTAACGAGGACCCATTCCGCTTCGAGGGCAGCTGGTCAGGCTGTGCGTTAACGATGAGGCCTACGCGCAAGGCCGAAAGCCGGAACGATGAAACTAAATGGAAAACGAGCTGCAGTGGTTGGGACTGTGTTCGGTGTTTCACTGGCCTGGAGTTCCTCTTCGTGATGTCGCAAATCATCACCGACGCCGGGCTTCGTCCGGCTGTCAGCGCCGAACTGAACCATATGCTGCCAAGACGTCTGTGGTCGAGCCTAGATCAGGGAAGTATTTTGCTTGAAGAGATCGGTATTGCTTCAGTGCGTGACGGAGGCGGCCTTGTCAGTAAAAAAATCTTACAGGTTATAGACGACATCATGAAGATCTCACAAAAAGACAGATCAAAGTCGGGTCTGAACCCAGAGGTGAGCTAGTGAGGAGGAAGGGCGAGGTTATGTCCCCTCCGGGCTCTTTGCCCTTTATGGGTTATCCACATATTGTTGACACGCATCTCATTGCGTAGCGCACCGTCATGACATTCTTGACCGGTAAAGGGCTTGGGCCTTCAACCAATAAAGGATGTAACCATGGTAAATCTCAAAGCAATGAAATCCGGTATCAATCTGATGACCAGCCTTGGGTGGATGTGCGTCTTTATAGGAGCATTTGTCTTGCTGGGGTCTGCCGCTTCCGCTGCGGATGATGGTTTTCGCAAAATGGCCCTTATGCTTATGGCCGCAGGTTTTTACACTCTCGCCCCAGGCACAATGATCGCATTGGTCGGCATCCTGATGAGGTTATTCAAGCAGCGTCGCGACACAAAATGAAACGGCTATCATTTTTGGCTCTCGGTATCATCTCTCTGATCCTATCAGCGATTGGCGCGGGGGGTGTGATCTTCGTAGAGCGGAGCATGGAGGTCACATGCGCAACCGTTACGGCTGCCTTGTCAGGGCTGCTCTGCGGCCCCGATCAGCCCCTTGTGGCGGCGTTGTGGGTCTTCCCGGGGATTGCTCTCCTAGCGGCAGCTCTGTTCATCCTCGTCCATTTCCTTACCAAGGAGAGCATGGGCTACGGGGAGGATGATCACTTCTGATCAGTCCAGCCCCATGCTTTCGGCGATCATAACAGCTTGGACCCGGTTCTTAGCGCCAAGCTTATTGCAGAGGGTTCTGATATGGAGCTTGACGGTGCCATCGCTGATGCCGATTTCCTCGCTGATTTCGCGGTTCGTCATGCCGGAGCGCAGACAGCCAAGCATTTCAGTCTCTCTGTCTGACAGCTTGATCTCGCTTTCGTCGTTGCTCGTCTGCTTGAAGAGGTCCGCTGGCATATATGTCTGACCAGAGAGGATGAACCGAATGATACTGGGAATTGAATCTGCTGGGTCGTTTTTGGAAATTAATCCTTTAGCGCCCATTGATAGAGCATTGTGAATGATCGATCGGTTGTCCAAGCCGGAGAAAAGCACCACCGGTTTGCTTTCGTTGAGTTCGATGCATTTTTCGACACCCTGAAGGCCGTTCATTCCGGGCATTGCAAAGTCGAGCAGAACGATATCGAAGGGCCCGAAGTCTTTTATCATCTCCTGGACACCTGAGAAGTTTGAAGCCTCAGTAACATGAAAGTCACTCTCTTTGCGCAGCATGGAGGCAACAAGATCGCGGATGACTTGATGGTCATCCGCGAGGAGGATCCGATATTTCTTCTTATCGTTCATGCTTAGCTTTCAAAACCGTTTCTAACTGTTGACCTCAGTAGGCATTGCAGAGCGAATTTTCGATGTAAGTGATCTCGCTTCAGCAATCTTGCCGTCCTTCAAGAGCCTTTCACATTGCCCTACCTGTTTCGCCAGATCAGAAAGCTGCAAAATAGCTGCAAGCCCCTTTATGCGATGCGCTTCATCAGCCATCTTATCCACTTCTTCCTTTAAGTTTAAGGATGAAAGGCCCTCAAGCAACCTCTTAACTTCCGATCTTAGAGAGTCCATAGCGGAATCTATCTTTTCTGATCCTACAATGTCCTTAACGCTCAGTTGGTTATTCTTTTTTGACCCAGTAAAGATCGATTGTATGTTGCCGCTGGTGAGAGGCTTGTTAATCACCTCATCCATTCCGGAGCGCAAAAACCGCTCAACCTCATCTGGTGCGCCGTAGGCTGTAACGCCGATGATCTTGGCATCCTTTGATTTGCTTGATTTTCGGATGATCTTGGTCGCTGCCAGTCCGTCCATGACAGGCATGTTCACATCCATGAGAATGGTCGGGAATTTTCTCGATGATGCAATCTCTACAGCTTCCCGGCCATTCTCGGCGATTGTCACATCCAATTCATGCCACTCCAGCATTTCACATGCCAAAATCCTACTTGCCTCATTGTCTTCGACCAAAAGAACTTCTTCTTTTATCGCCTCAGATTTAAGTGCCGGCATTCTAAGCGTTTCTGGAAGAGTTATACGCTCTGACAGAGTCTTTGAGGATTCCAGCTTGCACGTGAACCAAAAGAGAGTTCCGTATCCAAGCTTGCTCGAATAGCCAATCTCGCCGCCCATGCTTTCCACAGCACGTTTTGCGATCGGAAGACCGAGTCCTGAACTTTGGGTTGCAGAAAATTGTTTGGTGTCGCCCATAATGAAGGGCTCGAAGATGCGTCCGCGATCCGCCTCTGAAATACCAGACCCCGTATCTTCCACTTCGATCCGGACTTGCCCTCGATATTCTGCCGCTCGAATGGTGATTGTGCCATTCTTTGTATGTTTTATGGCGTTTCCAAGCAGGTTGTTAAGGGGACGCATAAAGACCCTGAGAGGCCCTCGGACAAAAGAAGTATCCCGATCATCTAGTTCCAGCTCAAACACGGTTCCGACACTCTGAGCGAGAGGTCTGAATTGGTCCACAGCCTCCTCTATAACATCAACGTAGTTGAACTCGACAATGTCGAGCTGGAAATCTCCGCGCTCGACCCAGGCCAGGTCCAAAACATTGTTAATCTGGTCGAGCGCTGCATGGGCGGATTTATCTGCGATACTAAGCAGTCGTTTCTGATCAGAGTTTGGGTTCGTTCTGACATTGATCGCGTCGAGTGCTGCAATTGCCCCACTGATAGGTGTGCGCATCTCATGGCTCATGGCAGCAAAGAAACGAATACGTGATTCCACGGCGTTCACAGCCTTATCTCGCGTTTCTCTAAGCTCAGTCTCACGCGCTTTTTGTTCAGTAATGTCGCGCAAGAACAGGACCAAGACGTTGCGCCCTCGACTGTCTCGGTCGCGGGCCACAAGAAGGTCGATATCAAGCATCGTACCATCCTTACTGCGCGCTCTCGTTGTGGTCCTATAGGTCATCCCGTGTTCGAGCGTTATGCAGTTGTGCTGACCTTTAGTTAGGATATTCCAAGCAAACTGTTTGGGGTCATCTTCGCCGTGATAGAGTGTATCAATGACGTTCTGGTTCAGTAGATCGCTTTCGTCCAAGTGCAGCATCTCTGTAGCGGCGGGGTTCACCGTCAGAATGCGTGCCATACGGTCAACGATCATAATCCCCTCACTGGAGAGGTCATAGGTCTTTTGAAGGCTCTCGCGCGCTTCAGCCTCTTTGTTGCGTGTGACAATCATTCTGTTCCAGCTGAAGATCATCACAAACATCGATCCGACCAACATAAGAACAAGCACAAAAGAGGCTTGGGCAAATCCGTTGATTGTGCTCCACAGCCTGGAACGTTCATATGCAGACTTATCTGCGGCGAGGCGCATGGTTTTCACTGTGAAGCCACGAATGCGTTCAATGAACATATTCATGTCCATCTGCATCGTCATTGCTTTGTTTAAGGTGTCGGCTCCTTTGTCAGCCTGAGCAATGGCAAGAAGTTTTGGCTTGTAGGAAAAGATAGTATCAAAGGTCTGAACAAGCTCATCGATAACTGCCAAGCGATCTTCGGCAATGTGTATCTTTACGATGTCCATCCGGCTCATGAGGATGCCGGCGGACATTCTGAGGCGTTCTTCCGCAATGGGGTCTGAAGGATTGAGCAGAAAATCTTCCATGGCAATTTTGAACTGCAAGCTGTTCGGTTCGATCTGCCCTACAACCCAAATGGAATTTTCTGTAGCTCTATCCGTTGTTTCACGCAGGCCTTCATAGACCCGCGTGAGATAGATACCGAAGATGACAAAGCCGATGACTGTGGCTACCACAAAAAAAGATGATCGGATCAAGCCCTTCCGTGCGGGCTGATCCAATGCACCAATCTCATTATTCTTTTTGAGACTTCTTAGATATCGTCGGTAAAACGACAAATTATTCTGTCCCTGTAGTCATATCCAGAGAAACACCTTCGTCTTGTAGAAGTTCTCTCATTGCAGAGAGTTGCCATACTGAGATTGCATTTCCGCGTTCAGCCTGGTCTCCGGGGAAGTCGTCGAAATTGTATATGATCCAAAGAGGGCCCTTTTCCCAAATCTCAAATGGTTCTGAATCGATGCGGGTGGCAATGATCGGGTAATCATCGCCAATGGGATCCTTACTCGTATCCATCACAACAGTGTAACCATTCAGACCAATGAGTTCGATCCGGTCTTCCTTGATGTTTGAGGCATCGAGAACAGTTTGGAGGCTGGGACCGGAATAGCTATGTTCACCCTCAGTCCAAAGAGATTCTGTCGCAAACTCGATCTGTTCAAATTCCTCCAACCGCTCCCGCGTGAAGCGTTCAATGTGGCCTTCGGTGGAGATAACTTTGAGGAGAACCTCATCGTTATGGGTCTCAGCATTTATGGGGTTTGCGATAAACATAAGGGCCGCAAGAAAAGGCAAAGTTTGTGATCGCATAGGTCTCATTTGATTCTTGATCGTGGTCATACGGTTGAGTTCCTTTTGGTAAGGTACTGCCATACATGGCGAGTTCGGAAAAGACGCTACTTTGTTGTGGATAACCGGCGCAGCTTAGTGAAGCAGGGCATATGTCTCTAAGAGATTGGAGGCAATGCCTTATGACCATAGAGTTAGGTTTTGATCACAAATCCGCCACACCATACTGGCAGAAAGTGCAGGGTATACGGCAAAGCGTGCAATCCGTAGATACCATCCCGCATTTCTCGAATGTTGTAGATGAGGCGGTATTAAGTTGGATCGACGCGCAAGTCGAAGATCTTTCGGTCTATGCAAAGCCCATTCGAAAAATCCAAGAGGATTTTGCAAATTGCGATATAGGTCATCTTCAAACGCGCATTTCAAAAAGCGATGCATTGATCAAGAACCTGACCCATCGCACCGAGCGCTTGGTTGATCTCAAGAGAGATGCGGTTGACGTACGAGCTCTTGCAGAGAGGTTGAATGGCCAGCTTCGTGATCATCAGGCTGACTTCGAAAAGCTCGATGCAGATCCAACAGGCTCTCAATCCTTGGCAGAGTTTGAGGGGCTCATGTCATCCCTGGAAGCTAAGGCCCAGGATTTGGAACAGAAGGTAGAGGTGCTTTCAGCCAAACTTCAGTCTGAAACCACGGCGCGCATGCTGCAGGCTGCACAAGAGGGCCGACGGCCTATCCGAGATGCATTGGCCAAGGAGTGCGAGAAGTTGCGAGAATACGTCTCGTCGCAGAACCTCGTCACCGCTGCACCGGCAGGCGCAACAGCACCTGAACCGATCGCCTCAAAACCCGCGGCATCCAAACAGCAGAGCGGGCCTCCAATCAAAGGTCAGAGTAACAGCGATCCAAACCCACAGATCCAGCTACGACGCAAAGAGCTGGGCGGTGCGCTCTCAGCCGGGGAGGTCTACCGAAGAACAGAAGTCTACTTCAAAGCGCTCTGGGAGGCAGAGATTGAGCAGAAACATTGCGGCGCAATCTTATTCTTTGAGCCTACGGCAAGCCGTGGGATCAGCATCCATGACCTCCTCGGATTGAGCAATACAGATGTCATTCTGGAGCAGGCTAAGACGCAGATCCTGGCGCGTTTCGGCCGTCGCGATTAATCGCCTTTGCATCACGTTGAAATTAGGCATCGTAGCGTTCTTGTCGCTCAGATAGCGCCGCGCAACGCCAGAGAGATATCCTGCTCAAAATGGGATGTCAGGCCGCATCTCTGTCGACCATAAAAACCTCGAGCTACCTGCTTAGCCGCCTGGAGTTTTGCTGTTGAAATACAGAAAGCATGCTGATCCCGCCACATGATAACCGATCATGGCGCGAAGATAACCGATGTTGATGGAATCCACCTTATTGCAGCGTAAACAGTATATTAAGTCTTTGACTTAATGTGCAGGCGACTTGTTCTGCTCGCCGCCTGCACGATGACGCCTGCCTGCGTCCTTGCCTCTGTGCTTCGCCATTTTGGCTGACGTTAACGCACATATGATAGGTAGCAGATCTTCATCGAATCGCGCAACAGGGAACCCGCTCAATTGCCGTAGAGTCATGCGATCCTTTGTGGATATCCTCTTCCACACACCGCCCCCGGAGGCAGAGGTCCTGATCGTTATGCACCATCGTTTAATAAGGCAGTGCAAAGAATGCATATAGATAAACGATACCAACCCAGCTCATCCTGACACATCAGCACCACCTCTCATCTCGATGAGATGCGGTGCGCCACCCCAAAAACGTCAGAGCCCTTCAGACCCTCAGATACAGAAAAACCGGCACCCATCAGAGCACCGGCTTTACCTGAAGATCAAGATCGCCCATCAGGCCATAAGATCATCACGCATATTCAGGGGTGACATTAATCTCACGGGCAGGGGCAGCTTGGAATGGGTCTTTCGGATCAGCAGGCATAGCCTTGTCATGCACCCGAGACACGCCACTCATCAACTGACGAGACACCCGATCTTCGATATCCGCGCGACGTGACCCAGACAGAGTGGACCGAGACATACGTTTGGCGATCACATCGACGTCCTCACGCAATTCATCGGGGGACTGATGAATGGCGCGCACCATCAATGTTTTGGCCCGCTTTTCAAAATCATCGAGAAGCTTGGGATCAATGCCGGAAGCCTCAAGGCGCTCACGGATATCGCCAACCTCGTGAGCCGCAAAACGCTTCACAAGTGTCTCGGTCCCATTGAAGCGAGCCATGCGCAGGTTTGGCTGGTGCTTGGTAGAGATGGTTGGGTCTGGGATGTGGAACATATCATGTTCTCCTTTCCTCCCCATGATACCCAAGCCTGCGAAAAACAACGAAGGGCCGAGCCAGCCAGAATATCAAAAAGCCACACAGAGCAGGAAACGGACCCCAAAATACCAAAAGGAAATGCTGAACTCTTGAATGGTCACACTGATGCGAATAAGTTTTACATATAATTATTCATGGGAAACGAGACATGACAGCTTCCGAGCGGCAAGAGCGACTGGACCGCCTATCAGCAGGTATCGTCGAGCTCCGCGGTCTGGCACCCAAGATCAGCGCTGCAACGGAAGAGATCGAGAGCTTCTGCGGCTCGGCGGCACGGCTCGGCCTGCGCCTGCTGGACGGGCTCGGTATGCCGGTATCGCTGCGGCGTCATGAGCTGGTCTCAATCCCGGAAACGATCACCTTGCTCAAACATGTAGATGGCCTAACCCAAAGCGGTGTCACACCGGCAGACATGAGTGACATCCGGGGGCTTGTGGCCAGCCGGGCGGCGGCGCTCGACGCGGCCCTCAATGCCATCCAGGAGATCGACATGATCCGCATCGAGCCTGGAGTAGACCTCGGGCTCACCGAGGCGCGTATCGACCCTCAGCGCGCTGTTGCGGCCTTCCTGTCACGTATGGGGCACAGCCTGCCTGCAGAAATTCAGCCCGAGCTGAACGAAGATATCGGTGGCGCGCTGTTCTCGGACTACATCTCAGCGGACCTGCCGCAGGAGGAACGTGAGGAGAGCGCCGCGCGGATTAAGGCCAATCCCGTACTGAAACGCTATACCCATGACGAGCTGATTATCGTGGCAAAGCTGCGCCATATCATCCTCAAGCTCGACCAATATGGCTTTGGAATCCCCGCACGCCGTCGTCCGATGTTCAGCCGCGCGCGACGCAACATCCTATGGTCTGTGCCGCGGGTCGGCATGATCATGGTGACCCATCTGCCCAGCTGGCACCGCAACGACGATATCGGCAAGCTGCTTTTGGATCTGCGCCGCTATGAGCAGCACATGAACGACATGGCCATGGTTCCCGAGGATGACGACTGGTTTACCCGCAACGACCCGTTGGCCAAGGCCCTGCGCCAGGACGCCTGGTCCATTCATCAGCGCGGCACAGGAATTGTTCAGAGCATCGGGCAGGGGCCCTCGGCTTACAGATTTGATGAGGCCTTCTTTGATCTCATGCCTGGAAAACACGCTAATTTCACGCAGCGCTTCGTGGAGGCCTCGGCACCTCTTATCAATGCCATGGCAGCCTGTGGTATCGGTGGGCGCGGGGAGCGCGATCGGGCGATGATGCCCGAGGAGATTGCCGAGGCTGCGCGCGCCGAGAGCGGCAAAGAAACTCTTTTGGGGGCACTAAAGGATCTCTTCCTTTAGATTAGGTTCACGATGTAAATCGTTTGTTAATCGAAAAAAAATATAAAGCTGGCCTGTTTAGGAGAGTCTCAGCACCCATAAGAAATGGGTGCCGGTGCCGCTGAGCTATAAAAACATAGGGTTCAACGTTTTTGTGAGTTGGGTTGGTCAAAATATCCACAGAATTGCGTTCATAAATGTGCGAAAAACATGCAAAATAAAGTGATAACGTGTTGTGATCAGAGGTAGTAACCCTTATTTACTATTCATTGGGGTGGGGGCCTTGATGGGAACGAGAAATAGATGAACTGCCACAACGCTATTGCTGCACGGACACGACTAAAAATGGCTGAACGCCATGCGAAAAACGATCAGTGTCTGGCTGATCTTCTTCAGGAAGAAGTCAAACAGACTGAAATTGAAGCGGCAAGTAGCGTCAGCCTTTTTCTCGAACGCCTGAACGACGAGGACGACGCCATGGCAGGAGATGAACAGACAGATCACCAAGGTTGAAGCCTCGGTTGGCTTCTGGAACGACCTCGAGCCTTTGCGTAAGGAAAGATGGTATCCCGATCTTAGGCGGGCCATTGCGAATTTCGTAACAGACTTGGCTGCAGGAAATCCCGTGCGAGAAAGGGGGTTCTCTAACCCGCGTCTCAAAGGGATCATGCATCTCAATCTCCCCAAAGACCTCCGGCTTTTCCATGTTTATCCTGAAAGCGATACGCTCAGGCTTTGCTTGGTCGCGGATCATAAGGTATATGGCTTCAACGGTAAGCATATGGGGCGTGAGGCGGCCACGGCCGACAAGATCTGGCGCGGGGTGGAAATGCCTGTTGCGGTCTCGCCCTTCTGGAAGAACCTGAAATGGAAAACACCAGCTGAGGTTTGCGACCATCCTGAGCTTGCTGAGATGTCGGTCGATGGGCTGCGAAGTCTGATTGACGATCTCGATCAGGAGGCGGACAGCTGGCAGAAGTTGACGCGCCACCTCAAAGTCGATGGGATCGACGATATTCCGCTCAAGGATTTCGAGACTTGGTCTGATGATCTGATCCGGGCCCAGGACTGTGCATACAACTCACTGGAAACCATTGCGAAGAATGCGCGTGGAAAACTGTCCGTCGATGACTTCAGCGTCTGGTGCGAGCCATAAAAAAGCACGCCCCTCGGGGGCGTGCCTGAATTCATTAAACTGATTTGGTGATCAGGAAGCCTTATCCTCAGCGCTCTTCTTGGAAGATGCTTTCTTGGACGGCTTGTCATCCGCTACCTTCACATCCGACTTGCCGGTGATGCCCTTGCCGATCTCGATGCGGCGCGGGCGGCTCGATTCAGGGATCTCGCGGACCAAGTCGATGTGCAGCAGACCATTCTCAAGACCGGCGCCAACCACTTTCACATGATCGGCGATGTGGAACTTGCGGCGGAAGGACCGGGCGGAGATGCCGCGGTGCAGGTAGGTCGCCTCGTTCTTGCCGTCCTTGTTGCCCATTACGAAGAGCTCGTTCGCGCGCAGCTCGATGTCGAGCTCGTCTTCGCTGAACCCGGCCACGGCCAGAGTAATGCGGTAGTTGTCCTCGTCGGACTTCTCGATGTTGTAGGGCGGAAATCCTGCGGGCTGAACATCTGCATTCAGCGTGCGGTCCAGCATCTCAGCAATGCGGTCAAAGCCGACAGTGCGGGTCAGCAGGGTATTGAAGTCATTCTGTGGTGTCGTCATCTTATCCATCCTCTTTCAGAGCAATGTTGCGGCCCCCTCGATTTCGACGAGGACCTGTTTCAGGGTTACCGAACCCGTTGTGGCGTCCGGTGATCCTGAAATGGGTATGCCCCGAGGCGCGCGCAAGAGTGTTGCGAAAAAATCGACACTCGTAATGTGGATAACTTTCAAAGCACTGAGCGGCTCTTCGGATCACATCGATCTGATCCAGCGCGACATCGCCTTGAATGTGCGAAAAACGCGGAATATCTGATCCTGGATAGTAAATGAGACCCCAGATGGTATCGAGACGCGCATTTACAATTGGCATGGCGGCCGGCTCCCTGCTGCCGGGTTTCGCCCAGGCGGAGGCAAGCGGCCCCACGGCATTGAACATCTACCTCGATGGCAAACAGGTCGGCGCCTTCGGCATTGCGCTGACCCGGTCTGCCGGGGAGCTGCGGGCTGAAGTGGATATCGATATTTCTCTGCGCGGTTTTGCAGGTATTCCGCTCTACACCTATGCGCTGAGCTCCAAAGAGATCTGGAAGGGTGGTCTGTTGCAGTCGATGGCTTCCGATGTGCGCAAGGGGTCCAAGACCCAGCGCGTCGAAGTGGGCCGTGTTGGGAGCAAGCTTCTGGTGCAGAGCGAGAAGTTCACCGGCGAAGCCCCCAGCAAGTCCGGGACAAGCTCGTATTTCTCTCAGGATCTTCTGGATCGTAAAATCTGGATCAACAGTGACAATGGTGAGCTGCTCGAGATGGCGTCCAAGCGCGAGCGCCGCGTCGACATCGGCGGTCAGGAGTTCGTGGAGTTCTCCACTTCGGGCGGCCTTGAGACCCGCGTGTTCTACACCGATGACGGACGTTTTGGCGGCGCTATCTTCGACGTGAAAGGGCGCCAGGCGCAGATCTTGCCCGGCGATGTCAGCAGCGTGAAGGCTTCGCTCACGTAACCCGGAAAGACCGGATCAGCAGTCCGAATAACCATCTCCATCTGCGGGGTCGATCCGCAGATGGGTGATCCGGCCCGGCGTGCCGCAGATCTGAATAAGCCAGGTTTGGCTGTAGCCCTCCCATCCTTGTCCCAGCTGTATCTTGAGGTAGCGGTCTACACCGCCGGCGCGTACCAGTGCCGGGATCTTCGCCCGCATCTCTGGATTTTGGAAATAGGGATCGGCCTCATCCCCTTGGTGACGTATTCCAAAGCGATGGAAGTTTGCCCGGTCCTGCTGGACCACGGCACCGACATCCATGAGAGGCGCGCCTGAGGAATTGTAGAAGTCCTCCCGGCCGATGAAGGTGTAATAGGACGCGAGGTTGGGCTCGCTGTAGGCAGCCTGCGCCATGAGCAGACCGATTGCTGGTAAGATGTACTGAAATTTACGCATGAGATGACCTCTTTGCACAATAAGGTCGACTATAGCGCATTTTTGGCGTTTTGGGCACTTCTTCAGGCAAGGATATCGCCCCCGCGCATATCACTAGGTAAACAGTGAGTCTTTCGAGTCACATCTCGGATTTTCTCAAATTGGTTGTTGCCCGACTTACGGGGTGGGGGTAACACTTGAACATTCCAACGGCCGTCTTCTAGCAAATGACTGCTTGATGGAGAGACGCAATGTCAAACACCCCAAAACTTGTGACCCAGGACACCCCTGCCAACATGGTGCTGAACGCCATGCTGTCGGATCATGTCCTCTATCCCTGCTTTTGCTCAATGGTCTATCAGCTGGCCGAGAGCTTGCAGGGCTCTGATGAAGCGCTTGGTTCCGACTGCTGGGACCAGGTCAACGAGATCCTTATCGGCAAAGCTGATCCGGGATCTGTTCGCAGGTTCGCGGCGCGCCACGGCCGCGGCTGGACGGAGGAGGCGAAATCCTTCCACGCAGCCTTGCTCTACCTGATCGATGAAGATGAAGGGCGCCGCATGCAATATGCGTCGCTGGGTACGGAAGATCGGCATGAATTCGTGAAGTCCCGGCTTTGGGCGGCCCGGGAAATGCGCGTCAGCCAGGGGATCGCACTCTAGCAACCGCGCGCACCACGGCAGAGCGGCCAAAGGGCTGCTCTGCACATCACATCGCCCCGGATTTCCGATGCAAGGATCTACAGATTTGACCTGCTGTTCATTTGAGTTTTCGCAGCCCTGAAATATCTTCAAGCCAACCAATTGGAGATAGATCGACATGCCAGATACTGCAGAGCTTGCCCGCGCCGCCCAGCACACAATGAACACCGTCGCCCTGGCCGGTGGTCAGTTTTACATCAACGTAACTTCCGAGATGTTGATTTGCTCGGACACCGGCTTCTTCGATAGCCACCCGCAGGCGGTTGCGAGCCTCAACACACTGATTTCGAAGCTCCCCGAAGCGGCATTGCCGATCAGCTTCATCAAGGAGAAAAACGGCGAGGTCTCGGCCTCCTTTGGCGGGCTGCACCCCTCTACTCTTGATGTAGAGGGCTTCAAGGCTGTGCTTGAGGGGATCGATGTCATCGAGGAAATCCTCCCAAGGACCCAGAAGAATGGTGAAGCTGAAGCCTATGTCTTTGGTCGCAACGGTCAGCTCAACGTCGGCGACCGCCTACTGACGGCCTGGGCCCGCTCCCCGATGGAAGCTGTGGCCAAGCTCTATGCGCATCTGAGCAAAGGCTTTGATGGTGATGAGCGTGCGGCTTTTGATACAGACATTCATGAGCGCGGTGAAATTTCCATGCGTTCGCTGCACGACTGGTCCAAGCACCCCATTAAGGACATCAGCGCGCGGTTGATGGATGAGCTGGACATCTACATGGAGAGCAAAGTCGACCGGGACGACATGTCCATGGATTTCAACTGATCAAATGCGCCTCGCAAACGTGACGTCCCATCTGTTGATAAGGGAAGCGTCGCGATTGCGCGGTCACTGCGAAAATGCGAATAATGGAACTGCATAACAAAAAGAAGCAGGACCAACTAGATGACAGACGTGACGGGCGATGTGCCCCCCTTAGGGCAGGGCAAGCCCGCTCGCGATTGGATACGTGATCTCGCCAAGTATCGCACGCCCTCCACAGCCCGCAGCCTCACCGAGATAGCCCTAACCTTGGGCCCCTTGCTGGCTCTCTGGGCGCTCAGCCTCATTCTCTTGCAGCTGCATGCGCTTCCGGCCGTGCTCATCAGCATGCTGTCGGGCGTATTCCTGGTCCGGCTGTTCATCATTCAGCACGACTGTGGTCATGGGGCATTTCTGGCCAACCGCAAAGCTCAGGACTGGATCGGACGCCTAGCCGGCGTTCTGACCTGCACGCCCTATGCGGATTGGAAGCATACCCATTCCATTCACCATGCCCATGCCGGTCACCTCGACAAGCGGGGGATCGGAGATGTCCATACGATGACCTTGGAGGAGTACCGTGGGGCAGGGCGCTTTAAGCGCCTCAAGTACCGCATCTACCGCCATCCATTGTTTCTCTTTGGATGTGCCCCTCTCATCCTCTTCGTTCTCCAATACAGGCTACCGTATAGCTTGAAAGCACATAAGAAATTCTGGGTTTCCACTATGGGAACCAATATCGGTATCGCCGCATTACTGGGTGTCTTTTACCTGCTGGCCGGCTTTCAGGGGATTGCATTGATCTGGCTGCCCTCGATCGCCGTGGGCTCAACAATCGGCGTCTGGTTGTTCTATGTTCAGCATCAGTTCGAGGAGACCCACTGGGACCACGAGGCGGAGTGGGACATGCATGAGGCCGCGCTTCATGGCTCGTCACACTACGTCATGCCAGCAGCCCTGCAGTGGCTCTCGGGCAATATTGGCATCCATCACGTCCACCATCTCTTCTCCAGGATCCCCTTCTACCGGCTGCCGGAGGTTCTCAGAGATCATCCCGAACTGGACGATCCAAAGATCCGTCTAACCATCCGTGAAAGCTTTGCCTGTGCGCGGCATCACATCTGGGATCAGGGGAGCCGGAAGCTGCTAACGTTCAAGCAGGCTAGACTGCTCTGAATGCGTTCCTCAAAGAAAATATGCGTCAGACGTAGTAATGCGAAAAATGGCGCATATTGTCCCGTCAGATTGTTGTGAAAAAAGAAACAGTCTGACTTTTAACCTTTGAGGACGAACCAATGATGATGACGATTTTTGCAGCCACATTGGCTGTTATGGCCCTGATCTCCCCAGCAGCGAGCGCGGGCAGCCAAGGTACAACCATGACTGTCTACCTGACCGGTTACAGCTATTGGGACAACACTCCTCCCGGCTCCGCCGCGATCGCTAAGCCGGTGATCCACCGTCAGGCTGGCGGTGTGGGCACCTATAACGATCCGATCACCTTGGCGGTGGGCCACAGCTATGCGGGTGGCCGGCACAGCATGGTTTTTCCGGCAGGCACACGTTTCTACCTGCCCAAGATCAAACGCTATGCCATCGTGGAGGATCTTTGCGGTGACGGCTCGGCGCCACAGAACGGGCCGTGCTATACAGGCAAGAACGGTCGTCCCTGGCTCGACATCTATGTGGGCGGCAAGAGCGTGAGCCCGGCTTTCGCAGATCGCTGTATGTATGCTTTGACCGGTATGCAGCAGGCGATCATGAACCCGCAGCCCGGGTATGAAGTCATCAGCGGGGCGCTGGCCGATACAGGCTGTCGTTTCTAGGCGCCTCTCACACCTCTAACGAAGTGTTTCTGGCCTCACATCCGTTTTTCTGAAGTGAGAGGTGCGAAAAACAGTTAAATAAGAATTGGGGTAAACCCGATCGAGATCAGCGAGGGAGGTGCTTTCTGCGCCTCCCTTCTTCGTTCATGTCAGAGAGACATAATCTGTGATTAGGGGATCCAGAACTAAACCTCTATTTTCGCATTACAATACTAAGCGGCAATCAAGGCCGCGGGCAGAATTCAGGCAACCAAGGAAACATCTCGTGCAACATACTCTCCTCTCGGACATCCATTTCAAAGGGGTGGGCCTGCACGGCGGACAGCCTGTATCGATGACAGTGAAACCCGCTGGCGCCGATAGGGGCATTGTTTTCAAGCGCATCGACCTGAAGCGCGCGGATAACCTGATCCCGGCTCGCTGGGATCTTGTGACCCCATCTCGGCTTTGCACGATCATCGCCAATGTGGCGGGCAGCTCCGTCTCGACGATCGAACATATCATGGCGGCCTTGGCCGGCTGTGGTGTTCACAATGCTCTGATCGAGATCGATGGACCTGAGGTTCCGATCATGGATGGCTCATCGGCTGAATTCGTGGACGGCATTCTTGCTGCCGGGCTCGAGGCTCAAGGCAAGCCGCTTCCCAGCATCCGGGTCTTGAAGGCGATCGAGGTGCGCGAAGGGGAGGCCGTTGCGCGGCTCATGCCCAGCGACCACCTCGAGATCGACTTCCATATTGATTTCGTCGACCAGGCCATTGGTCAGCAGCACAAGACACTGACCATGTCAAACGGCACCTTTGTGCGCGAGCTCAGCGACAGTCGCACCTTTTGCCGTAAAGCCGATGTGGACATGATGATCGCCAATGGGCTGGCCTTGGGCGGCACGATGGAGAACGCCGTGGTCTTTGAAGGCGCGCAGGTGCTGTCCCCCGGCGGGCTGCGCCACAGCGACGAGCCAGTGCGCCACAAGATGCTCGATGCCATGGGCGACCTGGCTTTGGCCGGCGCGCCTCTGATGGCCCATTACAGCGGTCTGCGGGCAGGGCATGCCATGACCAATAAGCTGCTGCGGGCGCTCTTTGCCGATGATACGGCATGGCGCGAAGAGATTTGCTCAGCTCAGGCCGTAGCGCAGCTGCCCGGCGCGGGGCTGATGTTGCACGGAGCTGCGGCAGCCTGATTGCGGCATTAAGCTAAGCTCCCTGGCAAGTGGCTCTCTATTTGGAATTCTGAGAAGATCTGAAAGGCGGGCGGGGCGGAAGATGGTTAACCTGACAATGGCAATGGGCACAGCTGACCGCGGCGAAACCTGTTTCAGCATCGAGCCCCTCATCCCTGAGGAAGCCTCAAAACACCGGTCAGATCTAAATGATCTGGCGATGGAGCTTTCCTCGGCTTCACGAGAGCTTGCCGTGGCTTTGCCGGAAGCGATCCGCGCGCCACTCAGCTGCCTGGTACGCTCAATGGAATGTCACTACTCGAACGTGATCGAGGGGCATGACACTCACCCGATCGATGTCGAGCGGGCTTTGCGTCAAGACTTCAGTGCAGACCCGGTGAAACGCGATCTGCAGATCGAGGCAGTTTCCCATATCGAAGTGCAGAAATGGCTCGATGAAGGCGAGTTGGAACTTGATCCTCTGGCCCCCGACGCTCTGCGTGAAATCCACCTGCGGTTCTGTCAGGGGCTGCCGGAGGACATGCTGGTACAAACGGATCACAAGGGGGAACTGGTTCGAACCGTACCGGGTGAGTTCCGCAGTGGGTTCGTACAGATTGGCAAGCATATCCCGCCGAGCCCCGGCGCCGTGCCGCGTCTTCTGGACCATATGCACCGGATGTATGGCATGCAGGGGAAGGTCGGCTCGGTTCTGGCGGTCGCCTGCGCACACCACCGTTTGGTCTGGGTCCATCCTTTTGCGGATATGAACGGCCGTGTGTCACGTATGGTTGCTTCTGCCATGCTGAAGGACCTCGTGAAATCCGAGGGCCTGTGGTCAGCATCGCGCGGGCTTGCCCGGAATGCTGATGAATACCGGGCGCGGCTGGCAGCTGCCGACGATGAGCGTGCAGGCGGGGCCGATGGCCGCGGCGCGCTTTCCGAGGCGCGCCTCGCCGAGTTTGCGCGCTTCTTTTTGAATTGCTGCATTGATCAGGTCTCCTTTATGGCGCAGCTGGTGCGCCCCGCGGAGCTGCGGGACCGGGTCATGGCCTGGGCTGCGGCCGAGGAAGCGCGTGGCACGGTTCTCAAGGGCAGTGACCGCGTTCTGCGGGCCATCCTGATGGAGGGCGAGCTCGACCGCGGCGCTATACCGGAAATGCTGGGGGTCAGTGATCGTCAGGCCCGTAAGGTCACCTCGAATCTTTTGGATCTGGAAGCCTTGTCTTCGGATGGGCCAAGATCCCCCCTTCGGATGCATTTTCCGGCGACTCTGGCCTCTGCCTGGATGCCGAACCTCCTCCCGGACCGGTAAGTCGACAGTAAACACACCTGAATCACCGGATTCGTGTCGACTTGGTACTATGGGGTCCTTGGCGAGAGCCGGGCGCGAAGTGCTTTTGTACTTTTCAGTTTGCCCTCCTGTTTTCGCAGGGCTATCGATTACAGGCATAACGAGGATTACGAATGAATATTGAAGCCCCGCAGATTACATTATTTGAAGACAGCCATATTGAGCACTGCAAGAATGTCCTGAAGAAAGAAGCGCAGATCGAAGACGTGGTGCGCGCGCTTCGCGATAACGTCGGAGACAAACATCGAACAGAGCAAACTGAGGTGGTCACCGAGATCGCCAAACGTGAGCGCAAAGTGTTCAAAACCCGCGCCGCTGCTGCGATAGACCGGCACCTTGATGCCACCGAAGATGGCACCAAAGCGAGCGAGCTTGCCATCAATAAAGGTCTGTTGAACTTCGTGTCGCTGATCACGCCAAACATTCGCCTCCGGGCACGGGCCGGCTCCGGCAAATCGACGGCACTGGTGATCAAATGCGATTTTTTGATCAATGAGCTCGGCGTAGCACCCGAGGCGATCCAGCTGCTGACATTCAACCGATCGGCATCGAACGATCTCTCCAAAAAGCTGCGCAAGGCTTTAGGTGATAAAGTCGGCAAGCGGGTTGGGGTGAATACCTTCCACAGTCTTGCGTATCACATTTTGAATTGCTGCCCTCAGACCCAGCACCTGAAGCTCATTTTCAAAGAAGAGGACCGTAGCCAGAAAGAGCAGCTCTCCGACCTCGAGGCGATAGTCGTCAAGGAAACAACGGCGCGCGACTTCGCGGCATACCGTGAGCGTTATGAAGGAACCTCGTATTCCTACATGACGCGTTTTGAGAACTTCGACCAGTCGATTCGGGATTTTGTGACGGGCGCCACAGCCCTTTATCGCGCACGCCGCGGCACCCCGACCCCCTTAAAACACAATCCAGTGACCCGACACCTAGAGCGTGTCGTGGCGGCCTATGAGGCGCGACTGCGGCAGTCCAGCACATTGGATGGTGAGGCTGGCCTGCGCGAAGCCGCGCGCATCCTGGAGAGCGATGTCGATCTGGCGAACCTTAACCGTATTGATGAAGGTATCCAGCCCCTCTTTACCCGGCTCGGCGGGGGCATGCAGTTCCTCTTCGTCGATGAATTCCAGGACTTCTCGGCGGCCTTTGCCGAGATCACTCAGGGCGTAATGGCGCGTAACCCCAATTGCGTGATGAACGCGGTAGGCGATGATTGGCAGTCAATCAATGCTTTCATGGGCGCTGACCTGTCCTTCTTTAACGGAATGAAGAAGACCCATGTAGCCAGCCTAAACCTGCCGCTACATTCGAACTGGCGCTGCGGCAAACGGATCGTCGAGCTTGGCAATAGAGTCATGGGCGCATCAAAGGCGACCGCAGCCGTGCCAGCACTGCCGCATGATGGAAAAATCCGGGTCCGTGTGGGCGATATCCAGAACTTCAAGCGCAAGAAGGAGGAATGGCACGCAGAAGCGCAAGACTTCCTTGAGGGGCATATCAATAATATGGCTCAGGCGGCCTGGGCTGACGATCTGCGCGCTGGACGTGAGCGCGGCACCGTGGTGCTTCTGGCCGCTCAGAACAGCCCTTTTAGCAAAAGCCTTCAAGCCTATGCAAAGATGATCGATACCACTGAAGGCGGCAAGGTCACAACAAGCACTTCGCATGCGTCCAAGGGCGGTGAATGGGATCACGTCATCCTTCTGGATGGCACCGCATCGCATTACCCTTCAGCACATCCAGCTGAACCGGCGCAGAGAGATATGATCAAGCGCGCAGACCTCGAAGAGGAGGGACAGCGGCTCCTTTATGTGGCCGTCACGCGTGCCAAATACACTCTATCCATTCTGGCTCCGACAGAGCTGCATCCCAAACTCAATGCGGCGCTGGAGATAGCGCGGCGCTGAGCTGCATCCCAAGCGTACAAGAGAAAAAGGCGCCCTTGGGCGCCTTGATCTTTCATTTGCGATGAGCTCGGTTACTTCAGGATGAACTGCCAGGTACACATGGATGGGTCTTCCATTGGTACTTTTTCCCAGCTGTCGCTTTCGGGATCGTAAGGCTTCTCGGGCGGATTAGGATCATCGCAGGCGAAAGGCGCCCAAGGGTCTACCCAACCATCTGGCGGGCCGCCACAAAGCGGGTGGAATGGGTCAAAGTCGCAGTCTGGATTGCAGAAGGGTCTATCGGGATAAACATCGCATTGCGGGTCGCAGAAGGGGTCCATCCACGGATCACAGCCGCCCAATGGTGGTGTCCAAAGATCACAGAATGGGAAACCTGGATCGCCTTCCTGGCAGTCCGGATCACCACCGCCGCCGAGGTCAGGGGGGAAGCCGAGGTCATCATCATCCTCACCGCCAATTACGGGAAGCGCATCAGGCGGACCTGAAACCTCGTAGTACACTACAAGGTCGCGCTTGCCGCCTTCGCAGGCTTCGGCCAGCGCCGACATATCAGTGGCAACACCTTTGCCCGCCATGTAACGCACGGTGCCGGACGTCCATCCGAGATCATCTTCATGGAAGTCATTCTCTTCGACGGCCAGCGCGAAAACACGGCCCCCAATCATTGTGTCGCCGACTTCATTCTTATGCCCAAGCCGCATACATGCTCCAGGAGGCAAGTCATTCATGCGCGCGGCAATGATCGGTGTGCGATGGCCTTTCACATATGTGGCTGCCTCGTAGAAGGTCACCAGACCACCCCATGGGAGGCGAATAGCTTCCGCTTGGAGGAAGTCGTTGACCTCATCGATCATGTCAGCCTGGACGGCGCCCGATTTGATGGCCCAGGTGGTGGCATCGCCGCTTTCAAAGTTTGTATCGCTGCGGGTTTGGGAGCTGTCTTTGGTGCGCGCGACCACATAAGTGGAGACACTGGTCATCATGCCGGCCGTGGCATTTACCTGACGGTTGAAGCTGGCTTGTTGGAAGAAGAGGGTACCACCGACGATGATCGCAAGGGCGACCACGAGGTAGAGCACACCTTCGAGGAGTGAGATCGCGCGCTTGCGCATTCCGTCCCCATCTGGCTTGAAGAGTTTCATTTAGGTTTCCTATCGGGTTTGTTTCCTCCTTTAAGCGTATCTCTGATTTTCGCAAAATTCAGTCGAAGAAAGATACATGCTGGCAACTGCCCGTGATTTAGGGAGTATTTGATGTGGAGGATGGAGTTTCGTCCTAGACAGTACGGGGGGATATCATAAAGATTTTCACATTATTATAATGTTGGCCGAGTTACGCCTCTGCATCACACATAAGTACCTAATGAAGTCCGGCATTTTGGTAAGGATACCTATTGCTTGCTCGAGGAATCTAGCGCAGCATCGTGAGGCTGAACTGAGTGTTTTTTGGGCCTCAGCAGTTATCGCCGGGAGGCACCAAATCACCACGCTCGATGTGGCGCACGAAATTCCAGTAGGTCCTACTGCCGCGGCTACGCGAAAACTCGAACAGATCTGATGTCGAGACTGCAGGAACGCGTAATTTTGTCGTGGTCCCAGGATCGTTAAGAGACACGACCGTATTGCCATGACGGCTGTCCTTATGGAACAGTTGGATGCCCGGGACAGTGTATTCGCTGCGGGCTGCGTTCCAAGACCAGTTTGACGGCGGGCAGAATGCGTCCCCATCGCCACCTGTGCCACCGCCAGAGCTGTCTCCATCCCCACCGCTGCCGTCACCAGAACCGTCTCCACCACCATCAGATCCACCTTCGTCACCGCCGGTGTTGCTATCAGAGTCGGGGTTGTTATTGGGGCTTTCACCGTCGCCATCAGGGTCGCTGACGTCATAGACTGCTGGAAGATCGTCTGGGACGCCTGATACATCATAGAAGGCGATCAGGTCGCGCTTACCGCCTTTGCAGGCCTCAGCCAGAGCAGCCATGTCCGTGTCTTCGCCGGCACGGGCGATATAGCGCAGATCACCCGATACCCAATCCAGGTTGTCGTCGTGGATGTTGTTTTCCTCGACACCAAGCGCAAAGACCCTACCACCAATCATGGAAGTGCCATTTGCGTTCTTATGGCCCAGACGCATACAGGCGCCCGTCGGAAGGTCATTCATGCGCATGGCGATTACCGGCATGCGACGGCCGTTATGGCGCGCAGCTGCTTCCTGAAGGGTGACAATGCCACCCCATGGCATCCTGATGACCTCTGTGTCCGGCGCGCCCTGAGCGCGATCGACCATGTCAGACTGAATGGCGCCGGACCGGATCGCATAGGTCGTCGCGTCGCCTGTCACAAATTCACTGTCTGCCGAGGTGTTGGACACCTCCTTCGTTTGCGCGAGCAGGTACGATGACACGCTGGTCATCATGCCAGCGACGGAGTTGACCTGCCGGTTGAAGTTGGCTTGTTGAAAGAAGACGATGCCACCAACGATGATCGCCAATGCGACCACAAGATAAAGCACGCCTTCAATGAGAGAGATCGCCCGCTTGCGCAAAAGCTCCCCGATAGGTCTGACATGTTTCATAGGGTAGTCCAGTTCAGGTTAATATCTCCTGATGCTACCTTCTGTTTTCGCATAAATACGGATCAGGTAGCTTTGGCTTGTGGATCCAAGGGCTTTGATCTGCCTTTTGACGCAAAACCCGGGGGTGTCGGGAAAACAATAGCAGTAATATCACAAAAGATTTTCACATCTAAAGCGACATCAGCTCCTCGGCCTGAGGCTTCGCATCATAGGGCGCAGCAAGCATGTGGATGTCGTCGTCTTCGAGCTCGCATATGAAGGTGACCCCTTTCTGTCCGGCGTCCTGAACCAAACGAGACATCTCAAAGGAACAATCGAGGAGCGTGGCAAGCGGGCGACCGAGACCGCGCCGGATTTCGGGGATCTCCAGATCGTCTTTGGTGAGCCAGGTGATCTTCTGAACTTCATCGCCGATCCGGATGTTCACCCCAGGGGTCACGATATAGGATGCGGTGCCACCGGCATCGTCGAAGGCGAGGTGCAGGGCAGGGGCCATCTCGCGCAAATAGGCGCTGACATTCTCGGAGGCTTCGGTCACCACGCGCCGAAACGCCCAGATGGTCGAGAGGTCCAGACCGCCGGCCGCCGCTTCGCGCCCCATGGCCTCGATATTGCTCCGAACCCATCCAATGAAACGCTGCGTGTGTAGATCAATATCGCTCATGTCACATCTCCATATCTCTGGGATCAGAATAGGTCAGACTTGTGAAAAATGCGCACTGGAAGCGTTTTGTTACAAAAACAGGGGTCTGTAACGCCCCTGTAATGGCTTTGTAACGCTTTTTGTAACACTCTATCTCTATGATATTTATATATATTTCTTAGATGTAGATAGTTATATAACGGAATCCCTGCAAGAGTATACACATGCACGCACACCCAGGCGCACACACGCACACACGCAATACATTCGGCGGCGTAATGCGTTACATTGATTAAGTTGTTGTTTTTGCTGGATTGTCTTGTAACAGGGTGCCGTAACAGGGGCCACAGCGTTACAAAATAAGAGCATCTGAGGACTGATCGTGCTAGGATCAATGCGAAAAAGGTCGAAATCTTTGACATGCGAAAAACGCACTCATAGATACAACCCGTGGACACCCCACTAGGAGCCAGACCATGGCAGTGATCAGAGACGGCATGCGCAAGCAGCCCATCCGAAAGAAACCCCGCGGACCCTCAATGGCGCTCCGCGTGCTCAATGTGCTTTTCTCGACTGCGGTTGCGGCGACCTTCGCAGGCGGGGCGGCCTATGCCGTTCTCGGCGGGATCGACGGCTATCTGCCCGAGCAGATCTCTGCTGGCTTTGTTGGTGTGACCGGCTTCTTCGGCGCGCTGTTGATCGTGCGCCATGCGTTCAAGGATTCAAACCCGCTCAGCCTGATCATCTTGCTGGCAGTGGCCGCGGGATTTGCCGCCCTTATCGAATATGGCGGGGAGCAGATCCTGCCCGAGAATGCCCAGCTTACCCGGTTGCGCCGACCCGACATCATCGATGCCGCGATGTTCTACGGGGCAGCCTATCTGATGATCTGGGAACGCGGTGTGCGTACTGATCTTGGCAATGACGACATCATCGACATGTTCCGATCCATTTTCTGCATCTGGCCGATGTTCCTCTACATCGTGCTGCTTCTGGGTCTCGAATTCCTGATCTGGTGACCTGAACAAAAGACTTGCGAAATCCAAAGTTAGAAAGAGACGACCTGAATGCCCTATATCGAGAATACCTATATCAAGGAAGTGACACATATCGGGTTTCTGGATGGGGTCGAGAACCGTAAGCCCAGCCTGGATGGGGGTGGTATCTCTGTCACCACCAAGCCGGAGAGCTGGCGATCGATCAAAGGTCTCAACGGGCCTGAATTCACCCTGATCTTCCCGACCGCGCAGTGGGTCGACGCCATGACCTTCGGCGATGATGACATCGAGGACATCAAAAATTGGGCCGTCAAGGAAGGCTACCTGCGCGAGACCACGGCTTGGTTTGCTGTCGTGGCCAGCGACCATGAAGCCGAGGTGAAGATCTTCGCGACCCAAGAAGAGGCGGCGCGCGCGATCGGCCGGACCCTCGATGAGGAGATCTTGGCAATCTCGAACGGCCATGGCGGCACCTGGGCTGACCCGACCTTCAAGATCACCCCACGCGGCATGAAGCAGCTCGAGCGCTGGCCCGGAAATATGGTCCAATGGGAGCAGGCTGCCATCTCCCTCTACATCCGCAAGGTTGTGGTGCCCAAGCGGCCCTATGTGGTCGGGATCTGGTGGTCTGAGCCCGACAATGTCGAGGCCGGCTGCGCACCTTCAGGTATCCTCTTTCCGGAGCGCCTGCACCTTTTTGAAGTGGAGGACGAAGAAGGGGAGGTGATGAGCTTCAACGAGAAGTTCCCGGACTTCAACGCACCAGTTGATCCCCTTGTGGCCTATGCATGAGGGGTAAGTCTGCAGAGAGAGATAGAGTAGAGAGCAGAGATGCGGCGGCCGACCGGCGGCTTTCTGAGTTCGACCTCTACGCAAAGCTGGAGGAAGGATCGGGAAAGCGCATGCGTCTCGGCCCCCTTGCCACTCTGGTGTGCCTCCCAATCATGCTGTTGAACCCATTCTACGTGACAGCGGTCGCGGGATATGTGGCATACCAAAGGCTGCGCAAAGGTAAATCAAAAGGTGCCGCAGGATATGCCTCCGATGCGTCCATGGTCGTGGTCTCCGTGGTCGTCGCTTTTCTCCCCGTATACCTCTTATGGTCTGAGTATCAGTCCCAGATGGCATACCAAAAGGCGCTTCAGAACATCGAAGAGTACATGGAGAACCGCGATCAGCTGCGTGATCCGGACAATCGAACATACGATATTTGATGCCGCATAGCGTTAGGTCGGGGTCTCGACATCATATGAGAAGGTTCCGCAGAGACCCTCGCTGTTGATGTCGACTGGAACAGAGTCTGACTGAAAGACCGCGAGGTTCAAAAGCAGAGAATTGCTGTATGACCTGCTCTCATGGAAGACAAAGTAGATCGGGAGGTCCGATGGCGGCCCACCGCAGATCCTGTTCCCATTGAGCAGCTCGGCCGGAGGTGACGCGGCGCGGAACACTTCTGCTGTTTGCTTGCCATCGCTGGCATAGTCCCAGCTGCGACTGAATGCTCCTTCCGATATCAGCTCGACAGATGTGCCATTTGCAAACTGCAGGAACATTCGGCTGCCCGCTGTGGCAAACTCGGGGTTGCCGGATAGCTTTATCGGGCCGGTGATGGCGGTGGCTGTGCGGCTGTAAGGTCCAAAGTACCGGGTATCCTGCCAAACATGGCGCTCGGACGTGGATTGGGCGAGCACAGAACCCGCCGCTAAGACAAAACCCATTGTCAGGCTGATATTCTTCAGGGCATTCATTTGGCCAAATCTCCCAGTCATTTCCCGTGGAGATTGAGCCTGCGGTGAAGCAGTGTCAATTTGCATCGTTGATGTGTGGAAAGTATTCCCTGCGAGGCCTGTTGCGAAAATCGGTTCAGATACCCATTTTAGGTATTCACGTTTCTAAAAAGGAGATTTCATGAAGGAAGACGTTCAACAGCAGACATTTGACGGCGTCCGAGACGCAAAGAAGAAAGATGAACGGGAGTATCGTGACCCTCAGGACATCGGCATTGAGGTAGCGCGTGGTGGCAAAATGCGGATGGCAGGCGAATACGTCGAGGACTACGACAAGTTCCCCCATATGATCATTCCCGGTGATGACGGGCTTTACAGGGCCCATGTGCCGGCGGCCGTGGCACTGGCCTGGACGACGCCCGAGGAGCGCGCGCAGATCCGCGAGAGGCTGCCAGAGGGCGCCCATCACAGCAGTGATGAGGTTATGGCCATGGTGGCCGAGCTCAATGTCTGGAAGCATGCGATTGCCGAGATCACCCGGACCGATGAAGACAGCCTGACCGTGGTCGATGGAATCCCGGTCACCAGCTGGGCTGGCAAGGATGTTCGCCGCCATGAGGGCGTGACGGTTGAGGACTACAAGGCATACCTCTATGAGCCCTACCGCCCCCCGTCCAAAGGCGGCAATACGACGGCTCTTCACATTCACCGCTTCACGCTGGAGGGGAAACAGTATTCCTTCTTTGCCCGCGGCAGCAAGAAGTGGATTTTCAAATCGGATGAAGCCAGTTTCGATTACATCGTGACCGAAGAAGGGTACCGCAACGTGATCCCGACCAGCGTCGTCACCAAAGATGCCAAAGGCAAGGTTATCCAGCGGGGCAACCGGACTCGGAAGAAAACGTTGCGCACGGCACAGACCCGTCCGCCGGGCTCACGGCGCGAGCAGCGCGACTGAGATCAGAGCAGGGGCCTCAGGGCCCCTGCATCTCCATCTCATCCTCCACAGCGCGGTGCTGCCCGTATTCCGGATCCAAGATCTCCGCGGTAGACCGCTCGGGAATGCGCGAGATGATCTCGCCACGGACCTCGGCCGACAGGGCTCCGTAATTGCCGCTCTGCACGTTCTCAAGGATGTACCGGGGGCCACGAGAGATAGCGAGAGCCTTCAAAGCCGCCTCCTGCTCACCGCAGGCTTTCAGACGTGTCACTTCAAAGCGACCCGCCTGGTGGCCCAGCGCCTCTCCGCGGCCACCTCTCACGACGAGCCAATCCGCCTCAGGTTCAGACCCGTCGCGTTTTTCATCGAACATGCGATGGAGGTCGAGCCATGTCTCGAAATGATGAGCGCCATAGTCCTGATAATCAGAGAAACCATAACCGGATCGATCGATCTGCATGCCGGCAAGATTCAAGCTCATATCCATCTTCGTCTTTGCCCCATGATCACCATCATAGTGATCGAGATCGAGTTCGATTTTTACAGGCCGTGCCGACTGGGGCAGCTTCTCGATGAAGCTCTGAAAAGCGGCGACTGCACCCCCGCCAAACTCGGCATAGCCTTTGGGCAGATCGGAGGACTCGGGGAATTCCATGAAGCCAGACCAGCAGGCCGCCCCATCCACCTCGTGAAGCCGCGCCTTGCGCGACAAGGGCGCATTGGGATGGGCATTGCGATAGGCGTTGTTGGCTTTGGCGGCTGCCTTTACGATCGCATGGAGGTGTTCTTTTAGGCGGTCTTTGTTCATTGAGAGCTCCTTCTTTGCCTTCAGGATAAGGCAGGGTGTCGTAAATGACGATGAGCAGCTACTCGGCCGCTTCAAGAAATCCCTCGGGCAGGGGGGCCTCCTTCAGGCGCGCCCGCCACCCCATCATGTGGTGCATCGGGGTGTGCCAAACCTCACGGATCTCAAGGGTCAGGCAATTGCCGACAATGACCTCGGCCGGGATGGCCCAGAGGGAAAACTGGATATAGCACATCAGCGCCGCCGTCCGGTCGACGTCCACGGCCTGAACCCAGATCGTCTGCTCAGGGCGGTGCCCAGACCGCATCAGGATATCTACGATCGGCAGGATCATACCGCCCGCGCCACAAGCCGGTTCGGAGATGGTGATGAAAGGCTTCTCTTTGAGGCGTTCATCCAAATTCGCAAAAGACATTTCGGCCATCATCTTGGAGACGTTCTTGGGGGTGTAAAACTGCCCACGGCGCGCATCGCCCAACTCGAGATCCATGAAGATGTCCCCGAGGAAGTCCTCCGGGCCCAACTCGAGGGCCATCACGGTGATTGCATACAACTCGCAGAGGCGGATCCGATCATCCGGCTCATAGGCCTTCATAATCAGGTGGTATTCTGCCTCGAGTGGGTCTGAGCGATACTGAGTATTTCGCAAGGCGATTGCACTGACGGTTACGAAATCGCAGAAGACCTTAAAACGGTGGTGGTACCGGGCGGTCTCGCTGAAAAGGGATAAAAAGGCTTTCTTATGCTCAGCAAGGGTCTGCATTCCTTTGATCGCGTGCTTCACATCGACCTCCATTGAAAAACTATATGTGCTAAACATGTGGTGCGAATAATAAAGATGCAACAAAAAAGACGGAAATGAGGAACGTAAGCGTTTTATATGAGTTCCTTTTTCGCAACGGCATGTGTTCGGCAAAGAACATCAGACGCAATATTCCAATAGGAGGCTTCATTCATGAAGACCAGCAAGACCGCAGTTAGCACCATCTCTATCATGGCAACAGCCGTGGCCCTCATGGGCGCACCCGTATTCGCTTCGCAGGACAAGGCAGACATCACACGCGCTGATGCTTTGGAAATGGCCGGCAAACGCTTCGACAAGGTGGATACCGATGGTGATGGTGTTTTGACCGCGGAGGAGCGCAAAGCCGCCCATAGCGGAAAACAGCGCGGCGAGAAGCGCCATGGCAAGAAAGACGGTCACAAACGCGGCAATATGTTCTCCAAAATCGACACCGATAGCTCAGGCGATGTTACTGTAGAAGAGTTCACCGTGGCCTCAGAGCGTATGGCAGAGCACCGCGCCAAAATGCGTGATGGTGGGAAGGACGGCAAACCCGAAGGAAAGCCGAAGCACAGCCCCGCAGAGCGCTTTGAGAAGCTTGATACCGACGCAGATGGTGTCTTGAGCAAAGATGAGCTGAGCGCAGGCAAGCGCGACCATAAAGGCAAGACCGAAGACAAATAACGGTCTATCGCGGTTTACCGCAACTTGAGGCAGCCTTCGGGCTGCCTCTTTTCATTTGCCGCCGGCAATTCCCCGCTGGCAATCTACTAAGGCTTGTGGCCATTTGCGATGTGTCAGATACTGACGTGAATGAATTTTCGCAGTTCTTGCGATACAACAGGAGGCCTCTGGTGGCGCATATGTCCACATCAACCAAGATGAGAGGCAGCGATGAGCAGTTCTACTTCCGAGCTGGAGGTTATGCCCTTTTATGCATCACTCGCATGGCGGGGAGCGACAGCTTTTCGGTTATGACGGTAACGGCGTCTGAGAGTGATACCCATCAACTGATCCGTAAACCGCGCCCGAAACTGGAAATCTTTGCTAAGGCGGATAGGGCATCGAGCTTGGATAGATCGAAACGGTCTGGCGCAGCCCAACAAATGAGCGCCAAAGTCTACCCGGATACGGAAAGGCTGATCTCAGCCGTTGCTTCCGTCATCGCGATCGATGCATCTGATATGGACGAAGATCAATGGGGGCGCCGCTATGTGAAGCTCCATGGCATCACAAGCGCATTGGCAGTTCGTGACTTCGGGAACCAGATTGCCGGAATCCTTGGTCTTGAGGCCTGTAATGACCCAAACTTAGGTCAGAAACATCCCACAAGAGGCTGCAACGTCGCGGCCGACGCGCGGGACGATCTTCGAGCCTGAGAGGGGCATATCTTCTCCCAGGACCTCCAGTGCCTGCGCATAGGCGGCATCACTCGCTTCGCGCCCGGTCCGCGGCCCGAAGCTGTTGTAGCGAACGAGATTTAATCGCGTCTTCAAGGAAGAATTCCTGAGGAAGTTCCGCAAAGCGATATGATCGCAAAGACGATCGTTCTCGCCCGAGATCAGCGCGTGGTGAATGACCACGTCGCGTCCGGTGGCCTCTTGCCAGGCGCGCAGACGGGGCAGGGTGGTGGCCGGGGCATCTGCCTTCGGCAACCAGCGCCTGCGGAAGCTCTGCCGCAGGGAGTAGAGCGACCAGTAGAATGTCACCGGATGGCCGGCAAAGGATTTAATCAGATCCACCTCACGCGCCCCCACCGGGAAGATCGATGAGACATTGACGCGGTAGTTGATGCCGCGTTGCTCTGCGGCCGCGCGAATCGGCGCGATGAACCGGTCGAACTCATTGCAAAAGTTCGGGTTCAGCAAGGGCTCACCGCGGGCCATCATATTGACGTTCATCCGCTCAACCGGCGCTTTGAGGCTGTCGTAATGGTCAAGGACCTGTGCAAACTGCGCGTGATAGTCTGCGATACGGGCCTGGCCCATTGATACTTCCCGGAGCTGGGTGAGGTGGCAGAACCTGCAGGATTGGTTGCAGCCGGTTTGGGAGGAGAGATAGGCGATAAAATACTCGGACCTGCGCTGAACGAAACGGGCCTCAAGTGCGCCACCGTCTTTCGTTTTCGCAATGAAGTTTACCGAGGCATCGATCTCCGATGCGCGCCTATTCCACTCTAATGTCATCGAGGACTCCTGCCACAGCTTCTTTTTCGCAGCTATGCCAGGAGAATGGGGATACAAACCTTAATCCACAGGTTCGTTGGTCAGCAGACATACAGAGGGGAGCAGGCGGCGCCGTTCGGCCCCACCGTTAATTCGAAGGCCGCTCAAGCTGCCTTGGTCTTGGCGCGCGTCTTCTTGGTGGCCTGCTTTGGTGTCGCTTCGGGTCCGGCCTTCTGATCCCGTTCATATTTCAAGCGGGCCGCACGCAGCCGTTCCGTCTTTGCTTCGCGAAGGCCGTTTTCTGCCTCGATGATTTCGGTTGCTGCGGCTGTAGTGCGCTCAGCCTTTGTCTCCATTTTGGAGGGGGTGTAGACAGAATTTTTCGAGGTCATGTAATCTCTTTCATATGGCGGAGCCTCCGCCCTGCGCGGCTTCGGTGCGAAGCGGCGACCATTGATTTATATATAGGCCACGAGACCCAAAATTAAACGGTTGCCACCCGCGCGGCCTAAAATCGCTCGATGTTTTTTTGGGACACAGATATCTACTAAATTCGCATGAGCCTCACTTTTGGCTGGTGCAGGCCATACCGCAGCCATAGCCTGCCTGCATATTTAGCTGAGATTTTGCAATTCTCAGGTGATTCATGGTTCTCAAGTTCATTAAGTCGGTTCTCATTATTCTCGGGTTGGTGTTTGGCTCTGTAATCGTTTCGGTGATCTCGCCACATCTGGGGTTCTACCTGGGTCTTGCCCTGCTGATCGTACCGCTCATCGCACTTATAAAGCCCCTCCCACAGATCGGATTGGGGCATAGAGGGTTCAGCTTTTCGGTGGCATTCTTCGTAGGCATTATGGCCACGATGATTGGCTACAGCACAATGCAGTCGGTAGACCTGGAAGCTATGTCAGCACTCAAGGCCGCAGACCCGGAGGCTTATCTTGCAGAACTAGAAAAGAAAGATCGTGACATCTGGCTGACAGAGCTGGAGGAGATCGATCCGGAGCGACATGCCGTGGCCATAGAAGAGGAGCGGGTACGCCTCGCCGCGCAAGAAGCCCGCCGCTCTGAAGAGGAGGCAGAGCGGGCTGCTCAAAAGGTGATCGATGACGCCAAGCAGGCCGAGATCGTACGGATTGCCGAAGAAAAAGAGGCCGCCAAACGGGCAGAGACGCGTGCCGCAGACATCAAAAGCTACCTGGATATGATGGACCGTGAGATGGCGGATCTGAAGAAGTTCAATGTGTCGCAATACACGTCAGATGTTGATACCATCAACAGCGCTGTCCTACTGCAAAATATCTGGGTAATGCTTTACGAGGAAGGGAAGCAATACCGAGACGATCCGGCCGTGAAGACAAAGCATGATGCCTACCGGCGCCAGATCGTTTCGACACAAAAGCGCATGCTGCCGGTTCTGCGTGATGCCTACGGCCCCGCCATGCGCAAGCTGCTGTGGGAGGCGGATGGATCTGCGCGGACGATCGGGGCGGGCTATAAAACCGTGGAGTTCGTGGCCGCGAGCTTCGCGCGCAACGCAAACATCAAAGAGACCCATACTGAGATCAGAGATATGTTGGTGCGGCTGCGCTTTACCCGGGCGCAGTACAAGTGGTTCAAGCAGGCCTCAGAGTACAGCTATTACACAATGGATGCGCCCTCAGACCAAGAGCTGGTCATCTGGGAAGGAAATGGTAATTTTCGGGTCGTGAAATGACGCGCGCGACTGCTTAGGTTGTATGCAAGGCATTGTTGGAGGCTTACAATGAAGCGAATGACAGGTTTACGAACATCAGGATTGGCTCTGATCGTGGCGCTGACCACTACGGCCTGCACAGATCCCTATTTCAGCCAGGACCTCGAGAACATTGGGGCCAGCAAGGATCTGTCCGGCATCTCTTCCACTGATCTTTGCGATGCGGCGTCCTATTTTACCTATGATGACGACCCGTCCGAACGGACGAAAGCCCGGCGGCTCTTGGCGGAAGTCCATAACCGCGGCCATATCTCTCGCAAGGATTACAACAGCGCTTTGACCGGCGATGCTGAGCTTGGGATGACCGATATGGCCGTGACCTGCGCTTGGGGCCTACCCTACAGCGAAGAGGAATATTACCTCGCCGACGGGCGTAAATACACGCGGTGGGTCTATCAATATGATGACTACGGCAATGATCGCAGCACCATCGAATTCGTCAATGACCGGGTCGTCTCGTTAGACACTGACGGTTAAGATTGATGGAAGGCGTCCTATCTTTCATCATCTTCTTGATCGCGATCGCATTCGTGATCTGGCTTTATATCCTGCTTCCGGCGGGCATGGCCGAGCGGCGCAACCGCAGCCAAATCATCTGGGTACTGATCAGCCTTGTCGGTTCGCCGATCTTGGCGTGCCTGCTGTTGCTGGCACTCGGAAACGCTGACTAACACCACGCGCGCGCCCTTCAGGTCATTTCAGGCTCATCTTCGGGCGGCTTCACCTTGGACTCTGCTTTATTGGCAAGCCCGCGGACCTCGCCTTCAAACTGGAGCCCGGTAATCCCCGAGAGATCAGGATAGTCCTGCACAGCTCCCTCAGGGTCGAGCCCCAGCGAGATATGCGCATTGAACTCCGGGAAGGCGAAATGCGCGCCGGCCGCGACCAGCGCGCGGTGCCGCGCCTCGATCTCAGGGCAACGCATGGTCAGCACCAGGTGAGGGCCGAACCGGTCAAAGGCAAGATCCTGTGGCACGATCTCCAGGGGGGCTTCCATCGCTTGGAAGACAGGCAAGCTCCAGTCGACCTCGCGCTTTGAATAGATCAGCGTCAGGTGCAGATCGACCTCACACTCAAAGTCAAAACGCGCCATCATGTCGACGATCATATCGTTATCGGACGGGGCGAGGGGGCGTTTGATGTAGAGGGATTGCATCTTCATGTGGGCTCTCCAAGCTCGGATGAGAGATTTGCCGCGAGTTTACGGGCCTCGCGGTCACGGTGGGTGATCATCTCAGGCATCTCGAAGGTGCCAGCAGCCATGATCGGCAGCGCATCTGCTTTATCGAGATCATAGAGCATGTCATCGCCATCTTCCTCGAAGGCCATGAGAGTTTCAGGGTCCAGCATATAGCGAAAGTTCGACCCGGCCGGCGCCAGCGCGCAGAAGGCGGAGCTGCTTTGCGCCAAGGTATCGAGAAACGCACCCGCGCCTGCTTTCGAGAAGCCACCCGTTTCCAGGATCTCCGCGAACCTTGCGCGCGGGCCGCAGAGGAATTGCCCCTCATCGACAAGGCGCTTCAATCCACGGACTTCACCGCGGTAGGCGATGACCCCATCCGGGCCCGCTTCGACAGATACGGATTCATCCTGGCGCAACACCATCTGGGAGATGCCAATCTCGTTCAGTGGAAGGAGATTCATGAGCATGCGACCCACGACGCTGTCATATTGATCGCGCCGGTTCAGCTCTTTACTCCTCAGGGCATTTGACCAAGCCTGCCAGGCTTTGATGGAGGTGTCATAGTCGATCTCTTCGCAGTGGAAGCTCATCAGGCCGTAGACCTCGACCGGCTCTTGGCTGGGGTCGCTGTCTTTATAGGCGATATACCTTGGGGGTGGCTCGAGGGTGCTCCCATCGCGCGCACAGAAGCTTGCCTGGAGGCCATCCATTTTGATGTCGACGTGCGCACCCGTCATCCATGACTTCAAGCCCCACCCAGTGTAGGGACCCATGCCGCCCCCTGACAGAAGATCCGGAAGGTTCTTGAGGATGGCTGCGTCGATCGCGTCGTAGTCGTCTTTGAAGACAACTCGGAAGAAATCCGGCACGTCCCGGACCGCATTTGTGATGAAGAGGTTTGCCAGAGTTCGACAATCCCAATCTTCGCACTGGCCCCGCAGCGCGCGGTTCCAAACCAATTTGAACTCCGTGTCATGTCCCAGATCATCGATGTCCTGAATCCGACCCTGCTCTCCAAGGTCTTTGAAAAGAGGCTCAATGATCTCCTTCTGAACTGCGCGTTCATAGATATCGAGATGGGTGTTGCAGCCTCGAACCTCTTTCCCGGGTCGGTTGTCCTTGAGGATCTGCAGAAGCTTCTCCTCGATATCAGCGGCGTTGGGGGTCATGTCATCTCCGGCGTAGGGTCAGCTGTTGCGAGAAAACTAAAGCTTTCCGGTGAAAGTGCAGAGACACAGACAAGATTCCCTGGAAAACCGTTTGGGCAGTTCATCTCCTCCTCGATCGTTTCCCCCACACCGTCTTCGGGATCTACCCGGAGCTGAGACCGGTCAACTTCGACTTTCAGTACAACATCAACCATTTTCTCGGTGGCATACCACTGAGCATTATCTGATGTGGTCGTAAGGTAGAGATACCGCGCCTGGCCGCACTGGCCGCCACTGCGGCCGCGCTCGGGCGCCCAGCCGTACAGCATGAGCTCTCGAGCGGAAGCTTCTGATGTCCCATGATAAAGCACCATTGGTTCAGCTTGCGTCACGTGGTGCTCCCGCAGGCCTGTCGGACGGGTCCGAGGTCTCTGAAGGCTGGGCGAGATCGCACCGCCGATGATCATACTTCCCACGCCATCCATTGCACATCCAGCATTTGGCAAAGCTGAGCGGCGCGCCGGACTTCAAATGAAAGCCGGACCCGTGGCAGGCGCCGCAGCGCTCTGTGACCATTCGTCCATCGGGGTATGATAATGGCATTCTGAAACCTGTGAGTTTGGGTATATGTGTTAATTATGCGCAACAATGCTTTTCGCAAAGCCCTAAAGCCCCTATCTTCTGAGCAGAGACAAGAAGCGCCAGCGACTCCGCTGGACAGGCAGCAGGAAAACAGCATGGCAAACGAGCAGTATTTGGTGGCACGCGGCGGGCGCGCGAAAGAGGTTCTGGAGAACTGGCGACAGGATTACCTCGCATCGCACAAGCGCCTGGTGGCTTATATGGATGAGATTGGCGCCATTGGCTGCTTTCTTGAGAAATTCGAGAAGCCCTACGCATTCAAATTCCAGAACGACACCGTCCCTGAGGGGTGGACCAAGCCTGGTGCTCAGGGTGCCAGCCGACCTAAGAAAACCAACAAAGAGGCCGCCAAGCGCTTGGATGACCTCAATTGGTGTGTGCCGCTCGAGATTGTTGCGACACGAGAGTTGGGCTTGCCTGACCTCATCAACATCAACCGCGGCGGCGGGAGCGGGCGTGGCGAGAATTACCTATTGCTGCGCGGGACGAATGCGGCTGCCTTCACGGCGCTCTGGACCGAGCATGCTGATGGATCGCTGGGGGATGTGATCCTGGTGACACCCGATTACCAGCGTCGGAAGGCTGAATTCCAGAACCAGAGTGACGTGCAGGTCTCTTGGCGCCCTGAAGGTGCAGACCCGGATGTCGACGTGGGCTTTGAACGTCTGTCAAAGGCCGAGGTCGACCTGATGTTCTCTCGTGCCAAAGCCGCGCGGGATGATGTTGAGACGGATCCATACCGTCGGACTGATCTGGTAGAGATCTATGATTTTCGGGTCGATGATAAGGGTACCTTTGAGCTTGAAGCACCGGCGGACCTGAAAGAGCGTGCGGCTCCGCTCTTCGTTGCCGGGCATGGTTTTGTTATCTGGGATCCGAATGACGATGCGGAAGGGTTCCTGCTCACCGGGGAAAGCGAAGAGGATTTGCGCAAGCAGTTCGAGGCTCATGCTCAGGTTTACTTTGATCCGCCAGCGGCCCCGGAAGAAGCTGCGCCCGAACTGTGACAGGGCGGCTCGTATCGAAGGATGCGGCGCTGGCATGGCAGACGGCAGCTTTGAGGATTGAAGATAGCGCAATTCTCTGTCCGTTAACCCGCTGTGGGACGTGCTGAAGCCCGGCTACGATTTGGAGCGACGTTTTTGTCGACCTGCTAACTTGTCGTTTGACAATTTAAGAAGATGAGGTATCTTCAGTGCCAAGGAAGAAGCACACGTCAAAGGAAATCGAGGCTGTCATCCAAGAGCTGGAAGCTCTCGGATGGGACCTGATTGAAGGCAAGGGGCATGTTTGGGGGATTCTCCGCTGTCCAGCCAACGATAAGGAGTGCCGCTGCGGCACGTTCTGCAACATGTCGGTGTGGTCCACACCCAAGAACCCGCAGCAGCACGCGAAGAAGGTTAGGCAGAAGGCCCTGTCTTGCGTGAGGCTCGAGAAGAAATGCGAAGGAAAAGCCGATGGCTGAAGAATTCGAATTCGAACTGGTCTTCGCGCTCCCCGAAGGAGAGCACGAGGCATTTGCCCTGTCTGACGCCGTCTTTGAGGCCGGGTTTGAAGATGCCCTTGTGGGCACGGGCCAGGCTGGCCTGATCGGCGTGGAGCTGGAGGTAGAAGGGGACGACGCAGAAGTCGTGATCCTCGATGCTGCGCGGGCACTGATCAAGGCGCTCCCGCAAGGCACTATCCTGCGCGAGGTGCGCCCTGACCTGGTCAGCTTGGCCGACGTGGCAGAGAAGCTGGAGGTTAAACGTCAGGCTCTTCAACAGCGCAAGATGCCACTGCCGGTTTCTGGTGGGCTCTACCGTATCGATGAGATGGTCGCCGCCGTGATGGAGGCCTCGAAGCCGCAAAAAGGCCAGAGGCGCCCGCGCATGAACATTGATGCAGCGTCGAAGTGGTTCCGGGCTGGAATGGCCGCACGCAAGGTGAATGCACAGCTGACGATGTGCGAGATTAATCCCGCGACGATTGAACGTTCGCCGCGGCCGGAGAGGGAAGAGCATTACCTCAGCTGATCCTAATGAGAATGCCGCTCGGACAAGAACCCGAGCGGCATTCTCAGACGGTCATTTCAGAGAACTTTCACGCCTCAAGAGCAGGCCAGCTCGACACGGGCACCACCGGTGCCCTGATTGGAAATTTCAATGAGTTTTGCCTCAAAGTCGTAGGTCTCACCGTGATCAACTTCCGGCATGTCATCCGGATCAATGTGACAGCGCACCGTTGCAGTACCAGACCAAAGTGCCGACGGCTCCCACTCAAAACCTTTCCAGACGAGATTAGGTGCTGATCCGCGGTCGATCTCGGTTGGTAAGACGGCATTGCTCAAGATGATGTTGCCTTTCTCAAACCCCAAGTCACCCATGGTCATTGAGACTTGAGCCCCATCAGCGAGCATCGAAGTGGCCCGATGGGCATCCAGCAACATGACGTCCGCAATGTTCTTGATCGGATCCTTTCCATCGATTTGGGAAAGGAGATCATTAAACCATTGCACCGCTTCCCTTTGTGATGAAACGACTTTTTTGAAGGGTGAATTGGCACTCGATAGAGAGCCTTGTTCGCCGTAATTTTCATCCGCTTTGCCGCTTGGAAGAATGGTTCTAACGAAAGATACGTTGACCCCCGCGGGATCGTCACAGTGGTAGTTTTGGGAGCACTGGTCGTTCATATTTCCCGCATCTTTATCGCAGGGGTTCCCATTATCAATATGACGATGAATTATGTAATTCCCACTCTCCATGAGAAGCATCGATCTCGCTTTTGGACCTCCGTCAGGACTGTAGGTGAGCAACAACCAGGCATTATTGAACCTGTTGAGGCCGTATGTCACGGGAGCATTGAAAAGCTCTTCTTCCTCGGAGAGTGAAAACTGATCGCCCACCGACAGGCATGCGACGGGTTGAGATTTGAGATTGCCTTGAGCGAATATTGAAGTGGCGCTTGCAAGCAGTGCAACCACGGCGGCGCTGTAAAAAATCGGTTTGAGCAAATTTATCTCCATATCATAGACAGCAGGGGAAATTACTGCTTTGAAATGCCCATGAGGCGCAGCGACCCCGCTTGCCAAGATATCTACTCGTTAAACGAGCACTCGGTGAATATCATTCGTCGCAAAGAGGGCGCTATGGGGCAGGCGGCGTGATGGCGAAGTCAGGATCCGCCTCGGAAAGCTCTTCGAGGGAGAACTGCATTTCCTCTGGCGCAGATTTCACCATCTCTAAGCTCTCCGGATTTAGACTGTGGACCGTCAAGCCTTTCCAACTGTTCGCCTCATATTCTTCGTTGATCCGGTCCCAAAAGGCCTCCGTTGCCCCGGCTCTGGAGATCACGGCGGTGATGTTGAACTCACGCGCGATGTCGATCGCCGCCAGACGGGGATCATTAAACGCCCGGGAGTATTCGTTGTAGTCGTGGTTATAGGCCACCACCCAGATTGAGGCCTCCTGGGTTTTGTTTGATGCGTCCGACATGAGGTCTCCTCGTTGATCATGATTGGCACTTACTGATCTTCTTTCATTCAATAAGAGCTGCAAAGCTTTTCTTTTTCGGCATCCTGACACAAGTATAGGGAAGTGCAAAATTCGCAACGATAAAGAGTGACAGTGGAATGACCGGACAGACCCTCAAGCCAACGGCCGTAGCTGAGATTGTTGACGCCCATGCTCTCGATGGCGACACACCTCAGACACTCTTCACGCAGATCCATGCCTGTCTGACCGCCCTGGGGCGGGATGTGCTCATCAACTTCGATACTGGATACCATGGCGTGGGAATCCGCGCGACGTTCCAAGGAGAGGCCGGGGATCTGCCGCGGCCTTTGTTTGACGCGCTCTACAAGATCACCTCGCCGCTGCTTGGCTGTGAGATTGAAGACTGGCATGATCAGAAGCAGACTTGCGGTCGGTTGATGATCGGACGCAGCGACGGTGTTTTCCTTGACTGCGAGGACATCGACGGGGACTGGGACTACCAGCGCTATATCGACCTCGAGACATTGGCCGACATGGAATTTCCCGAGCCGAAGGACGGTTCCGAGCCATTGCTCGTCCCGGAATAAGCCCCTCAGTCAGATTATGCGGACGCCCGACGCGAACGCTCACCTAAAGGAGAACCTTTATGGATTTTCGCAAAGTCATCTCACCCAAATCTCAGGCGGCCTCCGCGCGCCGGCGTGCAGCCGTCATGGCCTTTCAGAACGATACACCTGAAGGGCAGGCGGCAACACTGCTGCATGCAGCCCGCACACTGCGCGAAAGCGGTGCCTTCTCAAAGGATCAGCGCTACAGCTACGACGAGTGGGCCCTCTACCGGGTCGTGCCGGAGCTGGCGATGAGGCTGGACCCCAGCATTGAACTGCAGGATGTCGAGAACCCGGATGAGGAAGAGCGCGTAGATCAGGTTACCTGGCTGCGCGGTGCGCCGGCGGAGCGCCTCGAGAGCGCCGCGAAATCAATCATGGCAAATGCCTCTTTCTCGCGTATCCGGGACAGCAGCGATGAAATGAACGATCTGGCGGACGCGACATTCGGGTACAACACCTGCTACTTCTCGGTTGCCGCGGATACTGTCTTTCCGGGTTGCGCACCGGAGCGGGAAGATCTCGACACCCGTGATCCGCTGCCTGGCCAATATGTTCTGTGCTGCCACAAGAGCGGCTACGAGCGGGTGATGCAATACAGCGAAGACGCAGCAGAGATCGACAAGGTCTTTGATACGCTGGTGCGGGTCACCGCGGGTGAAGAGCTCCGCGATGAGGATGCCTGGGTAAAAGAACGCCTCTCCTGGTATCCGATGTTGAAACAGGACGGCAAGAACGGTCGAGAGCGCCTGGCTTCGATCGAGATCCAGGATGCCTCTGGAGAGGTCCTGCGCAAGCACTCCCTTGAGCGTGAGCCCGATGAAACACCTGAGATGGCCTGAGGTCATTCCCGAAATTCAAGATAAGGACCATCCCCATGGCCAAAGAGATCTACCTCATCGCCGAAGCCGGACGCCCCAAGCAGGCTCTTGAGCAATGGCGCGAAGACCTGTTCGATGCCGAGGCACGACTGAAGGCCTATATGGACGAAATCGGTGCGGTAGGCGCATTCCGCCTGCCTTTTGAAAAACCATCTGCCTTCAAGTTCCCCCGCAACGAGGCGCCGGATGGCTGGACCAAACCCACCCGGAATGGGGCGTCGCGTCCCAAGAAAAGCAACCGTGAAGCAATTGAAAAGCTTAAGGATTTGGAGTGGTGCAAATCCCTGAGGAACGTCGTGTGCAATGAGATCGGCCTGCCGCATTCCGTGAACGGGGAGGCAGAGTCTTGGAGGCGTGCGAGCCACGTGCTAAGCCGCGGAACGATCCAGCCCTTCTCCGTCTGCTGGACAGCATACCCAGGTGGTCGTCTCAGTGACGTCATCCTGATCGCACCGGATGCGCATGATGCTGTCGAGAAAATCGGTCTAGATCCCGAGAGTCTGACCTGGCTGCCTGAAGGCACGTCGCCTTCACTCCCCGCCGGCATGCGGGCGATGACGGAAGCCGAAGTCGACTTGATGTTTGCCCAGGCAAAGGTTGCACGTGAGGTAGCCAGAAAGGCCCTCGAAGAAGAGGCGAGCCCGTCGCCTTGATCTATTGGACCGTTATGGCCTTACCGAGCGCAAAGCCTGTCAGAGCGGGGTAGCGCGAGAACACGCCTTGCTCTTTGGAGGCGATCTTGGCCAGTCGGGTGCGGCAGGCCAAGATGGAGCTGCGGTCTCTCGGATCCAACTCCCGGAATACTGCCAAGACGGGCATCGCCACTTCGACGGTGGTTGCGAGGGTCCCGCGCTCGCTGAACTCCGTGTTGAACGCGCCTTTGCCGATGTCGTCGACAAGTGCAAAAGCCTCGCGGCAGACTTTTGGGTAATCAAGCATTAGAGAGCACCTCTTATTGGGATGCTGTTGAGGCTGGCATATCGAAGTCTGCAAGCCAAGTTAGGAAAACGGTGCCACCTTCCATCTTTTCGATGCCTGCCTGTCATAGATGTCTCCGTCTTGCGACATCCATAGCAAGTCAGATCGAAGAGGGTAGACGATGACCGAGAAGCCAGATTTTTCAAAAGACACCGGACCGGGTGAGCCCGAGGTGGATAATATTTACATCCCGGGCCGAAACTACAGCAGCAGCCAGGTCGAAGACACCGGCTGTGCGCTCTGTCGCCGCAAAGTGGGGTACTGGGAGCACGACGGCACGCAGCTCTATGGCACCGAGGGACAGAGACGCCGTTATGTCTGGTCCTTGGCGCCGCAGGATATCCCCGCAAAATGCACCATTTGCGATGACTGTCTTGAGCCCATCATTGGCCGCGGCGATCTGGAGCTCTGCGAAGACGATCAGGGCCGGAATGTAGGAAGTCTCAGCGACGCTTCTATCAAAGCTCTTTTCACCCAGGGCGCGCGTGAGGCGATCAATATCTTTGCCGAGATCAGTGAGATGCCGGACAGACCAAGCGGCTTCATTTTGCCTCTTACGATCCTTGAGATCGAGCAAATGATGAATTTTGCCGATCAAGCCAGTGGCACATATAGCCATTATGGAGCAGGCAAAGGTTACGCGCTGGCGGCCCTGGCGTTCGACAAGGTCCTTCGCGATCCATCCTTCATGGATGCCGCGGATTATTACGTCGAAATCTGGCTTGAGGCCCAGAGGCTCGAATGGGAGGCCTCGGAGGCCCTATATTCATCTTCAGAAGACCTGTACGAGCAGCTTCTCGAGGCCACAAGAAACGCTGCAGATACCGCCGAGGATAAATAGAACGGCCGGGCAGGGCCCGGCCAATAGATCACATGACCATGTCGAGCTCGTCTTCTTCGATCTGCGTGACTTCGATGCCCGGCTCACAAGGGTCAGCCGTGATCAATTCCAGAGGCCCATTTGCAACCTCAACATGAATGTCATTCATCGGAAGGAAGTCCCCAACGAGTTCGAGGGGCTTGCCCACTTCTCGCAAGTCATAGATCAGCGGCATGCCATCGTCATAAGCGCCATCGCGCGTAGTGAGGCCCACGGCATAGATGTCCTCGTCAAGCTGGGTGATCAGAGCCTCACCGAGACTGTCGCCGCGGCGCAGGAGCGCCACCGTGCGGGCATTCTCCATGCTGGAGGTGACCAGGATCTCGCGTCGCCGGTTCCGGGCGCCCATGATGCCGCGCACGAGGCCATCATATTCATCTTCCGAGCGCACCACCTGACCGCCGTCTGGTGCAGCACCAGCCGTGCGGAGGTAAGCGATCGTATCTCCCTGATCTGTATTTCTGAAGCGTAACTCGACCTTCATCTGCCGTCCCTTTCTCTTTTTAAGGAGACATTATGCGGGGCTCGTGAAAATAACTAAGCCAAACCAAGCATATATGAGGTCGGACACAATTAACATTGCTTCGCAATAAAAACAGGATCAGCCGCGATGCGGATCGCAATACCTGTCCCAATGCAGCGGGAGGCCTCGGCATTTCTGCCGAGGCCTTTCTCGCTTACGAAGGCTCGTCGTCGAGATCGTCGTCCTCGAGATCGGCCTGCGCATTGTGCCATTCGACCAAGGCGAGGTTCGAATCCTGCGCAAGTCCTGCGAGATACGATCCTTCCTGAGGTGTCATATCGGGCCCGCTGCGCTCCATGACCATCGAACGCTCCCAGCCATCGCCGTCGTAGATCCCCCGCAGGTAGCAATCGGCTTCCTCCTGCGTATTGAAATCGATAACCCGCACCTCGCCAAAGGCGTCGTCCCCGATGGGCTCGTTGCTGTCGATCGCCGAGGTGAACTCACCGCCAAAGACCATAACGATCTGGTGTTTCTTTGCGGCCACTTGCGCAGACTTGGGGGCGCCCTCGGCCGCCTTCAGCGTGGCCATGAGAGCGGCTTGGTTCTCGAAGCCGAGGACCTCTGCGATCAGGTCGATGCGCTGAAGATGGGAAAGCCTGGCGTTGTCGGGGTTGCCCATGAGTTTGGACAGGGCTGAGATGTGCGAACGCTTGATATCGAAATCCAAAATGATGCTCCTAAGCGACCGTCATATCGAGTTGACCCCGTTACCCGCTCCGATCGCTGGATGATCATCGTGGAATGTTTCGAGGAGCGGTTTGGCATCTTGGGGCCGCCGGGTTCGCTCCGACCCTGAAACTTACCTAAGTGCGCATTTATGCTTCGTAAAGGTTTTCGCAAGTTACAACCCAGGTGACTGGTCATCCTCTCTGGGGGCCATATCGGCCAGACGATCATAGGCTGCCTCGACCTCTTCGATCGGCGTCTCCATCGTCATTCCATGGTGCCGCGGCCGGACGCCGTAGGTCTCCTTGTAGTGATCAGAATAGGACTGCAGTAGCCGGTGCTTTTCAAGCTCTTCCGGGGTGGTGACACCATATTGGGCCCAATGCTCAGGGTCTTCGACGAGAAGGGACATGAAGCAGCCGTCTATCGGGTTCTCTGCGAGCCAGCGCGCCGGGGCGTTGCCCAGGCGGACATATTCTTCGATGGAACTGCACAGGCGCCAATCGACATGGACGTCGGCGGCCATCATGGAGTTGGTTCGGCTCATCTCTTCGCGCACCAGGCGCTCCGCCTCTGCAGCATCGTCGGTCTCGATGATGCGCGATGGACGCAAAACGCCATCCTCGTCGAAGCCATTTTCATAGATGTTTACCTTATGGGCCATGCTGCAACTCCTGCACTCAATCAGGAATGACTATGGGGGCAGGGCGCGAAAGAACGCAGCCCTGCTTTATTTTTAATGGTATGTCTTAAAGATGTGACAGACCCACACGTTTCTCCAGAACTGGATTGCGTGTGAAATATTCTTCGCGACCATGCACGCCCTTGCCGACGATGCGGAAGAACTGCCGCGGCCCGGCCTCAGGCTGTGCAATGGGCTCATGGGGCGTAAAGATCCCGATCTCGACCACTTCACCGGCTTCCATCATGCGCCCGGTTGTCCGCGGGAACTCGGCGGCGCGCGACGACAGGTCGCCGTCCGGGGTGGTGTCTTCGACATCGAGGTCCCAGATCATGCAGGTGTCCGGGATCGAGTTGGCGATCAGCACACGTGTGTCGCGCTCCAGCTCGACAAATCCAGGCCCATCGCCCCAGGTGGGCGAGCTTGGTCCCCATGTCAGCAGGCTTTCGCGAAGGCAGGCCTCGGTATGGATCGTACGATCGCCGGCGCCATAGCCCCGCTGCGAGGCGCCAGCCGCGACCATGCTTTCGTCGATCGTGATGAGACCCAGCTCGCCTTCCTGGCCGGGCAGGGCGAAGCGTTCCGCCACTTCACCGTAACCCGCATAGGCTTTCGGCAGGCTTTCCGGGCGGCCTTGAATGAAGGGCATCATGTAGCAGCGCGCGCCGGTGTAGGCAGGAAAGGCCATGCGGCCGGAAGACTGTACTGTCATTAAGGTATCCTTAGAGGCTGAGGTTTTGACTACCCTAACACATTGCGAAAAACACGCATATCAGAAATAGAAAGGACGCCAGTTGCCTGGCGCCCTTATCATCATATTGATCCAATCAAGGCTTTTGCAGAGATGAAACAGACTTTCGGGGCATCCTTTTTTTAGCTGGAGCAGACTCTTGCTGTCCTGCGGCAATCATACCCATGGTAGAGGCGTCCTTTGTCTCTTTGGCGGCCGCTGTCACGAAGACCACACTGCCACCTGCAGATGCTGCGTCGCGCAGGGCTTCCATCTCATTGATCGAGGTAAAGAAGTCGAGGCCGGCGCTGGCCGAAAGACCGGTGCTGCCCACAAAGGCCTGCAGCGCTTCTGCGTTGCCTTCGGCCACCTTTTTACGGAAGGACGCATAGGCCTCGGCCTTGATGTTCATCGCCTCACCTTCTGCTTTCGATTTGGCAATCGAAAGGGTTTTCGCAGCTTCACCTTCATTGATCGCCGCTTCTTTCAGGCGCTCAGATGCGATGACGCGGTCGAATGCCTGGCGGAGGTCCTCCGAGGGCTGTGGATCATCGACGAGCACGTTCTCGATCCGGAAGCCAAAACCGGACATCTTTTCAGTCAGAGTGCCTTCGACACCATCTTCGAAGGTATCCCGCGCCTGAAAGAGCTGATTGAACGACAGGCTTGAGGCCGTGGAGCGCACCTGGTTGACGACGTAGGACCGGATCTGGCCCTCAGGGTTGTTCAGCTTGTAGAAGGCGTCCTGGGCCGTGTTTTCGTCGACGCAGAATTGAACCCGGATCGGCACCAGCACGAAGGCATTGTCCGAGGATTTCACGTTCACATCCTCGGAAATCTCGCGGATTTTCAGGGAGAAGTTTTCCGACGCCGCCTGGAACGGCCAAGGTGCTTTGAACGACAAGCCGGATTTTCTCACGGAGGAGAACCTGCCGAAGGTCGAGATGATCTTAACGTGTTGTTGCTGCGTGATAACCACGGTCGATGAGGCCATCAGAAGAAACACGACGGTGAAGATGGCGACATAGATCGCCGTTGCGGAAATAAGCATTAGTTGAACCTTTGCGTTGGGCGTTTAACTCGCGGTTCAGCTATGAGCAAAATAAGACCCTACAATCTCGGTTTTCGCAGATACGATAGGTTATCCACACTAATGGTTGACCATGTCTCGCCACCGAAACCTCACCCAACACTCCGACAGGCAAATTTATCGGATTGATCAAAGAGGGCAGGCCGCCTCTCAGCGGCCTGCTATGCATCACCCCTTCGGCACCCCGACAAGCTCACCCATCCGCGCAATGGCCGCGGCTGGCGACAGCGCCTCTTTGCCCCCGCCGATCTGCAGCATCACTTCGCCACGCTCCACCTCCAGTTTCCCAATCACGATCTGAACCGGGATCAACTGATCGCGGACCATGACGATCCGGCGGCCGAGCCCTTCGGATTGATCAAAAAGGGCAGGGCGCAGCCCCGCGGCGCGCAGCTGGTCCATGACATCCACAGCAGCGTCGCGCTGATCATCCCCAATGGGCAGGACCGCCACCTGTACCGGCGCCAGCCAGAGGGGCAGGCGGCCTTCGCAATGCTCCAGCAGAATACCAATGAAGCGTCCCAAGGACCCCAACACAGCGTGGTGCAGCATCACCGGCTCATGTTTGGCACCGTCCTTGCCAACATAGGATGCGCCCAGTCGGCCTGGCAGGACCATATCGAGCTGGATGGTGCCGCACTGCCAGGAGCGGCCTTTCTTGTCGCGCAGCGCGAACTCCAGCTTGGGCCCGTAGAAGGCACCTTCGCCGAGCTGCAGCTTCGGGTCGAGCCCGCAGGAGAGGGCCGCTCCCAGCAGTTCCTGCTCCGCGTGATCCCAATCCGCATCATTGCCGGCGCGCTTTTCGGGGCGCAGCGACAGCGCCACCTCGAAATCAGCAAAGCCCAGAGCGGCATAGACTTCCTTCAGCAGCTCAACGAAACGCGCAACCTCGCCGCGTACCTGACCGGGATCGCAGATCACATGAGCATCGTCCTGCTCGAAAGCCTTGGTGCGCATGAGCCCATGCATCGAGCCCGAAGCCTCATCGCGGTGGCACTGGCCGAACTCGGCAATGCGCATCGGCAGATCACGCCAAGAGCGCAGATCCGAGTTAAATATCTGCAAATGACACGGGCAGCTCATCGGCTTCAGGGCCATATCGCGGCCGCCTTCCTCGCGCGCCGGCACGGCGAACATGTTCTCGCCGAACTTCTCCCAGTGACCGGAGGCTTCCCAGAGGGACTGGGGCAACAGCTGCGGCGAGCGCACCTCACCATAACCTAAGCCCCGCATGCGGCCGCGGATATAATCTTCGAGCTCGCGGTAGATCTGCCAACCGGCGGCGTGCCAATAGATCATGCCCGGCGCATCTTCTTCGATGTGATAGAGATCGAGGCGGCGCGCGAGCACGCGGTGGTCCAGAGGATCCATGCCTTGTTCTTGAGGGATATCGAGGTCTTTGTGGTTGTTCTTATTCATTGTCTTGGTCCTTTTGAGGGGTATCAGATTGGACGCGAGACAATAAAAAACCCCGCGTCATCGGCGGGGTTCAAAGTCTGGGTGTTGATCAGATCAACTCACACGACAACGCTCCGCCCGGGATGGGTGGTTGTTGTCGTCGTGGTGGAGGCGATCATGTTCATCATGTTGTAAGTGATAAACGCAATACTCATGCCGCGTCAACAGGAAAGCTAAGACGCTTTTTCGCATAGATGAAATATGGTTCTGGAACACAGGAGCCCATTCATGACAAGCAGACTGATCACCAAAGCCTTCTTCGACCCGATCTTCGATCATGAGCATGCCTATGATCGGACCTTCGGCGTTTACCTGCACCGCTGCGCGCGTGAAGAGCTCGTCGTGAAAGCGATGCAGCGCGCCCGGGATGCCGGGAAACTCGGAACATTTGAGGGTCTCGAAGGGCGCCGCTTCGATGAGGCAGAGGCCTGGAACGCTCTGGCAGAAGGGCATGAGCCTAAAGGCAAGATCGAGATGTATCTGACATCCGCCATTCTGCTGGAGAAGATCGACACGATCGTCGGCGAGGCCTGCAGCAAGTTCTCCAATCGGAACGGCGAAGAGATCCAGGACAAAGAAGGCTTCCACAAGTCCCTCGCGGCCGTTGCCCTCAAAGTTGAGAAATGGCTGGAACATCCAAAGCAGTTCCAAAAAGACCATATGCTGCCCCGGGGCACGAGCTTTGGCGACTTCGATGATCGGGAGATCAGCTACCTGGTTCGGCTCAACGGCTGGGACAGCATTGGACTGATGGAGAAGGGTCTGCGCGAAGACTGGCGTCCTGTCGAAACTCCGGCCGAAGAAACATGCGATGCAGACGACGATATGGAACCCTAAGATGATGCAGCTTTCCAAAAAACACTATTCGCCCGGCAAGCGTACGCTGGATGACTTCGCAGATACGATCATCTGCAGGTCCACATCGAGTGGCAGGGCGGTGCTGGATACCGGGTTTTATGACTCGGTCTCTGATCCGGACTTTGCGCCAAGCGGCTATGGCGATAGTTTCGACACGGCCGCTAAGAACTGCGGCGCGCGGATCCGTGAAGCTGCCCAGGATGGAAAGCGGTATGACTGCCTGCACGGATATACCCTGCAGTATCGCCTGATGTACCACTGGGACCGCAAAGAGAAATTCGTCGAGCTGGGCCTGGATCCCAACGAGGTCATGAAGGACTGCAACGACAGTTTCGGACAATGGCCCCTCGGGGCCAGTTGGCTCCAGAACGTGAAGGGCGCACGCCACGCGGAGTTCTTCTTTAAATTGCTGGTGGCCACCGGTCAGAAGGGCATCGAAGATGGGGTATATGATCGGTTGAGCGCCATTGATGCGATCATGGTGGAGCTTGCCGATGAATTCCCGCAGATCGGTCAGTCGATCCATCATCCGAATATCCCGCGGCCGCGGAGCGAGACCGAACTTCGCGACATCGTGCTGGAACGCTTGCATGAGATCTTCGATGGGCCCGACGTATCTATTGAGGATAGCGACGACATCGAGATGGCGGGGCCATAGCTCCCTGAAGGTGATATGATCCTGATCCGGGCCTCGATGACCGGTCTGAGTGACAGGTTTTCATCTGCCACTCAGGTTGAGTTTTCTTTGGATGCCCCGCGCTCAATGGGGAATTTCCGTGAGGAGAGCGCCTTGGATGAAACAGCGCGCCAATCCATTGCTCTCGCCTGGCGCAACTGTATCTGACTCAGCTGTTGGCCGGTGGAAGATAGGGCGCCAACTCCGACATGGGAAAGTTGTAGGCACGATCTTCACCTTCTTCTCCTGTCGCACCGTCTTTCACATAGGCTGAGAATGCCTTGCGTAGAAGGGCTTTGTCGCTCGCATCGACGGTGATGCCTTCAATGCTGTCGACTGCGTAGGCTGGATGGAAGACGCTACCGTTTTGCTCAAAGTCGGGAAACTCCTCGGTGTTGCGGCGCAGAAGCGTGCCCCGCGCGATCCCGCGGCGTGCCGGCCAGTCAAAGGAGAGGAGGTATGCTGACCGGGCCTCTTTCGCCATGCTCTCCCAGTCCCAATACACTAAGAAAGTGGGTCCATACATTTCCTGCGCTTGTCGGTCGGCCGTATCGAGCACTTCCAACTCATCCGGATCAGTCATCGTATCGAATACCACCATCCGGACATTGAGCGCATCAAGCTCGGCCGGCGCGGCGCGCAGAACATCAATTAAGCCGCGATCGCCCTTCCTGGCCGCAACCATGGCATTACCGCGCTGTCGGTTTGCCCAAATCGCTGTGGCTGCGCTGAGGTCTTCTTTTGTGATGGGCTTCGAAGCTTCCCAATAAGCGTTGAACATCTTTGCAATTTCGGGCCGGGCTTTGCTGTAGACGGCATTGGCCTCTTGCCAATGTGCCGCGCTGCCTTCCGCGCCGAGGCCATTGGCAGACATATTGGATGAACCGACGAAGGACATGTCTCCGATCACGCCGATCTTTGCGTGCAGATCATTCAGCTGATGAACCTCAGCCCCACGTTTCTGAAGCTTGCTGATCTCTTTGGGGTTCGTGCCGCCGCTCATAAGGTTGCAGACGATCCGTAACTTGGTTCCGTCTTGGATGCCAAGCGCATCTGCGGCGCCGTCACCCCAGAAGGCGACTGCGATATCGGCGCTTTTTGAGTGTCTTAGTTCAGTTCGTAGGCGCTGGCGCAATTTGGCTCCATCAAGGAATTTGGGCATAGGTAATCCATTCAATCTATGTTGATCAGCATGTTGGCCGGTCGAGGCTTGTCATAATCAACCGCCGTGTTGATGGAACGCTACGATAGGGGGAGGACTATGGTCAAATTCCCAATTCAAAGGGCCCTGACCTTTGATGGAAGCCGAAGCCCTCAAGCCTTCTAGCGAAAATTTACATTAATTATTCTCAACGGAGTTGCGCATTGCGAAAAAGCGGATAACTAGGCTGTATAGTCATCCGATGGAGAGATACATGTCGACTGCAGAATTCAAGATCATCACCCCTGAAATCGCCCAAGCAATGCTCGTTGGCAACACGATTAACCGACCTATCAACCGTAGCCATGTGGACACCATCGCGCGTGACATGAAGGCAGGCAGGTACCAGATGAATGGGGACCCGATCCGTTTCGACACTGACGGGACCCTTCTGGACGGCCAGCATCGCCTTTCAGCTATTGTCGCATCCGGGACATATCACAACATGCTATTGGTGCGCGGCCTTCCGCGTGAATCGATCAAAACAATCGACTCTGGCATGAAGCGCACAAACGGGCAGCGGTTGACGATGGAGGGTGTGAAATACGCGAATTCTGTCAGCGCCGCCCTCAACGTTATGTGCTGTGTTGCGAAAAATACGCCGCGCGGGGGCCTGACATCCAATGAATTGTTTTCGGTATATTCCGCGCATCCTGGCATCGTTGAGTCTGTTCGCATTTCGGTAAAAAGCGCAGTCATGCCCGCCAGCTTCTTGTCGGCGCTCCATTATATTGGCTGCTACACGGGCTACAAAGAAGAAGCTGATGCCTTTGTTGAAACGATGATCTCCGGCATTCCCGCGCAGAACAATGACCCCGCTATTGCCTTGCGTGAGCGGCTGATCCGCGCGCACACCGCTTCGCGTTCAATCCAGCGCGGCCTTCTGATGGAAACCATGGCGGCCGCTTGGGAGGCAAAACGCACCCACCGCGAAACCAAGGTTATTAAGACCAAGAAGGAACGCAATCTCGAGTTCCATGGTTGGAACGAGCACGAACTGTTCAACGGTAAGGTTGAAGACGTGGCCAGTTAAAGGCAGCGAAAGAAAACAAAGGGCACCCTCGATCCATATGGTTGGGGGTGCCCTTTGTCATTCAGTTGGGTGATATTGCCCATCTTTCAAACTCCGCCACAGGCAATGCATCAGGCTTGCGGCGCGCCTGCTTCAGGATCTGCATCTCCACAGCCTCCTGTGCCTCGATCAGGCTTTCGATCCAGGATTCCGCGACACGCTGACCGGTCCGGTTCGACATGCCTGAGATTTGCGCGTCGAGCTTCTCCAGACTGTCGATCTCATCAAGAACCTCCTGATAAAGCGCGTTGAGCGTCTCGGAGGAGCATTCCGGCAGCTCCGGATGCCCCGGGATCTCGCCAGGGTCAGACCATTTGATCGAGCCCCATCCTGGTGAGCGTACGGCCGGGCTGTTTGAGGCGTTCCAAATCTTTTGCGCGGCCTTCTCGGCCATGCCTTTGCGTTCACGTTTGAAGCCATAGAAGTCATGCTTCTTCAGCGCGCAGATCCGCATCGTGTCATCGTCAGGGTAGGTGGTGAAGACGATGAGCTTGGCGGCCACATGCATATGCCTGATGCCAGCAAAGCGCTTGCCGGAGAAGGGGTTGTCACCGCCGGGCTCACCCGCGGCGGCCTTGCTGACCATCTCACCGATCTGTTTGCGGATCGTCCAGTAATCCGGGTTGTTCCGCGCTTTCGCGAGGTCCTTCCAAAATAGCTTGGAGATCTCGACTTTAGTGATCTTCCTCGCGCTCATCGGTATAGGCCCCATGCGGATCCACACCGGTGGCCATCGCGAACTTGAACTCCGCCGGCGACAGAAGTGTGCTGCCCGAGAGGTCTGCTTCCTGTTCGATCTCGGCGGCCGCCATGGCTTGTGCATGCTCCTCGCGGCTCGCCTGGCTGCGTTCTTGCAGGCTGCGCTTCATCTCCTGAAACTCTTTGGTTTTGGAAAAGCTCATCGTTCATGCCCCCTGTGATCCTTCTATCAATATTATGTGGGCCCCTATCTACTTCAAGACAAGATATGCGAATTTTAAAGCGGGACTTCTTAATCGGGAGTTTGGACAGACTGTATGAAAAGACCAAGAATAACTGAAATTACCCTCCCCCGGGCAGGATGCCCGGTTTTCAGGGGCAGGGGCTATGCTGGGTGAAACGTCAGATTACGGAGTTCTTATGATCCATTACGACCAGCAAGACGCGGCGCCCGCTGATGATGACCTCTCACCGGCCGCAGCCTTCCTGGCTGAAGCAGATGCGCTTTGGCCGGATGTGAACGGCTTTTACCGTTTTGCCCATGAAGGCGTGGAGATCGGGGCTTTCTGTCTCGAGGACATCCACGAAGACCAGGAGGTCAGCGTCAGCCTGATCAAGGTCCGGCGCCCGATGCTGGGGCAGGGCCATGGCACGCGTATGCTTGAGGCCCTCTGTGCTCTGGCCGACAAACACGAAGTCGCCCTACGCATGGAAGTGGTGCCTACCGGCCCGCTTAACGATGTGAACCTCACCGACTGGTACAGCAGGCGGGGCTTCATCCCCGCGGAAGCTTCTTTCATGGATGAAGGCCCCGTGATGAGCCGATCGCCACATGCAGGGCCAGAAGAGACGCCTACACCAGCGCCATAAGGGCTGCCTGCAGGCGCTCTTTTTCACCGCGGGCCAACACTTTTCTCAGCAGCTTTGCCTTGGTCTTGTTCTCCGGGGCGATCTGAATGACCTGCCACAGCCCATTGGCATTCGGTGCCAGTCCCAGATCGACAAAGCCGCGGCCTTGACGGTACCGCGATCTGATCTCCTGTGCATTGGGGTGGGGGCGCCGCACATCGAACCCCTGGGCGCGGAGTGCAGACAATAGGTTGCGCACTTCACGCTCCGCCTCACCGAAAATACGCACCGCTTCCTCCAATCGCCGCGGCCGATCGCGACGGGCCGCCGGTTCCAACTCGAAATCAGCCGGGAGGGGACGCACTGTCCCGTTGCGGAAGACATGGGGGTCCCGGGTTTCCCACGGATGGAAGTCTCCCCCGGTCAGGGCGCGGGTGAGAACATATTTTCGTTTCGTGGCCGCGAGCGAAATGTGTTCGGCAATGTCGTTGAACTGGGCCAGTAACTGGCTCTGCCGGCCGCGGATGACCCGGGTGTCCGTTTCGCGCGCGATCAGGGCCGCGAGGTGATCGAGGGCGTCCTCGATCTCGACCGGATCATCTGGAAGGTCGGGGAAGACAAGATCACCCCGCGCTTCACGCGCCTTGCGGCGCGCGATCTCTTCGGAAGCTTCCAGCACTTCGACGCTCTCTACATCCGAATTTGCCAGATCGAGGATGGTTGGCATGCCCCAGGCGCGCCGGTGGGTTTCATCTTGAATGTAGCGCATGCCTGCGACTGCAAGTACCGGCCCTTCAGCAGAGCTGATCTCGGTACCGTCTTCATGCCGAGGTGGATTAAAGATGACCCGGGCCCGATCGCCGTCTGCAAGATGTTCCAGATTTGCCATGATCCCCCAACCTAGCGTCACAAACCTCAAGACGATTCGTTATACGGTATGTGTTTTCGCAAGGTCTGTCACGCTTCTGGAAGGACTCCGGGTACAGTTCTAGCGGCACCCTCGAAGTTTTTTCTGTCGCATGCTGACCCATGCTGTCGCACGGCAAAATTGCCGCTTGCATCACTAAAAAACCCGGCATGACATGGCATCAGTGTAAAGAAAAATGGACTGAAACAATGGCTGAAGAGAAATTTGATATCCCCGAATGGATGCTCGACCGGATCGCGGAATCCTACAAGAAAGAGGTGCTTGAAATGCGCTCGGAGGGGTACATGATCGACTTTCTAACCGGTTGGCATGGCAAAGATCCTAGCATTACCGTGTTCATTGATGAGGAGGAGTTTGGCAGCGATACATTCAGCCTCGAGCGGCTCTGCACAGAGCCGGCGCAATATTGGCACAACGGCAAAACCATCGATCAGCACCACCATGAGCTCATTGGCGAAATCGCGCAGGAACTCAGAAAACAATCTGACCGTCTTTTTGCTGTTCAAGCCTCCCTCGAGATCGTTCGACCTGAAAGTGGGCATTGACTGTGTGGCCAGCCAAATGTGGCAGGATGAACCGCATTGACCTTGAAATGACCTGCGAATTACCCGAATCCGGGGTTTTCTGAGTAAGGTGCCTGAGATTATTATCGCCGAACCTGTCATGCAGGTTCGGCTGCCGCGATATCGGTAGTACGCAACAAAGGAGTATTTATGCGCAACCTCATTCTCTCGACCGTATTTGGTCTCCTCGCCCTGCCAGCCGTAGCTGGCTCCATCCAAGGCACCTGGGCAAGTGATCCGCAGCATTGTAGCGGCGTCTACCCGGAAACCCAGGTTCGGATCTCGGGGAACGAGATCAAATTCATCGAGTCCGCTTGCAAGCTGACCAACCCCACGGCCTTGCGCAACATGCCAGAAGCGAAGCTCTACGACATGGTCTGCAGCGGGGAGGGCTCCACCTGGTCGGAACGGGTTTTCATCGGGACCGATTACAAGGGGCTGATGATCTATAGCCGCGGGACTGCGCGCAGCTATCAAAGCTGCTGACCTCATTGCTGGGGTGGTGTCGCTGCCCCGGCTTTCCGCTTCAATTTCCATTACGCACAAGGAATACGAGAAAAATGGATAAGAACACCAAAGTCATCATCGGCGGCTCGGCCGCCACCGCCCTCAGCTTCTTTCTGCCATGGATTAGCACCTGGCTGGGAAGCTTTTCCCCGAGCTACCTGCTGAAAGCCGGCGCTGACATGATGTCTTTCGGGACATTCGTATTCATTGGCAGCTTTGCCCTCGCAGCACTGACATGCGCCATGGCAGCGACAGGTCGCCTGAACCCGCGCCTTGCCGTGGCGACCGGGGCCCTTCCATTCGTCATCGCCCTGATCGCCATGGTCCGCATCAGCTCCGCCGCCAATAGCGCTGGCGCCAATCTTCCGATTGGCAGCGTTGGAGAGCTTCTCGAACTCGCGAGCCTTGGCATGCCGGTCTATTTCATTGGCGCGGGCGTGACGCTCATTGCAGCCATCATGGAATTGAAGGGGCAAGAGCCCGTGGAGTTTATCTCCCCCGACGCCCAGGCGATCGACGACGCGCAGTAATCGATCGAAGCCCTGCGCTGGCTCAGAAAGCTCCGCCCGGCGGACATCCACCGGGCGTTTTTCGTTTCCGGTCCCGTGGCTTACTTCGAATCTTGCTAAACATATCCGTTTTCGAAAGGATCACTTCTCACTTTTCGCATTGCCTTTTCGAGCCGTGCTTTCTATGGTCTCGCCATGACACAGGATAAACCCATCTGCGCGATCAATTGGTGGCTGCCTCTCTGAGGCGGCCCAATTCCTGTGACCAACCCCAGGATCGGCCGCGTGATGCGGCTTGAGATGTCCTGAAAGACCCTTCCCATCATGCGGCTGTCCTCTCTCCATAAAGGACAAGACCATGCAAGATCTCTCTACCCTCGAAGGCAGAACCATCCTCACCGGCGACCGGCCCACCGGTGCGCTGCATCTCGGCCATCTCGCCGGGACCCTTCAGGCGCGCGTCGCCCTGCAGGACAAGAACGACGTGACCATCCTGGTCGCCGACATGCAGGCGCTGACGGACAACGCCGGGCGCGCCGCAGATGTGGCGGCCAATGTGCGCGAGGTGGTGCTTGATTACATCGCGGCCGGCATCGACCCTGAGCGGGTGACCATCGTGCGCCAGTCCGATCTGCCCGCACTCAACGAGCTGACCATGCTCTATATGAACCTGGTCACCGTGCCGCGTCTGATGCGCATTCCCACGATCCGTGAAGAGATCACCCAGCGCGGCTTCGGCGATGGCACCCCGGCGGGCTTTCTTTGCTACCCGGTCAGCCAGGCGGCCGACATCACCGCCTTTGGCGCAGACATCGTGCCCGCAGGCGCCGACCAAGCGCCGCTTGTCGAGATCACCGGTGAGATCACGGGGAAGGTGAACCGCATGGCTGGGCGCAAGGTCCTGGTCTCTCCAACCTTGATGCAGAGCAACGCGCCGCGGCTGCCGGGCATCGACGGGGCAGGCAAGATGTCCAAATCCGCCGGCAATGCCATCGCGCTGCGCGACAGCCCGGAAGAGATCCGCGCGGCTGTCATGCGCATGTTCACCGATCCAGGCCATCTGAAGGTCTCGGACCCCGGCAAGGTCGAGGGCAATGTGGTCTTTGCCATGCTCGATGCTTTTGATCCAGACAGCGGTGCTGTAGCGGACCTCAAGGATCAGTACCGCGCCGGTGGGCTCGGCGACATGGTATTGAAGCGGCGTCTGGACGGGATCTTGCAAGAGATGCTGGCGCCCATGCGGGCGCGGCGCGCCGAAGCCGCAGCTGATATCGAGTTGGTAGACCATATCCTCGAAGAAGGCCGCAAGCGCGCCCATGTGCTCACCATGGAGACTTTGGCGGACGTGCGCCGCGCCTTTGGCTTAGAGGGTCGTCCTGGGCGCTCTGCGGCGCTCTCAGAGCTCGTGAGCTTGGGAGAGGACTGCGAGGCGGGACAGGTCCATGAAGGGCTCGTGGACGCCCTGTCAGCGTCGCGCGCGCGCTTCTCTGCCTGAATAGCTGCAGGGTTGCGACGTGAGGAGGGCGCCTATTGCTCTAAGAGCTCAGAGAGTGTGCCTTCCTCAGCTCCGCCATCATCTGATTTAACCTCGGCGTAGGCCGATCCATCGGAGATTTGCGCCAGCGCAATGGTCAGCGCTTCTTGGGCATTCGCCGCACGGGTTTGGGTGCTGATTACCACGGTGAACTGCTGATCTCCCCGATCGGCATCCTCCTGCTTGGCCTCCGCCTCTACGGCGGGAGCGACAGAGATGATGGAATAGCTGTCGACGTTGAAGCGATCGCGGCCGTAATCCATGATGCTGGTCAGATCGACTTCGGGGTCATATTCATTCTCGGAGTCCAGCCGGTGGCTTGGATCGAAGGTAATGCGGGCTGTAATCGTCTGCTTCATCAAATATATCCTGCAAGATTAAGAAGTGATTTTGCGAAAAGTGGAGCGCCTTCAAAGTTCAGCGGATGGGGCGGAACCATCCTTCGGATCATCGAGCACCTCCTCGGCGGCCCATTCCGACACCGGAAATTCGATGCAGTTGGTCGCGGCCGTCATGCAACAAAGGCGAAAAATCTCTTCATGATCTGCATCCGGCTTATCTGCCATGTCCTCAATAGTTGTGGTCTCATCGATGCCGATGCGCGCGCAGGCTTCTTCAAGACGGCTCAATGCATAGGTCCGCGCTTCCATTACCGTCTGGCCCGTGATCGCCATCACTGGGACGCATAGATCAACGGCATCGCCGGGCAATGGCATCGAGATGTTGAAGAGCTTGAAGGGTCGCACATCGGCTTTTGACCCGTCACTCACGAGGCCCTCGTTCATGATCGATTGCAAGCACATGGACTGCAGGATGTGGACCGCGGCCTCTTCGGCTTCCTCTCGGGTTTCGTGGGGCATACTCATAGGAGTGCCCATGACATCAGAAACGCCAGGGGGAACCTGTTTCAGCAAGAGGTCTGCGTACCAACCTCTGGGTGTTCGGTAGACCACCAATGCACGGAAGTTGTCGGCCCGGATAAACCGCTGCGTGGCCATTCCCTTTGCCGTATTAATCTGCATCTGAATATCTGGATTGCGCATCGCCTTACGCGCATAGGCCCGAGCCTCTGGCAGCAGGCGCTTGAGGCGGGCCCGTCCGTCTTTCATTTGTTTGTCACTGTACTGCATGGTCTCTCCAATATCGCTCATAGCGATAAAGACACATAATTTTGGGTTTGTGAAATACTATTACTGCGCGGTTTTTCGCAAACCCACTGACGCGGATGGTGTCTCGGTTCAGATATCCTGTTGTGCAGGTATTCCTGATCCGTCAATTTCAGCCGCTGGAACCAGCCTTCTGTGACGATTTAGAACCACGAAGGAAAGTACATTCGCCCTCGTCTGAGATTTCTATGACGGTAAATCCGCCGAGCTGCAGATACCCTTTGACTGGCTCAAGAAGCGCGCTGAATTTTCTGTTCACCACCACTTGGTGGATTTCAGGATCTAATTCCGTCGGCGTGATCTGCCACCGCTCCGGGTCATCTGTACAGGGCGTCCAATCAGCAATGCCTATTGCGGAGCGGCTGATGCCCGCCACGACCCCCATGGCGATGGCATCACGCTGATTTGGCCAATAGGGCCCCAGTTTCCAGCAACATTGTGTTGCTTTGACGTAGTCAGGTCTTTCTTTAGGGTTTTTGATCCGGTCGATCTTCTTCCACATCCTGCTGACCTTGGTGCCGATGTTGAAGATAAAGATCGGTCGGTTGCGCAGCTCGGCCGGGAAATCTTGTCCGGTGATTGGAGGTGCTGCGAATTCCCTTAGCGCACTCCCCGCAATCAGCCCTTGATGGCCACTCCTGTGGCCGCCTTGGATGTTGGTGAGGATGTGGCCACAGGCGGCGAATGCATCCATCAAGGCGGCTTCTACATTCAGTGCTTCCGCCTCATCCCGCAGTTTGCGGCGCATGATCTTCCATTCAACCTCGAGACCGGCGCCCCATATTTCTTGAATCCTTTTGAGCTTGGCGCGTTCCTTGTCATTGGGACCAGATTCACGCTTCATGTCTTCCCTGGCTTCGAAGAAATGGTGCAGAACGCGATCGTTGCCGTGCCGGCCGCCACCTTTGCCCACATAGAAAGGGGAGCCGTCTCGCGGATCGAAGAGGGCATAGACATATAGGCCCAGCGCGTCGGTGATATTGTTATCGAAGGGTGCCTCTCGATTCAGGTCCGCGTCACCAACCATTCTTTAGTTCCCATCCCGTTGCATTTGCCGCCAGATTGGTAATCTGCCATGGTTTTGGCAAGGGCAGGGGAGGCCTCAGCACAAATGAAGGCGCGGTTCTGTACCAATACGCATGGCGATCTGGTCGACGTCAAAGAACTGAGGGCTGAGGATCGCAACGCCCGCGGACCCTATACCTGTCTGGGCTGCGGCAATGGCATGCTGCCCGTGCTCGGCAAGATCCGCGTTCACCACTTCCGACATACCTCCGATGCTGAAATCGACTGTTCGCATGAGACCTATCTGCACCGCGCCGCCAAGATGGCTGTGGTGGCAGGTTTTACCGCGGCGTGCCGGGAGGGAAGGCAATACAAGCTCACCCGCAACCGCAAGGTTCGGTGCATGTCGGCCGCAGATCTCTTCCCGGATGGCTGTAGCAAGCCCGAAGCACCAGAGGTCTTTGACCTGACGCAGTGGCTGGACACCGCTGCAGAAGAGGTCGGCGTCGGGGGGTTCATCGCAGATGTGCTGCTGACGAAAGGAGGAGAGGGCGCACGCTTGCTCATCGAGATCGAAGTCTCTCACCCCTGCGCGCCGGAGAAGCTGGCCAGCGGCCTACCCATACTGGAAACGAAGGTCTCTTCGGAGAAGGACATCGCTCGGCTCAGGACCGGGATCACGATCGACAGCGACCGCGGCCGCGGCTTCAATCTGTCTCCGCTGTCCGAACGCTTTGTCGACCGGTGCTCCGCTTGCCCAAAGGAGGAGACGGTCTTCATCATCTACCGCAGCGGCAAGGTGCAGATGACCTCCCAGAGCCGCCAGCGGTTCAAGAAAATCCTCGCGCGCAGCAGCATCGTACATTGGGAGGTGGTCACGGATAAGCTGCGGGGCCTCAGACCCGTCGAGCGGATCGATGCCTTTTTAAAAGCCGCGCATTACGAGGGTGGGGTCAACGCCCGGACCTGTTTGCAGTGTCGCTACGGCGCCATCAGCAATTCAACACGTCAGCCCATGGTCTGCTTCAAACAACGCGGAAAGATCTTACCGACGGGGATCAACAAGGCCACGAACTGTTTGGAGTATTCTCCGGTACAGACCTATGATGAGCTTCTACAAGCCCGGCAAAACCGCGCGGCCGACCAGCCTTCAGACCGGGATGACCCGAGGGAAGATAATCTCATCGAGGACTGATAAATCGTGCTCACATGTTCAAACCCGGGTCATTGCAGGCGATTGTATTGCCAGCCTCAGAGAAGCTCGTCGCCATCCTTTCGATACAGACATCACTCGCGCCATGCCGTCTCATCGCATCTTTCCAGCTTCTAGCGACCATCAAGCTAAGCTCATTGGCAATCTCAATGGCCCTATCTCGTTCGACATCCAGAGAGCTTGCCGCTGACACTGCATTTTCAACTGTCGCATCCCGGCCACACCCGGCCCTCCCGAGATGCAGGAACAACCTGCGAGATGGGGATACTTGAATAGTCGGAGTGACATCGTAAACGGGCGTTGGTGTGAATGATCCGTCATCTTTCTGGAAAAAAGCGTGGTTCCTATAATGATCGTCGGTATTGCCGCAAAGAACATTCATCAGCATTCGACGGTAAAGATCCTCACCGACGACACTGGGCGCTCCGGAAGCCCGAAGTGCTAGGTAGATATCAGCATAACCAGATACCCCTCGGTCCATCTCATGACGCTCAAGCAGTGTGAGTGAGGATATCATATGGCGGCGAATGCGGCCTCCAGGCGCGGAAACTCTGTCAAAGCGCTTGACCAATAACACACTCGAGCGGGGTCCAAAGGATCTTACCTCTCGATCAGGTACGGCAATGCCTGCCATTTCGCAAAGGTCAAGACAGCCCGCCTCGGCCGCGGCCATGTTGATAACGTGACGCTCGTTTGGCAATTTTAGCACCCATAGCTCATCCATCCAGTCGATGCATATCTTCGGCTGAGCGCCCCCCAAAGCAGCAGCGGCTGGAAGGCAATGATGAAGTTCAGCGGGAAGTTCCGCCCAGAAATCTTCCTGTGCATCCATGAATGTCTGAAAGCGGACTGCGTCATCGAATGTCACCTCACGATCAGCCAAGCTGATATCGTATCCAATTCCCTCACCTCCGGGCGTCTTGGCGAGGAATAGACCTCCAGGGCGGAACCGTGTCTCGTTGAAGAGGAGGTAGTCGCTCATCTTGGGATGTCGATTGGTGGTTAGGTGTACCGCGTAGTCCACGATACTTCGCCCCCAATGGTCGGGCTCCATATCCCTAAGCAGGTTTAGCGTCTCGAAGTCCTCAGGGTTCTTGTATTCTTCGGGCTCCAGAGGGAGCCCCGGAGAAAGGGCGTGAGCCATCTTGGACTTCAGAAATTTGCGGCCGTATGAGAAGCGAATATCCGGGAAATCGCCATTCTGATGGTGATGACCTAGCCGAGATCGAGGATCATTCTTGTAATAGATCCGAGCGACAGGCCTCACGCCCCCCCCGTCTTCACATCTATGAAGAATATAGCTTTCGTGCAATAGAACGGCACGTTCCCCTTTAGATCGATATGCTTTGTATGTCGATTGAACCCCATTTTCGAGCTCCGCAATCATTTGCTCTACATCTTCAGCTTTCCTGCGCGCCTCCAGGAGCGCGATTCCGAGAACCGGTAGAGGCAGTAATTTATCGTGTTTTCGCAAATTACACCGCGTGCAGGATGCAGCGAAATTATCGGATCTATCAGGCCCACCCAGGGAGTGCGGAACGATGTGGTCTACGTGTTCAGCCTTTCGCTCTTTACAAAAAATGCACACTCCATCGTACACTGCAAACACCGCTGTGCTGACATGTTTGCTCACATCCCTTAGGGGGAAGCTGACTTCATTGAAATATTCTTGCCACGCATCTTTCGATTTCAGCATAAATTCGTCCGTAAGTTTCAAAAGTTATATCGCTACTCAGTTTAAGCGTTTTAATCACGGCGCGGGCGCATCTTCCTGATCTTGGTCACGCCTCTTCTGAGCTTCCTGCTTCAGCGCAGCCACACCATCCTTCACCTGCTGAAGGATATCTTCCTTGGAGAAGGTTTGATCCACCCCATCAGCATAGCGCTGCTTGAACCCGGCGGGGAAATGCAGTTTCACCGGAATACCCAATGCATGCGCCGCAATGCCGCCGGCCATATCGGCGCCGGTCTGGCCGCCGGAGATCACCTTGGCGATCGGCCAGTGCTTATGGACCGGGCTCAAGATCTCCAGCAGCCGGATATTCACGAACTCCTGGGTGAAGCCATTGCGGCTCATCGTCTGCATGCCATTGCCCGCGACATTGATGACCGGGTTCTTTAGGTCCCGATCCCGCAGCGTGCGGTAGAGGAGCCGCGCGGCCTCGATTGCATCCATCGCCAAGGGCAGGGCGAGGAACTTGTCCCCGGCGGCCTTATGGGTCAGACGCTCCCCGCCGGTCTTGTAGTTGGCGGCCACAGCGATCGTCAGATCACCCTCATGGGCGTTGGCATAGGTCCGCGGGCCGTAACCCGAGGATTTATGCGCGATGATCTCGATCGGAGCTGAGCTCATGGCTCGAGGCCCTGTTCCTTTTGGAAGTCATTCCAGTTCGCGAGGTCCGCAAGGGCGACGAGATCCACCTCATAGGGGGTAAGACGCATCGTGATCGTATTCGTAGACCCCCAATCAATCCAACGCGGTTCGCCTGTGGCGTTCTTGCCGACCCATTGGACAGTCAGAGAGCGCGCGCCGTCCATCTCCCATGCATCTACAGAGATTTTTTCGTCAATGACACCTTGAGTATAGATTTCAGCGGCATGAGTTGCGTCTCGCGCTACCACATACCAATCGCTGCTCTCCATGGAATTGGGGACGCTCACAGAATAGAGGTTCAGCGCGCCGGGCGTGGGGATCTCAATCTCGATGGGGTCGGTGCTGTGATAGAGTTCGTGCAGGTAGGGCTGCAGAACCTCGGGCTGGAATTCACGAAGCTCATGGCGCTGCGCAATGTCTTCAGCATCGAGAATGATCGACATCATCTGCCCGCTCAAACTGACACCGTCGAGCGCGCCAAAGCAGCTGAAGGCCACACCATCACAATTTTTCAACTCATCCGTTTTGTTGTTCTTTGCCCAATATTCAGCACTACCCATGAAGGAACGCACGATCTGATCGCGAATTTCATCAGCGGTGTAGGGCGCAGCATCGGTTCGCTCCGGCAGCCAGGACGGGTCCTTCAGACGCGACAGAAAGTGGTCGGAGAGGCCGGGGCTGCAGAAGATGTCTTCATTGTACCAAGGCATGCCCTCGGCCTTTGCTTCCGCGATGTCTTCCTCATGCTGTTGCGGCGCAAGCATGCAGCGCGGGAATTTAGGCGTCTTACCGTCGAGCAAGGCCAGCAGCCCGTAGGCTGTCTTCTCGCACCGCTGGGATCGGGTGAGACCCGGCTCGGTCTCGGCCTGATGCGCAATCCCGCGCGCCAGACCCAATAGACGCCTTGACGCCTCTTCCGCGGTCAGTTTTCCGGACATGAACTTCTCCTCTGATGTTGTCCTCAATCTATGCTTGAAGCCCGAAAAGAGGAAGGTATTAGAAGATCAATATCAATTTTCGCAATTGAACAGTATCATATAGGGAACAGCAGAATCCAAACCTATGGAGTTCCGATACCATGTCCGGCAAACTCGTATTTACAGCAGATGATCAAGAAATGATGCTTGAGGCCTCGCGCCGCGAAGCCCGCGGTTTCGCCCGGCCCCAGGACATCAAAGATATGCTCGCGCATATTCGGGACGGCGGCACGGCTGTCGCCTCCATGCACAAGTTCAACATGGGCTTCAGCCTGCCTGAGGGTGCCACCATCGAATTCACAGGGAACTGCGAGCAGGGCACAAAAGCGAGGCTTCAGGCCGAAGCCCGCGATCGGAGCAAGCTGGGAATGGTGAAACTTCGCCCGCACCAAGAAGAGATGATCAAAGCGGTTCGGGAAATGGACCCTGAAGAGCTCAGCAAGCGCCTGGCGGGACATGGCGACCGACGCATGCATCCGATGCCTGAGATTGAGATCGAGCAGTCGAGAGGCCGCCTCCACCGCAAAGGGCAGAAGCCGGTGGATGTGGTCGTGCTTGGTGAGGCCCATGATTTCGACAAGTATCACGCGCTGAAAGCGCAGGGTCAGGTTGGAAAGACTGTAAAAGGTGTCGAGCCCCTTCCTATGAATGAGGCCCCAATGTTCAGGTCTCGCCGTCAGCTGTCTCACTCTGGGGAGCGCGCACCGCTACAGGACTTGGGCCGCGTGCCCCGCAGACCACAAGGTCCTGCGCTCTATGAAAAGGAACTCCCAGCTTACGCGGCCAAGAAAGACCGCACCAAGTACGAGCCAGTCTCAGAAAACGACATCCAGCAGTCGATGGGCCGCAATCTCCCCCGGCGGGGAGAGCCTGTGACCGTTGACCTCTCAGAGCCTGCCCCGGACATCGACGACGCCGTCATGATGCGCACCAACGGCAAAGCTGAGGTACTTCCCAGACCCAAGAACCCCTTTGCTGAACCGGTGAAGTTCGAGTTGAATCTCGACGATCACGAGCCAGACTAAGTGGCGCCGATGTTCGACGAAAAACAGTTCGATGAGAACTTCTACGTTCTGCGAGATCCAGATCGCCAGGGCGTGATCGTTATGGGACCGCCGGGCGAAGAGCTTGGTGCAGATATGATCGAGCTCGATGAAGCCTTTCGCCGTGGGGCCCTCTGGCTCTTGCTAGATGCGGAGACGGGGCGGACGATCGATAAAGGATTTGTGCGCGGTGATTGCGACTTTCCGGCGTCCGGCGCGGGTGAGCGCCTTTGCCTGGTCTCGGCTGACCCATTCGATTTCGATATCCAGGCCCTCTCGGCCATGGTCGAAGCAGAAGAGGGAGGCGATCTTGCAGATGTACTGCCCAGCGACGCTGCGCGCCGCGCTACGGATTTCATGGCCATGATCCGTGAGGCAGACCTAGACCGGTTTCGCCTTAGGGCACCATCGGAGGAGCCTGATCTATAAAAGCTTCGATGCTTGGTGGTTATAAGATCCCCTCTGGGGGTTGGTTGCGAAAAACGGCGACATATGGTTGTTCTAACCTGTCGGAGAACCCTTATGACCAGATCCATTCTTGCATCCTTCATATCGCTCTTGAGCGGCAATAGGGGGGTACAGATGCGCCCGGCGGAGGAGGTTGAGCCTCTTTATCGTTCCTATGCTTTCCCAACAGTGCCCTCGAACACCGACAGGCTCTTTGATGAGGCGGATCGAAGGACAAATGAAGAAAAGCCGTTACGGGTTTTGGGTCTTCCCGTTCTTTAAGCGGTCTGGCTGCATCCGCCAGGCCATCCAAATACAAAACAGGCCAATGGCAACCATTGGCCATAGCGTACCAAAAGCATGTGGCCCAAAGGGCGAGAGGGTCTCGCAAATCTCGAAGTATTTGCACCGAATGCCGGATTCCAGTGTGAAGACCGGCCAGGCCGCCAAAAGCATCAACAGGCCAAAGAGGCCAACGATGCTTTGATACAGCCGGCGCAGCCAGCGCGGCGTTGGGTCCCAGTCTTGGGGCTTCGGGTCATCGTGCTTGAGAAAGTGTTTATCATCCATGCCACCAGACTATCCGCAAAGAGGTGGCATTCCAGAACCCACAGCCAGCGCATCGCGCCTTTATGTGGATAACTATCAACAATGTTTTTTCGCAGCACGTTGTACAGCATAGGCTGAAGTTGTGAAACGAGGAGTAAATGACTATGAAGACAGGTGGCAAAGACGTGATGACCAAGGAGCCTGAAGGAGGCCCTGCGCAGGCTGAAGGACCGAAAGTGATGCTCGAGATCCTGGACGGCAAGAACAGGATTGTGGCCTGTTTTCCAACGGATCGGCCGGACTGGGCTATCGACCAGTTCTTCCGCAACCGGGATAAGGCAGGGCATAAATACGCGACACGCGAGATCAAACCTGCTGTTGTCTGATTTCAGCAGTAACTGCGAAGGAGAGCGACATTGTCTAAACCCCAACAGCCCGACACCTCGGTCGATGACAATGCAGATATCGGGTACGATCCCAGCCTGATCAAAGTGCATGATACCCCGCCGTACTCTACGGATCACGTTGAGCATGGAAGGCCGCATCCCGGTCAAAACGAAGATCCGGTCGAACCATAAATAGCTAGGGCGGCGGGTATAGCCCGCCGCCAGCTTATTCATGCCGCTACTTCGACTTTTGTCTTTGCCTGATTTGACGACCAGATTTTCCCGGCGCGGCGGATCTCAATGAGCTGGGTCACCAGACCAGCCCCGAAGTGTTTGTGCATCTGGGGCCCAGACTGATCCCCCGGACGCGATGTCATCTCTTTCAAGCTGCGCTGCGTGGTCTCCATGAGGCGCAGCCATGCTTTCAAAGCATCGCGCATCTCGATGTAGTCTTCCTTTGTTTTCAACTCGAGCTTATCAGCGAAGTAGGCAGACTGTTCTGCCTCGTTGGAGACCGTATACCAGCCCTTGAAGGCGGTCGCTTTCTGGAGCTCCATCATGGCAGCGAGGCAACCGGGGTAGCGTGCTGCCGCAGCCTTCATCTCTTCAGATACTGCAGGGAATGTTGTTTTCGTAGTTGTCGTCGTCATGTCCAAATTCCTTTTTTGTTGGACGCCGGGACCGCACCATTGCGGCCCGGCCTTAGGGTCACAGGGTGTGCGCCAGGTCGGCCATCTGGCCGGCATAGCGCCGCGAGGCCCGCAGGATCGAAATCAGGCGGGTAATAATGGTCCGGTTGCGCAGGCAAAGGCTGCGCGCGTCCGGGTCGCCGCCAGGGGCGCTCCAGCGCGCTTTGAGACGGCGCTGGCGGTGTTCGAACTCCTTGATCCAGCCCTTGAGAAGGAAGCGGTGAAGGAGATAGGCATCCTTATCGCCAGGAGGGCAGGCGCGCGTGAGCAGACCAAGGCGCGCCGCCGGGCTGTCATCCCAAGGGCGCAGGAGCCAGTAAAAGGCGATCGACAAATCGCTGTCGCTCATCTTGGGGTCGAGGTGCGGCAGCCAGGTCAGGCCGTGGCCGCCCTCGATGCGCATCTGAATGATCTTCTGCTTGTAGTGGCTCTTCATCCGCGAATGTTCGCGCTCGATCTTCCACTGTTGGCTGTTCTGGAAGGGTGCTTTTCTCATGCCGAGGCCCCCTTCATGATGTCAGCTTCCAGCTCCACGGCTTCTTTCTTGAGGCGCGCGAGGCGGGCCACGCGAGAGCAGTTTCGAAGCTGGAGCTCGGCTGCTTGTTTATCTTTGAGGTCTTTTTCGATCAGCGCAGTCCGCGCTTCGCCGGTGGCATAGAACCACTCAGCAGGAAAGCTGTGGTCCTCACTGCTGGCGCAGCCCATGCAGGAGGTGTCCTGGGTGATGTGGAGCTTCGAGCCGATCTCCCAGCTGGCCACACCGTAACCGTGATGCTTGTTGTTGATGCGGCACCATTCGGAGAAGAAGCGGTCGACCTCTTCGTCGGCCCATTCCTTGGCACTGATCGCCAGATCAATATGCTCTTGGGTCAGCTGGCGCCGGCCGGTGCTGTTGCAGGTCGTGCAAAGAGGCGTGCCCTCTGGGGTGTAGCCGCCACAATCTGGGCAATTGGAAAAATCGGTCATGCTTGAAGTCCTTTGAAAAGCTTGAGTTTGCGCAGGGCGCGGGGGGTATCGGCACGCGTGAAGGGCCCGAGGCCAATGGCCGTCAGGATCGGAGAGCCATCAAAGTCAGGCAGCTCCACATGGTCGCGGTCGATGATGGGAAAGCAGGGAATGCCCTGCAGGGAGAGCTGCTCGATCAGGAGCTGCATCTTCTGAAGCGATCCGCCATCGAGGCAGATCTTGGTTCCAGGGATCAGACGGGCATAGGCATCGCCTTCAGGCGTGCCCAAAGCACCGATCGCAGCTGCGACATAGGCGTGACCACATTGGGCATTCGCCTTGCCTTGCGACATGGTGATATCTGTTCTGAGAATGGAATAGAGACGAAGATCGTCACCAATATGCCCTTCGACCTGAGCAGAACTCGGTGCCGGGATGGTGGTCTTCAGGTCGTGGGCAAACCCACGATATACATCGTCGCCCAAAGGCGCCGTGTCGTTCTTACTGCGGAGTGAGACGCTGGTTTAATCCTTGCGCATGATCTGTCCTTTCAAATGGCCTGCGTTGGGGCAGGGGGTTCTGTTTGCCGTGTTCTGAATATAGGGAAGGCCTGAATTATGTAAAGAGGTCAATCCGTATTTTTCGCAGGCGCCTCTATATGGCTGCCATGAACTCTTCCTTTCAGCTCTGGAATTCGCAGCCCATTTCCTTCAGTGAAGCCTGTGTTGCTGTGTCCTCTTGCAGACACCACCAAAGCTTCTTATCCGGGTCCCAGCGGACATAGAAGTTTTCGCCGAAGAGTTTATCCTTCTCGTTGAGAAACCTCGGGTTTGAGGCGAAGTAGTAGCGTGGCTTGGCTTCGCTTTCTTCCCTCCTTTTCTGCTTTCGAGCCGCGTTTTGCTTCGCCCTCTTATCAGCCGCCTCCATGCGCTTACGAAAGGCAGGATCAGGAGGGGTGCTGGTGACGGTTCTCAGTGCTTCGGCAGGCGACCACGTTGAAATATCCACCTGCGAATACTGCGAGGTCCCAGGGCAGCTAAGCCGCTCATTCTTTTTTAGAAGTGCGCCGCTTTCGATGTCGTAAAGGTCGACCAGAACCTTGGGAGTGCCGTAGTATGGCGCCGGTGTCGTAAGTTCATCGACATGGACTACGCGAGCAACGGTTTTCCCCCACGTCTGACGCATGACCCAAAAGTCGACGTCCCCATTAAGAATATACATCTCGTAGATATTCACTTCGGCTTCCTTGATCCTCGGTCCCTGACGGACCTCTCCCACTGGTGCTGTGTCCCAGAGTCTGTAAACAAGCATCTTCACAGTGACGCGTCGAAAGCACGCATCCCGCAACCTCTTACTAGCCTCTATGGGCGTTACCTGGGTGTAGAGGAGAGATCGATCACGATGCTTGTCTTACTAGCAGCTCATCAATTCAGATGGTGACCCCGCTGGGCTCCGCCCCCAGACAACCGGTTTTAAAGACCGGGACTCTTCTTACGAGCTCCGGGGCCTCTCTGATACCACCTAAATAGGCAGCGTTTTTCGCAAGCGCAATACGTCATTATATTTTATTTTCGCATATATGCACACCGGTACAGCCGGTGTGCAGCCGGCAACACCTTTGAAGAGGTGTGAGAGGCAAGTCACTCCCGCCAGGGAATGACAGGCGGCAGCATTTCCGAAGGGAGTGCAAGAGCCTGCGAGAACCTTCACATTTAGGATTGCGCGCCTGATTTCCTGGCATAGCTGATCGCCAAGAAGACCGCACCAAAGGGTGCTGTCGAATATCCATGAGAAGAGAAAGCCAATGCCATCGACAGATAAACCAGATTTCGAACGGGGCCTTCCTGAGCAAAACACGCCTGTGAAAGACTTCATTACCAGCATCATTGGCGCCTGCTTCGTTCTGGGTTCCGTCTTTGTGATCACCCTCGGATTCGCCTGGGCAATTGGGGCTGATGTGCGCACATCTCGGACCAAAGCTGCTGAGAATTTCCTGAATGCGACCCGAGACAGCGGCGGTTTGCTCGAGGAAGGGATGATCTTGACCGGCCGCGGCGAGGATAAAACCATCGTGGCTATGGTGAGCGGTCGAAAATATCGCGACACACGTCGGACCAAGGTCACCTGCGTTTTCAGCCGGGATGGAGGCGTCGATGCCTATGCAGAAGTTCTTGTGAGCGGGCGTTGGAGCACCAATCTCTCGAACTACAAAGTGACCGGCAAGATCGACGAGGCGATCGCACGTTGTGCGCATTTCGAGATCGCGGCCGCGCGCGGCATGGAGAATGCGGTGAAGGATGGCTTTTGGAAATCCATCCCGGAATTCAAATACCACTGATATTGTGGGGCCAACACGCCATCGGCCTCCAGGAAGCATAGGACCACCTTCATGAGCGAAAAACGTATGGAAATTTGGGAGGTGATTGCGCGTATAGTGGCCTATATCGCAGTCGTCTATGGCATCATGTGGTTCGCTGGGGTCGAGATACGATCCCCCAAAAATAGGGCAGCCGACGTCTTCCTGGCAGCGACCGCACCCGGCGAAAAGCTCTTGGCAGAAGAGCGCATCAAGGTAAGGGCTGTTGGCGACATTAAAGTGGTGGCCTGGGTTGAGCATACTCAGCATGACACGTTCCGACCCATGAACGTTTCATGCGAATTTTACCCTGATGGCTCCATTGAAGCTCACTCGGAAACTGCTGTGACATTGCGCTATGCGTCTCAGGTCTGGGCCTATGACGTTACCTTCAGGATCGATGAGGAGATTACGCGTTGTCAACACTTCGAAACGGCTGCACGGAATGTCATTGAGGAAGTTGTTGCCAGGGGCTCGTGGAGAGCTATCCCCACGTTCAACTATGATAAGCCCCCGCACTGGTTCTGGCGCCGCGGGCTGTATTTATCGCCAAATATCTTTGGAAAGACTGAGCCGGACGCCGGTTGAGCACGATTTGGTTCAGAGCCAGCCCACAGAGGATCCCGCGTTCGCGGGCTCCCTCCAATTTATTGTTAGTATGGGATATTTGACGGAAAGGGGCGAAAGCCAGGTAAAGCAATAAGCACTCCGCGAGGATGGCAAGATGCAATATGCAACTGTGCAAAATAGGCATAGACCGGTGAGCAAAATGCACTTGGCTTCTGGTAGGGCCTGGGTGACACCGGAGCGCGCCTTTTTATGAGCCATAGCAAGCAGTGAAGCTTGAGGATCATGCGGTAAGAGACCGCACAAAGAACCTGTCTTTCAACTCCCTTCCCGGATGGTTATCGCCGCCCGAAGGCGGCGACGTGCCATCAAACTTAGACGATACCGGCAACCTGGAGGCAGGCAATGCTCTCATCAGTGAGCCCGATCGTATTCTGGACGTTCATGGCGAGCAGCTCATCCTGCAGCGCGCGCTTGCGGCGACGCAGGTTCGCGATCTCCGCGTTGAAGGCTTCGATTTCATCAGCCGTGTAGATGCCGGTGGTGACCTTTTCGTCGGGCATCGCATAGTGGTGCGTTTCCCGCGGCGAGTCTTTCAACTTATTCAAACGACCGGCCAGGACCTCAGGCTCCATACGCTGAGCGGAGGGCGCCACGAGATGGCGCAACATTGCCACGCGATCGTCAATCTCGGCAACCTCGGACAGAGCCGTATCGATCCCGGAAGTTGTGTTCGCAACGCCGACCTTACGACGGATGTCGTAGAGGGTCTTGGTCAGATCGTCCCAGGAGCGGCGCGCTTCAAGCGACTTCTCTTTGGTTTTCGCAATAGCATCTTCACCGACTTCAAACTCGGTGATATCGACGCGGGTAGGGGCTTCGAGAGCGCGGATCGCATTCTTGATCTCGTGCTGGATTGCATTCGCTTTGCGCAGATTAACTTCCATCTCTCTCGTCCCTCTATGTCTGTTCGGTTCAGCCTACCTAGTGCGTTGCGAAAAATATCGCAATAGGTAATATTGCGAAAAAGGAGATATTAAACATGAATCGGCTTGGACATAAGTTTTTTATCTCCCTCTTCGTAACGCTGCTTTGCTTATATCTCTTTGACATGGGCACCGCCTCGACGATTGTGACCTTCGTGACGACCTTCCTGACGGTCTAAGGCATTACGCCTTTTCGCAACCTGCGGTGATATTGGGGTCAACCAAGGAGATTGACCCATGTCACAGAAAACACCCGATGGCCGTGTATCCGTCAAATTGCCCTTTTCGGGCCTCTACAACACCGTCCACGACCAGATGCTGGATATCGCACTGGAACAGATCAACGACGATGAGGCAGATGATAAACCTGATATGATCTGCACGACGAATGTTCGTTGGGCAGAAGTTCATCTCTCCTATGTGCAGGCCTATACCAAGGCTGCAGTAGAGGAATCTGGCCTCGACATGGCATTCGAGAAGATCATCTCACCGCGGGATTATTCCATGGGTAACGACCAGATCATCGTCACTTTCCCTCTGCGCGACCTTGAGGCGGCTTTCAACGCCATGGACGATGCCGGCATACAGGCCTGGCGCGAGCTGGTTGAAGCAGAACTTACCGAGCGACCCGGGTTCATTCCTTTCTCTGCATATTCGAAAGATGCAGATGAGTGGGGTCCGGTTGATACCTGGGATGATGCCCAGCGGGACCTCTTCTTCCACTTCCACGCAGCACCTCTGATCGGCGATGAGTATATGCTTGCCGAGCGCGCATCAGAAGTTATCGATGACGTCATCTGGAAAGCTGTGATCGATCCTAGTGTTGTACCAGGACATGTCGACTACGAGGCACCTGAAGAGCCTGCGTAATCAGTGCAATTCTAAGTAAGTACGAGAGAAATTAGGAAAGAAAGGCCCCTAACTATCTGTTATAGGGGTCTTTCTCTTTCATCCTTTAAGTAAGAATGTTAATCACGGCTCCGGAGTTTCCCCACCTGCTCGGGCGCGTGCCGCATCAACACCAGAGCCGGTGATCCCATGCTTCTCGGCTGCCTCAACCAAGACAGAGGTGATTTTATCAGCCGTGGAGCGCCCCTCGAAAAAGACCATACCGAGATGTGCGATCCGCGAAAGATCTGCGGCTACGTCCGAGGGCACAGAGCCAAAGCTTTCTCCGAAGACCGGCTTTTCAGGCGCCTCGCCAAGAAACCCATTGGCGCGATCAACGGCTTCATCATCGATGATCCGCAGGGTCGAGAAGGTGTCGACCACATCGCGGTTGAACTCAATCTCGGAAATCTCGCCGTCGGTGGCCTTGCAGCCGCGGTAGATGAAACGGTTGACGTTATCCGCAACGTCATCGACTTCGAAATCGATCTTGTCCGAAAGCCAATCGTCATAACCCAGGCTGGTGTCGTCATTGTCGACCTCATAGCGCCAATCCGCATGAGGGAAGAGCTTGTGGCCCTCTTCATCGTTCTTAAAGCTCTCAAGGTGCGCTTTGATCTTGTCAGTGAAGGTCATAGTTTCTCCATTATGCTGTTCCTCGAGCAGTTTATCCTGAAGGTCTGAAAACCCCTGCGACTTCGAACCGAGAGAGATCAGGTCAAATTCGAGCTCCGCAATATCGGAGGGCCGCAGAATGATCTCTGCTTCGCCGCGGTCGGCCAGGTAGGCGACGACCCTTGCTTTTGGGATGTCAGCACGAGCAACCCATGCTTCGCCTGAGCTGCGCGCGAAACTTTTCGCGAAACGTTCGGCAATCTTCGGATCGATGCTCCAGCTGTGCCCTGCGGTCACAGCTTCGCGCGCTGAGGTCTCATCCATGCCCTCGACACCGCGCCAGACCTGAATGACCTCAGGCATTGCCGCGAGCTGGGCGCGATCCCCTTCGCCCATCATGGCTTGAACACTGCCAATGTCCGCCTCGAGCATTTCCGCCCAATAGGGATCATCTTCAGGCAGATCGCTGTCGACCCAGACCTTGCGCACGAGCCGCCAGTATTCTTCGGGCTTGCTGTCGAAATGACCCTCGTTAACCAGATCCATCAGCGCTTCAGGCCGGTAGGGCTTTTCGTGCCGGAGCAGAAAGGAGTCTGTGTCTCCGGCCGCGAGCGCTGCCATGGCAGCCTCTTCACGCTCATGAAGCAGTTTCTCGAGAGGTACGGGGAACGCCAAAGGAAAGGGGCAGACGCAGAACTGATGGTGGAAGATGTAGATGCCGCTGTTGCCGGCCTCCATGCAATAGCGCTGCAGCACCGGCGACAGGTCGCCCGGCCCAGGGTAGATGCTATAGCCCTCCAAACCTGTCATTCCTCAGCCCGCCGCGGCCGCAAATGTTCGATTAAAGGTCTGCGCGGGCTCGGTTAGGCGATAGAGCGCCGCCGGACGCTTGCTGCCGGTCTTGCGCTTCTCACCGCTGTCCTCGATCATCTCGAGGGCATTTATCTTGCGACGGAAGGAGCTCTCATCGATCTTGGTGCCCAGAACGATCTCATAGGTACGCAGCAGCTCGGGCAGGGTGAAGAGATCATCCAGCAGGGCAGCGGGCAGGGAGGAATAGGCGCCCTTACCGCGCAGCCGCGCGACGGCATCGTCGATCATCTGCTTATGGTCGAAAGCGAGATCTGGCAGCCCTTCGACATCTGTCAGCATGACATGCGGGTCATCGGGCAGCTTTAGCTTCGCGCGCGGCACAAGCCCCAGATGGGCCACAGACACGGACCAGCCCCGCGGGTCACGGTCCGGGCCGGAGTAGGTCTGCAGCTGCTCAAGGTAGAGCGTCGGTAGCCCCGCCTTGTCACGCAGGATGCGCTGGACCGCCTCCAGCACGCCCGCATCTTCATTCTGGTGAATGTAGCCGCCTACGAGCGCCCAGCGCCCCTCAAAGGGCGCCTTGGGGCGGCGGTGCAGCAAGACCTTAAGGCATTCCTGCTCGATGGTCAGAAGCACCCCGTCGACAGTGCAGATCGGGTTGTACTCACGCTCATTCCGGGGCGGGGTCTCGGTCATCATATCTCCTCTCGATACACCTTTTCTGGTTCAGGGCATCAGTATTTTCGCAGGGTTATACAAGAGATAGGATAATAATTTGCATAATGCAAGTTAATTGCCTACGTTATCCTCAAACAGCCTAAAGGAGATCAAAATGGACCTCAATGCAGAGCAGATTCTAAACATGGGATTGCGGGATGCGTCCAAGATTTTCTCTGGGGATGAGAAGGCGGACAAAAAGTCTTTTCGCACCCTCGCGGCCCGCTGGCACCCGGATCATTGCCAGGATCCGAAGGCTGCCGATGTTTTTGCCAAACTGGTGACGCTCCGCGATGCGGCCCGCGGCGAACCCTCCATGCTGGTGACCCGATACATCTTCACCAAAGCCGACGGCCGACGACAGGCCATGCGCACCCTGTCAAAGCATGAGACCGACATCGGCACTTTGCTGGTAGGGCCCATCAGTGTTGCACAGATTTTTGATGCCGATCTTTTGGATATCGCGGAAGCTGAGCTGCGCAATCTCTCGGGCTTCAAGTTTGCCGATACCAAGATGGAGGATCAGATGCGCAAGTTCCTCCCACGCAACAAGTCGCGCGTCGATCTGGTGGATGGCAAGACATTGATCACCCACAGCCGTCAGAACGGGGAGGTGCTACTGGCCGATCTGCTGTCAGGCGACGGGCCAATGGAACCTGTACACGCCGCCTGGCTTTGTTCGGGCCTGATGAACATCGCTGCTTGGCTTACCTGGGCTGGTAAAGTTCATGGCGCCATTGGTCCCGATACGGTCATGGTGGATCCCAAGACTCACGCGGTGCGCCTGGTCGCGGGCTGGGGCTTTGCCACAGATGTCGGGACGCGGCCGGTGTTGTTGCCAAACCGCAGCCTGCAGATCGCGCCCCAGATGGCCGTTAAAGACATGACCGCGGATCCGTCGCTTGATCTCGAGTTGATCCGCCGCACCACATGTGAGGCGATGGGGGCCGCCTCCTTGAGCCAGCTTTCCGGCCTGGGCCTGCCCGAGCCGATCCGCAACTGGCTGATGCTGCCGCCCGGCAAAGACGGGATCGCGGATTACAGCAAATGGCAAAAGGCGCTGACCGATGCCTGGGGTGTCCGGCGTTTTGCAAAATACACTGGAAATGGGGCGGGGGTCTACGCGCTCTAATTAACTTGCATTTTACAACTTGCAACGTGCAAGTTAATATTCTATGCAGGATGTAAGACCAGACAAAAGGAGATCTATCATGGGAAATGGACGCTGGGACAGCTCGGCATGGGCCGGCTACACCGCACAGAACACCGCGGGTAAATCGCAAAGCCAGATTTTCACATCGCGCAACATGAAGGACGAGTTCGACCCGTCGAAAATTGAATTCCGTGAAAGCCGGGATTCCGCGGACAACCCGCTGTCGACCCCGATCATCCTCGCCTCAGATGTGACCGGCTCCATGGGTATGATTGCCGAGAAGCTGATGCGCGACGGGCTCAACACCCTGGCGACCCAGATCTATGACCGCAAGCCGGTCACTGATCCGCATATCATGATCATGGGCGTGGGGGATGCGAAAACCGACCGGGCGCCATTGCAGGTAACCCAGTTCGAAGCCGATATTCGCGTCGCTGAACAGGCCCGCAAGCTCTGGCTTGAAGGGGCAGGGGGCGGCAACGGCGGGGAATCCTACTCATCGGCCCATCTTTTCGCCGCAACCAAGGTCCGCGCCGATGCGATCGAGAAACGCGGCCGCAAAGGCTATCTCTTCACCATCGGCGATGAACCGATCCACGATGGCATGACCAAAGCAGAGATCGAGCGGGTTCTGGGCATCACTGTCGAAGCGGATCTCTCGGCGGCCGACATCATCCGGATGGTTCAGCGCGATTGGGAAGTCTTCCACATCGCTCTCGTCAACGAGGGCTACTGCAACTGGGGCCAGAGCCGCGATCAGGTTCTCACGTCCTGGCGCCAGATCCTTCCTGAGCGCACCATTCAGCTTGAGGACGTCAACGCACTGGTTGAGACTGTCGTATCGCTGATCCAGGTGACCGAGGGCGCTATGGCCTCCGATGTGGCCGCCAGCTGGTCGGGTTCGACCGCACTGACCGTGGCCAATGCCTTGAAGGGCGTGCCGGCCAAGACCGGTCAGGGTCGCGGCGTCCAGCGGCTGTGAGTCAGTGGTCCGGGTGGAAACGCCCGGGCATTACGCCCTTGAAGGAGCATCACTGTAAGATTTTTCACAGCCCTCTTGTAGGGTTGTGTCTTGCATAGACCGGAGCCAATCATGCCTGATCCCAAACACCCCGAAGCCTTCTCAGAAGAGGATTTCAACACCGTACCAGCCCTGGTTCTCCGGGAGCTTTCTAAGCGCGGTGGCGGGCTTCTCGACGGATCGCTGGAGCTGACCGATGAATGGGTCGCACCCTCGATGACCGAGGCGCTCTGGTCTGTGGTCATGGGAAATATCAAGGCACAGGACATCAAGCCCGATCCTGCAATTTCTGAGATGGCCGATGAAGAGCTTCAGAATTATGGAGCCGCCGTGTTCCAAAAAATGGCCCAGCGCTCGAGCGGCTGCCATGGCGCCTTCGGACCCCTGGGCGCCGCTGCCAGTGAGGCCCATGTCCTGACGATCGAGGATTGGATCCAGAGATATGAGCCCGAAGACGAGCCTGAAGATGAGATCGAGCTCGACTGAACTGGCAGAAAGGGATGCAGATGAAACGCATCAGAACGGCAACGCGGGCCAGCATTGAGAAGAAGAAAGAAGAGCTTCAATCTCTCAAGGACCGCCTGACCAATGCTGATACCCCGCTCTATCAAAGGGTCGGCAACTTGGCCTTAGATACCGCCAAGAACACCGCAAAAGCGAAATGGTCCAGGATGTATTCCATCTGGGGTATCGGTGGCATCGCCGTTGTCCAAGGGCTGCAATATGCAACGAGCGTCCTTCCGATCATGCCTCATCATCTCGATGATCCGGGCCAGGTCCTCGGTGAATATCAAGCTGCCCAAGCCGAATATCTCACGGGGGCTGCCGCGGGCAGCCAGATGCCACCGGAGGGCTCGGCCCTTGTGGATGACCTCTTCACAATGCGCAATCAGTCCTCCATGGAGCGCTATGCGGCATTCTACGACCGCGGCCTGGAAGATGCCCAGAACGGTGACATCACCCCACCCGAAATCGAGGCCGCTGCGCGCGTCCTGCGAGATTTCGAAACCAAATTTTCACAGCAATACCAGAAGTCTTTCGATGCCTTCCTCGATCTCGATCTTTCCCCGAGGAAGGCAAGGCAGGGGGCTAACGCGGCGCTCGTATATAGTCTGTTCTGCAAGGAAGCTTCAATGAAGGTCCGGAAGGACGGCACCCAATATCTCATTCTCGAGTTTGCGGGCCAAGAAGCCTGGTCTCTCTTCGTAGATGAGAAAATCCAAAATAAAGCAACGGATACCTTCATCGCTTCAATGGAAGATAGCTGGATTGAAGCAAGGGTATTGGAGGAGCTTACCGGTGTAACGCCTGAAGACATCACGGCAAGCTTTGAGGGGGATCATCTGGTTCGGATTGCGGCGGGTAAGGCGGATTGGCGTATCTCAACCACAGACATACGCCTCGGCATCCCTACGTCTCCCGACAGCGACCTAACCACAGAAGATGAGACACCCACGCCATAATCAGAAGGACTTTAATAGTCCGATCAGGCCCAATTCTCCCCGGAGCGAACATCTATGACCAAATGCCCCACCTGCGGTGCTGCATCTCCAGCTGCGAACCAAACCCCGCAAAACAGCGAGGCCGAAATCGTCCTGCGCATCCCCGAGCGCCACTTCCCCCTCATGCGTAAGACATTCCGCGAGATGGAAATGAAGCTTGGGATGTACGGTCTGGGGGAGCTGGCCAACACGCTGAAACCCTATGGGGCTTTCTTTAACAAGGACTTCGACAAGCTACGCTATTTCGACGATGGGGCTCTGGGCATGGTGATGCATGGGGTCACGGCCGGATACCCAGCTGCGGTTCGGATCACTGAAGGGGACGACAAACGCTTCGCATCTCCCGAGCGTGGAAACGTGTGGCTGTCCATGTCGATTTTACTTTTCCCGATGGTCGTGTGAAGCCCATGGCGGTCGCTGAGCATGCGACACCAGAGGCCGCCGCCTGGTTCACCGACTATATCGCGGATCTTTGCGCGCGGCTGTCTCCCGCTGAGCAGAATGCGGTTCATCATGACACCTAAGAGAGTGAGGCCCTGAATGGGAAATGACATCCGCAAAGCCTGTGGGATCATCGGCGCCGGCTGGGGTGATGAAGGCAAGGGGCTGGCCACAGATGCGCTCACGGCGCAGCTTGAGGGGCAGGGGCGCCAGGTCACTGTCGTGCGTTCCAATGGCGGCGCACAGGCGGGCCACGGCGTCACCATGGCTGACGGCCGCCACCATGTCTTCCATCACATCGGGTCCGGATCCTTCCGAGGCGCCGCCACCCATCTGTCCCGCTTCTTTGTATCTCATCCGATTGTCTTCTTTGCTGAGATCGAGGATCTCGCGCGCAAAGGCGTAAAGGATATTCAGATCACGGCCGATCCGCGCACAGCGGTGACAACACCCTGGGACATGGCCATCAATCAGGCAGCTGAGATTTTCCGCGGCGGTGATAAGCACGGATCTTGTGGTCTCGGCTTTGGTGAGACCTTGGAACGGCAGGAGCAGGGGCCAATGCTTTGCATGAATGACCTTTGGCGGCCTGACCTCGCACGATTTCTCGACGAGATTTCGAGTTCTTGGGTGCCGCAGCGCCTGGCAGCCCTTGGTCTCGATAGCATCCCAGACCATTTAAAGCCTGTTCTCGGCAACGCCCCAGAAGTCGTTGAGCGATTTTATGACGATCTGCGCCACTTTACGCAGTATGTCTCGATCATGTCGGATAGCGCCCTGGGCGATCGCGATGCCATTGTCTTTGAGGGCGCCCAAGGGTTGCAACTCGATATGGACCTCGGAGAATTCCCTCACGTGACGCGGTCGCATACTGGCGCCAAGAATATGGTGGACATCGCTCGAGACGCCGAGATCACCGATCTCGAGATCATCTATATGACCCGGGCCTATGCAACGCGACACGGGGCAGGGCCGTTCCCGCTCGACCGCGGAACGACGCCCTTGCCCGGTACTGAGGTGATCGACCGCACCAACAGGCCAAACGAATGGCAGGACGCCATCCGTTATGCACCTCTGGACCTCCGAGAGCTGGACCGCATCATCTCGGCCGATCTCGCGCGCAGCACAGGGCAGGGCGTAGGCATTGATCATGGCCTGGGGGTCACCTGCCTCGATCAGCTGGGCGATAAGATCGAGATCTCGGTGATGGATATGGGAGAGGGGCCCTTTGTTTCAGAGATTGACACTGAGAACCTCGCCGAGGTTATCGGAGGTCTTTGCGGGCATGATCTCAAGCTCAAATCAGAAGGGCCCTGCCGTGAGAATGTTGAGATCACACTGCGAAAAGCCCTGGGAGTGGAGGAGCCCTGTCCTTGACAGGGCGCCTGCCTCAGGCGGGCGCGTTCCCGACCTGGCGTTCGTAGCTGAAGCGCGAGAACTCCCGATAGGCCAAAGCACCCAGTGAGAACAGGGCCATGAAGGCGCTTGGCCAGGCGCCAATCATCACCGCAAAGAGGCCCCAGGTACATTCCCCGGCCGCGCAGGCGAGGGTGAGCTTGCCGCGGCTTAGAAATGCGACACCGGTATTGATGGCCGCACCGCCGATGAAGGGGAGGGTATCGATCATTGTGATCTGCCCTGCGGCGACAGCCATAAAGGAGGCCGGAATCGCCGCAATACAAAGGTACCAGGCGACATTTGCAGTACGTTTGTGCCTATAGAGCGCACCCCAGATCATCACGCAGGCAAGAGAAAGGCTGGCGACCGAGGTCCACTCACCGAGCATCACAAAATAGCTGGTCCAGAACAGGCATGAGATGACGTTCAGAACCCGCAGGCGGTGGTCATCACGCAGCATGTAACTGGTGATGCTGATGGCAATCGCGAGATAGCCGATGAGGGTTGCTGTGATCATACTGCCTGTGGACTCGTTCTTCTCATCTCGATTGGTGCCGCCAGTATAGGGATGGCTTGCGATAATCCAGAGGTTCAAAGAAGTTTTAAGCCTCGCTGGGCAGAATTACTCCTACAGCGACAGGTTGCCCCAACAAGAAGTGCGAATATATATACTTTAACACAGAGGGGTTTTTCGCAATGCCGAGACAACATGAGTATGCCGAAGGCACATCGCAGATGCGGGAAAAGGATGCGGAACGCACGCGGCGTTGGAAGAAAAGAGGGGATGCAATCGAGTATCAACTCATTCGTGGACCGGTTGGGTTTGTGTTACAGGCAGCCTCTCTTATCGTTTTCGTAGCCTCCTTTTACTTCATCCAGCTCGATGCACAGAAAGAGCGCTTTGCAGAGCGCGAGACAGCCCTGCTTGATATTGAGGCGACATGCATGGAGCGGGGCGGTAGCTTTGCCTTCAGCCGCGTCAGCGATGATGTGGGGTATTGTTACGAAGAAGGTGAAAAGGTGATCTTTGAGGTTGAAGGATTGGCAGGCTCGCCGACTGAATTCGCCATCGCAGATCAACGCTCTCAGGAAGACAGCAAGCAATCGGAGGGCGAATAATGTGTCTTACTGAAGCTTTAGTCGTTTTCATTGTCAGCTTCTTTGCCGTTCTTTTTGCAGTTACTGCGTTTTCGCCAGAGACTCTGCTCCTTCTTGGCGCCGTGATCATCCCGACCGGTGCTGCGGTGATCGGCGCCGCAATCTACAAGTTTCTAAACCAAAGACGCCTGCGCAAAGAGATGAAGGCGCGCTACCTCGCCACGGAAGCCAAATATTACGCCCTTAAAGACCGTCGAGACGATCTTGCGGCCGTGCGGGTCATTGGCCGCAGTCTTGGCTTGGAAGAGGCCGCTTATCCTTTCGTTGATCGCTGCCGCCAGATTGATGCCGCCCGCGAAGAGATCCCCTCAAGCCAGCTGGTCTGCATCGACCATGTGGAGCGCACAGTTTTGAAGCTTATGCAGACAGCGGCGCAGCACGCAGATCAGATGAGCGATGGCACACGCGCCGAAATCGAAAGCAGTTTGAACGCCGGCATCGCGCTCATGGATGCATCGCTAGGCAAGATCACCCTGAGCATTGAAAAGGAGGTCACCACCTCCGCACAGGCACTCTCGATGCAGCTGAACCGCATGGTGAATGCGCCGAGCTGATCTTCAGCAGGCAGGGCCCTTCAGTGGGCCCGGCGTGCAAGATGGGTTTTAATGCGCTTTTCAATGAAAGCACGCCAATCCCGCCCCCGGTCCATATTGGCCAGGCGCACATTGGCCAGTTCCCGCATCTGCCCTAGCTCAGGCGCGCGCCACACCAATCGGTCAAGCACCGGCAAAAGCCGTGGCGTGCCGTTCTGCCGGGTTGTCACCGCATAGAACCTCGGTGCGCAGTCACTGCAGATCACAACGAGACGATGTGCTGAGTGGCCATCGCTCACCTTGATTGTAGAGGCACCATCAAGAGTGAATTCATGAACGGCATCTCCTGTGAGGGTCGCGGCCATCGGTCCGCTGATCCAATCAGCTTGGTGAAGATCGACCTCACGCAAGCCCAGCTCTGCTCCGGCGCGTAGTTTGGTCAGCACGGCTTGCTCGATGCGCATGGCGTCGGGCCGGCCGAGGGCGATGCTGCTATATCTCAGGATCGCAACGCAAAGCCCAGCGAGCAGGAGCACTTCAAGAAAAAGCATGAGGAGGTCTCTTTTATCAGGTATGGTTGCCGTCAGGGTAGTCTGTGACCCTTTTTAGAAAAACGATGATCTGGGGTTTTCCACATATATGCCTCGATAAGTGGCCCTGCGATGCTTGCGAAAATTATTCTTGACGGACCCTTTGAGTTGTGCGAAAAAGATATCCAAATCAAAGGAAGAAAATCATGTTCCGCTTTCAGGAAGAACAATACGGGTATCGAGAGACGCGCTGACGCCAGAGTTCAGTTTCGCGCCCGATACCCATGCACCCGCCCCTGAGGCGGGTTTTTTTATGCCCTTACGTCTCCTTAGTTCACCCGGTTAGAACAGCCGCCTTTCAAGCAGCAGAAACGAGTTCGAGACTCGTAGGAGATGCCAAAATCACAACCACGTCCGCATAGTTCAATTGGTCAGAATACCGGGACCTCACCCCGAAGACGCGAGTTCGATCCTCGCTGCGGATGCCAAATTCAGGAGACCAAGATGCTGTCCATGCTGAGCCGTTTCAAACGACGTTCCCCAGATCCGGAGCTGCCCCGCTTCCCCGATCGGGGCGAAGCAGCTGCATGGATGCGCAGCAAGGTTCTTCAGACACGCCAGAGATCAGATCAAGATGCACAGCGCCTCTTTGATCCTACATCCGGAGATTATCTACCCACATCGGTCCACATAGGATCGTATTTCGATGAAGAAGCCCTGGCTTCATACCGAACCCTCAAAGCCGAGTTTCCTGATCTGGTTGCGGCTTCTCTCAATGAGCCAATGGCATTCTGCGTCTCGCGCATCGCGGACCCGGAAGACCTGCAGGCTCACGCACATCGAATTGGCGTCTGAAAGGATTTTCGCAATGACCTATACGACCCGCGTCGCCCCATCTCCAACCGGCGACTTTCACATCGGCACCGCCCGCACCGCATATTTCAACTGGCTCGCAGCGCGCGCCAGTGGCGGTCGCTTCATCTTGCGCATCGATGACACGGATCTTGCGCGCAACAACCACGCCTCGATCGACGTGATCCACGACTGTCTCGATTGGCTGGGCCTTGCACCCGATGCCGTCTACCGCCAGTCGCACCGGCGCGACATCTATGACGCCGCGGCTGCAAAGCTTCTAGATGCAGGGCTGGCGGTCCGTGCCGATAATGGTGCTGTACTGATGAAGGGTGGGGCGGCAGCCCCTTGGCATGATCTGATTTCCGGCGACCAGCTGCCCAGCGCCAAGGCGCATGATCTGGCGCATGATCAGGTGCTAATCAAAGCCGATGGCATGCCGGTCTATCATTTCGCCTCCGTGGTCGATGACATCGATCTTGGTGTGAACCTCGTTATCCGCGGCATGGATCATCTGACCAATACCTTCCGCCATGCTGGGCTCTACACGGCCCTCGGAGCCGCGATGCCGGACTTCGCCCATGTCGGCTTGATCACGATGGACGGCAAAAAGATGTCCAAGCGAGACGCCGCGGCAAGTCTTCTGGGCTACCGCGATGACGGCGTCGATCCCGATGGCATGTTGAACTATCTCCTGCGGGTGGGGTGGGGCCCACGTCAGGACGATAAATCGATGAAGATCATCGATCGTGATCGCGCTGTCAGCCTGTTCCTGGATCATGGCAAGATGCGCGCCTCGCCGGCCGCCATGGACCTGCCCAAGCTCGCGAGCTTTGATCGGAAGTACAAGCATATGAAACGGTCCGCCTGATCCTCTGACGATAGGAATGCTTTCGTCTTTTCGCATGACCCGACGACACTGGCGTCTAACAAATATGCGAGATCAAGATGTTCAGATTCCTATCGTCCTTCTTCCCGTCGAAGGCGCCTATCAAAGAGGTTGAAGAAGCGCATCCGGCCGGTGAGACATTGGTCGAGCTCTTCGAGTTTTATCGCTATGGGGGCTCGAACGAAGTTGAACCTGCCGAAGAAGAGGGCGCCCCATGGATGCCTGAGGCAGATGAGACCGCGCTGCAGGAAACGGTACCGTCTGCTGCAGCAGTACCATCCATGGCCGCTTCGCTATTCCGCAGGGCACCTCAGGCTGAGCCAGAGCCCGAGATCGTCGAAAGCGAGAAGGGCGTGCGCTTCAAGCGGATCCCTGTCTCCGATTTCATCGCGAACGACCCGATGATGAAGGATCTCAACCCGTTCTTGAAAATGCAGCCTGAGGCGAAGCGCCCTGAGGAGTATACACTCTTCAGAACCTTGGCTCAGAAGCACAGCCTCGACCTGGACAATCCAAAGCTCAAGGAGCTCATGGAGGATTGGGAAAAAGGATACGCCGAGTACATTGAGGATGCGCGTATCTTTGTTTCCTACAAAGATCAGTTTCCCGGCTTCCGCCGTTTGATCATCGCTGGAGACAACCTATCGCTCCACAGCAAGGCGCTGTCGGTCATCGCGGTAGACGATGACGGGGCGCTCATCAACAAGATGTTGAAGTCCGTTAATCAGGAAGTCGCCCCTCTCAAATCTGTCGCCGAGGCGCTCGAGGTAATTTACAAGGGGCATCCAGACTGGCAAATCTCCCACGGCCGGGGCGATATCGAGCTGAACCGCCATTCGAACAGCGCCCGTGCTATGGCGCTTGAAGGGCTGGAATTCCTTAAATCCGGCGGTCTTTACAGTATGATGGGCGTCGACAGAACGAGCCGACGCGTGATTGATGACAAGCTTCGGCACCAAGTCAAACATATGCTGAAAAACAAAGCCGACAGCCGCCTCAATCTGATGCGCTGGGCCATCGCAGACGCTATGGATCCAGAAGTCTTGCGCATCATGCGTGGGACCGGTCTTACCCAACTGGGTCATGCACAGTGGCTCTGTGGGACACATGGCAGCACTCTGCTCGATCCAGACACGGTCAACACCGAGGCAGCCATCGCCCGCCAGCAGGCCGTAAAAGCCTATCCGATCCTCGCAAGATCCATGCATGAAGAGCCCGCGCTTCGGGATGCGATCGACGCACGTGTGCCCCTTGCACCGGTGATCGCAAAATTCCTGCGCTGTGATGTGAAGGACGTGAAGCGCCTGCAAGGTCTGACTTGGCAGCGTGCCGGCGCGAGCCCGCGCGATCCAATGAAAGAGATCAAGACCCTCCTGAAGCTTCCTCACGATAGACTGCCAACCAGTCGCAAGGAGCATCGTTTCCTGAAGGAGTTGCAGAAGTTCGGCAAAGGGGTCTTCGGGACCTCCATGTCTGAAACGATGCAGCGGGTGGCGCGGGATGGCGATCCTTATAAGATGATGGACAAAATCCTCGCCACCCCGGCCGAGCAGGTAAAGGATGCGGTGAGCTACCTGGCCAACACACTCTATGTGCCCGCGACCATGAACAAGGTCCGCGAAGTTGCCGAAGAGCGCGGCCTTGAGTGGAACGAGACGAATTCCGAACGCGGATATGCCTCGAACAACGACGACTATGTTTCGCCCCGCCAAAAGGCCGTCGATGCTGTACTGGAAGACTTCAAGGTCACTGAATTGCTGGAGCTTTCAACCCGGTATCACCGCAACATCCATCGCTATGCCGATAAGATCCAGAAGATCAGCACGGAAGAAGTATGGGAGCCGCTCGTCGGCGAAGTTGATCTCGGCAATGGCCTGCGCGCACGTGAGCTGAACAGCGCAAAGGCTCTGACCAAGCAAGGGCGAGAGGAAAACCACTGTGTGGGCGGCTACCTCAACACGGTTCTCAAAGGGCGCAACAAAGAAGCGCGGCTCATCTTCTCGCTCGAAACCGAAGAGGGTATTTCGAGCACAGTGGAACTGGATGTGGTGGTCATATCCCGGACGATAAAGAACGAAGATGGCAGTGAACGTGAAGTGCCCAGCCTACAGTGCAAGGTCCGCCAGAACTATGCCTATGACAATGCGGAGCCCTGTGATGCAGCTGAGGAGGCCGCGAAACGGCTCGCCAAGCATATCCAAAGCCTAGAGGTCCATGATCTTGAGCGCTATGCGGATGGGCTTGCGGAGACGCGACACGAACAGGATATGATGAGGCTTTTGCCATTGTCAGTGCGCTCGGCCGGCTACAATCCCTGGGACAGAGAGCACCTTCAGGATGCCTGGGACGAGCTAAGTTCTTTACTGCCGCGCAAAATTCGCAAGTCTGGCCTTGATAAGTTCATCGCCGGGTCAGATATCAAAGGGGAGGAGTTCAAGTTCGTCGAGGGCAGTGCTCCCCGAAATATCTGGGTTCGCCTTGCAGAGGAAAAGGCCGCCGAACTTGAGATTGAAGATGTGCATGGGGATCAGGTTGATGACCCCTTTGACGCAGAGATCGATGCCGCGATTGAGGAAACCGAGCAAGATATCATGTGGGCCGCGCAGTGATGCGTTTGCGAAAACAATAGGAGCGCAGAAATGCACACGATCTATATGGGCGATACCTGTCTTTTGAGGGCGGATCCATTGGCGGCCGAAGGGCCAGGGCCCGGGCAATACAGAGATCTCGCCTATGGTGCCAAGGTTTCTGAGGCCAACAGCCTGGCCTCACTCTTTGACAGTGCGGCCTTCGCGACCCTTAAGGCGGCAGGGACGCTGCCTCTCCAAATCTACGCTGGACGCGGCCGCGCGCTCGAGATTATGGCGGAGGATTCTGATGACGGTGTGGTGGTCCTTGTCAAAGATGAGATGGGATCGTGCTTTGATTTTCATGAGGTCACGCTTGGCGCGCTTTTCAACCAACCTGCTTTCGAGGAAGCCTGAACGCAAAGAGACTCATGTGTTTGGAATTTTCGCAATCCTGCCGGAGACTTGCACACAAGCAAGAACCTACAGGATACTCACATGCTCGATGATCGCACTCTTGATAAATTAAAACCCTACGTGATAGCAGCAGCAGTCGCACAGGTTGTAGGCCTCGTCGGAGCCGCCGCACTTTCGAATCTCGCTGCGAATTCTAATGTCGAACATAGTTTCAACGGCATGCTGGATCTTCCCGCAAAGCACTATGCGGCCGAAGTCCTGCTTGGCGCCTCAGATGGAATGAAAGCAAACGGCTGGTCGAATTTTGGCATCGAAGAGCGTCTGGCCGTCGTGAAGGCTGCGACGCAGGAGACGATCCGTGACCAGATGGCACAGGTCTATGATCAGGCCTACGCGCAAGGCATTTCCGGACAGTGGGATGAGGCTGCGCTCAGCGGTTATCTCGAGGTTGTCGAAATGCCCAAGAGCGACATCTACCGGCTGAATCAAGCCACGCTTGAGGGGGATGAGAAGATCAATCCTGAGGCTCTGAATGCCAAGATCGAAGCTGATTATGGGGCGCGGTGGGATGATGTTGGCAAGCATTTCCGCGAAGGCCTTGAAGGCATGATCCATACATCTGTTGCTTCGGTAGAGATCGCGTTTGGGGATAAGCCATACAGTGAGGCACGAAGCATCAGTGAAATGCAGGCGCCGGTGTATCAGGCAGCTCAGGTTATGGGCTTCATGACCAGCGGCCCCAATGAGCCCAACGCCTTGTTGGCCCATGGTGAGCTGGAGGTTGTCGACGCGCGCGTGCCGGTTGAGCGCCTGGCGGTCAATCCAACCGAGAGGGTCGAGGTCGAGATGGGCCGCGAAAAGAGGGCCTTAGATCCCAAGTTTCCCCGGATCGAGATCGCTCTCGCCCCACTTGGCGAGCATGTACAAGATCCTTTTGCTGTTGAATTGACAGCAGAACAAGACATGTCCAACGACGATCCTGACCAACCTAACTAAACTTGATCAGCAACGTTCCGCGAGGGTCATGACCCAAACATCATCGACCTTCGCAATGCCCATCCAGAGCATCTCCGATCTGAGGATGTTTTCGCGGTGCCCAGGTGAGTCCATCCAGGTCTGTATGATGTTGCCGCTGTTCAATGCATTGCCCTTGGCAATGTTTTCGGCCAGACCGTGCGAACAGCCCGCATCCCGCAGGCGCTCTGCGGCAGAGGAGCCATCTGAGCCCGTATGGCTGAAGGTCCCGTGGCGGGCCATATCCGCGGCGGCGCGATGGGCAGCCTGATCCGCTCCCGCACTTGATGCAACAATCGAGAGGCCCTGGGCGCGGCGGATTTCACTGACTTCCTCAAGAAGGCGAACATGTCCGTTCAACGGAATGCTATGCGGCACGTCATTCGTATATTCCGGCACAGGTGCAGCGGTACATGCTGAAAGGACTGCAGCGCAGGCCAGGGCAAATCCGGTCAATTTCATAAATTCAGCCTCTATTGATGTCTGCTTAACGTCTATTTTTCGCAAACCATCATCGCAAGATCAGCTTGGTGGTTGTCCACATATCTTAGGGTATAATCTGGATTACGATAAATTAGTACATTTTTCGCAAATGCCTTGCAGCCCAGATCAGTCTTGGGTATTGCTCAACTGTAGCTTTTTCGCAAACGCTCGCGATACACTCAAAAGGACAGCACATGACCATCAAGGACCCCGTTGCGTTCAAATCGCCAGCCGTCTTTCTAATGGTGAATGTCGCTGCCGCTGTAATGGTCCTCAAAGCCTTGGGTGATAAGGGTGCCCAGAGCTGGGTTTTAATTCTTCAAGACTATGGTCGTGCGATGCTGCCCAATCAGGACATTCTCTTCCAGATGACGTCCTATAGCGCAGTTCTGACAGCCTCTGTCACCATTTCAGCCATTCTTATTGGTAAGCTTCTCATGCGCAGCCTGCTGATCGTGATCAACGCCTGACATGGTCCTTTTCCGCCTCATCGAGATTATGGGCGCGCGCGCCTATCAAGCGGTGGCCCAGCTCGACTGGAAAGTCTTCTGGTTGCTCACCGCCGCGCATATGCTGGTGACCTATCTCGGCCTGCGGCTGGCAGGCGAGATGCATCTGATGGGTATCAGCACCTTTATCTACTTCTATTCGACGACGGCGAGCACGATTGGCTATGGGGACCTGTCGCCAGCGACCGAGCTCGGCAGGGTCTTTGTTTCGGTATGGCTTTTTCCGGGCGCACTCACATTTTTCACTGTTTTACTGGCAAAGGTCTCTCAGACCTCAGTTGCCTATTGGAGGAAACGCATGGATGGATTTGGCGATTACAGCGCCGAAAAGGGCAAAACGGTCATCATCGGGTTGCACCCAAAGGCCACTCAACGCGTGATCATCGATCTACTGGCAGGCGGTCTGCAGCCCCGCGACATCATTCTCATGACCACCAAGGTTCCGGCCTTTGATACCAGCGAGCTGCACTATGTTAGATCCGAAGATCTGGTCGCCGAGCGTGATCTGCGCAGGGCAGGGGTCATGCATGCGAAAACGGTTCTCGTGTTTGCAGAAGAGGATGACACCACATTGACCGCAGCCATGGCCGTTTCATGGTTGGTGCCCGCCGCACGGGTCGTTGCAGCCCTCGAATGCGATGTCAAAGCACGTCTCCTTGGCGCCCATACCAAGGTGGTGCCAGTGGTTTCCCAATCGGCGGAGGTCGTGGCGAGTGAGGTTCTCGATCCGGGCATTTCCAGTTTCTTCACAGTCCTTGGATCCGCGTCCCAGGATGTTACAGCCTTCCGGATCCAGATCGACATCAAAGAGATCACTGCGGACATGGCCTATAATGCCTTCCGCAGTCTTGGCATGACATTCCTGGGAACCATCCGGCCGGGATTTGATACGCCCTACCTTAACGTGCCCGGCGATACAGACCTTACCGGTCGACCGCTGTTCTACATCTCCGCAGAGCGTGTCTCTCCGGAAGCTCTCACTGATGCCCTTCGGCAGCAGAAAACCACCTAAAATGCTTTGCAGCACAGAACTTAATAAAGGATATCAATATGTCTAAGCACGAGAATTTCAATAAACTGACAGCAGCAGAAACCGAGCGCCTGGCCATGCTTTCCGAGGAAGCAGGGGAAGTGGTTCAGTCGGCAACCCAGATGTTGCAAGATGGTCCGTACTCGGAGAATCTCGAAGGGGCGCTGGATGACAATATCGCCGATCTCGGCCGGGAAGTCGCCGACCTCTTGGCCGTCGCAGAGTTCATGGAAGCGGACCTCAGCATCGAGGCTTTCGCGAACTACTTTGCGAAAAACGAATCTTCCTATGTAAGCCCATACTCCGAAGCTTTGATCGAGATGTCGCAAATGGGCAATACAATCGTTGTGAACGGCGTCGATCTGGCGGAGATGGAGCAGCTGCACATCCTGTCGAACAGGGCAGCAAAGATCGTTCAGACCGTGGGCAAGACCCTGCGCCACGGCTATGACAGTTATCACCCCGATTTCCCGCAGCAGGACAACAGGCAGCAGTTGACGCTGGACCTTTTCGACTTCTGGCTCGCCGTTCATTTTCTGCCGGACGATTTCTTTGAAGATGTGCCTGATGCCTATGAAGAGATCATGGCGCGCAAGATGCGCTATTCCCACCATCAGACACTGAAGGTGGTGGCATGAGCAATCTTCTCGCCGGCGCTGCCATCTCGATGATCTCCGTAGGGGGCGGGCTCTACAACGCAGAGACCGGTCATGGCACCGGCCTTATGGTCTGCGGGATGCTCCTCGCGGTGATCGCTTGGATCATTCACGCAAACCCCACTCAGGGGCGCTGACAGCAAGTGGATGACCACCAGACCCTATCTCAGCCCCAAAGGCTGCACGCAGTGATGCTGGGCGCCCGTGAGGCGCGCCTGGCTTATCAGCGGGGCGAGATCACCCATGAGGAGCGTATGGCACGCCTGGAGGCGCTCTGCCGCCCCAGAGGGGCTGCCCAGATGCTCCGCGGGCTTCTGGGCCGTTGGCTCAATGCCACAACGACCAAAATCAAACAAATGACGGAATGACAGAATGCAATTCCTACTAATTCTTTTGGGCCTTGGGGCCGCCTTCGGTATGAGTGGCGGGTCCAGCAGTAAATCATCGGACCCCTCGGATCCCACAAATCCAGATCCCGTAGATCCAACGCAGCCTGATCCCGATGAACCTGGTCCGGAAGAGGATGGCTTCGATATCAGGTCCTATGATGATGGTACTTCAGTCATCGAGACGCTCGATCTCACCAGCGACATCCCCGGGGAAAGGATTGAGGGCACCGAAACAGATGAGCGGATCTCGGGCACTGGTGCAAAAGACATCATGTTCGGCAACGGCGGCGAAGACCGGTTCAGCGGGTTGGGCGGCGATGACATTATCGTATTGGACGGCTCAGAGGGTTACAGCGAGCTTTGGGGCGGTCATGGCGATGACACGTTGATCTCCTCGATCCCGGGTTTTGGCCAGGTCCACGTCGGGGGCGGGGAGGGTGACGATCGCATCGTGCTCGATCTGACCAATGACAGTAATTATGACGGCCATCACGTTTATACTGGCACCGGCAATGATACGGTGGAGTTTGACAATATTGGTCAACTCAACAGCCCGATCCTGGGCCGTATCGAGGACTTCGATATCACCCGCGATATGATCGTCCTTGAGGGGCAAGATCTGGATCTACACGATCTGCCTGAGGGTATCGATGTGGTCGAGTATCTCGATCAGCAATGGCTTCGCCTCGGAGACCAAGGGCTCTATGCGCTCGAAGGCGCGCGCCATGCCGGCGCTGAAACGCATTTTTCTGAAATGCCCGAAGATCTGTCTGCGCTGCCGGTTGTCGATTATATCGACCAGCAGAACTACGTGCCTCACGGCACTTTCGACGAAGATATCAATGTCATGAAGAACACGGACGACTCGATTGCAGGCACCGATGGTGCTGATTGGATCTGGGATGTTCAGAAGACACCCGATGCAGATGGCTTGTTCCGCGCCGGCGATGGGGACGATGTCGTCGATGCCGGTAAGGGCAATGACACGATCTATGGCGGCAATGGCGATGATCACCTCGCCGGGGGCATGGATATGGACGAAGTCCGCGGTGGCGCCGGGGATGACACGCTCTACGGGGGCTCTGAAGACGATCAACTCGTAGGCGGATCCGGCGATGACCTTCTCCGCGGCGGCACCGGCAATGACACGCTGACCGGAGGCTCGGGCACTGATACGCTATATGGCGGGGCAGGGGCGGACACCTACCGCTTTGACAGCGGCGATTTGCAGGTCTGGGACGACTTGGAAGGAACGGACGCAGAAAAATACGCGCAACTCGATATTATCAAGGATTTCACAGATGGAGAAGACGTTATCCAGTTTGGTGATGGGGTGAGCGTAGACAGCTTTGCGGATCTCGACATCAGCGAGGTGACGATCGACGATGAGGCGATGTTCTCGGTGAGCCTGCAAGAAACAGGTGAGCGTTTTCTCGTAGAAATGGGAGACGATCAAGAAAGCGATCTGACTGACGAGACCAATTTCATCATCTGATCTAACCGGGGCAGGGGTGGCGAAACTCCGCAGTGCTGCTTGTCTGCCCCGCGCCGCTGCTCTACATGCGGCCCAAAGTATGACCAACAAATGAAAGGCGCGACGTTATGAAAAATGCCCTGGTTACCGGAGCCGGCGTGCGCCTCGGCCGTGCAATGGCGCTCTATCTCGCTGGCCGCGGATATGACGTCGCCGTGCATTATCGCAGCTCGGAAGTAGACGCGCAGTCGGTCGTCGATGAGATCAAAGAGATGGGCCGCCAGGCTGTGGCCGTTCAGGCGGATCTTCTCGATGAAGATCAGACCCAAGCCCTTCTGCCGCGCGCGGCTGAGGCGCTCGGTGGGCCCATTACCTGCCTGGTGAATAACGCCTCCATCTTTGAGCCCGATGAGATCACCACGGCCACGCGTGAGAGCTGGGACCGGTCGATGGGCAGCAACCTGCGCGCACCCTTTGTGTTGACCCAAGCCATGGCCAACCAAGGTCTGGAGCGGATCACGGATGAGAGAGGGGAAATGCGTGCTGCGGGGCTGATCGTCAATATGATCGATCAGCGTGTCCGCAACCTTACACCGGAATTCATGACCTATACGATGGCCAAGGTCGCCCTCTGGGGCATGACAAAGACCACAGCCCAGGCCCTGGGACCAACTATCCGCGTCAATGGGATTGGCCCTGGCCCCACGCTGAAAAGCGATGACCTGACAGATCAGGAATATGCAGATCAGCGCACGGGCACGATCCTGGGACGCGGGTCAAACCTTGAGGACATCACCGGCGCGCTGGGCTATTTTCTCGACGCGCCTGGCGTTACGGGACAGCTCATCTGCGCGGATGCAGGACAGCATCTCGGCTGATCATTGTTGCCTATCTGTACACAAACCACGTCTCTCAGACCGGATTCGCGTACAGATAACCCAGATATAGTTGTGATCAGACAGGCTCACCCAAGCTCTGCTCCGGGCTTTTTGGCGCCAGAGTTACGGGCTTGAAAGGATCATCCGGCTCAGACCAGATCGACAGGTCCAAGATCTGACGCTCCTGCTCGGGATCCGCACGGCCGGTCAGTTTGCGTGCAGCATTCTTAAGTAGGGCCATGGGCATCATCTGCTTTGCCGCATGGTAGCTCTCAACTTGGGTATAGCTTGCCGCATGAGTCACCGCGAGTGTCATCAAGACCTTCGCGGATCGGAACGCCGCTTTGTCATGCCGGCCGCTGGCTTCCCATTCATTCTCGAGGACGCGTGCCGCGCGTTCATAAACGGGCCCCAAGAGTCCCATCGGGAGGGGTTTGCCATTGCGATCAACCCGGTCGGCAGCCTGCTCGAAGATGCGTTTAGCAGCCGGGCTCTGATCAATACGCTGTTGAGCGATCACGCGATCCGCGAGTACCTTTCGGACTTCATTGGGCTGGCTCATGACATGTTCGGTTCCGCCGCGGGTGGCGATGTCTGAAGGGATTCCGACGAGGGTACCATCTCTTCCGGTCATGACCTTCGAGAAGGCGAGGCCTTCGTTTAGGACGTTATCGAAATCATAGACCATGCCCGCGTCGCGCAGTTCATTGATGGCGTTCCTCATCGGCTGTTTTGTCTGAATGGCATAGGCCGTTACCAGACCACCGGCATCGTGGTAGCCCTTCTGAATTTTTAGAAAACGCGTATCATTCATGGCTGAATCCTCTCTCGGGTCTGATGAAAAAGGGGCGGTAAATACCGCCCCTTTTGATATTCGCAGGTCAACTTGGCGATCAGGCTTCGAAGACGTCTTCTTCCTCGGGCTCATCGTCCCAATCGAAGTTCACTTCGGCACCGTTGTCGAACTTCAGGGCTTCATGGATTTCCTTCAGCTCTTCCAGCTCTTCTTCAGTCGGCACATCAGCCTGGGTCAGGTTTGTCAGTACCGACGCTTCGATGTTGATATCACCGACGCGGCTCTCAGTGTCCCAGGCGTAGGCGAAGGCGGCATATTCATCGCGCATCAGAAGGATATCTGCACCATCTTTGGTATAAATCTTACCCTGCCATTTATAGGCTTCCATAGCATCGCCGGTCACGGCTGCCATGCGGGGAAGAACCATTTCGCTCGCATCCTTATTCTCGTACTTGGCGAGATTCTGTGCGAAGGTTGCAAAGCCAGTATGCGACAAGGCGCGCTTTTCGACAGCCATGACCGGCGTGGTTGTCGCAACCGAGAAGAGGCGGTTAACCAAAGCAATGTTGCCTGCCTGCGCCATAACGGACTGCTGTGCGGCACTCAGACCTTCCGGATCATGAGGCATAGCATCCATCAGATCGCGAGCGGCCTCACCGTCACCTTCATAAGCGGCCGGCATGATAGTGGCGGAAGCTTTCTCATGTTCGGGAGCAAGCATCGCGATTTCAGCTTTCAGGCGGCGCGCCTCAAGTGCTTTGGCTTTATCAGAGCTGGTCAGCTCGTCGCGCGTCAGTTCACGCATTTCGCCAAGGAACGAGTCTGCTTTGCCTTTGACCTTGATATCGGAAAGCACATCTTCCTTGATCCCAATCATCACGCTGCGGAGACATGTCGCCAGACCGTCGATGCCCTTGAAGGATGCATCAGTGAATTCGGTTTTGCGCTCTTCAGGCTCGGCGGGATTTTCGCCGCGATCGACCGCTTCCTGATATTCTTCCTGAGCCTTGGCATTTGCTGCTTCGACCTGAGCCACATCTTCGCGGTGCGCATTGCGCAGACGGAGCGCCCGAAGCGCTGCATCTGTCATGCTGGTGGCATTGACCTTCTTGTCGCTGCCGTCCTGGCGTTTGATCAGGAGATTGATATCATTGGCTGCGAGGCTGTTGATAACCAAACCTTTGCGCTCATCGCCGTTGTTCCAGCTCAAGAGCATATTGCCAGAAATTGCAGGCTTTTTAACCTTTTCCTGGTCGAGCGTTTCTGCAAGCTCCGGCGTTACCGGCACGACCATCGCAGGCATGCCTTCATATTCGGCACGGATGCCATGGGTTTTGAATGCTTCGTTAATTGTCGGCATGTCTGTCTCCTAATATCTGACTTGAACGTATCTTGCGGCTTGTTTGTGAAAGTTCATAACTCTCAAAAATACTCTCTTCGTCTCTGGTAATAAAATATGTCATTCCGTGTTTTTCGCAAGTGGCGTACCGAGATTTAATCTGGGTTTCCGGACTTATCTTCTGCACTGTGTCATGACTGCAAGGGCCAAGGGCTTACCCGTCTTCCCGACCGAATATCCTACGCCTAACTTCTCCGGGGAGATCAACGTCGCTTAACTCCGCGGCCAAGGCAGCATCGTCGTGATCAAAGATCACCGGTTGCGTGTGATTCTTGGTCTGTACAAGCACCTGTCCGTTCCTGAACTGGATGATACCCGGTTTTTTATGCAGAAGAGCGCGCCCGCTGCCGATAAGGCGCCGGGTCGCCCCGACATCGCGGGTTCCGCTGGGCGCGCAGGGGGGCTTGAGGTCATCCCGGTCTTCCTCGGCCCAATCTTCGAGAAGGGACGGCTGCAGAAACTGACTGATAACCAGGCGATCAAGATCGTATATCGCGGCCATAAGAACGTCTCGTCCGGGGCAGGTGCCCAGCCGGCCATATCGGCCGGAGTACCTGATCCCCAAAGCGGCGTTCGTCGTCATGTCCAGGAAGTCCCACAGACGGATCCCATAACCGCTCCCATCTTCCACGCAATAGATGATGTGGTCGCCTTGAGGATACATGCGCCCTTGGGAGTCCAATGGAGCCAGTATCGCAGACCCATCAGGAAGGTCGTCTTGCTCGGGGTATCTGGGAATTAGAATTGCAGCTTCACGCGCCAGGCTGAACTGCTTTTCCTTGTTGGGAATCTGACGCTCCACTGAACCCCCATAAGTATGTGGCGATAACTTTTTGGAGGATGAGCGCGGTCTCGGCAAGGGGATACTGAGGGATCGGTGGCAAATACCGCAGCTTGTAGTCTTGCGAAAAATCGCAAACTGCATAAATATGGAGGAAACCCGGCAAGGAGCCATATCGTGCAGATCCTTCTTATTCTGACCTTCCTCATTCTCTTCGTATGTATCGTCGCATTTTCGAGCTTCAGCGTCGGCAAGATGGTTGGGTCGCTGAAAGCAAAGCTGAAGTGGCCGGTGCGCGGCGAGCGCCCCTAAACCACAGACTTGAGACGACCCTCGCGTCTATCAGTATGCGCTTTCAGAATCCCGGTGCTATGTGCTTTATATGGCATCAGAGCTAGGGATGCGGCATGCCAGAACATTACACTGCCTTGATTGAGGACCTGATGATCGATGTCCAACGAGCGGACAGCATCGAGAGCAGTTTCTCCAAAATCGGTCTCGCAGGTTTGATCGAAGCACGTGAAGCGCAGGTCTTCAAAGAATTCGAGGGGCGAGGTCGCCCGAACCCCAATCTCCTGAATGCCGCTGATGATGTCTGGCTGCGCTCCATCCTGTCCCATCAGGATAAGGCGATCCGATTGCGAATGGCCATGTGCCTTGGCCTTGGTGCGGAGGGTACGCCGCTCGAGGCCGCCATGCAGCGTTTGGAAGCCTCACCTGACCCCGACGTCATGGTCGATGAGATGCGCTATGGCTATAATGAGGGGATGCGTCGGCGCTTGTCGCTGAAACCTGAGCCTGGTCCGAAGGGCGAAGAGGATGAGAGCGCCTCTGTAAAGGCGCGCATCCGCAAATGCGGCACAGAGATCGTCGATCTCATGCTCAAAGATGCTGTACTGGATCTCGATCGCAAAGCTTTCCTGCGGCACATCAATACGCTGATCCTTCTTGAGGAGGCGGCACTGCTTTGTGGCTCACAGGCTTCATTCGAGGCCAAGGAACTGCGCAAGCTTGCGATTGACTATGCTCTGATGCGGCTGCTTTCCGGGTTTGATCGATTAGGCTCGGCCGGTGTGGATGAGATCACATCGGTAATGCGCCTAACAGGGCGCGCAGCGCGGCTGAGCAATCCTGTCAGCGATGCCCTAGATCGGGTGCAGAAATACGCGGCGCAGATCTCAAAAGATCCCGATGCTCTGGATGCGGCGCGGGCTGCGGGACGGCCTCTGCCGGCCAATCCCTCAGATCTCAAAGCCGCGGCGCGCCAGTGTCGTTTGTTCCGTGACCGTGAACGCGCCTGAACAGCACTACCGCGGAAAGCTATCAGATGCGTTATCCGCTGCCCCCACGCTGTCCAACTCAGCGGGCTCTGGGGAAAACATAAATGAGACCAGCAACATCAGGATGAATGTGCGCAGTGATTTTCGCAGGGCCTCAGCGGCTGTTTCGCTGTCGAGGTGCAGGATCAGAAATGCGATCGTCATGGGGCTGACAATGATCAGCATGATTGGCGCTGCATAATACTCCAATGACAAGGCGGCAGAGACTGTCCAGAGCAAAGCTGCAGCGAATGACAGCGGCAGTGCGCTGAAAGTGTGCCACAGGCGTGTGCGCGCGATTTCCAAATCCGAAGGCGGCGTGTCGTCCCTCATAACTGTCACCAGGGGGAAGGGCACCAACTTGAGCAGTTCTGCAACCAGCGCAATAACAAGGCAACAAAGGATCATCGTTAGGATCATCCCCGGCAGACCCCCTAAAAGCGCCATGAGCGTTGGCCCTAAGAGAACCAGCAGAACGATGGGGAATGGACAGATAAGGCTGGCGATGGTCACACGAAGAGCGAGGCTCCTGTCGAATTTGTTGCTCTTGTAGTTGCCCACAGACGCGCCCTTTGCGTAAATATGTTGGTTTTTCATTTTCGCACAATAAAAAGGGGAGGGCGACACGCACCCTCCCCTTATCCACATATCTTGAGAGTTTAGGACGCCTTAACGCGGTAGGCCTTCTGGTTGTCCTTGGTCCCTTCCTCGATCATGCCGCTTGCGATCATGCGGTTGACGTGAAGAGGCAGGGAGGAGCGCGCCGAATTAAAGCTTTTATAGGGCAGATCCGGCAGGGTCGCATGGGTCAATTCCTTGAATGTCACCAGTTCGGGGCCGAGAACCTTCAGCGCTTCGAGGATGGTCGACGTGATCGCTTCATTCTGAGAGAGACCCCTGGTCGCAACGGCAGAGGAGTGCGACGTATCGCTTGCCGCGGCAGGCATAGGAGCGGGGGTCGCCGCAGGCGCTGCTGCTGTCGCAGAAGGCACCACCGACAGAGACTTCGCAGGCTTCGAGGTCACCGCGCCCGACAGGACGATCTGACCATCGTAGTAGAGCGTCTGGCCAACCATATCAGCCGTCACTTCGACCTGCATCATCTCGCCGGATGTGATTTTCATTGCAAGCGCAAGAACGTCGGCGGAGATCGACGGAATGGCGGTGGAACCTGCCTGACGAGGATCGGGCTTCCTGGAGACAGGCTGCGGTGCGGGTGTGGATGTGTGAGCCGGGGCCTGAGGCTGCGCGGGGGCTGGTGTAGGGGAAACGGAAGCGAGCATGGTATTGGTGTCCTTGTCTTTGTCGTTGGAGAGGGTAGGCGCCGACTTATTCTTCTGAGGTGGCGCTTTCTGATTTGTCGCGCTGGTAATATTCAGCTTTTTCGCAACCGCCTGCATGGGCGATGATGCGATTTCTGCACTGGCCTTTACGGCCTGTTTGGATGCGGGCAGGGCAAGTGTGCCGAGCTTGCGCTTCGGCGTAGCTGGATCCGCGGGTGAGGCAGCATCTGTAAGGAAGTGGCTCGGTGTCGGCACATGCTTCTGACGGTTTGTTTTTCGCATTTTCTTGCTGCTCTTCAGGATGCTGGTGAACTCGCGGTCGGATAGTTCCTTTTGTTTGGGAGCTGGACCGAAGACTTTCTCTTCTCGTGCTGCTTCGCCGATCGCGATATTGCATTTCCTAACTACATTGTGCCTGGAGCGATAATCCGATGGGGAGCATGGACCGAAAATAGCTTTGCTGGCCTTTGGGTGCTCTAGCTTTAGATGGCCTCCATTGGTTTTGCTGATCGACCATCCATCTTCTTCGAGATCTGCTAAAGTTGCGCGGTAGTCCGAACAACTGATGCCTCTTAAAACAGGCGAAACCATAAACATCTCCTTTTGGCTTTCATAAACTTTCTGACATACTGGAAACAGACTAGCAAGCCGATTTTTCGCAAAACCGCTAATAGGCTCAATCTTTCATTATTTATATGGTCAAACCACCACGTCGCCGCCCGGTTTGCAGCCGCAACCTCGCGTTACGTCGATTCTCACGCAAATGAGATAGAACCGTTTGCGAAAATTCTAGTTATACCTTAAAGATGCATCTTCTCGTAAGGAGATCCCACATGAACTCGGTATCACGTATCGCAATTGCTATGACATTCTGCTTGGTGACGACACCCAGCTTCGCCGCCAATATCACCTCAGCACATAGTTTCACCACTCTGCCTTCATTCGTTACCCTTGCTGCTTCCAAGTCTGGCAAAGAAGGCAAGAAGGACAAAAAGGCTGCGAAGGAAGCTGAAAAAGAAGCCGAGAAGGCTGCTAAGGACGCCGAAAAAGCTGAGAAGGAAGCCGAGAAGGCCGCTAAAGAGGCGGCGAAGGAAGCCGAGAAGGCGGCGAAGGAAGCCGAGAAGGCTGCTAAAGAGGCTGAGAAAGCCGCCGAGGAAGCGGCTAAAGAAGCCGAAGAGGCGGAAGAAGAGGCCGCCGAGGAAGCGGCTAAAGAAGCCGAAGAGGCGGAAGAAGAGGCCGCCGAGGAAGATGATGACCGCGAAATGGGACCGGAAGATGATTCTGACGGCTCGACCGATCAGAATGGGACAGCACCTGACACAAGCGACCCCACAGGATCCACTGAAGATGGCGACACAGCTAAAGAGTCGAATAGCGGATCAAGCGATGAGAGCACCTCCGACACGCCTGACGTAACCGTCCCACCGCTTCCACTCCCTCCTGTCGCATTGCCGCCGGTAGCTGTCCCGCCCCTCACTGTCGATCTTGACAATAAGGTTCAGGAGAGCCGTGAGAAATTGGACGGCATGCGCAGCAAAATCGCAGATCATCGTGATGCCGAGTCCATTCTGAAGCTTCGTCGTCTGCGCGGTGAGATCACTCAGGATGAGTATAAGACACAGATCCGGAGGTTGCGTGAGCAGGAAGCCTTCGCTGTCCTCAAGATGAAGAAGCTCCAAAAAAGCACACGCTCTTTGAAGTAGGTGCTATGAAGGTGCAGCTGTGGATTTCATGGCTGCACCCTGCCAGACCCCACCCGGGGTCACTGGGTGTTGCTGAAACAAATATTTCGTACTAGATGATGCGAGAACGATAGGGTCAGCGGACCCCTCACTAAGTAAAGGCCTGGCGCTGACGCATTTTCTGATGAGACCCTCGGGTTTCTGATTTTGGAAATGTTATTGGGGAGGTCAAGAATTGCCGCTTGAGTTCGCATGCATCGAGGGTGTGGTTCACCATATTCCCAAGCTTAAAGAAGATGCCAAGAATCTGAGCCGTCGTGAGGCCATCCCCCTCCACAGGGCGCTTGATAGGGTTGCGCAGGATGTCGGGGTCAAAGATGGCTGGCATTCAGTCATCTTCAAGAAGTGGGCCTACCACAACGATGGGCATATCTATCAGATCAGCCCGGTCGACAAGCTGCGCCGGATCAGATTTGACGCTCTTGCAAATCTGAGCAGCCTGCCTGACGATTTGAACCTCCATATCTCACTGAATGACATTTCCGATGGGGACGTGCCTGTGCGGGATGTCTGCATCCAGGTATCTGATCACATGAATGTCGCAATGGACGCCCATGCGCAGAAGCATTTTAAAGCATTCCTGTCGGAGAAGACCCTGAGGGCTGGCTGTATCTTTGCTATCTATTGTGCCGATCACCTTCTCGAAGCAAGAAATAGGATCGCCTTCCAGACTTCGCCAGCCAATACCGATAGCGATCTGGACGGGCAGGATGGGCCCTGAGGTCTAAGCCGCGGCTGGTACGTGATAGGCGTCCGCCAATACCTGGCGAAACATCTCTTCGAGCTTCTGAGCATTTGCGCTAAGAGCAATCTTTGTTTTGCTGCGTCCCAGTCCAAAAAGACATTCAGAGAGTCCGTTCAGATCATCGATCTGCAAGGTATCATGAGCGGTTGTGAGGAATATCGCTCCAGAGCATCCACCTTGTGGAAAGGACGCGACTTCACCGAAGAGGGGGATTTGCCGCGGAAGCACAACCGGCCTGTTCAATCCAACACCAAAGGCAAGGAAAAGACCGGCATGACGGAGCTCGGGCGCGGCCTCGCGTGCTGGTGTTACGTCTGGAGCAAATCGAAACAATCGCACCTCCCAGCCGGGGGAGGAATATCGCGTCAGCCCACGATGAATGCGAAGTTTGTCCATGTCAGTGAATATGGACCTCGACCGGGGTTTTGGCAAATGGCATTTGAGCCCTCCTGTATCAGGGCTCGATCGCGCGCTCTCTCCGGCCAGGGATCTCGATACCGTCTTGTGCATAGGCGCCGTGGAAGAGGGTCCTTGTGAAATCACGTTCGGCCTCGATGCTGATGAGGCCGCGTGATGCAAGGCAGCCCTGCACACATCCCAACCAGCGCGAGATCTTGTCGATCGGCAAGCTGTCGTGCTCCGCAACTGCCTGGTCACACATCCAAAGGAGGTTTGTGAGCGAGAGGTAACGATCCTCTGCGAGAGGATCTGCCATGCCGGAGGCTTGCTGCTCCTTAATGAGCATGCTGTACCGCTCGAAGACCTCTGCGGTGGCTGCACTGAGCGCCGTCATTTGTTCAGAAGAGAAGCATTGGTGTTGGCCGAGGTGAGGCCATCGGCCCGCGCATTCGGGTCACGCGGATCAGGTCCATATTTATTAGGCCCCTTACTGCCTGGAACGATGAGTAGGAGAACCTGGAATAGGAGCGCAATAAAGGGAACAAAGTTTAGTAGCACAAAGAATCCACTGTAGCCAATATCCCGGCAACGCTGCGCCATAACGCAGAATTGGGACGTTATAAGACCCACACCAACAACGAACGTGCCAAGCCCGGTAATCCCAATGACAACATCGTTAGCATTTCCAAGTTGAGTCAGAGAGACAATCAACACAAAGAGGGACAGCGATACGCCAAGCTGGGCGAGCATGAAAAGCGCAAAGCTCTTGCGGTTTCGACGACCGGACTTCCAGCCGAACATATCTTCAAAAGGTGGCTTCGACATGGGTGCTCCATCTGTAGGTATCGCTTCTTGCGCCGTTATTCGCAAATCTAGCCGCTCGAAAGCTTCACTTCCATGCAGCCCAAGAGGCTTAATTGTGGATAACCCCCAGAATGAGACCGACCCTAGCTTTCGCTTGGTTTTCGCAACGCGTTACAGTGGCGTCAACAGGCCCTCGGACCTAATAGCCGCACTCCTATGACGAAAGCCGCCACCATGCAGCAGATCAACCCCGCGAAAATCATTACTTCCCTGATTGCCAGAGAGCGTGAGGATGAGGCCCTACAGATGTTCGACGCGCTGGGGATCGACACGCCCGAAGGATACATGTCAGTGCTGAATCTGCTCGGCGAACGGGGCGATGACCTCAGGTTGCTCAAACTTGCGCGTCGCGGGGCGGCCCAGTTCCCGGCACATGCTGAGATCCATGAACATTGTGTCAAAGCCCTGTTGCGCGAAGGCGATGCTCGAGGCGCTGCCGAGGCTGCTGAGGCCTTTATGCATAGCAGCGGCAATCAGGGGCTTTGGGCCCTATGGGCAGAGAGCCTGCTGCGCGCCCATGAGTTTGAATGGGCTGGCACTGTTTTGAACCAATACATGCCTCAGAACCCGTTTAATCCAGGTGCCTGGATCGTCACTGCACGGCTGCTCTGGCTGCATCCTATCCCGGAGACACGGAATGTCTTGAGTGGACTTATCCAGGAGATCAGGGAAAGCCCGATCGAATATGGGATCGATCAAGGTCACATGTGTTTCGCAGCCGGCCTGATCCACGAGGCCTTGGGAGATCTCGATGCGGCCTGGGACGCATTCAAGAAAGGCAATGAGATCCATCACGCTGTCGAGATGGCGGAAGGGGATGAAGAGGGCCGGCTGGCGCAGAACGTCCAGGACCATATTTCCGCACAATGGATCAAGGAAAACAGCCTTGAGATCGGCCGTAGCCCGCGGCCGGTCTTCATTCTCGGATCACCCGCATCCGGCCTTGCTGAGCTTTACACAGCTGCGACAGCTGACCAAAGCATGGGCCGTGTTGGTGAGCCGCGCATGTTTGAGCGCGATCTACACCGGCTCTGCGGCCCCAGCCATGAAGAGGGCTATGGGGAAGCCCTCTCGCGGCTCACAAGGAATGACATGAGCAGCCTTCGCCAACGGTACCTAGAGGTGAACCGGGACCGCATTGCCGGCGCCACGAGCTTTGTGGATGGTTTGGGAACGAACATCCGTCACGCTGGCGTGTTGAAGGCAATGTTTCCCGATGCCGTATTCTTGCGGGCCACCACAGCACGACCTCAAGAAGCCGTTGATCTATTTCGTATGCCACTGGATCCGCGGGCCCATCGATCCGCTTCAGACCTAGAGGCCATCCAAGGGTATCTTGCCGCACATGATGCGTTGAGCGCGCATTGGTCAAACGTCATGGGAGGCGACTTTGCAGTTGTCGAAGGCCCAAAGCGCAAGGCTGTGGAAGCGCATGTCTCCGGTTGGCGCGCCGCGGGGCAGGGGGGAACCCTTTCCTCCGCGGCTTTCGATTGGCCGGCGCCGCGGGGCAGTGTCAGAAAGCGGTATTTGGAGTTGGCGGGCTTGAACGCCTAGAACAGGATCCTTTTCCACAGTTCAGCTGCGCGAACGCCTCAAACTCTTGGAACTCAAAGGCAGTTTCAGGGCATACTCAAACAAATGGTATAAGACAGCCTTCAGGAGATACAGATGATCAGATCCCTCGCCCTTACCGCCGCCGCAATGGCAGCATTCACAGTGCCAGCCCATGCGCATGGCGCGCATCACACCCATGTTGCGAAAAATGCGCCCGCAATGACAGCCGCAGGCGTCTGCGACATGGCGGTCTCCAAGGCGAACATGCTGCGCGTAGAGGCTGTTTTCCGCAGCATGCCGCAATCAACACGCAAAAACCTGCAGCATGTTCTGCGTCACGCCGATCTCTATGATGGCAACGATGATGGCATCTGGGGTCCTAAAACGGAATGCGCCATGGCGCCGGTTGTTGCGCGCTACAACGGCATGATGGACGATGCGGCTTTGGTGGGGTTCTTTGAGTATATGCTCGATGGGGGCTTTGTACTGGACTACCCCAGCGTCGACGGGACACCCAACCCATATCCGCACCGCGGTATGCTTTACTGAATGCAGACCATTCCGGATAGGAGGCCGAGGCCGAGATCGAGCGACTTTTTGAAGTGATGAGCTCTGAGGTCGATTTGGACCAGGACTGATCTTGCGGTGTGATATGATACACTGGAGGCGGAGGACATTATCTTGAATATCATTCGCCCCAGCGACCCTAACATACAAGGCATCCTTACCGCCAAAGGCTTTGCGGTCTCCATGATCCTGGATATGAGCCCGCTCGACCTCGAAGCTGAAATCGCCCAAGCGGCTCTGGAAGGGTCAGATGCTGCCAAAAAGATTGTCAATTCCACGGGATTGGACGATGAGGTTCGATCGCTTGAGGCCAGCGACGGCAGTCAGACCGCCGTGGAGCACATGTTGCCAGATGAGGTCGAGGACCCGTTCAGGAACGCCGTAGAGGCTGGCTTTGATAAGCTAGAAGAGGCTGAGAGCCTCTATGAGTATCCCAGCGAGATTCCGGATCTGGTGATGCACGCAGCTCTTGGTTTCTGAGCGAAGGTTTTCTCAGTGACGCTCTAAGATCGTCATGGAAAACAGCAAACCCTGAAAAGGAAACGACATGCGCTATACAATCGCTGATGAGAACCATGACCTTTGGGGTCATCTTTTCGATGAAGACGATGGCGTGATCGAGCGCCATTGCCGCTTTGTCTACGACAATGAGGAAGAGGAACTCGTTCGCGCTGATATCCGCGTGGACCATCGCTGGATCAGGGCAGGGCGCCACTCTCTGAATGATCTGGAAGACAGTCTGAAGGACGCCAATCCTGAGGCGCTCGAGGACCCTGAAGCCTGGAACCTTGGGCAGTCAGATGAAATGCCTGACTGGGCAAAAGAAGAAGCGACGCCCGAGCCTTAACGCGCGCGGTCTCTGATTGGGTAGAGCCCACCGCTTATGCGGTGGGTTTTTTTATTTCCCGGGTTCACAGGCATCGTCAGACGTTAGCAGCTGTTCTGCATCTGTGGGTGTCTTGTCACCCAGACCAAAGGGGCAGGCAACGATCACATCTTCCGCTTTGATTGTTTCGGAAAGCGCGCCCATGTTGCGCGATACCAGGGTTTCTTTGGCTGAGATCAGGATGTCCTCTGTTGAAGCGATCCGGGCGGATTCCGCTGTCGCCTGATCCATTGCGTTCCTCAATTGGTTGAGGTCATCTTGGCTTGGCTCATAGCCTTCATCAAAAGCCGACTTCAAAATGCTATCGACAGCTTCGCGTGCTGTGACATCTTCGAACATATCATCCGCCAGAAAGGCGACAGACTGTGCGATCTTTGCCAGCCTGTCACCGGACGAGATTCCTGAGAGGCCATTGAACATCTTCTCATGCGCGACGCGTGTCTCAGCGAGATTTTCCGATAGACCCTCTACATAGTCTAGGTAGTTCACCAGATCAGCTTCGCTGTGCCCTTGAGTGCCTGCGATTGCACCTAAGGCGCGGATCTCAAAAAGCGCTAGATGATCCGCATCTGGGCTCCCAGCCAACACAGGGTCTGCCTGGATAAATGGTACCATTCGCTCATTTGTCTCTTGAGAGATATCGACCCCGGCAGTGATCATACCAGAATGCAGGCCAACCAAATATTGCTCATGGGAATCTATAAACAGAGTTTCCACTTTCTGCATGCGAAGCTGCGCTTTCCACAGAACATCACTTCCGGTGGTATCACTGTTGATTAAGTGGCTCCCGACAGCGGCGGCAGCAGCAAATGTAAGCGCGAGACCCGCGCTTGTAGATACTACACCGATTAAGAGCCTCTCAAATTCACTTGCATAACCCATTGTATTTCCTCTTCATTCATAAACACCCCCTGCGGCAGTACAGCCCAAGTAGTGCAGTTCAATGACATCTTAACCGGGCCGCATGAAAACCCGCAGGTTCAGATCTTGGCATGGGTGAGGCCAGCGGTTCTCATGCCGCTGACCCCTCAAGCTTTAGGCAGCAGACAACGCCCCCTTCATATTTCCCTCGACGATCTCACGTGCCCGCACACCAGAAATGGTCTCGGTTTCCAGCAGGGCGTCGGTCAGACGATCCAGCCCTTCGCGCCGCTCCTTCAGCTCCATGCGGACATCGTCGATCGCCTCATCGATGATCTTCGCGATGACGCGGGAGGGCGGGTTGTTCATATCAAAGAGTGTCGGATCTTTCGGGTCGATGACCATGAAGCCCAGCTCGGACATGCCATAGGTCGTAACCATGGCGCGCGCGATCTGCGTGGCCTGGCGGATGTCAGAGGCCGCACCGGTGGTGATCATGTCAGGCCCAAAGATCAGACGCTCGGCCTCGCGCCCGGCAACAGCCACCCGCAACCGGGCCTTGAGGCGCGCCACTGTCTCGAAGACGCGGTCCCGTTCAGGAGACTGCAACACGAAGCCCATGGCCGCGCCCTGCGGCGTGATCGTGACTTTCTCGACCGGGTCGGAGTGCTCAGACCCCAAGGCAATGACCGCGTGCCCTGCTTCATGTACGGCCGTCAACTGACGCTCGTCTTCCAGAAGTTTGATGCTGCCGCCGGACTGAGGCAGGAGAAGCCTGTCGCGAGCAGTGGTGAAATCCTCCATGAGGATATCCTTGCGCCCTTCGCGGCCGGCCGCCAGGGCCGCCTCGTTGACCAGGTTCTCAAGTTCAGCACCTGAGGTCTGAAACACTGTAGCTGCGATGGCATGGAGATTGACGTCCTCCCCCAGGGTTTTGTCGCGGCAGTGTACGGCCAGGATCTCTTCGCGTGCTTTGATATCGGGCAGGGTCAGGGTGATCTTACGGTCGATCCGGCCCGGGCGGGTCAGCGCGGGATCAAGGATTTCCGCGCGGTTGGTGGCCGCGATGATGAAGATGCCGGCACGCGCATCAAATCCATCAAGCTCAGTGAGCAGGGCGTTAAGTGTGGCATCGCTTTCGCGTGCCCCGGAGCTGTCCGAAGACCCACGGGCCCGGCCCATGGCGTCGATCTCATCGATGAAGATGATGCAGGGCGCAAGTTTGCGGGCTTTGCGGAAGATGCTGCGGATCTTCATGGCGCCAAGGCCCACGAACATCTGGTTCAAGGAAGAAGCGTCGATCGAGATGAAATTCACCCCGGCTTCCTTGGCCATGGCACGCGCCATCAAGGTTTTGCCGGTGCCCGGAGGGCCATCAAGCAGCATACCGCGGGGCAGGCGGCCGCCGGCCATACCTACATCGCCTTCATCGCGCAGCAGGCCGATAACCTCTTCGACACCCTCGCGTGCTGAATCGAGGCCTGCAACATCCTTCAGACCTACCGGAAGGTCCTTGTGCTGGATGATGGAATACCCGCGTTCAGTGCCAAAGCTGCTGCCACCCACGCCCATCATTTTCAACACCATGAAGGCGATCAGAACGACAAAGAGGATCTGGAAGGCGATCGACGACTTTTGCAAACCGGTCAATCCTGCGTCATCAGCAAAGACACCCACCTCGAAGTTCGAGCTGCCCAGGTCCTCGCGGATCAGATCATTGAGGAATGGGTCGTTGTAACGCGGAATATCGACAGAGAGGACATCCCCCTCGATCTCTTCCCCCTCCGCCTCAAGCTCCTCGGCGTCGCCTGACTTCGAGAAATTAAAGAAGGGCTCCTGCTCGGAAATGACATCGCCAGCGCCTTCGACCATCTCGATCAGGATCTTGTCTTTCAGGATAGCGACCCGGCGTCCGGCGCCATCTTCAGTGAGAATATCTTTGAACCGGGACAGTGGCACTTCGTCAGCCGTATCCACTGCCGTGAAGGGCCACTCCTTCGTTTCTTCGGGAGCGAAGAGCAGATATGTGCATGTCAAACTTACGATCAGCGAGACAACAAAGGCGACAAGCGTGAGGGTTTTGGGTTTGCGCGGGGGAGTAATGGCCATGTCATATCCTGAAGTTTGGACGGCCTATTCGCCGCAAACAGAGGATATGCACAATGCCATTTTTCGCAACGCGCGATGGATCAACGAGAGGGATGAGTTGTGGATATCCCGGCATTTAGTCCGGGGTATCAATAAAAAAGCCCGGCTACCGCCGGGCCTTTCAGGGCATTCCCTTCGGAACAGGGTTGCTACTTCTTCTTACCGGTCGCCGCGAGAATGCGCAAAAAGAGGTTGATGAAGTCCAGGTAGAGCTCAAGAGCCCCCATAACGGCCGACTTCTCGATCTCATCATCGCAGGATGAATGAATCTGGTTCACATACTCGGTCTTGATGTGCTGGGTGTCATAGGCCGTAAGGCCCGCAAAGATCAGTACGCCCGCCAGATTGACTGCAAATTCAAATGCTGTCGACTGAATGAACAGGCTCAGCACCGAGGCTGCGATCAACCCAAACAATGCCATGAAGCAGAATGCACCGAGACCGGTGAGATCCTTCTTTGTCGTATAGCCCCAGAGAGACAGACCGGCGAAGGCGGCCGAGGTGATCAGAAAGGTGTTTGCGATCGACCCGATCTCGAAGGACAGGAAGATGGAGGTCATCGAAATGCCCATCAACGCCGCAAAGAGCGCAAAGAACATCTTCAGCACGAAAGGGGAGGAGGGCCGCTCGATCATCCACAACAGGATCACCATCAGCAATGGCGCGAAAATGGCGAACCAGCCCAAACCCGTTGGCGACAATGTCTCGGGATTGAAGAAGACTTTGAGCAGTTCTTCGGTCGTATAGATGTACCACGCTGTCGCGAAGGTCACGAAGGTACCCAGGGACATCATCCCATAGACGTTGTTCATGTATTTCTTCAGGCCGGCATCAATCCGGGCTGCACGCGTTTCGTCGTAGCTGGTCGTCGAATGCACTCATGAAATCCTTGTCTTGCCGCGGAACGCCCGCCGCTTTGTGAATAATATTCCTGTTGCACTCAGGGATTGCAAGATAGAACATTGCGAAAAACTAGGTTTGTCATATTTGGACAACGCGTTAACTTAGATTGGAAAACCATGAGCATTCTGTCAGACAGCGCGCCCTTGATGATCATCGGCAACCGCAGCCGCACCTGCGAGCAGGCGCTCTTCCAAGAGGGGCATCTGGTCATGGATGTCTATGAAGAGCTGCATGGCACCAAGGGGGTCGCATTGCTCGGAGCAATGGCCGAGCGCGCCGCTGCCGAGACCGGAAAGCCGATCTCATACGTTTGGGTAACGCAGAAAGAATATCTCGACTGTCTGGGCTATACGCCGTTTGACGACATGGCCGATCTGATCCGCGCGGCCTGGGATGAGGATACCGCGCATGGCAGCGAATGGACAAAAGACACACCATCGCGGGGGCAGGCGGCCGCAACTGCGCTACTGGTGAATGACATGACGGCCATGCCCGTGATCCGCGGACGTGCGCGGCGCCCCGACGGCACACTGGCAAACCATTACTGGAACCAAGGCCTCGATCTTACGGCGGATCAATTCCCCGAAGGGACTACCTTCACCGCAACGCCAGGACTGCAGGGCAGGGCGGCCCGTGATTATCTCACGGCCTTCCCCCCAGTATTTAAGCGCTATGCGATCCTCGCTGAGCGGTTCCATGAGGCCCGTTGCAGGTTGCAGATTGCATCATGAAAAATCGTTCGACCGGCCGGGGTTGAACCCCGCGACCCGTTTGGCTTCCGCTTCCAGTCGAATGATCATATCGATCGGCAGCTGGCCGAGCGCATTGGCCTCCCGGACCAAATGCGTAAGAGGGTCACGGCTGATCAGCTTCACGAACTCCGGCACAGTGTAGAGAAACTGACCGGTGGCCGTTTCCTCGATCCAGAGCCGTCCGCCCACCTTGGTAACTTTGAGCGCCTCCTGCCCGGGATGCGGCATGTTGCTGTAGCCGCCAAGATGCGGCGCGCGCCATCCCATGAGATCGGTGTCGGGCACCAGCCCCGGTGAGGTGCTCTTGTCATCAAGCTCGGTCAGCTCCGCTGAAAAAGCGGCGATCCCATGCTTGAGGACTTGCAGGTCGTAGCCGCCTTCAAGGATCGACAGAACCCGGCCATGACAGACCTCATCTGCGAGCTCTGCCAGACGCTTGCCGAACCAGCTGTAATCCTCCATCGTCCAGTTGAGACCCGAAAGCGGGTCGTCGCCATGGGCATCAAACCCTGCAGAGACGATGATCAGATCCGGGCCGAACTCTGCCACCCGGTCAAAGATGTCCGCCCAGGCCTCGCGCATCGTGGCGCTGCCGCTTCCCTTGTCCAGCGGCACGTTGATGATTTGGCCCATTCCGCCGGTCTCTTCAGGCTGTCCGCTGCCCGGCCAATTGCCCTTTTCATGGGTGGAGGCGAAGAGAGTATCTGGTTCATCCCAAAGGATATTCTGCGAACCGTTACCATGGTGCAGATCGGGATCAATGAGCGCAACCCGCGCCCCGTGGCGATTGCGCGCATCCAGTGCGGCCCAGGCTGCTGTGCCCAGAAGGCAAAAGCCCATGCCGCTGTTTTTGGTGGCGTGATGGCCCGGCGGCCGGGCGACAACGAAACCCGTAGAAGTCTTGCCCGACATGATCTGAGCTGTAGCCGACCGGGCGCCGCCCAAGGCTGTCAGAGCCGCCTCCAAGGTTGTCTCCGACAATACCGTATCACCGCCATCGAGCTGATGAGCGCGCGTTCTGCTGAAGTCCGCCTCCGAAATCATCCGCAGGTAGTTCGGATCATGTGCAATCTCCGCCTCGACCAATTCCACCGGCTGTGCCCCATGCCAGCTAAGCTTGCCCTCCGGCAGCTGAAGCAATCCCGAAAGGGCCGCCATCTGACGATGAGGGCGCTCGGGATGTCCAGGCTTGGAAGGATGAATGAAGCCCTTGGTCTGATAATGGATCTGCATGAAATTCCTTTGTGGTTAACGTTATTTTACGCCGACATCCGCCTTGGAATCAGAATCCCTCCGGAAGATCGATCCGAAATCCAGCGCTTTTGGCGGCCGCGCGGTGCAGATCGACACGCTCTTCCTCCGTGATCCCGATGGTATCCGCGAGGCTGTCGACCTTCTCCGCGCTCACGGTTTTTGCGCCAGTGGTCAGCTGCGAGATGTAGGACCGAGTGATGCCCATCTCGCTGGCCACCGCCGAGCGGCTCTTGCCGTATTGATCAAGGTACTTCCCCAAAGTTTCACCAAAGGCTTTGGCGTCATCCGCCTTGTCGCTCATGACTGTGTATCTCCGGCAGCCGATTTTTCAGCATCGGTATAAGCCATCGACGCTGCGGCCCCTGATGAGAAGGCCACGGTCTTTCCAGCCGTGGAGGCAAAAGCCGCCCGTGTGGCAACGGCGTCGCCGCCATAGGCCAGCGTCTTGCTGCGTGATACGCCCATCTTTGCGGCTTCCGCATAAGCATCCATGCCAACCCCCATGAAGAGGATCTCCCAGCCAGACGCTTCCTTCTCTGCGACGAGCGCCTTGAGGCCGGCCCAGGTATTCTCTTTGGAGTCGCGCTCTTCCCCATCAGTCTGGATCGCCAGAACGATCTTAATGTCATCGCGCCTCTGAATGCTCTGCTCGATCGCCCGGATGGTCGTGAAAGCTGCATCGATCAGGGGTGTGCCGCCGCGCGGATTATAAGTCTCACGGGTCAGGTCCTTCACCTCGCCAATTGGGGTGGCCATGTAGGTCTTCTCAAGTTGCATCTTGTAGCTAGACGCGCCAGCGAAACCGGCATTGCCGAAGGCACCGCCGAGATAGGCGGAGGCGGCCACGGCACCGGTCGGTGCGTGGTCAGATTTGGTTGTCTGCTCCTGATCGGAAAAGTAGTCAAACTGGATCAAGCTGAAGAGCATGTCGTCTTTGGTCTTCCGCAGCTCTTCGATCCAGGCATTGACTCCGGCGATGGTTGTATCGCGGATCTGCATCATGGAGGCCGAACGGTCCAGAAGAAGGGTGACAATTGTTTTCTGTTTCTGAGATTCGCTCATTTTCAATGTATCCCTGTGTTTCTCGCGTTGGTGTTAACCTGATAGCTAACCACCCTTATGTCAACTCATTTGGTATACATGTGACTGCGTGGCGGTGGAGTTTTCCACATTATTATCTATAGCGACCATCTTTTTCGCATTGGACTGCATTACCCTCCGCTATGATCATCGAAAAACTTCAGGGATATGAGCCAGCAAAAGGGAAGCATCTACGCCTATACGACCCCCGCCTACCGTGACACCCGCTGGACCGGGCGGCGCCGGGGCAGGGGGCTCATCAAGGTTGGCTATACACGACGGGATCCGCATGTGCGCATTCGCGAGCAGATCGGCGCTTCGTCCCCAGAGAAGGACCCCTACACGCTGCTTTTGACAGCTCAGGCTGTCAAACGGAACGGCAAGACTTTCAGCGACAAGGATGTGCATCGCATTCTGCGCGGCATGGGTGTGCGCAACGTCCATAACGAATGGTTCGAGGCTCGCCCTGAAGATATCCGCTCCGCTTTGAAGATGATTGATGCCAGATCTGTTCGTAAAGGCAGGCGACACTCGCGCCGCAAGCGCAAGCCAGCGCCTTTCCGGCGGATCAAGACAGCAATTTATGCTTCCCTGACCGGCACGGTCTTTTACGCAGCTCTTTTTCCTGAACAGGCGAGGGCTGCCGGATCGGCCGTTCTGTCGCTTGCCATTGATTATATAGCCTCGGGCGTGTAGCTCACCACCAAGTGCGAAAAAGCCAAAGTGTCTCACAGATGCGCTACATCGTTGCGCGTGAGTACATGGCGGGATTTTCACAACGTCTTGCTATGGTGGTCTTATGAAACACAACCTGTTCAATGATGCGAAATATGATCCAGTCACACTGCTTCCTGTAACGGATCGCGGTGATTGGGTTGCCACATCCCTTGGCGGTATGTGGTCGATCCTGAACCCGCATCCGCGGGATGTCTTCATTGACGATCTGGCCTGGGGCATGGCGCGCACCTGCCGCTATGGCGGTCAGCTCAAACATGACGTCGAGCTCTATTCGGTGGCTGAACACGCCACAGCCATGACTTGGTGGGCAATTGAGAACGGCCGCGTTCGCCATGTGGAAGATGCACTCGCCATCCTGCTGCATGATGCCTCCGAGGCTTTCTACGGCGACATCCCAACACCGATTAAGAAGATGCTGCCAGACTATAAGATCATGGAGGATCGGGCGCAGTTTGTGATCCAGGACGCTTTTGGTTTGACGGCTGAAAACACCCTCATCACCAAGAAAGAGATTAAGGAGATCGATGTCAGGATCCGCATCGATGAGCGTCTCAGCATCATAGAAGAGCCGGCACTTAGTGCAGGGCTGAATGTGACCTGGGAAAGCGATCCTGAACTTGAGCGCTTGGGAGTAGAGGTGGCCTGCATGTTGCCGAGCCAGGCGCGCGCCTCCTTCATGAGTTGCATGACCTGGGTCTGCGAAAATATGCCCTACCGCGACCCGGCCATCGCGCCTTTGATCGAGATGCATCTGGACCGGGTGCTGGAGCCGACCGGCGGGAAGAAGCCGAGAAAAATGCAGGTCGTTGAAAATCCTTATGAGAAAAACGAGGTACTGTCCCATGACGATGACGCTGAACTCACCCTTTGAAGATGCCAATGTCCAAGCGTTCCGCGGGAAGCTTCACGCTGCTGCGCGGCGCATCGACAAGGTTCTGGAAACACATGGTTTCGACAGTGTGGATGCCGCGCTCTTGAAGGCGCTTGGCAACAAGTTCGCGAAATCGGGTGTCCTGAAAGAGGCCAAGGGCGACACATTGATCGATAAGATCACCCATGGGATGCCTGTGGGTTTCATTCGACGCAGAAGCGACTTTGGCAAGCGGCGTCTGGACACCAACATACAGAACAAGGCGGCCATCGCGGGATATTTCGAAGACACGCCTGGCTTTGATATCGAGCGGCTGGCAGCAGGGGAGCCACAATCGGATGACTTCCGCCGCGAAGCCGCCGCCCAGCTCGATGCGCTGCAGAGCATCGCCGAGATTATCTACGAGCCCTACCATGAACTCGCCACCACTGAATACAAATTCCATGAGAAAACAAATGTATTCAGGGAGTTTGAGAACCGAGAGATTGGCCATTATTACAGCTGGCAGAACGTCGACGACCCCTTTGCCACTGAGGAACCCGCAACCCAGCCAGCGGCGCAAATGGAGCTGGAGACCAGCGCCGGCCTCTGAGACGCGCTAATTGCCAGTTGGGCGTATCTTCCTCTATACTTTGCGAATAACTGGGAAGCATGAAATCCCATTAAGCGAGGATTAAGCATTGTTTACGCCAGTATTTATCTCAGGTGTCATTCTGGCCCTGACTGGGAGCGCCGCGGCAGTGCCGCCGTCATGCGACCCCAATCTGCTTTTGATCGAAGGGGCAGGGGGCGGCGATGCCGTCAGCTTCGAGGTCGCCCTTGCTGATACGCCAGACACGTTGTCTCGCGGGTTGATGATGGTCGACGACATGCCAACCGACGCCGGGATGCTCTTTATCTTCCCCCATACAGGCGAGGTCTCCTTCTGGATGAAGAACACATTAATCCCCCTCGACATGCTCTTCATTGATGAGGCGGGATATGTGTCCTCTATCCATGAGAACGCCATCCCACATGACACAACCTCGATCCGTAGTGATGGTGATGTGCGCTACGTTCTGGAGATCAATGGCGGCCTTAGCGAGGCACTCGACCTCTCTGTCGGGGACAGGGTGGTGAACTTAGCCATGGGTACGGGCTGTGCGAAAAATACTAAAGGAGCAGAGTAGATGTCTGAGACAAAAGATCCATTCGCGGGAGCGAAGCAAACTGCCAAGGGTGTCACTGCATCCTCGGCACATGGCGGTGGGGCCTTTTTCCGCCACAAGGGGCTGATGAATGTCATCGCCAAAGATCCCGGCACCGGTCGGGAAGATGCTCAGAACCTTGAAGGCGCCAGGGACTGAGACTTAATCTCGGGATGCGCTTCGCTCGAACAGCACCAGCTCGGCCGTCGCAGCTCATTCCGATCGGCAAATGTGGTCCACCAGGTTACGCCGCAGGCACCGCATACGTGCATTGTCGTCGCCCGCCGAGTACATGTCTTGTGAAGTCCAGAGCGCCAATCCGACAAAGCATTCCTGAGGCGATCTACGTATTGCATGGAAGCTCCTGGTTGGCTTGATGGCAGGAGGGGCGCAGAACGCCCCTCACAGTTCATTGCAGTGGCTTAGAGGCTCGGCTGATCGTCCTCAACGGCCTCCATGCCCGGCACATATTCATCGTCCGGCTTGTAGCAGAGCTTGTCGGTGGTGCAGTCCTCTTCGAGGTAGTCCGTACGGACGCCGCGGAAGGTGGGCTGGAACAGCGAGCCACCCTCATAAGCATAGAGATACTGCACATCGATCAGAGCACCGATCTCGGGGATCTTCTTTTTGGCGGGCACCGTCACCTTGCCCACTTCCGTCCAGTTGCCATCCTGCAGCAGCTCCATCGAGACCGAGCGTTTGCCAGTGGTGTGACCGGACACCCGAGCCGTGATGTCATTGTAGAACTTCAGCTTCACCTGGTCGCCGCCGGAGTTGGGTTTGCCAGCAACATAGGGCGCATCCAACCGCTTGAATACGAGACCTTCAGCCTTTTTCTCACGGTGACGCGCGATCAGTTCTTTGGCGAGCGCGACATTATCGATAACCCAGGTATCGGCACAGCGCAGGGTATCGTCGACATCCGCCTTGGCGCAGAGGTTGCTGAAGGCATTGAGCTGATGAAGACGCGCCTTGAGCGGCTGGTTGGCCAGATCCGTGCCATCGATCGAAAGCACGTCGAAGGGCACCAGATATTTGCCCATATCCTCACAGTCGATCGCGAAGTCTTTGAGGCCTGCAGCGACCAAAGCCTCGACCGCCTGAGCAAACTCACCGCGGACAGGCACTTCGAGGCCCAGCTTGTTGGCCGTGGTGATCTTGCCATCGACGACGTTCAGACCGCGGCGTTCGCCATCGAACTTGACCTGTGCAACCCACTGGCCCGGTTCGCGCGCGATCACCTCGAGCAACTCTTCCTCCGTGGTCGGATTCAAAAGCTGGGGCTGAAAGCCGGTGACGCGGCCTGCATTCTCGGTGCCAGCAAAGGCCACACCATCGCCACCTGCAGTATAGCCCTTACGTGTCTTTTCATTGACGATCTTTGTGTAGATCTTGTCGGCCGTTTCATAGTCGACCGGATCTGGGGTCTTGATCTGGGGCTTCAAAGTGCCCCCATAACGTCCATTGGCGCAGTGGACGACCCAGCCGGTGCCTTCCTGCTTAAGTTCTGCGGTATAGGCCTTGTCGCTGCTGCCGGCCTTAAGCCGAAGGGCTACGGATTTCGCTTCCATGGAATGCTCCTTGATATTCGGTTGTGAGGAAAGGTTGGCGCCATAAATCGCGGACGCCAGCGCGCGACGTTACAGCGCGCGTATCGAGAAGGGGTGCGGAAGGGAGGCCAGCATTGCCCCCATGCCGATCGATGATCTGTAGTTCCGCAGCATGATGTCTCCTGTATGTCAGATATAGCATTGTAATTCTTTTTCGCAACTGGGAAGAGCAAGTATCGCAGCATTGAACTTCCTTGTGTGACTCAAAGGATACGCGCGCATCGCGCAAATCCCCAAGTTTATGATTGGCACTTTATCCGTAAGGGGGATCTCTTCTTGTAAGAGGCGTACCTGAGACAGATATCAGACAAGCAACCCTGACCTTCAGGAATACCCCAACAGCATCCAGCGGTGCGAAAAACAATGATTAGGAGACAATATGCAACGACGTCACTTCCTTCACATGACCTCACTTGCCGGTATTGGCATGACGGCCGGCACCGGCCTCGCAGCGATGGGCCGCAAACCGGACGCTGGGGAGGCCGCTCTGCCGCGCGCTTCCGACAGCGTGGTCGAGATCCCGGACATGATCCTGGGCGACCCATCCGCACCGGTGGAGATCATCGAGTACGCTTCCTTCACCTGCTCGCATTGCGCAAGGTTTCAGGCGACGGTCAAACCGCGGCTGGTTGCTGAGCAGATCGAAACGGGTCAGGCCAAGTTCATTTTCCGCGAGGTCTACTTTGATCGTCCTGGCATCTGGGCATCACTGATGGCGCGCGCCGCCGGCGCCAATCGCTTCTTTGCCGTGTCCGACCTGCTTTATGAGCGCCAGCGCGACTGGCTTTCGGGTGATCCAGCTGAGATTTCCCAGAACCTTCGCAAGATCGGGAAGATCGCCGGGATGCAGGAGGAGGCCCTCGAAGAGGCTTTCTCAGATGCTGCTAAAGCTGAAGCTCTGGTGGCCTGGCAGGAGACTAATCTCGCGCGTGACGGCGTGAACGCCACACCGACAGTCTTCGTTGATGGCAAACGCATCTCCGCGTGGGACTATGAAAGCATTGTCTCAGCCATGTAAGAAAAAGCCGTCCTGCAGGGGGCAGGGCGGCATTCGATCCGGCAGTGGAGGTCTTTAGATCATTGCCACAATGACAAGAAAGCCTGCGATGATCGCAACATCCATGGGGTGTAGATCCTTGAGGCGGAAGCGGCGGGCAACAGAGCCATGCGCTGCGTTCTCTATGAGCGTCATGCGCGATTGCACCGGACCTTCCATGAAATCAGAGTTCCGACCTTCGACGATCAGAAGAGGGTCTACCTCGTCTATCTCGAACGGATAGGCATCCAAGGCCAGCATACCGTCATCCATCATAGGGCAGGGCTCTTGCTCAAACTCGATATCCTGATGCGATGCAGCCAAAGGGCGCGCAGATGCACGTCCTGGAAACTCGAATATCTTCGCGGTGGTGCTTGCGCTCATAAAGATGACCCGTCCTCAGTTGGCACGACATTCAAGCACAATATAGTCTTTTTCGCAAATCGCCAAGAGCTACCGTCGTGAACCCTATAAATTAACCACAGTTTAATCGAACACAGCGGCGGGAACCACAAAGGCCCCGCACGGCGGGGTCGTGGGATCACAGAAGAGACTCCTGCGCATCGATAGGGCGTATTGCGGGTGGCCAGGCGCTGAACCGAGCCAGATCGGCTTCAGAGGGCCTCTCAATGGCTTTCATAGCCAACTTGGACCTGCCGATATGCATATTTCGAGCGCTTCATGGGGGGCAATGCGCCCTGTAACGCAGACTGTAACACAGAAGGCCTTGAAATCATTGATCAATTTTTCAGAGATGCGCGTAATTCGACCTATTTTCGGGGTCTGTTACAAACATATATATAAATATCAATGACTTAGCAAGTGTAACGCATTACGCCCAGATGTGTCTTAATATTAGAGCGCATGTGATGACCTATGTGAGGCTCTTCGTGTATGTATACTTTTATTTATATTTTGTTACATAGATAGAAATAGAGATATATCTACGTCTTTTCATGTACTTACGAGCGTTACTTAACGTGTAACAAGGCCGTTACAGCGTTACATCGTTGAAATTGCAGGGAAAATTCGAGCTCGCTGAAGGCCGAACGGCATAAACCCGGACAAAGTGCAGAAAGTTCCATCAAATTTACGATTTGCGAAAAATAGGGATTGCGCATGGTTTACATCTTTGACAGAAAGCCTAAGAAGTTTTCCCTCAGGAGTCTCAGATGTCCACGATCACACTCACCGAAGCCACCACCCAAGTTCACACAACAGCCCGCGCGACCCCGGAGGCAGCCCCCGTTCGTGAGCTTAACCTTTCGGCTTCTTCCATGAGGCGTGAATACCTGAACAGGGAACTGGAAATCGAACTGGCGACGGCTTGGCGGGAACATGGTTGCGAAAAATCGCGCAATCGCCTTATTGATTCGCACCTCCGCTTGGCCAGCAAGTTGGCTTGCAAGATGAAACGCACCTCCGGATCGGTCAATGATCTCATGCAAGAGGCATCAATCGGCCTTATGAAGGCCGCTGATAAATACGACCCCAACTCCGGGTACCGCTTTGCCACCTACGCTGTCTGGTGGGTCAAATCCGCAATTCAGGATGCCGTGATGAGGGATAACTCCGCGGTGCGTTTGAAGTCCTCCTCGGTCAACCGCACAGCCTTCTTCACCCTCTCGAACATCGAAAGGCGCGTTGAGATGAAGCTGCGGACTGCCGGCATGTCGCCGACCCAGCAGCAGATCGACGAAGAGACAGCGCGGATGATGGGCATGGATGTTGCTAAGCTCAAAGACATCAAATCTGCGATGCCAACCAGCGCATCGCTGAATGCGCCACTTCCCAATGCAAACGAAAGGGGCGAGACCCTGGAGTTCGTCGACGTTCTGCCTTGCAGCAACCCTACGCCGGAGGACATCGTCATCTCCGAGGACGCCAGCAGCTTTGCGGTCAACGCCATCGCCGAAGCCATGAGCACCCTCAATGAGCGCGAGATCAGGATTATTCAGGCCCGCACCATGGCGCTGGAGCCTTTGACCCTCGAGGTACTGAGCCAGGAATTCGGCCGCACCCGGGAGCGCGTGCGTCAGCTGGAGGCCAATGCCGTGAAAAAGCTGCGCAAGAAGCTCGAAAGCATGGGCATCAAGGGTATGAATTTCCTTACCGTTAACGCATAATTGCGAAAAACGGGACTTCACCAGTAAGCGCAGGAAACAGTTTGCGCTTACCTTTGCGAAAAATGGCGCTATGTACGCCGAAGATTCAGAAAAGGCGCGCTGAACATGAACAGGGCAAAAACTACCGAAGCCAAGCTGCGCCAAGAAGCCTATGTCTTCACAGGCAATGAGGTCTCGGGCAATAGGGATCGGGACATCTACGAGTCAGAGGATAAGGTTGAATTTCACCTTGACTATGATCTCGACGGCAACCCGCTGGCCGCAACTATCTGCGCGCCAGCCTATAGGGTGGATGAAATCCTGGTCTTTGACGAGGATGGTGTTCAGATGGACGCCGAGCAGGTCGAAGTTCTGGTCTATGAACTTCTGGATGACCAGCTCCGCTTCATTGAACGTATGACCGGCCTTGGTGTCGAAGAGCTTGGTGAAGAGCCCGCCTTGGTATAGACGGGCCCAACCTTAGCGTGGCGGACGCGGACCGTTACGCATCTCTTCGCCGGGATCATACTCGTAGGGGCTATGTTCGACTTCCAGATCAGGCTCCGGTGCCAATTCCGTGTGTTTCGCAAAGGGATCCAAGGGGTCCTCCTGCTGAACATCGTCAATGTCGCCCTTGACGTCGGTGCCGAGGATCTCTTCGATCTGATCCTCTTTCATGCCAGCTGTTTTCATCGCCTTTTCGAGCGACGCATTGGAGAGGTGAAACAGCCGTGTCGTGAGGTCCCTCGGGCTAGAGAGGGCAATCTTGCGGATCATATCGCTGCCTTCGCGCGAGCCCGGGGAAACTTCGCCAGACCTGAGCCGGTCTATCATGTCTTCGATCTTCATTTCAGGCTTCTTGGCCATGGAGTGTTCCTTTTGGTTGTTGCGAAAAACAGCTTAACATGGACCCGCAAAAACAACTATATCCACAATTCTCGGACGTCTGTCCGGCTCTGGGGGCTATCGCAGCGGGAATAGGGCGCCTAAGTTCACCTTAATGCGAAAAACGAACTGCGGAGCAAAAGAATGAGCAAGACTAAAACAGCCAGGCCAACGCCGCGCAAGAAGACGGCCGGAGAGAAGGCCGTCTCATTCCAGGCACGCGTCGATTACGTCGCCAAAGCCCTCAAAAGGGGCTCATGGGGCGAGCGCTTCGATGCCTGCTTCGATCACCATGACAGCCACCAGTTGATTGCCGTGGTGATGCAGCGTGCGGAGCGCAGCCCGCGCCTGAAGGAAGCCATCATGACCAGCTTTGCGGTCTCGTCCTGGGACCTGGTGCCCTGGCATGAAACCGCAGCTCCTTATGCAGACAAATCTGCCCGTCAGATCGGTGTTCTGGCTGCCCAGGCACGCAATGCGGGGAAGGCCGACTTCGAGGCTTTGTTCGAGAACCCTGAGGCGATGCTCGAAGACGCACGCTGATCCCAAAACAAAAAACGACCCACAACAAAAGAAAGAAGAGCATCACTATGCAACTTACGACTGCCCATTACTACGAAGGCCGCAAAACCCTTAAAAAACTGGAAAAGCGCGCCAAGAAAGAAGCCCGCGAATTGCTGGCCGGTACACTCGGCGCTGACACCAAAGAGCTGGCCGACGCACAGGCGATCATGGAAACCTACTACTGGATGAAGTCCAAGCACATCGACAGCATCATCGTCCAGAAAAAGACCATCGGTGGCTGGGTTGTGGTTCTGACCTTCAAAGATCTGCCCCGCGGGATTCCCAATGTGCTTGGCGCGCCTGGCAAGCCGAAGACCGAAGAAGAGGCCATGGCGCTGGCACATGTGATGGTGCGCGCGGCCTATGTGAAATGCGAAGAGACCAAGAAGATGATGCGCGAAGGCACCATGGATGATCTGCGCTTTTTCCGCTACCAGGATCTGCATCTGCAGGTGCCCGGCGACATGGTCGACGCAGCGGCGCGCAAGATCCCCGACATGCCGGCCGAGAAGGAAGCCAAGAAGATGCGCCAGGAGCACATCGACAAGATGCGTGAAGCGGTGGGCAAAAAGAAGCTGACCGTCGAGCGCTGGAACGAGCTTTCGGAAGAGCGCCAGCTGGCCGCTATGGTGGCCGCGTCCTTCTTGCTCTGCCTGAACATCAATCTGGTGGCGTAAAGCTAGAAAGACCGCACCCCTAAGGGTGCGGTCTTGCCTTGCGAAAAATGCACATATACTCTAAAGCTATTCAACAGAACTGGATTGTGTCTATGGCCGACTTACTTACTCAGCTCGTCTACGATGGTTTCAATAACCGTAAACCAAGTGCCGCACAATTGAAGAGGAAAAGAGCTGAAGAACTTGCCTCGTTTATCGATGGAGTCGTTGAGAAAACTCAACCCGGAGAAATGCTAATTTCATATCACCTATCTCATCATGTACCATATAACATTGCATCTCAGTACACTGAAAAGGGGCTACTTCTAGCTATCTCTACTTGCCTTAGGCACAAAGTTAGGAAGGGATTCCTAGATGGGCATCAGGGTGGATACACCAAGCGTAAGCGCCGGCGCATGTTCACCCCCACCAACAAGCTTACCAAAAAAGAGGCGACCGCCGCTCTATATGAGCATGTAGATAACTGCCTCCGGAAGGGGAGAATGGAGCTGAATGAGATTGAAGAGGATGCACCCAAAAACCTAGCTGAATCATATGTTAGTCGCCATGCATTTAGAATGGGTATTAACGAAGTGCGTCGTCGTATCTTCAATTTCGATACTGGCAAGCATCTCAAAGATAGGTATCCAAACGGCTAAAGGATGTACGTTAGCCGCTTGGAGATAACTTACAGTGTGAACTCACGGTGAAGTGCAGTTCTTGATATGTCGTTTTACTCCAACCGGTTCTGTATTTCCATCAGGTTGCTTTCAAAGACCTCAGCGGGCGTCCGGTAGCCAAGGCACTTGCGCGGCGTTGCGTTGAGGCGGTGGCAAATCGACCTCAAATATCGATTTGTCAGCGCCGTCGGTGCGGTTGATCTTGGAAGGTATCGACGCAGCCTGTTGTTCGTATTCTCAACAGTGCCTTTCTGATAGGGCGCTTGCGGGTCACAGAACCAGGCATCCGCTCCGATCCCGGCCTTGAGATATTTCCAGGCCGAGAACTCGGTGCCGCGGTCGAAGGTAATCGACTGGCGCGCATCGGCGGGCAGGGGAGCCAACCCGTTGATCAGAGACTCCATGATCGGTTTGGATTGGCGATCTTCATTACGCATCACGACGGCATAGCGGCTGACGCGCTCCACCAGTGACGTCACGTTTACCTTCCCATGCTCCTTGCGGAACATCATCAAGTCGCACTCCCAATGGCCGAATTCTAAGCGTTTTGAGACACGCTCAGGCCTGTGTGACAGGCTTTGACTGTCAAATATGTGGGTTCTGTTGTGCCTGCGGTAACCACGCGGCCGACGGCGACGACGATGCTCAGGGAGATGGCGGTAGAACTGTTCCTCGCGACCGTCTTTGGAATAGGCAAAGCGATAGATCGTCTCGTGACTCACGCGGATCGGGTGCCGTTCGAGCCGCATCCTGCCGGCTATCTGTTCGGGCGACCAGCCAGCCTTCAGGCGGTTTTCGATAGCGGCTTTCAAATCAGGGTGGATGATCATCTTGCGATGGATCGCACGGCGCTGCTCATATTTGTCCTGAGCGACGAGCGCGTGATACCCATTTAGCTCAAGCAGTTCGTTGTCCGTGTACCGATTACGCTTAATGTCTCGGTAGATAGTGGACGGGTCGCGACCCAGTCGATCCGCGATCTCTGAAATCGGCATTTTGGCTTCAAGCCACTTTGCAAGCTTGCGACGTTCGTCCAGCTTCAGGTGACAGTAGTGGGTTCCCATTCTTCATACTCCATGCAACTCTCTGTATTCGTACGTATTTTGCACTTCGTTTGTGAATCCACCCAGTTCAAGGCTTGCCCCTCATAATCCTTCTTATGTAATATTTATCCCGGCATTGAGGTGACCGGCAGAGCTTACTGCCGCCGCGGCCGCTCAACTGCTTCCTTAAGGTCGGCAAAATCAACGAAGCTGTCTGCTTGGCGCCGCAGATCATCAGAAACCATTGGCGGCGAAGTCTTCAGACTGGACACCACAGTGACCCGTACGCCGCGGCGCTGCACAGCCTCGATTAATGCGCGCATTTCGCCATCACCGGTGAACAGGATCAAGTGGTCGATATGCCTGGCAAGCTCATAGCTCTCTACCGCCATCTCGACGTTCATTGTGCCCTTGATCTTGCGGTTGCCGGCGCTGTCGGTGAACTCACGCGCCTGCTTCTCGTGGACCTTGTAGCCATTGTAGCTCAGCCAGTCGATCAGACCGCGCAGCGATGAGAACTCTTCATTCTCCAGTGTGGTCGTGAAGTAGGATGCCCGAACGAGCTTGCCTTTGGCTTCGAAATACTTGCGCAGCTTGTGGTAGTCGATCTCAAAGCCGAGAGCACGTGCCATGCCGTGGAGATTGACACCGTCGATGATCAAAGCGATCCGCTCATTTTGGTAGAACATACGTAATGGACCTTCCCGGACTCTAAAAACTGCTCGCCCCAACAGATATGAGGCACTTCTGATTATAGTAAACCGATTTTCTTATTCGCAAACGGCCAACAGACATACCGCGCAATATCAGCATCAACGACACCGTCCACAGGAAATACCGGGGTAAGCGCCTTTCCCCGTATGATTTTATTTGGTGCCCCCGCCGCACGGCGCGATAGTCTTTGCATGTTCGAAACCTTCATCAAAAACAGCTCGATCCAAGATCTTGCCTCCTACGTGGTCATCATGATGATCATCTTCGGGCTCTCCCCCTACGGGCTGTTTTTCATCCGCATGGGGCTTCACCTTGCCTTTGGCGCTCCGCGGCCGAGGATCATCCGCGGGACACGGAAAACACATGCTCAGGTGCTGCAGGATGTCTCCACCCAGGCGCGCACCAGGATCGACGAGATGAGTGCCTATATTTCAGATCTCGAGGAACTCTTGGCACAATACCAACACGGCGCGGATGCGCTGGAAGCCGAGAATGAAGCCCTTAAGGAGCACATCCGCGCGATGGAGGCCGGCGCCGATATGCATGGGGCGCAGTATGACGGCAAGACCTCCTCCCCTGACAGCGAGATCGATCGGGCACTTGAGGCGCTCGATCTGAGCCCCGGGGCAACCTGGGAAGATATTCGGGCCGCCTATCGCAGGCTGGTCAAGATCCACCACCCGGATCATGGTGGCGACCCAGAGCGCTTAAGGCAGGTGAACTCAGCCTATGACCACCTTAAGCATCTATATGGTATGTAGGAGCCCTGCCTCTTACGTTTTCTCTTTCATCTCGAGGCGCTTCTCGAGGTCTGCGATATACGCATCCCGGAGGCCGATTTCGCGCTCTGTATCTTTAACAAACTTATTGTGCGCCCTGCGTGCTTCCTTAAGGTCACGCTCGGCATATCCGAGCGATCGCCTTGTGGCTTCATCTCGATCCCGGACATGCTCAAGAGCTAAGCACCAAAGGCGCCCAATCAGCTGTGTGGAGCTTTCTCTTAGCTCTTTAGGAACCTCAAGAGCCGCCCGCTTTGCTGCCCTGTTTGTCCGTGCGTGCCATTTCTCTAGAAGCGGTGAAATTGTACGTTTTGATCCAGTTCCAAGCTCTTTACGCACAGCTTCAATAGTAGGTTTCTTGCCGCCTAAAAGTAGATTTTCTGCAGCAGCGGCAACAGAAAATTCGTTCACGAAAGTTGGCGGGAGGCGTGCTTCTGCTTCACCTCTTCCTTCACGAAACGTCCTAAGGTGTTTTGCGATGGTATTTAGCGAACCGCCTCCGAGCACATCTCTGATATCATTCAGGGTTGGCTCTTTATCCTGCGAAAGCAGAGTCGTCGCAGCCTCGGCTACGGCTTCATATGTAGCATATACCATTACGCATCATTCCCCATGTCAAACTATCTGACCTGCGAAAAACGCAGGCCTTCCTTGATATTGTTTTTCATCTACCCTATTTTTCGCATAGGTCAAGACATGGTTCGTCGCGACGATATTCAGACGCATTTGGCGTCACTCAACATCCAAACAGGAGCGCAACAATGCAGCTTTTCCGCACCTCTCTCCTTTTCGTTGCTGGCCTTACCCTTGCAGCGTGCCAAGCGCCCCAAGCTCAGATGCCAAGCGGCAGCGTCTATCGCACCTCGGAGGCGAATACGGCCATGCGCGTCGCCCCCTGTACCGTGGCTCAGGCGCGCTATGTCGCTCTGGTCGATGATGCGCCCTCGAGCCGCGACGGGATCAATCAGGCCGTGGGGATCGGCATTGGTGCAGCTTTGGGCAATGCGATCGGTGATAAGATCGGCGGCGGCAGCGGCCGTGATCTGGCCAAGGGTCTGGGCACCGTCGCCGGTGGCGTGGTCGGCAGCCAGGTTGCATCTAATGTAAACACCAACCGCCGTAGCGGCACTGGTGTCGAATACACTGTCGATCTTGGGGTCAATGGGTTGCGTACGATCGTTCAGAACCTGAACCCGGGTGAAGGTGCGATGCGTCCTGGATCTGCCTGCGTTTTGACGGGCAATGGCGCGATGGTACGCGTGCGCCCCGCCTGATGACTGATAGGCGGTCGGGGAGCTTCCCCGGCCGCATTATTACGCTCAGCAACAGATTTCTGTCCTTTTTCGCACAACCACCGTATCCTGCTGGAATAGCGATACTGGATATGCCATGACGGACATCTCTCAAAAAACCTGGAAGTACCTCCACGGTCCAGACGATGTAACCCACCTTTCCTTCAAGACTGGTGGCGTGCCGCGCAGTTTTACTGCCATTCAATACGCAGCCACGGAGCGCAATGAGATCGATCTGAACGACGATGGGATCGCGCTCATCGATAACGATCAAATGTGCGTGGTGCTTGATGGCCACCTGAAGAATAACCCTGAAGCTCAGGCTTCTTTTATGTCAGATGTGCGCAAAATGTCTTGGTCTGATCTTGCTGCCATGGCCCTAAATCATCCGCGCTATCGTGGGTCTCAGGATGACTTCCATCTCAAGCGGCCAAATTCGGGCGTTCTCGTCAACCAGATCCAGCGCGGTGTACTCCACGCGCCAACTACGGACGAAGATCTGCGATCCCCGTCGATGGTGGCTGCGCATATCAATCCAGACTGTGCCTACCGGTTTCCCGAGGCTGGCAGAGCGCGTATGATTTCAGAAATTCTGCAGCACAATTGTCTGCAAGGTGATGATGGTGCCTGGCGACTCGTTTGGGACATCACCCCATCCAAGGACGCGATCCCTTCCGGGAGGCTTGATGCTCCAGAAGAGCAGATCTCTGCTTGGGATCGGCATTGGGAAAGCAATCCTGAGATCTCCCATCAGATTTTGGGGGAACTAACGGAGCCATATTTCTCTGGTCAGATCGGGACCTTCCCCAAAACGGATGCAGGACGCTACGGTTTTTGTGGTGGCGGCATGAGCAACCCCGCCATGCTCTGCTTGGAGACAATTGACGGAGAGATGTTCTCGTTCAGTAGCCGGGGTGACTTCGGTCGTTTCCTGGATCAATTGCCGGACCCCGCCATTCGGGATGTGTGGAAGCTTGTTCAGGTGGTGGATCACGACCTTTCCACCGAGGAAATTTCCACCTTATTCAAGCATCGCATCGCAGAGATGAAGGAAGAGTTCGAGCGTAGCCGGGACGCCTCATTGGACCTGCATCTCTCCCCGGTTTAATGCGAAAAATATATTGAATGATGGTTGCGTAGCGGCAAGTGTATCGCGGCTATCTTGCGAATATCCCCCAAAATAGCTCCTTCGATACGTTTTCCACACAGCATAGCAGCTAGGTTTGGCATCATGCTTCCAAACATCACATAAGGTTGAGGGTTCTATGGATCGCAGGTTTCGCACCATTACGCTGAGTATGGCAGTTTCAATGATTGCCATGGGGGCTGCGCATGCCCAAGACGGATCACAGGATGAGGGTTTTCAGCCTACATCGCGCTCTACTGCGGAATCAGGAAGTGTCGTGGATGATATCCAGGCGTTGATAGATAATGCCGATACCCCCCGGAATATCGATCAAGAACCGCTCGACGACATCATTTCGCCGCGCTTTCGTCTGAACGATCTGGAGCCGGATGCAGGTGATGCGGGCGATGTTTATAACGTCACCAATATCGAGCAGTACGAAAACATCGTTGCTGGAGATGTCTACAGTCCTGTGCTTTCGACCGAGAACGTCAACAAGCTCTATGTCGACAATTCGATCACCTACCTTCAAAACACATTCATCACCGAGTTGACGTCGATCCAGAACGACATCCAGCAGATCAGTCAAGTTTTGCTGAACCTCTGTGGCGACTTGAAGGTGATTGAGGACAATCACAACTGGCAGAAGGATGGCGGTTCATACGACTTCCTCTCCTCATTGGCCGGTAACTGCACCGGAATTGACTGGAACTTTGAGAAATCCAAGACAGAGCTGATCGCGGACTTCGGCTACAACCAGGGGTGCTCGGATGCTCAATCCAGCCTCAATGTTACCTACCGTTACAACGGTGAAGATGTAGGTCACGCCACATGGAAGTTCGCGCACGCCAATCCGCATGATCGTTCCGTGATGTTCAAGCCTGTCGGTTGGAAAGATGAGGATGGCGATGGCCGTGACGATGTCTCTCGGGAAGCCTATGTGCAGGGATACAATGATGGGTATCAGGCCTGCGGCGGCACCGGCTCGGCGCCAGATGAAGATCCAGGTGAAACCACGACGATCACCTATATCTCGACAGTCACGCCGATCAAGTTGACGCCCGCCAATTATGATCGCAACCGCTCTTACAAAAAGAGCGGTCGGTACTCGAACGATTATCGCGACTACCGTGACTGGACCGTTGGTGACTACGCCTATTACCGCAATGTGACCACCACATCGAACGGCGATGGCGTGGATGCGCGGATCACCATGAAGGGCAATGATCATGGGGTCTATGTTTCGATGAGCCGCCTCTCGAGTGAAAACAACGTGATCAACCTTTGGGGAACCAATGAGCTGGACTCTGCGAAGGTCGACTTCAAGATCGAATTCCTCGACGGGACAACCGGCCAACCGCTTTTCGTAGAAACCATCCTCACTACAGGTGATTTGGATGGTGAATACAGCAACAGCGAAGATGTTCTCTATCGCAAGTCCGACATTGAAAGCTATTCGGTTACCCGGGGCTCCAACGTTGCGGTCCGTGAGATTGGCAGCTGGATCATTGCCTCGGGCAAAGAGCTGAACAACAACCGCGGCTACTCAGAGGGTGAAAACCAGAAGCACTGGTTCTCGGTTCGCTTCAAGGGCTCCTCGGTTGACTTCAGCCTGTCGCCCCGCGATCAGAGTTCGGGTTTTGGCTTCAACGGTCAGGTGATTTCCCAGAGCACAGTCATCGAGACGACCCAGAACTGATCCCGAGATCAGCGCAATGAAAAGCCCGCCAGATACTGGCGGGCTTTTCCGTTTGTCCTGCCTGTCTCGGTTAAGGTTTGGATTTCGGGTCCAGCGGACATCCCTCGAGACGCAGATGGACCGCAAGCTCTGTCTCCGCGCGGATCTTTTCGTCACGGATCTGTTCGCTGGCCTCCACAAAACTGAGTGTCCACGCCGAAACCAGCTCAGCGGCCCTAATATCAGATGCTCTGTGCTGACCTGAGAACTCCATGTCGACGGCTGTGTCTGCCAGGATATGGGCATAGTCGTCAGCGCATTGATCGTTCAAGACCTCGAGCAGACCCATAGCCGCTCTGATCCGCGCGAAGCGCAGCGAAGGAAAGGCTGGCGCAACCACATGCCCTGACATTTCGGCAATGTCATCTGAAACGGCATGAGGTGCCACTCGGTCATGACGCTTCGCTTCTTTTAAGACGGTTATCGAGACATCATGATCAACCGCAGAGACCATACTCCAGAGCGTAGGGGCAATGTTAGGGTCCGGCAAAACCCGCCTTTTTCGCAAAAGGTCACCAACTTCCATCTCAAGCGCATCCCTTGCATTGGGACGGCGTACGCCATTTGCAGGATCGAGCTGGATACGCATCACGCGCATTAGCTCATGTTGACCCTCATCGGTTTCAATGCCCGGGGGTGCGGGGATGGCCGCCATATCACCTTTTGTTAGGAGCGTTTTCTTTTCCAACATGGCCCGCTGGGCTGGCCCCCAATCTCCCCTGGGGAAGGAAGGTTCTGCCAATGTGTATGTGGCATGCAATGTCAGGACACAGGCCATCAGATATTTATTCACGCGCACCATTTCCCCTCTTAGGTTAAATTTTTTCGCAAACGCGGTTGCATCCCGAAAGCAAAACAACAATATATGGAATACAGTTTTTCGCAATGCCTCGCGGCGACGACCGCATCAATAGAATTCAGGTACCTGACAATGATCAAGAAAATCCTCCTCGCAACAACGTTGATCGTGACAGGTGCTGCGACGCATTACCTGGTGCCGCAAACCGATGTGGTGCGCGCCGTTGGTGTGGAAACCAAGCGCGTCGATTCCACCGACAATAATCTGGAATCTGGCAACAAGACCAAGACACGTGATGTGTATTATATCCAGACCGAAAACATCGAGAGCGCCAAGCCCCGAGTGTACAGCAACGAAGATAACTTCTTCTATATCAAATGGAACTCGGCCGACATCCAATCCCGAGCCCAATCATTGGCTTCAGATAAGTCCATTGTCGCGGTTAGACATTACGGTTGGCGCAGTCCATATTTTTCGCTGTTCCCGAACGTAACCAAGATCGAGCCTGCATCCGAGGGGCATAGCACAACGCCTTACGCATTCCTGATCATTCTGGCGCTGGTCTGGGGCGCCATCCTCATCGCCTTTTGGAAGGCCGGCAAAGTGATCTCAGGTTTCGGCACCCGTCGCCGTGAGAAACGTGCCAAGCGGCAAGCTGAACGCGACACAGTCCGAGCCTCGACCTCTACGGCTGACATCGACGATTTCCTCAACGATTGAGTATTGCGAAAATGGGTGGGCGCTTTGGTGTCCGCCCCCCCATGGACCCGCAGTATCTGCCAAGACCTTTGTTAAACCCTGATTGTACAAGAACACCGATTGGATATGACGTGAAAGACCTTATTGCTGAGACGACACTCTCTACCCACGCGCTCTCCGCGGGCACGCTGGAACTAGACATTCAGATCGAACGCCGCGGCGGCCTGTTCAAGTTGGCCGAACGTCAGAACCCGAAACGGGCCTTTCTCTTTGTATCTACCGTGCTGGGTCGCCACATTCCCGTGGCACCGAAGGACCACCGCGATGCGCTGAATGCGCTTTGCGAGATGGCCGTGCCTCATCTTAAAGGCGGCTCTGTCTTCGTAATGGGCTTTGCCGAAACCGCCGTTGGGATCGGCGCGGGCGTCTTTGATGGGCTGCGCAAGATGCTGCCCGGGCGCGAGCTCGGCTATCTTCATACCACACGCCACCCCTTGCCCGGCGTCGCGCCCTGGTTTGCGATCGAAGAAGGCCACAGCCACGCCACGTCGCACTTCATCATGCGCCCCACCCGCGGATCCTACCACCCGGGCCCTGCCAGCACGCTCGTCCTCGTGGATGACGAGACGACGACCGGCAACACCTTTGCCGAGCTGGCCGCTGGGCTTTCAGAGAACGGGGCGCGCTTTGGCAAGATCGTTCTGGTGACCCTGACCGACTGGTCGAACGGTGCGGCGGCAGAGCGGGTCAAATCCGTAGTGGGTGACATCGAGGTTGAGGCGGTATCGCTTCTGGAGGGTTCCTGGACCTGGACCCAAGACCCGGATGCGGTCCTGCCCTCACTGCCCGTCGTCGCAGCGGCTGGCTGTCCCACCTGGGAACCTGATGACACCGCCATGTACCGCTCACCCCGTGCTGGTCTGCGCGGCCGGGATATGAGCGAGTGCGAATATCTGTCATGGATGGAAAAGCTTCCCCGGTTCAAGCGCAAGGACCGGGTTTTAGTGATCGGCACCGGAGAGCATGTCTGGCAGCCCTTCCTCTATGCAGAAGCTGTGGAGGCAGATGGTCTCGATGTGAGTTTCATTTGCACTACGCGTTCCCCGATCCTGCCCGGACCGGTCATTGAGCATAAGATCACCTTCCCTGATCACTTCGGGATCGGCCTCGATATGTATCTGCACAACGTGAACCCGGACGACTGGGATCGCATCGTGCTGTTCACCGAAACTGGCGTTGAGGGCATTCACCCCCGGCTGCGCACAGCGCTCGGCAAGGGGAATATCGTCGATAAAGACGGTCAAGTTTTTGAAATGATGGATACCTAAAATGTCTCTAATTAAGCCTATCGTATTTTCAGATCTGGACGACACGATTTTCCAGACGTCCCGCAAGATGGCCGGTGCCCCCGATGAGGCGCTCAAAGCGTCCCACGCCTTGAACGGCAGCCATTCCTATATGACCCAACGGCAATCTGCAGCCTTCGAATGGCTCAACGCCAGCACCCGGTTCATCCCGGTTACCGCCCGTTCGACAGAAGCCCTGTCGCGCTGCTCCCTGCCCTTCAAGGATTATCAGATTGCCTCCAATGGCGCTGTGATCCTGACGCCCGAAGGCGCGCTCGACGAGGACTGGATGGCCCGCACCCGGGATATCTGCAAAGCCAAAGAACAGCTCTTCACCGATATGGCAGTCAAGATCGAAGAGATGAACGAAGATGGTGGTCTGCGCCACTGGATCGTCGATGAGCAGATGTGTGGTGTATATTATTGCGTGAAATCCAATGGCGATGAGGCGCGCCTGGATGAGGTGCAGTTCGTTATGGAAGGCATGCTCGGCGGCCCCGATGGCGGTCTGCTCTTCAAGCACCGCAACGGCAACAACCTGGCCTATATGCCGCATGACATCTCCAAGAAGAGCGCGGTCGACTATCTGATCGAAAAGATCAGCCCCACCCGCGACCAGCCGATCTGGGGCATGGGGGACAGCATCACGGATCTGCCGTTTATGGAATCCTGCGACATGATGGTGATCCCCACGGAGACCCAGCTCCACAAAACATTCAAGAAAGGCATGAACTGATGCTCGACACCACTTCCTCCGCCCGGCTAACCTCTGGTTCTTACGACGCTTCAGATGTCACCTTTCTTCTCAAAACGGTCGCCCTAGCGCCCACAGCTGTCGATAAGAAAGAAGCTCTGATTCAGAGTGGTGCGGCGCATTACTCTGAGATGATCTCCGATGAGCGGCGGCCCGACGCGCGTTACCTCGAAATCTTCGAGGATGCTCGAGCGCGCGGCGAAGGCCGGATTGCAAAAGAGATGATTGGTCTAGCCTTGCAGATCAAAAAGCGGATTGCGGCCGGCGAGCTTGATGCGAAAATCACTCTCTGCTCCCTTGTCCGAGCCGGCGTGCCTTACGGCGTTCTGCTGCACCGCGAGCTGAAGGCAATCGGCGTGGACTCTGTCCACTACGGTGTCTCGATCATCCGCGACCGGGGGCTCGATGAGGCTGCAATGGCCTATATTTCTGCCCGTCACCCCGAAGCAGGTGTCGTCTTCGTGGATGGATGGACCGGCAAAGGTGCAATTACCCGTGAGCTACGTCGTAGCTGGCACGCAATCTCCGGCCGCAAAGCCGAGTTGGCCGTCCTGGCGGACCCCGCAGGCTATGCGACAATGTCGGGTTCTCAAGAAGACTGGCTGATCCCCTCGGGCATCCTCGGTGCCAATATCTCGGGGCTTATTTCACGCTCGATCCTGAATAAGGACGTCATCGGCCCCGGCGATTTCCACGGCACAATCCCGGTACATCACCTGGCAGATATCGATGTTAGTCGTGATTATGTGGATAGTATTACAGCCATTGCGAAAACCATTCGAAACGAGGGCTCCGCCGCCGTCACCTGCGACAAGATCCTGTACCAGCTGCGCGAGGCCTCTGCAGAATGTGTCACCCGGATCGCCTATGACTACTCGGTGACGAACCTCAACCGGATCAAGCCCGGGATCGCAGAAGCAACGCGCGCGGTACTGCGCCGCAAACCGCGCAAGGTCTTCATCCGTAGCATGGATGATCCCGATCTGGCCGCGCTGATCCACCTGTGCCGCACGGATAAAATTGATCTGGTGGTTTCAGCCGAACTGACTGGTCCCTACCGGGCCATCACTCTCATCGAGAAGGTAACGTAATGATCAACCGTGACCACATGTTGAAGGCCTATGGGCTGGGATCAACACTTTACATGCCGATTATCCATAACAAGGTACCTGATATCCTGAGCGGGCGCAGCGCCTGCGCGGCCTCCTCGATCGTGCTTTGCCTGGAAGATGCATTGGCTGAAAACGATGTCGAGCGGGGCATCGGCGTGCTGCGCGAGGTTCTTGCTGACGTCAATCATCGGTCGGATCTGCGTGTCTTCGTACGTCCCCGCTCGATCGACATGGCGGATCGCCTGGCGAGCTTCAAGAATATCACCGCTGTAGAGGGTTTCGTGGCACCGAAGGTTCGCCCCGAAAACGCGGCCCAATGGATGGATATTATTTCAGCAGCAGGCCTGCGTGTCATGCCCACACTCGAGACAGCCGAGTATTTCGATCCAAGCCGGATCGCGGCTGTGCGCGACGTGTTCAATGGCTTCGATCACACGTTGATCTCGGCCATCCGTCTGGGAGGGAATGACCTGCTGGGGGCGCTAGGCTTGCGGCGTCAGCGCGGTGTGACCTCCTGGGAAGGGCCGCTGGGTTTCGTGCTCTCGATGTGCTCGTCAATGTTTGTGGCTGCGGGATATCCCGTCTCTGCGCCCGTATTCGACATCATTGATGATCTGGAAACACTCAAACGGGAAGTTGAGCGCGATGTAGCCTCAGGCTTCATTTCAAAAACTGCCATCCACCCTGCTCAAATTCCGGTCATTGAAGAGGCGATGCAGGTGACTGTTGATGAGCTGGAGCAGGCTGACGCAATTCTTGCGAAAAATAGCAAAGCAGTATTTCAGATTGGCGGCGTAATGTGCGAACCTTCAACACATCACAACTGGGCGCTCCGCATCCAGGCGCGCAATAGCGTCTACGGGTGTCGGGATATGCCAAAAATGGATGAGACATACGTTTTGGAGGCGTAATCGACATGACTGATGATATCGCAACGGCGACAAATGAAAACAGCACGCCTGTCACGTTGCGAAAATCATTGTGGCAACTCATTATTTCGCGGATATCTGCCTTTCGGGAGGATATTGGCCGCACCTTCGAAAGCGGACATGGTGTGGACAGCGTTACCTTCTCGATCTCTTTCATTGCTTTGGCCGCTAAACTCGCCAAGGCGGATGGGCAGGTGACGCGCGATGAGGTCTCCATGTTCCGGGAGATCTTTACGATCCCACCGCAGGAAAAGGCCAACGCGGCGCGCGTCTATAATCTCTGTCGCCAGGAAGTCAGCGGCTACCACTCCTACGCCCGAAAACTCTCAAATGCACTGGGAAGCGGTGAAATCGCAGACGGTCTGCGCCACGATGTGCTTGATGGGCTCTTTCATATCGCCATGGCAGATGGGGAGTTCCATCCAGGTGAAGAGCAGTTTTTGCTGGATGTGGCGGAGGTCTTTGAGATCCCCGACGAACAGTTCGATATTCTGGTTGCGCGCCATGTGCCAGGCCGCGAGAACCCTTTCGATATCCTTGGCCTGCCTGCGGATGCCTCTACAGAAGATGCGCGGCGCGCCTGGCGGCAGCTCGTTAAGGACAACCACCCGGATGTCCTGGCCTCACACGGACTTCCAGAAGAGATGCGGTCTCTGGCGGAAAGTCGTATGATTTCGATTAACAAGGCCTATGAGGATGTGACCAACCTGTTTCAGGCGCGTGTGCTGCAGACGGATGATGATATTCCCTCTCCTTAAGTATTATTAGGATAATTTTTTTCGCAAGCCTATTGCGTCCCATACTTGGGGTCCTTAGGTAAAGATCAGATCGACAAACAGGAGTATTCGATGAGCATTTCCCTCGCAAAAGGACAGACACTGTCACTTGAGAAAAGTGGCGGCCAGGGTCTTACAAAAGTTTTCATGGGCCTGGGCTGGGACCCGGCTGGCAGCAATCAGAAAAAAGGCTTCTTCGGTAAACTGCTTGGTGGCGCATCGGGTGGTGATGACATCGACCTTGACGCCTCGGTCATCGTACTGGATGCCGCGAAAAAAGTCCTCGATACGGTTTCCTTCTCCCAGCTGCGCTCAAAAGACGGTTCGATTAAACACGACGGCGACAACCTGACTGGTCAGGGCGATGGTGATGATGAAGTCATTCACGTTGACCTTACCAAACTGAACCCCGCCGCAGCGTTTCTGGTGTTCACTGTGAATTCATTCCGCGGCCAGACCTTCAACGAAGTCGACAACGCTGTTGCCCGCTTGGTTGACGAGACCGGCAACAAGGAAATCTGTAAATATACGTTGGCCGAACAGGGTTCGCACACCGGCGTCATTATGGCGTCACTTGCGAAAACGAGCGAAGGCTGGAAGATGACAGCACATGGTGTTCCGGCTGGTGGCCGTACCGTGCGCGATCTCGCCAATGACGCAATTTCTGTCCTGTAAGGAGAACTAAACAAATGTTGAACTGGCTCAAAGACAGCGCAAACAAGACCCGTGTTCGCCTGGCCGCAGAAGCGTCCAAATTCAAGAACCGCTCTTTCATGGAAGCCGTGGTATCCGGCTGCGCCCTGGTGGCGGCAGCAGATGGTGACATCTCCGCAGATGAGAAACAGAAAATGGCGGGCTTCATCCAGCGTGCCGACGAACTGAAGCATTTCGAAATGCGTCAGGTGATTGAGGTCTTCAATAAGGCTGCTGGTGATTTTGAATTCGATGCTGCTATTGGCAAGGCTTCCGCGCTGCAGACCATCGGCAAGATCAAGGGCAAGGATGACCAGGCACGCCTTCTGGTTCGCGTGATCTGCGCGATTGGTGCTGCGGATGGTGACTTCGATGCCGCTGAACAGGCTGTCGTGCGCGAGATCTGCGTCGATCTGGGTCTGAACCCCGCTGATTTCGATCTGTGATTATCTGAGGGGCGGTTAATTACCGCCCCAATCACCTTAAGCTTTTCCCCCGGAGACCTTTTCAAGATGCACAGCCTAGACAGCTATCAGATGGCCATCATCGCCCTTGGCTCGATTGCCTTTGGTGTTTACCTGCTTGTGAAGGGCGGGGATTGGACAATCGACAGTGCCGTAGCGATCGCAGATCGTTCTGGCCTTTCCAAGATTTTCATTGCGGCCACAATCGTTGCTTTTGGCACATCGGCCCCTGAGCTCTTCACATCCATCAATGCCAACATTTCGGGTTATCCCGGTATTTCTGTGGGTAACGTCATTGGATCCAATATTGCGAATGTGCTCATGGTATTGGGTATTTCCGCGATTATTGCCCCGATCTTGATTAATCGCGCCGCCATTCGTATCGACGCAATCGTTATGATCCTGGCGACCGCAGCAATGGTACCCGCGATCCTCTATGGCCTCCTGCCTCGCTGGGGTGGCATTGCCATGGTTGTCGCGATTATCGGCTATATCCTCTACCAGTACAAAGCTTCGAAATTAGACGTCGAAGATCTCGAGGATGAGGATGAGGATGCAAAAAATCCCTATTTGATGGTCACTTTGGGCATCCTTACACTTCTGGTGGGCTCAGAACTTCTTGTTCAGGGTGCGGTTGCCGGCGGTGTGGCACTGGGTGTCCCCGAAGCTGTAATCGGGATGACCATGATTGCCTTTGGCACCTCGCTTCCCGAGCTTACTGCCTGTGTGGCTGCCGCGCGCAAAGGTGAATCCGATATGATCATCGGTGGCATCGTGGGCTCCAACATCTTCAACATCCTGTCTGTCATGGCCTTCTCCGCGGTGGTGAAGCCTCTCGTGATCGACAGCCGCTTTGCTGCATTTGACATGCCCATCGTCATCGCTGTGACCATGGTCTTCGCTCTGATGCTCTTCGCCTTCGGCCGCATTGGTCGGAGTGTCGGAGCCGCCATGGCTCTGGCCTATATCGGTTTCACCGCACTGCAATACAGCGGTGCTGCTGAAACCTTCCTCGCCACTCTCTAAATCTTTCGAAAAGGACATCACTATGGCTCTTACGCTTTCCAAAGGACAGAACCTGTCTCTCACCAAAACCGATCCTGGTCTGAACAATGTGCTGATCGGCCTGGGTTGGGACCCCCGCGTTACTGATGGTGCTGAATTCGACCTCGATGCTTCGGCCTTCCTGCTGGGTGACAATGGCAAAGTCCGCGCGCCTGCCGATTTCATCTTCTACAACCAGATGAAGTCCGCTTGTGGCTCGGTCGAGCACACCGGTGACAACCGTACCGGTGAAGGCGAAGGTGACGACGAGCAGATGAAAGTTGACCTGTCCAAGGTTCCGGCCGACGTCAACAAGATCGCGATTACCGTGACCATCCACGATGCACAGCCGCGGGGCCAGTCTTTCGGTCAGGTCGACAATGCCTTCATCCGCGTCGTCAATGACGCGACTGGTGCCGAGGTCGTCCGCTACGACCTCTCGGAAGACTACAGCACGGAATCGGCAATGATTTTCGCAGAGCTGTACCGCCACAATGGCGAATGGAAGTTCAAGGCCGTAGGTCAGGGCTACGCCGGTGGTTTGAAGGCCATGTGCGATCAGTACGGCATCGCCATCTAAAAACGATCCGCTGCGGGGTGTGCGAATTCCGCAGCGGCACAATAATCCGACCTCGAGCATTCGCTACGGGGCAAAACAACAAAGAACCAGGAGAATTCACATGGGTGTTTCACTTTCCAAAGGCGCAAATGTTTCGCTGACCAAAGAGGCCTCGGGCCTCACCGCAATCCTCGTTGGCCTGGGCTGGGATGCCCGTGCAACCGATGGCAAAGACTTCGACCTCGACGCTTCGGTCTTCATGGTCGGCGCTGACGGCAAAGTGCTGTCCGACAAAGGCTTTATCTTCTTCAACAACCTGAAATCCGAAGACGGCTCGATCGAGCACCTGGGCGACAACCTGACCGGTGCCGGCGACGGCGACGATGAGCAGGTGAAAGTCGACCTGTCGAACGTGCCCGAAGGCGTCGAAAAGCTGGTCTTCGCCGTGACCATCCACGAGGCCGAGAGCCGCGGCCAGAATTTTGGTCAGGTATCCAACGCCTTTATGCGTGTCGTGAATCAGAACGGCGATGCCGAGCTGGCGCGCTTTGATTTGTCGGAAGACGCATCGATGGAAACAGCCATGATTTTTGGTGAGCTCTACAAAAAAGGCGACGAATGGAAATTCAAAGCCATCGAGCAGGGCTTTGCCGGTGGCCTCGGCCCGCTCGCGGCGAACCACGGCGTGAACATCTAAGCGATCTTCGGAGAGGCCCGCCGCGCGCGGGCCTTTTTCCAGAGGGCACATCTGATGTGTATTTTGGAAAGAGCCCTCCTGAAGACATGACCAGAGGCATCAATGCCCCGAATGGTCCCTATCTGTTTCATCTCAGCTGCACTTCTGCCTATTACATTTATTTCGCTGCGCACCTCCCATGTCTACAAATTGAAAGCCTGAACCATGACCTCATTGACCCCCGGCACAAATCTGCCGCTGACCGCTCGCTCCCCTTTGTTGACTGTGTCCCAGCTGGCTGGGGCTAATGCAGATATCTCTGCCTTCGTGCTTTATGCTGGCGGCAAGGTTCGTGGCGATGACGACATGTGCTTTTTTAACCAGACGTCCGTCGCGGGCGGTGCTGTGACCACCACCCGCGGCAGCGACACAGATACTTCCTTTGCTCTACTCCTCGATCAGCTCGCCGCTGATGTCGAAAAGATTGCCATTACGGCTACCTTGGACGCGCGTAGCTTCGATGGTGTTGGCGATCTGGAGATCACCTGCGAAAACGGCCCATCGATGACCGTTCCTACATCGGGCCGGAGTGAGAAAGCTCTGATCCTGGCAGAGGTTTACCGCCGGGGTGATGACTGGAAAATCCGCAATGTAAGCCAGGGCTTCCACGGCGGTCTGGCAGCATTGGCCACGCATTTTGGCGTGGAGGTCACAAACGACGGCCAAGCGGCTGAGCCTGTGCCTCAGAAACGCACAGTAGATCTGGCGAAGCGCATTACAAAACTCGAGAAAGAGGCCCCTGCTCTTGTCTCGCTGGTCAAATCGGTTGGCGTGAACCTCGAAAAACGCGGCAGCCCTGTTCCGGCTGCCAAGGTTTGCTTGTGCCTTGATATCTCGGGCTCTATGACCCGGCTCTTCAGCTCTGGAAAGATCGACAAGCTGGTCGAACGGGCGCTGGCTCTTGGCCTCACTTTTGATGATGACGGAGAAATCGACGTCTTCCTTTTTGGTAAGGACACCCATGAATACGGCACGGTGAATGGCACCAATTATCAGGGGTTCAGCGCACGCGCCCTTAAAGACCACCCTCTCGAAGGCGGGACCCGATATGGCAAGGCTATGGGAGCAATCCGCCAGTTCTATGCGCCGGACTTCAAAGATGGTCTTCCGGTCTTCGTTTTCTTCGTCACCGACGGCAGCACCGACGACAAGCCCTTGACCCTTAAACACCTCAAGGAAAGCGCTGACGAACCGATCTTCTGGAAATATATGGGTCTGATCCAGGAAGGCTTCTTCTCCTCCAATCGCACCAGCTTCCTGCAAGATCTCGATGATCTTCCCGGCCGCACCGTCGACAACGCCGACTTTTTCAACGTGGCGGACCCATCTGCCCCAGCACCGGACGAATTCTACGATGAGGTGATCGATGAATTCCCCGAATGGCTGGCTGCGGCGCGCGACGCGGGGATCCTGAACTGATGAATGCGATCCCGAGATTGGCACTGCTGCCCTGCAGCGCCTTTTACCTCTATCTGTCGTTGATCTCCGACCAGACTTTGCCGCTCATTGTTGCTGCAGGCTTTATGGTCGCTGTGGTTGGATTTGTCCTGCGTGGGATCGGTGAAGAAGTAGGCTCCTTAGAAGCGGGCGTGCTCTGGCTCACAGCGCTCTGTGCGTTTCTATCGGCAGTGCCTACAGTTGCCTCTGTCTACAGCCCTGGCCTTTGTACTGATCAGGTGAACACCTATGAGATCGCGATGATGCTGTCGATTTACAGCGGCACCGTCACCGGCGCGCACCAGCTGTCCAAGCGCTATTTGCCAGCAGACCTGAAGTCGATGTCAAAGCTCCGCGCACGACGGTTCATGTCCGTCCCGGGGCGCTCCATGTGGATCCTGACACTGCCCTTTCTCGCCACTGGCTATCTGCTGTTCACCAAGGGCGTCTGTGCGTCTGACAATTCATTCCTCTTGAGTTTTCCGCTGATGTCGTTGTTCCCCATCGGCCTCGTCGCCTTCCTTGTTGGCGGCATCACCCGCAACCAAAAAGCCATTATTAAATCAAATATGGAGTACGCATGACCCAGTTATCCATGGGCGCCAACGCGCCGCTGCAACAGCGTGACATCACATTGGATGTCATTTTACCGCGGGGCGTCGAGGCAGACATCACTGCCCTGCAGACCTATGCGGGCGGCAAGGTCCGCGGCGATGGTGACATGTGCTTTTACAATCAGCCCTCGATCAGCGCCGGCGCTATGACGATGAACCGCCAGGAATCGCATCACACTGTGTTCTCGATGCAGCTCGGCCGCATTCCTGCGGACGTCGAGAAAATTGTTGTCTTCGCCACAGTCAGCGGTGCGGCCGCGTCTTTCGGGAGCATTCCGCAGATTCATCTCGAGGCGCGCGGCGAGCATAAGATCGCGATCAATACCCAAGGGCGATCAGAAGCTGCCTTGATCCTGGCCGAGATCTATCGCCGCGGGACCGACTGGAAGCTGCGCCATGTGGGACAGGGCTTCAATGGTGGGCTGAAGGCCATTGCTGAGCACTATGGCGTCGAGATTGCTGACGATCCCGCACCAGCACCCCAAGCGACCCCAACGCGCGCTCCTGCACCCGCGCCATCCCCTACGCTCGACATTACGCGCCGATCTGTCACGCCAGCGCCGAACCCCGCGCCCGCCGCCGCCCCGCTCAATCTGAGCAAAATAAGCCTTACAAAGAACGAAAAGACCATCAGCCTGAAGAAGGAAGATGGACGGTTTGGCAAGATCCGGGTGAACCTCAACTGGAACCAGCGGCCGCGCAAGTCAGGACTTCTGGGTCTCGGATCTACAGCGATCGACCTCGATCTCGGCGCTTTCGTGGAAGACATTCACGGCAACATTACGGCTGTTCAGGCCCTGGGTAATTCTTTCGGGGATTACGACTACTTTCCTTATGTGAAGCTGCTGGGCGATGACCGCACCGGTGCCGTAACGGACGGGGAGTGGATCGACATCAACGGGTCCATGTGGTCGGAAATCCACCGCGTTCTGATCTATGCTTTCATCTACGATGGTACAGCCAACTGGGCAGAAACCGATGGCGTCGTGCGCATCATGGTGCCGGGCCAGCCCGAGATCGAGGTGAAGATGAACGAATTCGGCTCCAGCCATGGCATGTGTGCAGTGGCCTACCTTGAGAACAAGGGCGGACAGATTAAGGTCTCCCGTGAAGTGACCTTCCACCGCGGCCACAGCTATTTGGACGATGCTTATGGCTTCGGGATGCGCTGGCGTGCCGGCAGCAAGTAGCCCTGTTGCACCACATGGACCTGGTTCAGCGGAAATCCCCGAGACGCTCTCAAGAGCTCTCGGAGGCCCTTGCGTAGGCGTTAATGCCGGATACCTTATCTCAAACGCCCGTCAGAATGATTCCGACAGCAAGTTTGCCATAGAGGCTGCAATGAACGACAGAAATGAGCAGACCAGGACCGCGCAAGACTTCTCGGAAATTGCCCGATTGTCCCTGTCCCTACTCGAATTGATCCGTAATGCAGCGATCTGCGTCAAAGACAGTGAATATGTATATTTCAATGTCATCAGTGATGCCCTTGGAGGGTCTAAGGCTATACCAGATGCAGCGGCTCTTTCCCGACAGCTGGCCGAGATGCAAACTGACTCCATCGAGACGCTCAACCTGTCTTCGTTGCAGGCAAGAGTGGGTCGCCGCAGGACGGATTCACCGGAGGAGTCCTATACGCTCTACAATCTAACGCAGAATTACATCTACGAGAATCCCAATGGCATGCATTTCCTTGATGGTGAGATTCGTGAAACGAGCGCCAAGCGGATTGTTGGATCGATTTCAGGTAAGCTCCGGGACCAAAAAACCCTTTGCGGACGCCTGGATCTCCTTCTGGAGCGTGTACCAGAATTTATCGAGTTGCATGATGAGTATGTTGCAGTTGCGAAAAAACATGGTTTAGACCTCGTCAAAAGTGCGGATGAATGGAAAGCGAGCCTGACCCTAGATGAGGTTGGAGCAACCGAGAGAAACCCTATAAGTCTCTCCGCCAGCTTGCCATCTGGCAGCCTTGGTTTCGAGCTAGGTCAGATTGTGATGGATCTACGCTCTACCGCAGAAACCGCTGCAGAAAAAAAATACGAAGATTTCATGGCACTCATACCGGATGCATGGTTCGTCGATGTCCGCCAGGACTACGCTGAATACAGAGATTTTTTGGTCGAGCGGGATGATCTTCAAGCCTGGATACTTGCCCGCGCCGAAGACGGGGTTTTCAGAACGGAGATAATCGATGAGATCGACCGTAGATGGATGAGCAACTATACCGCAAGGAGTATAGGCCGCACGACCATTCAAAGGATGGAGAACCTCAAGTTTATTACCCGCCATAAGAAAAGCGGCAGGGTACATTTCACCCTGCCGCGAGTGCCATCCTGATTTCCGCCATCCGGGTACGGCGGGTCAGATTTTGTACCGGCGTACCCCTGTGCCCCAGTATAGTTGCATTTCTCACCTCCCGTTCTGTCTGGCTCAATGGTGTCACGTGCTTCAGGTTTATTTAATCAGTGTATTACTCGTTTTTCGCAGTTGAAGCTCCTGCGTATTCCCAGTATATCAGGATGTGAAATAGGTATTCGATACTAGATACGGTGGGCGCTATGCGAAAAACTCCATATCTAGATAAATCACGGATTGGCATTTTCACCTGCCAGATCTAGCTTGGACTTCCCGCGGCATGAAAGCCGGCACTCACACAAACGACAAAAAGGTTATTCATATGTCCGTTGCGAAAAACAAAGATGCACTTGCGAAAAACAGAGTAGAAGCGACCCTCCCCCCTATCTCCTTGCAGATTTGGGATATGAAGTATCGCTTCAAAAAAGCCGACGGCACGCCGATCGATGAAAACATCGAAGACAGCTGGCGCCGCATTGCCAAAGACCTGGCCAAGGCAGAAGCTGATCCGGCTCGCTGGGAAGAGGTTTTCTTCGGCGCGTTGAAAAACTTCAAATATCTCCCCGCAGGCAGGATCACAGCCGGTGCCGGTACCGCGCGCCGCGTGACGCTGTTCAACTGCTTCGTAATGGGCACAATCCCCGACAGCATGCCAGGCATCTTCGACATGCTGAAAGAAGCAGCCCTCACCATGCAACAGGGTGGCGGGATCGGGTATGACTTCTCCTCTATTCGCCCCAATGGCGCTGATGTTGTTGGCGTTTCCGCCGACGCATCCGGCCCTTTGTCCTTCATGGATGTCTGGGACGCCATGTGCCGCACCATCATGTCCGCAGGTTCGCGCCGTGGCGCGATGATGGCGACGATGCGCTGCGACCACCCTGATGTAGAGAAATTCATCTCCGCCAAGCAAGACCCTGTCCGTCTGCGCATGTTCAACATGTCTGTTTTGATTACCGATCCTTTCATGGAAGCTGTAAAGGCCGACGCAGAATGGGACCTCGTGTTTGAGGGCAAAGTCTACAAGACCGTACGCGCCCTCGAACTGTGGAATTCGATCATGAAGTCGACATACGGTTTTGCCGAGCCAGGCGTTATCTTTATCGATCGCATTAACAAAGCCAACAACCTGAGCTACTGCGAAACCATTGCGGCAACCAACCCATGCGGCGAGCAGCCTCTGCCGCCTTACGGCGCTTGCTTGCTGGGCTCTGTGAATATGGCACGCTTGGTGACAAGTCCCTTCCAGGCCAACGCGGCTCTTGATGTCGAAGCTCTGAACGAGCTTGTCGCCACCTCGGTGCGCATGATGGACAATGTCGTCGACGTGTCAAACTTCCCGCTCGGTGAACAGCAAGCAGAGGCGAAGGCAAAGCGCCGCATCGGCCTTGGTGTTACTGGCCTGGCGGACGCTCTTTTGATGATGGGCCTGCGCTACGGCTCCGATGAGGCTGCCGAACAAACTGAAGTCTGGATGAAAGCCATTGCCCGCGCGGCCTACCTGGCCAGCGTCGAACTTGCCAAAGAGAAAGGCCCCTTCCCGCTTTTCGATGCAGAAAAGTACCTCGCCTCCGGCAACATGATGCAGATGGACGATGATGTCCGCGAAGCAATCCGCGAGCACGGCATCCGCAACGCCCTGCTGACCTCGATTGCTCCGACCGGCACGATCAGCCTCTATGCTGGCAACGTGAGCTCGGGCATCGAGCCTGTCTTCGCCTATGCCTACACCCGTAAGGTGCTGCAGAAAGACGGCAGTCGCACGGAAGAGCAGGTCGAAGACTACGCCTATGCGATGTACCGCGACATGTGGGAAAGCGGAGAGATCGGCACCGGTGGTGATTTTGACGACAAGAACCTTCCCGACTTCTTCGTAAATGCCCAGACCCTGCCGGCGATGGATCACGTGAAGATGCAGGCCGCGGCCCAGAAATGGGTCGACAGCTCGATCTCAAAGACGATCAACTGCCCCGAAGACATCACATTTGATGACTTTAAGGATGTTTATATGGCGGCCTGGGACCAGGGCTGCAAAGGCTGCACCACCTACCGCCCCAATGATGTGACCGGATCGGTTCTCTCGATTGGCACCGACAAACCCGTTGCGAAAACAGAAGAACATGAGGTCCGTCAGGACATCCTTGCGCGCCGCGATACAGTGCTGTCCGGTGCCACTTACAAGCTGAAGTGGCCTGATCTGGCTCATGCTTTCTACATCACGATCAACGACCGTGAATTGGCGAACGGCAAGAAGTGCCCGCATGAGATCTTCATCAACACGAAGAACATCGAGTCCATCATGTGGATCGACACCGTCACCTTGTTGATGACGGCCGTCTTCCGCCGCACCGAAGACCCGACCTTCATTGTCGAAGAGCTCGAAGGCGTGTTTGATCCACGCGGTGGCTCGTATCTGCCGGGTCAGGGTTACATCCCGTCGCTCGCGGCCGCCATCGGTGGCATCCTGCGCCAGCATGTTGCCGGCTTGGGGTTGATGCAGGCCAAACTGCCCAAGGGCGTGACGGCCGAGGCTGTGGTGAATGGTGAGGTTCAGACCTCCGAGGCACCTGTGCCGGAGCTTGGTGCGAAGAAGGTTCAACGCGATGGCTGTAAGGATTATGGCAACTGCGATCTCGTCAACGAGAGCGGCTGTGTCTCGTGCAAATCATGCGGCTGGTCGGCGTGTTCTTGACACGTAACCCATTGAAATAATGATGAAAAGACAGGCAATTGAGCGCCACTTTGGCCAGATTGCCTTCCACTTTTCAGGTCTGTTTCTTCCACTGGCCGCTAAGTAACTGAAATCATTGGGTACCGAAAACGCCGATCCGAGAGGTTCGGCGTTTTTATTTTGAGTTGTATATCTTTTAGCTCTCGCTTGATCCACCGCTTGGTGGGGATGGCACGTGCTGGCTCGTGGTCGGTTGATGACCGCCTTGAGGTTCGCCCGTCGATGGTGTTCTCGGTACCGCTTGATATCCACGCTCGGACGAAGTTGGTTGATAGCCATTTTGCAGCCTATTTGGGCGTGTTGTATTGGTTTTTTCAGTCATCTTAGTATCCTATGTAAGTGGAATAAACTCCACACTTCTAATAACGTCTGCTCGCAAGAGTACGGTTCTATTTGTCGGCTCCCAGGGAGTGTCTCCGTCTTTTATTTTGTATACCTTTTCGATAAATATGTCTCTCTCTGAGGGAAGGTCTGACGCAAATGAGCGCCCACCCCAAAGGCCCGCAAATCTCTTTCCATCTGTGAGGGTTACGATGATGAAGCGTTCCTCTTCTTGGGAAAATGCAAAATCCCAAGACGTTGGCGTAACATGCGATGGGTTAAAGCCGATCTTCATATATAACTTGTCTATGAGCCGATATTTAAAGACGAGACCGCTTAATATTCCCATTATCACGGGTGAGATCAAAATCGAAAATGTCCAGATAGCTGGACGCGCCCATGTCGGAAGTGAGGCACTTTCAAGCACCAAGTAAACCGCCCATGCCCAGATGGAAAAATTCACGGTACTGACAGATAGAAGTCTAATAGGTGTCTCTAATCCTCGAGATCTTTGACCTGGAATGAGGTGGCCTCGCACCACAAAGTAAACGTAACCTGGTACAAAGAATGACATCGCCAGATATGCAGCATCGAGACTGGTCAGTCCGTTCATATCAGATCCAGTTCTGTCTTAATCATGTTTCAAAGAAATCTATCCTGAGCGTTTCCTTAATATATGTCTCACACCCACAGATTGAAACGGCCAGAAAAAAAATATTAGATTCTACTGGGATTTCTTGTGGAAAACTTATCCTGCACCCAGTGGAAGACTGGTATGTATCAAGAAAACACCTATATAATAAAAACAAATACTTAGCGGGATGCAGTGGCTCTCAATTGCTTGATTTTTCAAAAATGAAATGTCGCCATATGGCGACATTTCATTGTAACGGGTATTTGATAGCTTCAACCTGCATTCTTTATGTTTCCGGCGATAAGCCCATCAACGGTGGACAACATTGCGCATGTCTAAGCGCTCTTCTGAGGCCGCTCTGCGATGAGCTCATGATAGGCCGAACAACTACGACAACAAGCAAGAAAATATTGCTCCAGACGAAAATCGCCATCGAAACACCCAGAAAGTGCCTAGAGCCTTTTCACTAATTTGGTGGCTTTCGAGATACCAAAGCGCAGATTTCATCGTCCTTCATCCAGCGATCGACGATCGTCTCATGACGCGCTGGTGCATCCACCATGAATTTGATCTGGCTTTCCCTGTCTAGGGGCGGATGTTCCTTAACCTCACCGGTGAAGGTGGTCTCAGGTTCTCTATATTGGCCTGCATGTTCCAGTTTGGCCATCTGAGGCCCTCCGCTGTTCAACCTTGTAGCTCATCATATCCACAGCACGTGCGAAAATCTATAAAATGTGATTCATCATTTTAACATTGAAAGTATTCTGCTGCCATGAAACCCGTCCCAAAACACATAACAAGCGCTCGGCGCACCGAGATCCATCGCCGCGCCCTCAACGGCGACCTCCAGCTGCCCGGCGCGGTCCGGGACATGCGAAACGCTATCGGCTTCACCCAGGTTAAGTTCGCCAAACACTTCGGACTGTCACCTGCGCATTTGAGTGCGATCGAGGCTGGCAAGGCCAACCCTACCGCGGAAACACTCACCAAAATCGGACGTCCTTTCGGTTTCCAGTTGGGCTTTGTGATGCGTGATAAACCACAAAAAACCAAGCGCATTGACCTTCCCTCAGAGGTCAAGGATCTGGTTCAGCTTTGTAAGAGCGAAATGCAGGCCGTTGAAGTCTGGCTCTTCGGCAGCCGTGCGCGCGGCGATCACCGCCCCGACAGCGACTACGACCTCCTGGCCGTCGTGCCGGACGATGCGCCTGAAGGTATCGATACGCCAATGGCAGCTTTTGAGCTACGCCGGCGCTCGAAGGCCCATGCTGATCTTCTGACTGGCCGCATGAGCGAAGTCGTGAATGCGTGTGATGTACCGGACACGCTCAGCTATATCGTAGCTCACGAAGGTATTCGTATCGACAGCTGATCACTAAACCCGCTCAGCGCTGCACGCATCCATATATTCATCGCATCAATTGTACACGATCAATTTTTCCGGAACAAATGCTTGGGAAGAAATGCCGCGCCTGCAATTGCCAGAAGCACCATAGACATGCCTATCAGTTGAACCGCACTCAGTGCTTCCGACAGGAAATACCAAGACAGGCATCCCGCGATAATTGGCTGAACCAGGAGAACAAGTGAACTGAGTGAGGCGGGAAGCTCTTTAAGCGCTATCGTTGTTAATCCCTGGCCAAGAATTTGACCGATAAGAACGAGAACAAACAGCAAAGCAACGGTCTCGAATGTCGTTGGAATTGGGAAACCTTGTGAGGCAAATAGAGGAAGCAGAAAGATCGTACTTACAACCGTTACAACGGTCATAATTGAAATTGTCGAACGACCTCTCTTGCGCAATTCTGTCACACCCACAACGTAGCAAGCGTAGCAGAATGCTGCAGATAGAGCGAGAATACTGCCAATGATCTGCGTATCCGTACTTTGCGGAGAGCCAATCAACAGAGCACACCCTGCCAAAGCAATGGGGAGCATGAACCAGAAATTCACATCCGGTCGCGAGGTAAGGCCGATGAGGCCGAGAATTCCGACGAAAAATGGGGCAAAGTTGGTCAAAAGCGTCGCAACCGCAACATCTGAAAGACGGATTGCCATATGCATGAGCACCAAGTCCGCGGCAAAGATGAATGCTGTCAGTAAGTATAACATTCGGGTGCTCAGCCAATGAACCGTTTCCGTGCTGCGGGCGACATTTCTGGCTATGAAGATCGTTCCGGCAGCAAAAATTGGGGCTGAAAGTGCCACGCGATAAAACGCGGACGCCTCGGGTGAAAGATCGATAGCTTTCACAACAACCGGTGCAACACCTAAACAGCAGCCGCCCAGTAATAACACCGCAAATGATGATGCGGGTAATCTGCTGTGGCTTTCAGATTTACGAAAATTCGTCATTCCTGAACTCCTATATTTATATAATTTGTGATGAAACCTTAGACTGCACACGATCTAGGAAAGGTTGTTTCATGATGACTGCACGAGTATGCATACCAGTCAGCACGCATTCCTCCCCGTCATTTGCTACAACTTCAAATGTAAGCATCTGACCGTCAATCTTGATAAGTTCAGCGGAAATCTGGACTATCCAGTTCTGCGGTGTGGGTGCCAAATGGCTCATTTCATGCTTAAAGCCGACCGTCATCTGATTTTCGGCAATGCATCCGTCAATGGCATCCATGCAGGCCAGCTCTGAAAGCCATAACAAAATCGGAGTGGCAAGGACGGGAACGTCATTCCTCCAGTGCGTAGCCAGGTCTTTTTCCTCGACACGGTGTGTCAGTATGCCTTTCAATCCTGCTTCAAGCTGCATGTGATTTACTCCGTTGACTGAATATTGATTTAGTGAGTTCAGTGAGCGTCTGATCGAACTTGATGATCAGGCGTTCGGTTGCGCTTTCAGATATATTGAGGGGCGGGGCGATAATGACGGCATCGCCGCCCTGAACACCGGCAAATCCTGATGCGGGATATATTGCGAGGCCGTTGTCGAACGCGATCTTTGTGGCGGTAGACGAAATTTGGAAATTTGCGGGGAAAGGGTTGTTCCAGTTTGTAGGGTCTATCAGCTCGATTCCGATAAGCATTCCCTTACCGCGGATCTCACCGACAATTGTGTGCTTTTGGCATATGCCTTCTAACTTTGCTTTAAGACCCGCCCCATACCATTCAGCACGATCAACAAGCTTGCCCTCTTCGAGCACATCAAGAACAGCGTTACCAACAGCCGCGCCGATGGGGTGATTAGAATGTGTATGCCCAAGTTCGAATGAACCACTTCCATTGAGAATGCGTTCGTATATGTCTTGCGAATACAGAACGGCCGAGATCGGAAAATATCCTGCGTTGAGACCTTTCCCCAAGCAGACGAGATCAGCTTTGACGTCGAAATGGTCCATTGCAAGCCATCGTCCCGTACGCCCCAATCCGGTTAAAACCTCGTCTGCAATCAACAGAATTTCGTGACGATCGCATATATCTCGAATGCGCTTTACGTATTCTGTAGGCGGCACAATTGCCGCACCTGATGCCCCGACAATAGGCTCGAAGATAAAGGCTGCAACGTTATCGGCTCCTAGCTGTTGAAGTTCGCGTTCCAGCTCGTTTGCACACGCGATACCATAGGCAGCCATCGTGTCTTTGGTATTGGCCCGGTATGGGTATGGAGTTGGAAGCGTGGGCTCTCCGTAAAGTGGTCCGGCAAGTCGACGTCGCGGCCAATGCCCCGAGAGGCTCAAGGAACCTATCGTTGAGCCATGATAGCTGAGACGACGACTGAGCACCCTTGTTTTAGTAGCTCGACCGCACTCCCTCCAGTATTGCTGGGCTGAGCGCACTGCGGTTTCGACGGCCTCTGACCCAGAATTCACGAAGAAGCTTGCTTCATAACCGAGTTTATCACACAGCCGTCTTGAGAGCCTTTCTGCTTCCGGGTTTGTGAACTGTGTGCGGTAGATGAAACTGCTCTTCTCGGAGGCGTCCAGCATAGCCTTGACTACAACAGGATGTGCGTGACCTACTGAGCATGCGATCGCACCAGATGATCCGTCAATCCATTCATTGCCGTCCGCATCATAGATGAAAGATCCATCGCAACGCGCCGCTTCAATGTATTCCTTGGCCAGATCCGGTTTAACAAGTGTCATAATTCGTCCCCCTTAGTGCCAGCGCAGGATGGCTGCTCCGGCTGTAAAGCCGGCACCCGCTGCTGCGAAGAAAACGAGATCATCTTTTCTGATCTTTCCGCTCTCCAGTGTTTCATGAAGGATTATTGGGATCGTTGCGCCGGCTGTGTTGGCATACCGGTCCATATTCATACAGAATTTCTCAAAACCGATCCCCGTCCGTTCGGACAGCTTTTTAAGAAGATTTATGGATGGCTGGTGCGGAACGACGATACTGATATCGTCGATGGACAGACCATTGCGTGAGAGAACGCGATCGGCACATTTAGGGATGGCTTCAAGGGCGGAGTTCAGAACATCGCCCGCGTTCATAGTAAACGTCTCATCACCTGGGTAGACGGTAAAAGCGTTCGCATCATTGCCATTTGAAAAGAGCTCGGCATCAAAGATTGCCTGCGTTCCAGGGGCCGCCTCCATAATCACTGCACCAGCCCCATCACCGAAGAATACTGCGTCCCTTCGAGACCAGTCTGTAATACGAGAGAACGTATCAGCACCAATGACCATCGCGCGTTTGGATTGACCGCTCTGCAAGAAGTTTTTGGCGATCGTCATGGCAAATAGGAACCCGGAACAGACAGCGCTGACGTCAAATGCAACGGCACCGTCAAGTCCCATCTTCTGTTGAACGAGGCACGCTGTTGCAGGTGCCTGCCGGTCAGGCGTAGCTGTTGCTACAATCAACAAATCAATACTGTTTTTTGCAATTCCGGCTTGCTTCAGCGCATCAAGTCCAGCTTGTGAAGCAAGATCCGATGTCATTATTCCAACTTCAGAAACACGCCGCTCGGAAATCCCTAGTTTTTGTTCGACCCAATCACAATCAAGGTCAGCCATGTAAGCTTTGCGAATATCGTAGTTATTTACGATATTTACTGGCACAGACATACCTGTACCAATTATCTTCAGGCATCCCTGATCCAGCTTAAAGTTCGTCTGATCTACTAAACTCATCTCATATACCCTTGTGATATGTTGAACGTAAGATTTGAACCTTGAATGCCACTATGCAGCAAAGGTCACCGATCGAGAAACGAGCAATGTAAATACCGCCCATGAGCGAACCATATGGCAGTTCTGAAATGAACTTCAGCGAGTATAATGCTGCTATGGGAAGGAAGCTCCCGTTGGGTGATGCATGCGCGAACTAGATTTATGTTCTATCGGAAGGAAAGAGCGTTATACAACTATAACAGGTATGCGAGTCGGTCACTCGGATTGCATCGCAAGAACGTAACTTCTCGGAGCATTTGCCAGATGGGCTTAGTCAACATTGATATTGATCTACTCCGCACGCTGATAGTAGTGGCAGATACTGGGAATTTCACAAAAGCCGGAGACCGGTTGCTACGCTCCCAATCGGCAATCAGCTTGCAGATCAAGCGTCTCGAAGATTTCGTGGGGGAGCAGCTCGTTGACCGGCAAAAGGATATGCAACTCACCACGGCCGGTGAAATGGTGCGATCGTATGCTTATGATATCTTGAAGTTGAACGACCAACTTGTCAGCTCCTTTGAGGATGTTGCGGGAAATAGAGTGGTTAAGATCGGCACCCCTGATGACTATGCCCAGCTATTTCTTCCGAGTGTTATTCGGGAATACTCCAAGCTTAACGGAAATATCGAATTTCAGGTTGTATCAGATCTATCCACAAATCTTGCAAATATGGTTCAGAACGGAGAGATCGACCTGGCACTGATAACCCGAACCGGCGATATGGCTGGCATTAACCTTACCACGGAGCCTTTATGCTGGGTGGCTAAATACGGTTATGAGCGTGATGATGGACCTGTCAAACTTGCACTTTTCCCTGAAGGTTGTGAAGTCAGACAGCTGGCTACATCAAGTCTGAATAAAGCTGGCTTGAAGTGGTCTGTAGTTTGCACATCCAAACAGCTTTCACCGCTGTCTGCCATGATTTTGACCGGTAAAGCTATCGGGGTTCTGCCAAGTCGTGCAGTCCCTAAGGATCTCATAAGAATAGGGAGCGAGTTTGGCTTGCCAAATCTCCCTAATGCCGATCTTATCTTGAAGCTTGCGCCCCAAGCAGACGCAGTGACCCAGGACATCGGCAAAGCAATCGCTCATGGTTTCAGCGCATATTGACGCCGGTATCGCGAGGCTCGAGAAGAAGCGGGTGTATCGCACATAGGACGGCAAGCACCTCCCATAAGTAGAGTTCAACGCAGGCATTTCGATTACTCATTTCCCAAAAATCCATGAAGACCCTCCTATGATCATATCGATCTTCATGGAGAAATAAAATGTCAGTACGCCGAAACGAATACCAGGAAAGCCTGTTTAAGAAATTTGCAGAACTTGGCAAATCGGTCGCCAAATCCGCAAATGAAAATGATGCCAACGCGACACTTGATCACGAAAGCTGGCAAGCCGTCAGCAAAGAGGGAATATGGCGTATTGCAGTTCCGATTTCGCATGGGGGGCTTGGTGGCACCTGGACAGATGTAATTTCTGCGCTGGAAGGTTTGTCGACAACCGCTGAAGATCTCGGTTTTCTGGTTACAACGCTTGGACATCTTGGGTCCATCAAGGTGCTTCTAGATGAAGGTACCCCCCATCAAAAGGCCCGCTGGTTACCTCGATTGCTAGACGGCGTTATCGGAGTGACGGCCATGACCGAAAAGACCGGCGGCTCCGATTTGTCGAAAATGCAGTTGTCTGCATACGAAAAAGGTGGTGGATATTTCCTTAACGGCAAGAAGGTACACATCACAAATGCGCCGGTAGCGAAGTTCGGTATGATTGCTGGGCGCGTACCTTCACTGGGCAAAAAGAAAGACATCACGCTGTTTTTCGTCGACCTTGATGGCCCTAACGTCAAAATTGGGGATACAGAAAACAATTTGGGCATACGCACCAGTCCAACCGCGTCTATCGAGTTCGATGAAGTACCCCTCAACGACGAAAACTTCATTGGCCGCCCCGGCGATGGATTGCGAGTGCTTTACGACGTAATCTCTTTCGAACGCGCACTGTATGGCGCGATGGCCGCTGGTATGATAGAAAATCACATTATGCGTTCCTCCAAACGTGTTACAGAACGCATCGCTTTTGGACAGCCGTTATCTGTAAATCAGTATGTCCAGGGTCGTCTTACTGACATGAAAATGGCAGCTATTGTATGTCGCACACTCACATATGCTGCGTTCGAGGAACTTGAAACTGGAGCCCCGACAGCCTCCATCCTCTGCTCTGCCACAAAATATTTCGCCGGTGAAAATCTGGTCATGTCAGCGGAAAATATGGTCCAACTCTTCGGACATCTGGGATATGGCAACAATGAAATCAGCAGAATGATGCGGGATGCATTGGGCATGCGTATTGCAGGTGGTACAAGCGATATTCAACGGATCAACATCTTCAACAACATGCTACGTCTGCAAACGTATGATGATGCTTTGGTGGAACCCGCTGTATCCACTATCAAGGTCCCTGAACCCATGATGTCCTAATCAGCCAGACACACTTCCTGGCGCATATTTTTGCCGCCAGGAAGTTCTAATGACGATGTATTGCTGCCCAAAAAACATCGTTATTTGGTCGATGACAGTATCTTTCTGTTTCATGTTTTGATCTCCGTATACTCGCCTGCCACCTGTCCGTGTTAAGATAATTTAGCTAAAGCCTTGCGCTACCAAGACTTGCGAATATTTATCTGTTATAGAAAAAAGGCAAATGGGGATATGGCGATGATTACATCCCCGCATTCGCGGGGATGTAATCATCACCAAAAAGGGTATCAGATGAAAATTTCCGGCAAACACATCCTGTACGCAGTTGGCCTGATCGCACTCCCGGTTATGGCAGTCTTGGCCCCGATCGAGGATAACGTAGAGCCAAGCCCCGTGAAGACGTCTGCTCCCGCGGGTATGGTCAGCGTGATGCTCCCCGAAAGCCTCATGGACGAGGCTGCGATCGGCAAGCGCGCCTTCGATGCATTCTGTGCCAGCTGCCATGGTGCCAATGCAGCCGGACAAGACGGCGTAGCACCTCCTTTGATCCACAAGATCTATGAGCCATCCCATCACGGCGATGCAGCCTTTCACCGCGCCGCGCAACAGGGCGTGAGAGCACATCACTGGTCATTTGGGGATATGCCCCCGGTAGAAGGGCTTACGCGTTCTGACGTGGGCGCCATTGTTGCCTACGTGCGCGCGCTCCAGCGTGAAAACGGGATCAAATAGCCTAAATGCGTTTTGAGCCCCTCTGACCATGCTGAAAAGGTACCGGCAGGAAAGCCACGGCCTCGAGCCACACCCCGAGGGCGAGTACGTCCGCATCGATGAGGCATCCCGGCACTTCCAGTGGCACGCCTTCAACCGCGTGCTGTTCTGGATCCATGCGCGCGTGGAGCGTTTCTTCAGCCGCGGCCTGCTGCACCGTGAGGTGATCGACATGCGGCCGGCGCCCCTGGATGAGCTTGAAGGCTCCACCAAAATTCCGGCGCTGGCATCTGAAGATTAAGACATCAGCTGCGCCTGTCCTGATAGGCTTGGGAATAATTATTTCTGCTTGATGCTTTTATCAGATCACCTCATGACTAATGGACCTACACCTAAAACAGGACAAGCATTTGCAATCCTCCGAAATTGCCAAGGCTCTCATTTCACATGCCGCCGCCTATTTGCCAGGTAATGAAGAGTTGGACATGGCTGCTGTACGCTCAACTGTCATCAAGCTGGCTGAGGATCCCTTGGGTAAAGTCGCTCTTGATGTAGAGTTAACGAAGGTGAATGACCCTAATACGGTGACTCTGGTGAGAACTTTGATCAACCGGGTCGCCGTCGATATCGAAGCGGAATCCGACGCTAATGCTAACAGTATCGGATCCTATGTCCAACCAGCACAGACGTTCTCGACCGCTATAACTGCCGGTACAGTTATTGGCTTTGCAGCTGGAACGCTGGCAGTCAGCGCGGCGTTACCTATCGGACTGCTCGCAGTCGGTGCCTTTATTGGCACTTCCTACTATAGAAAGAAGGTCACGGGGTTCGAGAAGGACTTGAAGCGTGAAGCCGCACTGGCAAAAGCGTTGCTGTGACCACATATATAATGGTAGCCTTGGTAAAGAAGAGGATGACAACATGATGACTATTGAAGCTCTAATTACAATCTCGGGCATGTCTGCAAGTGCTGGAGCCTTCTATGTTGCCTGGCGCGCCCACAAGAATGCCTTCAAACCAACGGGTCCTGATGAAGAGCTCGTCAAGCGGTTTGTAGAGAGCGCTCCGCTAGACCGGTTGAAGAACATCACAACTGAGCCCGCCTAAACGGCATTGTTCCGGTATTACATGGTATGCGTCGTTCCGATAGGGACGGCGTCTTGCTTTGCCGCATTCGATATCTGGTCACCTGCGCGGAGGCTGTCTGTCTTCAGAAGGCCCAAGCCAGCATCAACCAGAAGAACAGGAAGAATAAAAAGAACCCCGGGATCATGAACTGAAGTTCGCCAATCAATCCGTCACCTGAAACGATCGCGAAGATGATCGAGATAAAGATCGAGACTACCATCGCGGCGATTGCTGCAGTCTTAAGTCCGACACCAGGCTCAAACCCGGCCGAGGCCGCTGCCAGGACATCCGGCACCAATGCAGTGACGCCCCAGATGGTAACGCCGCCCAAGAAGATCGCCATGGCAACCAAGCCCAAAACCATTCTTGTGGCTTTACGCTTTTCCTCGCGCTCACTCATGTGTCAGAAGCCACTCGGCCGCGCTCTTTGATGTAATTGCGGACATCATTTGGGTCTGGCATACCAAAAAGCTTGAACTCCGGCTCGTCACCGGTGGTGTAGACCTCCATGGTCCCCACGCCAAACATGCGTTGCAGGAGCCCCTGGTCGACATGAACACTGCGGATCTTACGCAGGTCGAGATCTGTCCGGCTTTTACGCAGTAGACCGCGCTCCAATTCGATATCATCACCAGAAATGCGCAAACGAACCGATTTAGTCTGCAAATACCAGTAGAGCAGGATCAGAATGCCTAATCCGAAGGCCGGGATCAAAATGATCGACAGGATGAAGCCCAGAGGATTGTTTTTGAACATTGCCGGGTTTTCATCATAGAAAAAAGATACGCTGTCATCGCTCATAGAATACTCAATTTCTCAAAATGGTTAAACAATATTGCCGTTGTGAATATCCTCTAAACAATACCATAAACCCTTGTAGCGCAAGTGCCATCGCGCCCCCGAAACCAGTAGGGCTATGGCCCTTGTCCTGCGTAATACGCGCAGTACATCCAGTCTTTGACAGACTTGCGAAAGTCCTGATCTGCGCCATTAACGAGAGTGGAGCTTCTTCGAAAAACCGGCTTGATAGGGCTGATAGATGGCGAAACGAGGCAGGAATGAACCAGACAGACAGGTCGTCCGTTTTCCAAGAGCTTACTCGATAGTCTATTGGACGGCCTACCTGTCGATCTTCGACTGATCGGTATTCTGGTTTTTCGTAAACCTCTGCCAGTCTGATCCTACCGCCGATGTCATGCAGGCATCGGTCAAATCTCAAAGGATCGCGCACATGCTCGAAGAACCGCTTGATGACAATGGACAGCCCTTTCCAGATAGGCCGGATGAGGGCTGCAACCCAGCCAGACCGCACTTGGTTAACTGCGACAAGGTACTGGCGTTGATTGACAATTACTCTGGCCGATCCATACCACGGAACGACCTCACAATCGCGATAGAGAAGCTGATCGCAGCCTGACATCGATCTACAAACCGGTCATACTATTTTCCACCGGGAGTGAGGCCGTCAATCACGGACGACCCCACGGATTTTGAAGTACAGCTCAGCGGTCAGGGCCACGCTCGATGATCTCGCGACTTTCCATGGTGGTCGCAAAGGTCGTACGCCCATCGGGCGTTTTGCCGATACCGTTGCGTTTGGTCGGCTTATGGATTGAACCACCCCAGCGGTGGTTCTCTTTGCTTACGTCATTTTTAGAAACGCTATGATCGCCATGATCCATATTTGCATAGGTGGGGTTGTGACCCTCCATACCCTGGGCAAATCCAGGTGCAGCGAGAGCCATAAGGGTGGCAGCCAGTATTGCGGGTGTCTTGATACTCATCGGATAGTGTCCTTCTGGATTAAAAAAAACGGCTGTACATCTGCCGGCGTCTCAAGCTAAACACATGGTATGCGAAAAACGTTGCATGACAGTTTTGTGTGATCCTGAAATATCTCTGCGCGCTTTCATCCTGTGGGGTCAAAATCAGCGATACCGAATTGCACTGGCTTAACAGCGGTGCGCCCTACCCCCCGGCCAGCTACGGCGCGTCGGGGGCCCACCCCTCCGGGAGAGAGACATGTCAAACGATCAGATCGAAAACGCCATTGCACGTCGCACAGAAGAGAAAAGCAAACTAAAGGACGGTACCATCCAGCAAGCGATGCGCGATCGTATGGATGCGGACGCTTCATTCAGTGCCCTTGTAGGTGCAGCATGGACTGCGGTGGAAACTGCCGTGCATGAGCGGGCGGTTGAGGCAGAGCCTAAGCGTAAGAATTTCGAGGTACATCACGAGATGGAGGTGTCCAAGGATGCTTTTCTGATCTGCCTGCATGAAACGGGTGATATCGAGCAGGCCCGCGAGGTCGGGATCTCTCGTACCGCACCACCAGCGGATCAAGTTAAGGCCGAAATCGAAGAGTATTGCCCAGCCCCATAGGCTCTTGTGATCGACTGAAAGAGAGCCTCCGCTGCCGCAGGGCAGTCCAACCGGAAGGGTAGATAGGCGCAAGCTGAAGAGAGTGTCGAGAGTGCCGGGGCCCTGCGGGGCCCTGGCGCATTTCAAACACGCGACATAGATCATCATCAGGATGCGAAAATGAGAGAATTAAATGACTGAACAGACAGGCCTCACCTTTATCACCACCCTTAGCGATTTGCGCGGTTCCGACCGGGATCAGCCGCAGCGCGCGAGCCGATGTGTCGGATACTTCAAAAACAAAGATGAGGCTGTCAGGGCAGTTGAGAAAAACGATGGTGATATCTACGAGGCGGGCACCTACCCTTTGTGTGTTCTGGAAACGATGGATGAGGGGATTTACCCCGTAGCGTTGTCGGTTGAATGGTTCGCTTGGGACAAGATTACGCTGGGATACCAATCCATTGCGGACGCACCTGAGGACCTACAGAGCGTTATTGGCTTTTCCATTGGCTGATCGGAAAGTCCAACAATACAGAACTATCTTAATCAAAAACAACCGGATCCTGGCCCGGATTTTCCCGTCGCTGGTTTAGGCTGGTCTTACACCGGAAAAAAGGATTTACCAATGAGCAAGCTGACCTTCGTCTATGGCACCATGACGAGTGGAAAAACCACTGCGCTTTTGCAGGAGGCACACAACTTTCGCATGCACGGAATGCATGCTCACCTGATCACGGCCGCTGGCGATACCCGATCGGGCTGCGGGATGATCCGTTCGCGCATTGGGATTTCAGCAGAAGCCGAGACTTTCGCGCCCGGTGATGATCTTTGCCAACACCTCACCGCCTTACATGCCCGCACACCTATCGATGCAGTATTCTGTGATGAAGCTCAGTTTCTGTCACGGGATCAGGTATGGCAACTTTCAGATCTCGTTGATGATTTGGGGATTCCTGTGAACTGTTTTGGTCTTCGGTCAGATTTCAGGGGGGCTCTTTTTGAGGGCTCGGCCACACTCATGGCGCTTGCGGATGTATTGACGGAAAACACCGGAGTTTGTGCCAGCGGTGCCAAAGCTATGATGGTCGCCCGCCTCGGCCCCGATGGCCAGGCGATGACATGTGGACCGCAAGTCATGGTTGGCGGTGAGGAAACCTACCTTGCAGTGTCTCGCGCGGCCTGGAAAGAACGGATCCGCGCGTCCTTAGGTGCCCAGACCGCCGTGCAAACAGCTTGACTGTGGCAAATAATCCGAACTGCGGAAATATACACCGCGGTGCCTTACATTGTGCGAAAAGTATCCTCACCTATTCCTAAACAGGGAGGAAGCGCATCAGCGCCGCTCTTGTCGATAACGGAGAACCTGACGTGATGGGCGACTTCGTTCCCGGTCAGGTTGGCCTCCAGGACCTTCAGAACGCCTTCTATTAACGTCATATGATGCTGGCGAAGGCCATGGGCAGTGAAGGGTTAGCAGATGATGCTGGACCTGCCGAACGCGAAGTTGCCGCGCGCTATGATGAGTTGCACGCCACAATGTCAGAGACCAAGCCGATCTGGTGGCCCGATGATCACCCCCTGCATACGCTGGACGATGTCGCGCACACCGACAAACCGACAACCGTCGAGAAAACGCTTCAAGAATTCATCGAAAAGCTTGAGACGACAGAGTGGGACGGCTCTTACACCCCACCTTTCTATGAAGAGATGATCGCGAACTACGATGCATTTATTGCCGCTGAATCCCCGGATGAAGCCTTAAACACTTGACCGGCAGCCTGTAAGCGGCGCGGTGGCCTGGGTCCCCCAGGCTACCTTCAGGAAGGACCGTCGCATTCAGCCTCTACGCGTACGAGCCCATAGGCTGAGAGGTTCTCTTCGCTGACGAGATCGCCGCGCTCAAAGGCACGTGTGCAGATCTCCCGGTGCGCTTCCTGTCGACGTTCATGCTCGGACCGGGAAAACACATCCGGTTGATTGCGCAGGAACTGGTTCAGGGCCTGCTCCTCATTCAGAACGAGGAAGTGGACGCCAACAGAGTTGTCAGCGAGGCAGAGTTCACGTCCGGCGCAGCAGATCCCAGCTGCAGATCGACCATCTGCATCGAGAGCAAAGAGTGTCCTGCCAGCTTTGAGATAGAGGACACCGTCCTTTTCATCGAGCAGTTCAGTGAAATCGTCCTCGGTCTTGTTATACCGGCGCGTGAGCGTGTGCAGGATCTTTTCTGCAGATTGTCGCATATGCACCGGGGTCTCGCGGAACTGCTCGACGTCGGCCCCGTCCAATACGTGGTTGCGCACCCATTGATCAAAGGTGCCCTCGGTTGCTTTTACACGGTTGCTCGGCATATTGCTCTCCATTTACGATTCCCGGAGAATAGCGCTGCTCTATGAAAATCTTCAGGCGATTTCTGTCCTGGCAGAGGAAAGCAGTGATAACATAGTACCGTCTTGCCCGACCGGCTTCGCATGTGCCTCCGAACCTGTGTCTTTTTCGCAATGTGCGCCTTTTAGTGTATTTGCGAAAATGGTAAAAGTCTTTCATTACTCATATGTATAGTTAACCAAATTGAAGCAGGGATTCAGAACATGACACGTAACACCGACCCGGCCTACCGTCTCGATGACGCCACAGGACAGCTCTTCTTTACCAGCAGCAGTGCAAGAACCATCGTTGGAGATATTGATCTTGCTCTGGTTTGGACGACGGATGAAGACAACAACGCCTGCCTACATAAACATGGCCGCAAAGAGTTTATCGAGCAAAAAGCCGCCCTGATCCGGACTATCGATGACAGCACCAAGACTGTTGTGATCCCATGGGAGGCGATCCGCCACCCTGTGGCCGGTCCGAAAATCATCGATGAGGTCAATAAGTGCCTCTCCATTTCAGGTCGTGTCGGAAAGATCGAAGCCTTTCTTCAGGCGCTCTCAGAAGAGCACGACATTGAAGTATTCCCTCGCGCGACTGCAGATGAAACTGTGGAGATGGCACCATGAAATCGATCGACATTGTACGGGGGCTGGCGCTGACAATCGGCCTCGCGCTGACACAGGTGGTACTGCCCACCGGCCCGGCTGAAGCTGCAATGGTCAAGCAATCCAACTCCGGCATTTGCCACGATGAAGGCTCTGCCTGGTATGGCCGCACCAAGAATTTCACAGCCTATGGGTCGATGTCAGAATGCATGGGCTCCGGTCGCCCTTATAAAGGCTATGCAGGTGCAACGCAGGCCATGTCCAAGGCCCCTGCCCCGGTGCAAAAGAGCGCTGGCGTCAGCACCGCCTACGACCGCGACCTCTATGAACATTGGATTGATGAAGATGGCGACTGCCAGAATGCACGTCACGAGCTGCTGCAGGAACTCTCAACCGGTCGCGTTACGTTGTCGAGCTCTGGATGCACAGTGGTCCAGGGTCGGTGGATCGATCCCTATACGGACCAGATTTTCACCCGCGCACGCGGCATGGATATCGACCATATGGTGCCTCTCGCTTGGGCTCATGCACATGGCGCTGACAAATGGGATCATGCAACGCGCCGGCAGTTCGCCAACGACCCTGTGAACCTTTTCGCCGTGGAGGCTTCGGCCAACCGGTCCAAAGGTGCCAGAGGTCCACTCGAGTGGCTTCCACCGAATACTGGATACCATTGCGAATATGTTACCCGTTTCCACCGTATCGTGCTGACCTACAAACTTGAATACAGTGATTATGAACGTCAGCAGATCGACGCAATGCGCGCGCGACTTTGCGAATAATTTAAGGACGATAATATGAACGAAATACACAAGACCATCATCGCCCTTTCCGCGATGGACCGGAGCGACAAGGACTTCGACGCCAAGTTTGCCTCTCTGCAAGATGCAGCGCGCGCGGTTACCGCCACGCTCACCAGCGTGCAGGATAAGAAAGTGATTTATGTAGCAGGACCGATGGGCTGCATCGAAACCCGCGATTTTACATTGGGTCCAGCACCGGCAATCTGGGAGCTCGGAGAGATCCCAGATGGGCACGTCATCGCGTCCATGACATCCGGTGGTAAGATCGTTGACCGAGCGGTGGTTATCAATGGTGTCGCCAATTGGACATACCTCCTTGGGCAAGAGCGCCGAACGGCTGCCGATTACTTCTACGAAGATGATGCCGAGTTGGGTGAAGTCGTTGATGATAGCGGCTGGAGCACAGATGGTGACAACAGCATGTCAAAGACGATCTTTTGCGATGAAGGCGGAGAAGACAGCGTCAAACGTACACTCTCGCTTGTCTTTGCGCCAAAAAGTGCGGTCATCTCAAGTGCCCACCTTGATGGCCAAGCGATGGCCTTGCCAAAGCAACAAATTAACGCCGACGATCCGGAGCCGTAATCATGGGTCAGCGGCAATACTTCACCAATTGCGTCAACTGGCCAAAGATGTGCGAAGAATATTTCGGTTCGACCTATGCCGAGGCACTGGATCAGCTGATCGAAGATGGCGAGACCATTACGCTCAATGCATTCCGTGCCGAACTGGATGACGAGTCCTACACCGACCTTCTGGACGTGCTGAACTATGCCCAACCCGGGGATGAGGGGCTCCACATCGAGGACGACTACCATGTCGCCTTCAAGCGTGAGCCCTCCACTGGTCTCATCTATGCCATTCATTCCGCCATCGAATACGTCTTTGCCACGCCCGAGGAAGTGGCGCAGTTGCAGGAGAACGCAATGAAAAACGCATTTGAAGATGCGCCAACCGCCCTCGTGCTGGTTCACCCAGGATCTCTGTGTGGGTCCGCTCGCATGATGATCGGCAAAATGGAGGCCGATAGCGCGCGCCAAGATATACTTCAGGAGGTCTCCGACCACCTTGGGCCGCTTATCGTGATAGACGGTTTTCTCTCTGATGAGCTCTCGACCGAGGAAGAAGATCTCATTCGCGAGGCTTTGGATAAGAACGCCGCCTCTGGGCACCTTTCGTTGCGCCTCTGGGGCTGTGACGCAGGAGAGCGGCCCTACCCCACCTGGATGCCTTATGGTGGATCTATGGAGGGCACCATCTTCGAAGGGCAAGAGGAGGCTGCCTCAGCCATCGCACCGCGTCTTGCTGACCACAGCATTCTTGTTACCGGTGCCTGGGCTACAGAAGACCTCAGCTCGGGCTGCGCCAGTTCTGTACTCGTGGCGCTGCGCGACGCGCTGGGTGGTGCGGCCGAGGTGGAGCATTCCTACAACGTCGTCTATGAACCGGATCCATCGCTTGATGATGGCTGCGAAAACGAACAACCAGCTTTATAAAATGGAGAGACCATGTCCTTTCGACGCCACATCATGAGCAGCATGAGAAACGCCAAGCGCAATGCGCTGCATAAAATAGTCAAAACAATTACATCGATCTCTGATGGTGCCGCTGATGGTGCCCGCGATGCAGCTCTCAACCAGCTCGCCACCTCCCATTGGATGATTATGTCCGACACTGCCGGTACACCCGCCGCCGAACCCGATGTCGTCAGAGCCTGGAGTAACCGTGGCCCGGAACGTGTTCTGCGCGATGCACGGGATTTTCTTATTCGAGAGGCGGATATGGCCATCGAGAAGACCGATTATAACGCAAAGGTATTTGCTGAACGCGCTATCTTTCAGATTTCCAGATGTTTGAGCAAGACCAACATCGAAGATGTACATGTGGAACTGCTTCAGGCTGCCGAACTCTTACATGAAGACCTGAAGCGCATTTTATCCACGCATGAAGTCGCTTCGGCGGACACGATCGTCATTCCAGTGCGCGAGATCTGCGGCCTTGATGGCCAGCCTGACGCTCGTGGTAAGGACGCGGGCGATACGGAGGCCGCGATCGAAGTGGCGCACTGCATGGCCGAGGGGCTCCGCCTTGAGGCTGAAGCCAGAGAATTGGCGCGAATTTCCGAAATGGAAGAAATATCGGGGCCATCTTAGATGATAATCGGCAAGCAAATAAATATATGACGGGGTAATACAAGCCGCTCTTTTACATACAAGAAACAGCGAGAAATATAGTTTTCCGGTGGATATCAACAGTATTGCGAAAAACAAGCGGCTTTATTTCCACGTGTTGGCCTAATCTGGATAGATATAAACATGGAAAATTACTATGAAACACAAAATAAGCTTGGGCTTTGCCGCCCGTAGACGCGCCATCTCCCTTATCGAAGGCGTGCTCTACCTCGTCATCGCATTAGCCATCATTGTTGGAGGGATCGTTTTCTTCCAACAGTCGCAGTTGTCAAATCGCGTTACCGACACTGCGCGCGCTGCGGTAGGTATCTCATCACAGATGCGTGCATTATATCAAAACCAGAATGTCTTTGGTGATAATGTCGACCTTACATCTGCGGCTTTGAAATCAGGCGCTGTACCGTCAAACTTCATCGGCGGTGCAACGGCAGATAGTATTGTTCACCCTTTCGATGGCGGGAGTGTCTCCATCATGGGCATCGGACGCGGCTTCGTTATGTCATACTCAGGCATTACTGCCCCAGCCTGCCAACGCATGGCAATCATCGATGAAACCGGAAGTGGACCTATGGGCATCGGTATCGCGGGTGTCACGATTGGCACCTCAGGTGATTTTGATCTCATGGATGGTCCGAGCCTGACCGCCCCTGTTACGCCGGAATCAATTTCTTCGGTTTGCGCGAATGGTGATGAGATGGCCATTTTTTACGCGGCTACAGTTGGTGGGAAATTCGATGATATGATGGCAGGATTTACCGGACCTGATCTTGGAAAAGCAAATCGGGACAACCCGTGGAACTACCCTTTTCCAAGCAGAACGGCAGAACAAGCTTGTGGGTACCGACCAACACGCACTGACAGCTTTAATAGATGGGGACTTTGCGCTGTGGAATGGTCGTATGAGGAATACGGTAACGCGGGACAGCCATTGGATGTTGTTTGCGGCGGACCTCGACCAACGGCGGACACTTTCCCTGGCGAGTTTGAAGGGAAAGCCAGTTTATTAGGCAGAGCAAAATCTGCCTATGATTTCTGCGTCTCAGGTCATCATTTCAGGGTGAAGTATAGGGAGGGATAAAAGATGAATATCGTTGATTTATGCAAAGAATTCGCTGCAATTCTTGGTGCCAGCGCCCGCCGGCGCGCCGTTTCCCTCATTGAGGGCGTACTCTACCTTGTCATCGCACTCGCTGTGATTATCGGGGGCATCGTCTTTTTCCAGCAGTCGCAGCTCAGCAATGCCGTGACCGACACCGCGCGCGCCGCGGTGGGTATCTCCTCGCAGATCCGCGCGCTCTATCAGAACCAGAAAGCGTTCGGTGACAACGTGGACCTCACCGCAGCCGCAGTGAAGTCAGGTGCCGTGCCTTCAAATTTCATCGGCGGAAACACAGACGATAGTATTGTGCATTCCTTCAACGGCGGCGCGGTAGCGATCACCGGTCTCGGCCGCGGCTTTGTAATGACATATACCGGCATTTCATCTCCAGCCTGCCAGCGTATGGCAGTTATGGATGAGACGGGTGCGGGCCCCATGGGTATCGGAATGGCTGGCGTCACAATTGGATCTGCGGAGAATTTCGATATCTCTACTGGTCCCAGCCTGACGGCACCGGTGAGCCCTGAAGTGGTATCTGCAGCTTGCTTCACCGGTAGTGAAATGGCATTTTTTTACAGCGCCTCAACCGGTGGCGATTTTGATAACTGGATGGCGGACTCGTCAGGGCCTGACACTGCGGGGGGTGGATCTGCGGGGGCTGGAAATGGCGTATCAGACCGCAGTAATCCTTGGGGGTACCCCTTTCCTACCCAAAGACTAACAGATGTTTGTGGAAACAACCCCGGTGGCTCTCGACCTGAAGAATCACAGGTTTACTTAGATTGTCGTCAGAATTGGTCTGTGGAACAATATGGCACATTGGGTGGAAGCATAGCAGAGGTCTGTGGAACACCTACTAAGCCACAGGAGTATCATTTCCCAGATGGCGGTTACACTTATCTGGAAAGGAACGAATTTACTTGGGATGCGATGGAAGTATGGCACGACTGCCGAAATGGTGTCTACACCAGAGACAGGTATGAGTGATTGCGATACAGTCATTTTATGGCGGGAAAATTGAAGACGCGCTGATCCGAGGTCCTGTGAACCTTGCCATATGGTCCCTAAATATATGCTTTTGGTCATGTACCAATATTGGTTTATCTTGTTTGTTATCGGTCAAAATCTTTATGACGTCCCTATTTGTATTCTCATAGGTATGAGAATACAAATCCCGTTTTGCAGTATTGGTGGATACGCAAGTGTATTCGCACAGATATATCGGTGTTTCATCGCAGGGTAACGCTATGATATCTCTATATCAAACATACGGAAAACACATCATGAAACTCTATGTCTATCTGGCCGACGCCGCCCGAAAACGCGCCGTTTCCCTCATTGAGGGCGTGCTCTACCTTGTCATCGCACTCGCAGTGATTATCGGGGGTATCGTCTTTTTCCAGCAGTCGCAGCTCAGCAATGCCGTGACCGACACCGCGCGCGCCGCGGTGGGTATCTCCTCGCAGATCCGCGCGCTCTATCAGAACCAGAAAGCGTTCGGTGACAACGTGGACCTCACGGCAGCCGCAGTGAAGTCAGGTGCCGTGCCTTCAAATTTCATCGGCGGCGAAACAGGCGAAAATATCATTCACCCCTTCAACGGCGGCGGCGTGGCGATCACCGGTCTCGGAAAAGGCTTCGTGATGACTTATTCAGGCATATCGTCGCCTGCCTGCCAGCGTATGGCTGTCATGGATGAGACGGGTGCGGGTCCAATGGGAATTGGAATCGCGGGTGTGACGATTGGCACTTCGGGCGATTTCGATATCATGGATGGTCCCGCCTTGACTGCACCTGTGATCCCCGAAGCAGTGTCGTCAGCTTGTGCGTCGGGCAGCGAAATTGCCGTTTTCTACAGCGCCTCAACCGGAGGTGATTTTGATGATATGCTGGCAGGTTTATCAGGTCCGGGCCCGGCGGGAACTGGCCCTGGTACGGCAACCCGGGATAATCCGTGGGGGTATCCGTTCCCGAGTACAAACCTTGTTTGGGAATGCGGATCCAAGCCCGGCAGGGGATACACAGCTGAAGAGATGGAGGAATACACATCCTGTCGGTACCAATGGTCTCTTGCCGAATATGGCAATAAGGGGGGAACACTTGCGGAGGTATGCGGAACCGCGTCCAGGCCTCAACCTTATCATTTCCCTGATGGGGGTTACTCTTCATACGAGAGAACACTTTTCACTTTCGACGCACTAGATACATGGCCCAACTGCCTGCTTAGCTACCAAGGCAGGGCAGCCTATGAGTAAATGAGGTACAGCTCTTATCTGCTGTAATTTATTGGAGCGCTGATGTTACACCCGAATGTCGCATCAGCGCGCTTTCTATACACCCGCAAATACCCTGGGCTCTCGTCATGTAGGCAGCTTCACGAGGATCCCACCCTTACTCAGGGCGTATTCAAGTCAATCATGCCATAAATAACGTCACGCGATGTTTTCGAATATGAAGCTCGACGTTCGATAGTCTCAGTTAGCCCACCACCAAAAGTAGACCTCCAGGCCTCGGATCTGAGCGGATCCATTTCATCAATTATTCCTGGAGCAGACCTGAGTGGCTGATCATAAGACATGAGATCAGCCAGGACGATTTCGATGTCACTTTCAAGACCTGCAGGTATCAGATCCGCGATGTCCGAACGGGCGTAGACCGAAACCGCCTGCGGCAGGTATACAACCTCCATCGGCTCTGGGCAAAGTGATACAACCATCATACGCCCTGAAACCTCAACTTCATGGCTTTCTTGGCATCCCGCCCCGGAGAAATCTCCATCAAGATATGCCGTGGCATAGGCGACGCGCTCATCTAGGTGCTCATAATTGGGGTGCGGCCGCAAAAACCCATCCATGAATACCGCGGCTGCTTCCTCGGCGGTCTTTGTGGTTAACACCCGGTCGACCACATAGGCGTAGTCGCCCGTAAGCTCTTGGTAGAGGTAACCATAATTTGCCTCATAAGAGGTCGGATCCATATCCCCGATCCAATCCTCAAATGCGACGCGCCGCGGACCGGTCCATTGGGAATACCCAAGTCCGCCTCTCGACCCTTCGACGAGCGGGTTTAGCTCCTGCAAATAGCGGAAGTTGCCCGTTTCCCGTGCCAGATTGCCGGCGACACCGGCGGCCTGGAATTCCTCAAAGCCAAAGTCGTCCCGCAAGTCCTCCATAAGACGCTCGGGAATTGTTTCAGCCTCGCTTGCAGTGGCTCCGAAAACAGCAAAGGAGGCCACGACGCTGGCAAGGATTGTCAATCTACGCGTACTCATGGGGCCATGTCCATTTCTGCTTCTGCTTCTGCTTCTGCTTCTGCTTCGAGCGCGTGCAATAGATCCCCTGGCCACAGGGGTGGAATTTGGACCTCGCCATCCAGGATCGCAACCTTGTAAGATGACACAGAGCCACTTGAGGCGGGCATCGGGGTCTTTTTCTCAAAGGCTTCAAGCGCCTCGGTTGCCGGGTATACCGACACAGCCTGAAGCGGTTTGTCGAAGACAGACACATCTACTCCGCCAACATAGGCCGCATTCCCGAGAGAATGAAAACGCTCGCCCTGCCCCTTGGGGTAAAAATGCGGAATGGCCTTTGTGTTGCCCATTTCGTCGCGCTGGTATTCCGTCATCAGCTTGGCGCGAAACGGTACCCAAGCCTCTACCAGCTGAAGAATCTGGTTCAGGTCCGTCATCATGTGATCTTGGATTGGACCCAGGCCTTCTTCACCCTGTCTCAGGAAAGCGGACACCGCATGATGGGCAACCTCGAGATTTTCAAAGCTTGGCTCCTCATGCAGACGAGCCACCTGCTCATGAGGAAAATTGCCCCCGGATGCGCGCTCAGCTGCATTGACCAGTTCATCAGGTGCCAGAGCGAAAATCTCGGAGATGCGAAGAAGGGCTTTGTGCGGGTCGAAAGACAGGTTCATGCCTGATGTCCTTGGATAAGTTGGGAATTTCTAAATCTTGATAATGATACCCGTGAACCACGAAAACGAAAAACATGCCTGTTTGCGAAAAACGCTATTGTACGCTCTGCGAAAAAGAATATGTACTCCCTATAGTCATAGTCAGGCAATTTAGGAGACAGTCCATGTCAGCAGCTTCCGCAGCAAAGAAATCAACCGTTTTGAACGATGCCGTTCTCGAGGCATCCAAGCCAAAGACCAAACAGAAGACCCAGGTCCAGGATACGCTGAATGCGAATATCACGGCAAACCCGTTTTACAACGTCATGTTCGACGAATCCCTCACCCTAGCCGACAAACAGTCGGAAGTTGCGAAAATGACCACTTCGACACTGGATCGCAATCGCGACCGTGCCCAGGTCAAAGCCTATGACGAATTTCGCGAATGGTTGAGCGCCCAGCAAACCGAACTGGCCGAGCAGGTTATCAATCTGTCCAATGTCGACTCAATGTCAGAACTTCAGTCAGTGCTGAAAGACATGAACACGGATCTGTTGGATTTCGAAGACAACATGAACCCCATCATGTCGATCATCGAGAGCATCCACTACCTGCGCACCAACGGTCTGATGGGCGATGCGTTCAAGCAGATCAAGGAAGACAAAGAGCGTGAAGAGACACTGCAGGCAGAGATCGAAGTTCTGAAGAACGAGGCACAACGTTCACGTGAAATGGTCGCACAGCAAGAAGCGATCAAGATCCAGGCCAGCACCAAACGTAGCTTCTTCGGCCTTGGCGGCCTGACCAGTGAAGCTCAGGCTGATATTGCGGGTGCCGATATCGCGATTGTCTCCGAGCGCGAAAATCACGATAAACTTATGGGTGACATTAACAGCCTCAAGGCTCAGATGAATGTCCCCGCCGAGAATGGCGATGCGGCAGAGCACAAAGCGCGCTTGCGCGAACTGCTCGACATGTCCGATGAAGCCAACCGCGATCGGGTGATTGCCCTGCGCGATTCCGCGTCGAAGTTTATCACCACGGCCAAAGAGCGCACCGGGTCCCTGCGCGGACAGTTCGATCAGCTGGCCGGTCAGATCGGTAATGTGGAAGATTCCAACCAGTCTATGATCAAGGTCTATGCCGTATTGAACGAAGGCATGAAGGACGCCACAAAGAAGAACGCAGAAATTCGCGCGCCCCTTGCCGAAACTCCTGAAGAAGAGAGCATGGTCGACAAGATGACACGCGAAGAAAAGCTGCGTGCTTTGGACGGTCATGTATCGCATATCTCCCGGTCGCAAGGTGAGACGATGGCTGCCTACGGTGACCTCAACCAGCAGGCGATCCGCGTTCACACCATGCGCCAGTCCACGGATCAGCAGATCGATACAGCCCGGCTCATCAATACCCAGGGTGTTGCTGCTACCGCTGACCGCCTTGCAACCGTGCTGACGGCCGTGAGCGGCGCTGCACTTGGTGAGGCATCCGAGGCTGCGAAAGACACGCTGAGCCGGATGCGTGAATCGACAAATGACATCTCCTCGCGTGAAGTCATCCGTGTCGCCATGGGCGTTTCGAGCGTCAATGACCAGCTGGAAACCGTCTTCAAGGAACTCGAAGACATCCGCGAAGTCCAGCAGGCTGCAACCGGTATCGTGCGCAACGGCATGACCGAAATGCAGGAGCGTATGGTTCAGCTTCGTGAAAGCGCGAACTCCGCGAAAGAAGACCTGGCAAACCACATCGCCAGCGCCTCGATCGTAGAAACAGAGTCCAGCGGTGAAGGGGCTGCCCAACAGGCACCCAAAACCACTGGCTTTCCAGGGGTATAATTGATGTCGGATCACCTCATCACAGGGACGGCAAAACTGGCCGCCCATCCTGACTTTACCCTGATCGGGCGGGACGCGGAGCTCTCCAAACTGTGCTCCATCCTGGCGCGCAAGCACTCAAGCTCTGTTCTCCTTGTCGGCCCTGCCGGCGTGGGAGCTACGTCCCTGTGCATGGGTCTTCAAGCGATGAAGGGAATGGACAACCCGCCTTTCGATATCGTTTCGAAATCCCTATTCTTCCTCGATGTGGACGAGATGTTCTCCTCGGGTGATCCCAATGAAATCGATGCTGCCTTCCGCCGCGGCCTCGGCCGTATGCAAAAAAGCGTCGAACCTGTGCTGATCATCGAAGATGCCGGTGATTTCGTTGAAGCCTGCCGCGCTCATGGTGCCACGCATTTTATCAATGGCGTGAATGGTCTGATCCGGGACGGCAAGCTGCAGGTCATTCTCGAGACCTGTGATGGGGATGCGTCCAAGGTTCTGGCCTGGCACTCGGAAATCCGTGAAGCCTATACAATCCTCGATGTGACAGAGCCCGAAGGGCAGGACCTGATCGACATCGTCACAGCCGCGACAGAAAAGCTGCGCGAGCACCACGGGGTTGCGGTGAACGAAGATGCGATTGCGACCGCTGTAGAGCTCACACAGAAGTACCGTCAAGCAGGCGGTGCCTCGGCCCAGCCAAAACGTTCAATCGCGCTACTGGACCGCGCTCTGGCCTCCTACCGCCTGGCAGCACATGCGACCCCACCTAAAGCCGCAGAATTGCAACGCAAGATCGATGCTGGTGCAGCAGCACCCGGAGACAGTGACACATTGTCAGAGATCCTGTCGCGGCATGCTGCACGGCAGGGCAAGCTCCTGAAGTTCCATGAAGGACAGAAAGGTGCAGAGCTCGAGATTGTGAAGCTCGAAGAAGCCCTCGAAGAACTTCGTGCCAAAGCGGCAGAGGAGCCCGAAGAGGAGGCCCCACGCGCAGCACCCGCATTCGCTCGTTTGACCTCCGGTCAGGGCTTTGGGTCGCGCGCAGAACAGGAGATCGTTCAGCGTCTGGCGTCCTTCAAAGACGCGCTCGTCGAGCATAAAACGGCCTATGAAGCTGTTGCGGCTGAAATGAACGCGGATCTTGAGCTCTGTCGTGACACTGTGGTGGCCGAATTTGCCCGTATCTCCGGCATCCCCGCGGCAAAGCTGGGCGAAGACGAGAAAGCAATCCTGCGTGAGCTGGAAGCCAACCTCAAAGGCTCTCTCTTTGGTCAGGACCCCGCTGTGGAGAAGGTCGCAAACGCGATCAAGGTCTCCAAGGTCGGCCGTCGCAACAAGGAAAAGCCGCTGGCTTCCTTCCTGCTGCCCGGGCCATCCGGTGTTGGCAAGACCGAGATCGCCAAGCAGGTTGCCCGGCAGTTGCTGGGCGATGCCAAGGCGCTGACACGGTTCGACATGTCTGAATACATGGAGCGTCATGCTGTCTCCAAACTGATCGGTGCCCCTCCGGGTTACGAGGGTTTTGAGGCCGGCGGCATTCTGACCAACGCCATGCGCACAAACCGCAACCGGGTCATTCTGTTTGATGAGATCGAGAAGGCACACCCGGATGTGTTCAACCTCTTCTTGCAGATCCTCGATGATGGCCGTTTGACGGACAACATCGGCCGCGTGGCGGAGTTTTCGGACGCGATCATCATCATGACCACCAACATCGGTCAGCCACACTTCCTTGATGAGAGCATCAGCTACGACGATGCGATGGACGGCTGCATGCTGGATCTGGACGACAACTACCGTCCCGAGTTCCTGAACCGCTTTAACGGGCGCCAGAACATCATCGGCTTCCAGAAGCTTGAGCTGGACTCGATCGAGAAGATCATCCGCCGCGAAGTCGACGACCTGGCATCTTCCTATGCGGAACACGGCGTCAGCATCACATTCTCGGATGCGGAGATCTCGGTCTTCTGTGCGGATCGCTACGAGCCCCGGATCGGTGCGCGTGGACTGCCGGGCATGATCAACTCGGACCTCGAGCCGAAGATCGTGAACGCCCTGCTGGATCAGTCTGCCGACCACGGCGCCTCGTTCAACATCACATACGACAAAGCGGGTCGCCGCTTTGCCATCGAAATGCTGCGCGCGGCCGCCTGACCCGCAAACAGTATCGACCGCGCCGGGGAGGCTATGCCCCGGCGCGGCACAAAGACATTTCACGATACCCAAAGAGGTTTACCATGACGCAATCGACTGAAAATACACCCAAGACAGCTTCGGGTATTAGCTTCATCGAGGCTTTCCTTAACGTAATTATCCTAGCATGTTTCGGAGTCGGCGGCGCTTATCTGATCAACTCAAGAACCCCGGAGGTAAGCGATCCCCAAATCTTCACAGGGGCGTTCTCGGCTTTTACACTGACTCTTATCATCTATTTTTTCGCACTGAAATTCATCGTCAATTCTCGCATCGAAAAGCATAATCTGAACACTCTGCCCTCTGACACAGATCCGAGGAGCTCTGCCCGTGACCTATGAAAAGAACTTCCTTGAGCGCAGCGTGGCCCGGATTGAATCCGTTGTCGCCGCCGTGGCCGGCATCTTCTCCTTCTTTAACAAAGGCCCTTTGGGCTGGGTGTTCCGCAAGCTGGGCCAATTCGGTCGCTGGTACCGAAGCCGTATTTGGAACCGCTATGCCCGCAATGCTGAAGGCCGCCTGACCAAAAAGCGGGTCACCGCCACGGTCTTGGCGACTCTCCTTGCAATTTGGATCACGCCGAGCATCATCTATGCCGCCTGGCAGGGCACGCTGATGGCGACCACCTGGAAGAATGAAGAGTTGTACCTCACCGCAGCCGAGGAAGTGGGTGATGATGTCCATTCTGTGCGCGGCTGCCGCAAGATCCCCTGCTCTGAAAGCGATGCAATCTACTTCCGCGTCCGCACCAGCCTGATGCACAATCTCTATGCCCTGACCGATCACGGCAGTGTCTTCTACCCCGATTATACCGCCTCCGTGGTAGCGCCCGGTGTGAACCGTTGCAACGTGACCTCCTATGGCTTCCGGGTGAAGGCCCTGATGCGCGGCTGGGACATCTATCCCGACATGCTCGACGCCACCTGTGTGCCCTATGAAACCGGGACCGCGTTCAGCGAGAGCGAGTTATCATGACCGGCCCCCTGCCGCATATCCTCGAACAACCCCTGATCCCAACTCCGCTGCACGGGCTCAACCCGCGCAGCATCATGGGCCGGGCGAAATGGGATGTGATGCGCCGGCAGGTCTACGCAAAATATGGTCATACCTGTGCCGCCTGCGGGGTGAGAGCGCGGGATGCCAAGCTGAGGAAATATCTCGAGGCCCATGAGAGCTTCGAGATCAACTGGGCCAAGAAGCAGATGACCCTAATCAGCATGGAGCCGCTTTGCCATGCCTGTCACGCCTTCGTGCATTCAGGCCTTCTCGAAGTGAAGCTGCAGGCGGGCAAAGTCAGCAAGGAGACCGCAGCCGTTATCCTCGGGCATGGTGTTGGTGTGCTGGCGCAATCTGGTGGCAAGATGCCACCTGCATCGGATTACCTGTGTCGCAAGCTGGATCTTAAACATGGTCTGCCCGTTGGGGCAGCCCCGCGCCGGACAACCTGGTCAGGCTGGACCATGGTCTGGGATGGCACGATCTACCCCTCTCCCTACAAGACAGAAGCGGAGTGGCGCCGCGCCATGGCAGAGCGGTGGTATTGATATTTGCGAAAATAAGCCCTTGAAGGCGCTATCGGGTTGGTGCAATGTGATCAAGTCATGGGCCGCCACACTCCCGCTAGGGGTGCAAAAGGGCGGCCCTTCCTCGTTTTAGAACCTCGTTTCTCCGAAGCGGATCATTCCAACGAAGACGCTATCCAACCCTGCAGTGCCATCTTGGACTGCGCACCGGTTTTGTTGGAGATAATCTCGCCCTCATCGTAGAGGAACAGGGCCGGAATGCCGCGCACGCCGAGGCGCGCCGCGGTCTCGGGGTTTTCATCTACGTTGATCTTAACCACCTTCAGGCGGCCATCGAGCTGACTGGCGATCTCATCCAAGGCTGGACCGATCTGACGGCAAGGTCCGCACCAAGGCGCCCAGAAATCCACGATAACTGGGATATCGCTCATGGTGACCTCGGCATCGAAAGTCTGGTCTGTTGCTACTGTAACGCTCATCTCTGGCTCCTGAATATCATTTGGCCATGATGGGCCGGGCTGTCCAACATAGTTAAAGACAGAGTTTTTCGCAAGCAGTACAAGCTGCCATACCGGTCAACTTCCATCAACAATCTGTGGCGTCCTTTGACGGGTATCAAGATGCGCGAAAAGAGCTTCTTGGATGTCCATAGGAAGCTGGGCAAAGTCGCCATGCATCAAGAAATTGAAATCAATGCGGTGCGCGCGGTGATAGTACCTCATGATCTCTCGATTGGGGAATTGCCGCGCCCTTTCCATATTATTAAGGGCGTTATTTGCTATCCCAGCCCTCTGCGATACTTCAAGTTGCGACAAACCTGTCACCTCTCGCGCGACCAAGATGCGCAGGGCACAAGCACCTTTGCTCATATCACCCAATTTGCTCAGGCGCTCTTTTCCCTCGATTATCATAGAGCCGATTATCGACCTATCTTCAAAAGAAGTATAGCCGATATAGGGCGCCTGGCACCGCCTATAGCTCCATATCGCAGCTGGCCTCCGCAGAGATACCGAGGCGCTCAATGAACCTTTCTGCGCGCATGCTCGGTGATGCATGTTTCCCGGCCAGAGTGATCGCATCTTCCCAGCTATCAATGCAGCCTTCTGTTTCGCCGTGATGCCAGGTCTTAGGTTCACCGAGGTGGACATGGGGCATTGCCAGATAGGCCACACCTTCACAATCAGCGATAATGCTCCGCCCGCCTTCAGCGACCCCCTGCCCCGCAAAGGCGCAAGGATGGCCGCCCCCGCCAGGCATATGCCCCGGACCGGCCTCAAGAAAGACGAGACCCTTATCTGATTCAAGAAAATCCAAGGTGCAGTGCATGCGATCTTCTGGCCAGTCGCGATCCAGGGTTTGGCTCGTTTCTGTGTCCTTGCCGCCATTGCGGATGAAGTCCTGGTTCATATAGGCACCAGAGAGGCGCTTGCCCTCCGCAACATCAACGATGTCCTGAGCAGCCGCTGCGGCCTCTACAGCGTTCCAGGCATTCTCCGCTGTGGCGCCATCGCCCGTCCAGCCATAGTAATTGGCCACACCTGTGACCTGACCGGCGCGCACGAAAACCCGCCATTCGGCAGGCCAAACCCCTCGGCCTGCAATCGGCGTATTGGCGCGGTGCAGATCTTCGGCCTCATGGAAGCGCCCCGCCGGCGCCCAGGGCCGCGCGAGATATGAGACAAAGGGTTTATGGCCACCGATGCCTGTCTCAAGGAAGCGTGGATCCGAGAAATCGATCAGCCGCCGGTTGCCAGCACGGACCCAGCCACCGCCGATCTCGAAATTCTCCTGCACCTTGGCGGTAACGTCGCCACGGGTCATTAGTCCGCAGCCCACGAGGGCTTTGAGGTTGTTCGACCCGGCAAGATGTGTGCGCACCATCCAGTCTGACGGGATTTCATCCAGGGCGGATTCCATTTTAGCGAAGGTCTCCGCTGCGTTGATCTGCAGACCTTCGGCTTCTGCTTTTGCGGCATCGAACCTATCGAAGACGGCCTTGCCCAGCTCGGCATCTGCTCCTGACGCGGTGTTTCCAGCCTCAAGGCCCTCCTTGAGACCTTTTGTGATCGTCTCGCGCAGTTTTTTGGGCAGTTGCACACGCCCCAAGAGAACCTCGAGCTCATCATGTGAAAGCCGCGCCACCTCTTTGGCAGGTACGGCTGCAACATCGGCTTCTTCCGCGAGCTTGATCCAAATGCGCAGATCGCAAACATCGAACTTCTGGGGTGTCTCGCTGTCGATCTCATCGAGATCCGTCCAGCCATCAAGGCGCTCGTTCTCAAAGGCTTCAGTTTGCGCCAGCTTTGAGACCATAGAGACCAGCTCGGCGGGATTCTTACGGGCCAGCGCCGCAGCGCCAACCAACAGCTTGCGCCATCCGGCCTTTTGACTCTGCTCCGCGCCGATGCGGGCCTGTGCCCCGATGTAATCCGTGATTTTCATGATGATCTCCTACGTTGCGAAAACTATAGGATCTAAGGTCGAAAGTTTCTCTTCCATGCCGACCTCTGCGCAAAACAATCATCTTCAAAAGCAGGAAACTTAGCCAAGCGCTGTTGTGAAAAATAATAACCTAGACTATATCACAGTTATACAGATGCGAAAAACAGAATTGCAGGCATATCCCATGGAGACGATCGACAAATACCCCCGAACCCCGCATGCAGCCGGGTCGCGTCTTCAAAAGGGTGACACCGCTGAGGGGCAGGTATCCCTGCGCGAGATGCAAAAGAAGCACCCGAACTGCAGAATGGTTATTGAGGAAAAACTCGACGGGGCACAGACCGGCCTCTCCTACTCGGATGAGCTAGAACAGCGCCTGCAGTCCCGGGGTCACTACCTGAATGGCGGCGCGCGGGAAGGTCAGTTTAATCTCTTCAAGGAATGGGCGAACGTGCATGACGCGACCCTCATGGAGCGGCTTGAGAACCGCTTCACCATGTATGGTGAATGGTGCTTTGCCCGCCACACGCAGTTCTACGACGCCCTGCCCCATTATTTCTTCGAGTTCGACATCCTTGATCGCCAGAGCGGCAGCTTCCTGTCGACCCCGGCGCGCCAAGATCTATTGTCCGGACTGCCGGTAGTCTCTGTACCTGTCCTCGCCGATGATTGGCCTGGCTCTGAAAAGGAGCTGCTGGATCTGGTCGGGACCTCGGCTTACCGCAGCGCCGGTTGGCGTGACAGTCTTCGTGAGGCTGCGAAAAACGCTGCTGTAGACCCAGAGCAGGCCCTGGCCGAATGTGGTCCCTCCGCGGATCTGATGGAGGGGCTCTACCTCAAGATCGAGAAGGATGGCGAGACCGTCGGCCGCTACAAATGGGTCCACCCCGATTTTGTGCAAACGATCATCGAGGGCGGTGTTCATTGGAGCCAGCGCCCAATGATCCGAAATGGTCTGGCGTCGGGAGCTGACTTGTTCCAAAGCCCCAAATCTCCAACCAGTGAGATCGCCCTATGACCGAGTTGATTGCAGAGCACCGCCCGGTCGCGCGCAAGGTCCATTTCTGTGAGGAGTGTGGTCAGGAGATCCGCCCGGGCACGCGGTACACCAGTCAGCGCTGCAAAGACGGCGGTGATGTATGGACCTTCAAGGCCCATACCGATTGCATGGCTTGGAGCCAGGCGTACCGCAACAAGCATAAAGAATGGCACCCCTATGGAGGGTTCATTCCGATGTATGATCTGATTGAGCCACATGAGTACAATGAATGGCGCGGATTCTTTCCGCATGCTGTTTGCCGCATGGCTTTCCCCCGCATCAACTGAGTTTGAAAGGTTACACCATCATGACTTTGAACCCCGGCGACACAGCAGACAGCAAAAGCACCATCACCGGCGCTACCTTCCGTGATTTCTACCAGAACCATTGGCCGAAAGACTTCTATGTCGATGACGTCTATCACCCGTATGAAGACGATAATGGCAAGTTCACCCTGGCGGATGACGCTGTCGTGCGCCTCGATGATCTGGGTCATGCGGTGAACCACAAACCGGTCGACGGCAAACAAATGGATACTCTTTTTCCCATGCACTGGCTCTGGAATCGCATTATGGCACAGCAGGAAAAGAAGATGCTCGTCGCCTTTTATATCGCACCCGACAAAGTGGATGACCTGCTCGAGGCCGCCAAAAAAGTCGGCGCAGAACTGATTTAAGGAGAGATAGATGAGCGACACATTGATGCTTGAAGCGACTGGTCTTGACCCGGAACGCCTGGTCGGGCTTCTCGGCCTTTGCGAAAATCAGCGCATCACAGGCGTGCGCCAGGTCGGAAATGCCCTGCATCTCGTCTATGATGGCGATATGAGTAAGGGCAAACCGATCACCTTCCACCCTTCTTTGATGGTCGACACGATCATGGAGTGGCTGGGCCGTTCAAAAAGCACGAATGGCGTCTATGCCGCCCCGGATTTTGGACCAGAGCCAGACATCGATGGTCACTGCAAAAAGGGCTGGCGGATCAAGTCCGGACGCTTAATGGAACCTATCGAAATCCACCCCACTTGGATGATGTTCGGAAAGTAAGCTGATGGAACGACCTATCGAAGAACGTTTAAATGCAGCCATGGAAGAACCCCGTGACTTCAGCATGCGTGAAATCTCTGAGATCAGCCGTGATGCGATGGAAGAAATCGACCGACTGAAAGGTCTTCTGAATGCCCATGGCATCAACCCGATGTCCGAATACATCTGCAAATGCGGGTTGCGACGCTCGGTCCCGGCCGGCACCCCACCCTTCTGACAGGAGACATGGCATGACCACATCAGCAGATGCATATTTGAGTGGGTATGACGAAGCATGTCAGGGCGGGAGTGACGAGAACAATCCCTACCTCTCAGATAACTCTGGCACGTTGTGGGAAAAGTGGCGTCAGGGCTTTCACGATGCGCTTCAAAACCGCAAACCAAGACACAAGAAGCGCAAGATAACTGTAGCCTCGTTGTTCAAATGAGGTGCGAGAGACAGGGCAAAGCTGTGTGTACAAAAACGGAGCGTTGATGAGAGTACATTCATTGCGTTCCCGCCGCCAGGAAAGCGCCATTGAAATTTCAGCTATCTGGGTGAGACTGCTCTATATACTGCGAAAATCTTACTATCTATCCGAAAGTGTCATCAAATGCCGCCAAAACCCATGACCCCTGCCGAGCTACTGGTAGGAAGAAAGCTTCCCAGGGATCCAGTTTACCTAGATCTGATCCTGGCGTCCTATGTCAAAAAGGATGGTACCACTTGCGGGCGCGCGGAGCCTTCTGACAGTTGGCTACGCCCTGCTTTCGCCAAATCACGGAAAAGGGGACTGGTACGCATTTTGAATAAGATGACGATTAATGGCGGCCGCGCATTTGGCATATATCAGTTGACCGAAAAGGGTAGAACCGAGGCACAAGAAGCATTCAAACGGGTCCAGAAAATTCGTTCGGCACGCCATCAATGGGCGGTGGATTTTCATGCCGCACGCCGTGATGCAATTGCTGCGAAAAAGGCGCGTGAGCCTGAAGCGGATCATGCAACCGAAACCCCAGAGCCATAAGGATAAAACCAGATGCCCCGCATGAAGAACACTCGAAAGGCGGCCCAGACCCGGAAAGCCAGCGAAGCTGCCAAGCTTACACCGCGGCAAAAGCGCATTGCGCAACGGTCACATCCAAAGCCAACCAGTCTAACCGAATTTGAAATGGCGATGATGGCTGCTGAACCCTTCCGCTCGGATCAGCTGCAATGAATTGCTCGATTTACCAGGTCTATATTGAATATGATCGCCCTACGGGCACGTACCAGAGCGTCAAACTTCGCCGGAACGGTGATCCGACACTGACCTGGCAAACTGGTGATCCATGCACAGATTGGAAGTCCTGCATCGATTTCGCCACCAAGCTGAACCTCCAGCTTCAAGAGACATTATCCGTGAGAGCCTTTGTCTGCGATGTGCCGGGATGGACGTTTGATCACAGCGACATGTTGCAACCGGTCCAGCGTGTTGGAGTCGTAGCGGAAGGCATCCCAGCCTATGCCTGAGATGAAGAGATATGGAACCCCGCGTGCGAAACCCGGACAGCTCAAAGCGCAATGGGGAAAACTTCGGGATGAAGACGCTGACCTTGTTTTCTCAGGTGGCGAGGGTATCCCGCGCGAAGACCGTCATATGTTGCACTCGGCTTTATCCGGCGTCCGCTGGATGGGCCCGCTGCATGACAAATGGCGTTCTGAACTATCTTTCATCGATGAATTGAAAGCCCGTGGTTACGATATAACAACGTTAAAAATCTCTGTCGAAAAGAAGGAGTTCCCCCATGACGGCTGAAGCCTCTACAGCAGATCAAATCCAGGTAAAACCAGTGCCCGTCGCGGAAACCATGCACAAGATCTGCGATATCGCACCGTCGGTATCCATGTGCTTGATCGGTCATGTTGATACGCAAACCATCACTTTCTTTGATGACAATATCTGCGACTATGCGAACTCAGGTTGGCCCCAGGAAAATGACGCCAAAGACTATAAGATCGCGGAGCGATACGGCTACGATGCGGATGCGGCTGTCATTCTGGAATCTGAAAATGACGATTTTGTTCGTTTCGCGCGTGATTTCAGATATCGGGAGCAACTGTTGAAGAAGTTTGCAACAATCCTGCCATGTCTGGATGACTGGGGAACTGATATTCAGGCATTCGAGGCATGGTACGCCCAATGTCATAAAGACGAAATGGATGTCTGCACCACACAGGTGAATTTGATTTTGTCCAATGAGGCTCAACATCGCCTTCTGTCGATCGACACGGACGGAAAGCATCACATCTGCACGCCGCGACGCGGGGAACTGATCCTCTTGGATGCCGGTTGCACCCATGCGCTACTACCCAATCAGGACAAAGGCCTCGCACACATGCGTACACATCCCATGCGGGCTGCTTTCGTCATCGTGCCCGATGTCTATAATTAAGAGAAATGTAAAATCCCGATCGCTACCTTGAGATTGGCGCGCCAGGATCTCAGATTGCCTTGACCATATTCCCGTTTGTGCAAAGGGCAACCAAGCCCTTTGCTGGAAGATGGGTGCCCGCGTCCACTAGGGTGTTGGCACTTCAAGATTGGGCGTTTCCACTTCAGCTTCCTTCATAACAACCATGTTATCAGGAATGCACATCTTGAATTCAAACGTATAGCGCTCCTCAAGTGCCCTGAAAATCTGGACCAGAAGCTCCTCAGCTGCGCCCAGATCAGACCTTTCAGAGGTACCCTGTGGCATCCCGATGTCATAGTGGGAGAGAAGATGCTCGGCGATTTCCAATGGCGCGCCCAAAAGCATCGTATCTTGTCCCGCGGGGTTCATGAAGACGGCCGCCTGTGGCACCCCCTCCGATCGACCAATGAGATTCACCTGGGGGCGCTTGATAGGAAAGTCCGAGCCGGCCGGCACATGAATGATCTCGTCCAATCGGTTCTGTGACGGCGCGATGAAAAAGATACTGTTGCCCCGTGTGGTGACGATCGCAGCCGCAGGGTTGTCCCATTCTTTTGCGTCCTTGAGTAATTCGGCCGCCGGAGTGAAGTCTGTGACAGTGATTTTGTAACCACTGGTCTCGTTCGGGTAGTATTCAAGCTTACATGAAATCGTTCCCATTCCCGGCTCCGCCCCTTCAGGGTGGTCCGGGCGGTAAAGATCGTAAGCGGCCCTGAACTCCCCATTTGGAAGACGATAACAGGCGATCCCTTCTGTGCTATGGTCCCCCGCGCGCTTACCACGACGACTGTTATACGAGGCAGCAGCATTACGCGCAGACTGTGCCGCAAGCTGCGGAGGGAATGGGATGGAGGGCATGAGGTTGTTCCTTCTTGATGGGTTTCAAGAAAGGGTAAGGCAGTCCTGCGAAAACGACGACGGCATCAATCTCGACCAGTTAAACGGATCCCTATATTGAATGACAGCTGGTAGAAATTGATGTCCAGGTTTCATCACCTGTCAGGAGGTGTGTCTAAACCGAGGGATGACTTCTGATCCATTTTTAGGATGCTCTCATTCGAGCTCCGGTTCAAAGCGCGTCCGCCCTCATACCTCAATGTCATGGAGACTCCTTCGATTGCACCGCTCGATATTTTTGCGTGCTTGATCGTAGGGGTCTATTTTCAGGGAGGAGATCGGGGAGAACGGATCATCGGGCTGAACCAGTTCAGCCCGCAAGGATCCACTACTGTACGATACGGGTGTCCTGACCGAAGGCACAACCTCTAAAGGATTGTTAACCGAACTGGATTTCTCACACCCCATTATCTCGGCTGCAGTCTGAAATTGAGCTACAGATGCTTCGTAGGTAGTCCTGCCTTGGGGCGTACGCCTCATACGCAGATGGACAGTGCCCAATCCTGGGGTGGACCCTTCTGGATAATGTGGACGGTAAAGGTCCTTGCACATTCGCACATTGCCACAGGGCATGCGGTAACATGCGATCCCTTGAACCACATGTTCCTGCGGGGGCTTACCTCGATGCAGATTGTATGTCTTTGAAGCCGCGCGCGCAGATCTTGCAGAAATTTGTGATGGAAATGCAATTTGGGTCATGGCCAGCCTTCAAATACTCAGTTAGTGCGAGCATATTCGGGGCTTGCGAAAAACATAAATGAAGGCATTTACTTACATGAGAATCCTTTAGGATGATCTCCAATGAGACACGCGAAACAGGATGAGACTTTGAGCCATCCCTGACAGAATATGGAAATACAGATGACTGAATGGCTGAACATGATCCTTGAGGACAGGGTCGACCCGAAGACTTTCCATCTCGCCTTTCCGTGGGCCGAGCCGATGATCGGCTGTCCCCATGACAGCGTGCATCATGCGGAAGGGGATCCCTGGACCCATACCAAGATGGTCGTCGAAGAGCTGGTGACCTCAGATGCCTATAAAGACCTTTCAAATGAGCGCCAGACGATCCTGAGACTTGCGGCCTGGTTTCACGATATCGCAAAGCCTGCCACGACAGAACTGTCTTGGCTTTCTCATCTCAGCGCACCGAAAGATGCCACTGCGCTCTACCGTCCGACCTTCTGGACACCTCAGAGCATGCGTGGTGCTTTCCCGACCATTTCTCTGGCTAATGCAGTCGGGCGGGAGCGGGTCAGACAGCCTGGTCACGCACCCCTCGGTGCCTCCATGGCCTATCAGGCGCTAATAGATGCCGGCGCTGAAGTACGTGATGCGCGCGAGGTACACGCCCATGTCTTTTGGCATCAGCGGCCGTTCTTTCTGATGAATGAGAACAACCGGCTCCAGCGCGCCATCCGGTTTTCTCATGAAATCGACCGCGGCAATTGGCATGAGCTCTTGACGCTTTGCCGCGCGGACAACCGCGGCCGTGTTTCATTGAATGCAAAGGAAACCCTGGAGGGTTTCGACTACCTTGAGCTGGGTCTGGAGGAGATGGGGGAGAATATAGGTTGTGATCTCGCCCATGAACCATGGCCTTTCGAGAGCGAGGAGGCACGGTTGAAGTACCTGCGCGGTAAGCACGACGGTTCGGCTTTCTTCATGCCGGAGAACCCCTCAGGTGCGCGTATGATTATGCTCTCCGGCCTGCCCGGAGCGGGAAAAGACACGTTGATCTCCGAGCACTATGGCGACCTGCCCGTCGTTTCTCTAGATGACATCCGCGGTCAGATGGATGTCGGCTGGAAAGACAATCAGGGTCAGGTTCTGCAGGCCGGTTTTGAAGCTGCACGCGTCCATATGCGCGTGGGTCAAGACTTCATCTGGAATGCCACATGTCTCAGTCGCACAGTGCGCCAGAAGATCATTGGTCTTGCGCGCGATTATGACTGCATGATCGAAGCCGTGTCGATAGACATCCCCCTTGATGTTGCCAAAGCCCGCAATCGCGGGCGCGATCGAGACGTGCCTGATGCGGTTATGGACAAGCTCGCTCGAAAGCGCGATCCGATCCTGCGCGATGAGGTTCACTGCCTTTGGAGCGCCGATGCAGAGCATCGGTTGACCCCGCTGTTCGGCATGCTTCAGAGTGATCCTGCCCTGGAGCTATCAGCCTGAAGTCTCCTGGAGGTCAGCGGCCATTTCGTTGCCCTTGGATTGCACCTTTTCAAGATGATCGAGACGAATAGCAGAGAATAATGGAAAGTTCTGCGAATTAAGCGGAATCAGGCATAACTTCAGATTAAAGGAGATAAACCGATCATGACTATGGCAAGCGCGACCCATTTCGATGAACAAAACAGGCAAACCGTTATGGTCCTGGCTACTTTGAGGGCCGTTGCCGCAAGCTGTAATCCAGCGGCGCGGCTGCTGGGGAATATCAGATGTGATGACATCATACGTGCAGTTGACGAGCGCATGCCGCTTGATGAGTTCTGGCCGGGGGAGACACAGGATATCAATCCAGCTCATATCTACATGCGTCGTGACTGGCGCGATGGTGCGCCCTCCGAAGAGGTCCTGATGGGCGTCTTTACCTGCGCGCTTTATCACCATCGTGACGCCAGTCTTGCAGGGCCCTTGGGTGCCGGGGAGGTGCAAGATGCCCTATACCATGTGCTGACCGGGCGCGATCTTGCCGCGGATCGGGCCTTAGATGAAGGCCCTCAGCCGGGGTGATCGATAGATGCATCTGCCTCAGCTGCCTCGGCTACATCGCGCGCGCGAATGGTGTTGTCCTCGCAGCCTTGAGCGAAGCCCTCCTCCCATTGCGGGCCGTAAATGTCTTTCGCGCCCCAGGCGTTCCGCTGCGTCCCGCACCAGGGATTGAAGCTATACGCTTTTGATGGATCCAAGCCGCCAATCTCTACGGCATAGCGGCGGCCGGCATTCTTTTGTGACTTCATCGCGCGACTCCTTTTCCTGTTGAATAGCCTTTTTCGCAGGAGAGTCATAGTCTTTGAGTAAGCTGAAAAGGAAGTGCCATGACGACGCGCGAGATGCACCAAGAGATCCAGGGTGAGATTTCAAAACTAGATCAGATGTATGACATCCATACCCTCTTGGCAGTCGAATATGGCAGCCGCGCCTGGGGTTTGGACGGCGTTGGGTCTGACCTTGATATTCGCTTGATCTACCGTGACCCCCCGTCTCGGTCTTTCTCGTTGTTCAATGATCGCGAGATGATTTCCCATCAAACCCGGATCGATGGCGTTGATGTGGATTTCAGCTGCTGGTCGCTCTCGAAGGCGTTGAAGCTCTCGGTGGTGTCAAACCCGCAGCTCAATGAATTCCTTGCCTGCCCGGTCAGGTACCGTGAAGATGAGGCATTCCTCTATGATCTGAAGGAGATCTGCGGAGCTGCGTCACCGCGCACTATCGCCCATTACTACCGAGGCTCCGCCAAAAAGAACCTCCTACATCGCATCTGCAATAACCCAGTGGTAGACGTCAAAGCTACGCTTCAGATGGTGCGCGCGACCCTCTCGGCGCAGTGGATCGTCCAAAACCCCGATATCGGGGGCTTTCCACCTATGAATTTCGAAGAGCTCGTACGCAGCATCGATCATTCATCAGACCGGCTCTATTTTGACAGTACAGAAACTCAAATTCTCGAGCTGGCAAACGTGAAGCGTGAGGGCCTAGTACGCCCCTCCCCCCTTCAGATATGTATGATCGAACAATTTGGCCTCGAACAAATGGAAAAACTGCCCCCTCAGATTGCTGACTTGGCTGATCCATATGTCAGCCAGAATCTGGCGGAACGGGCATTCAAAAACCAATACCCTTTGGTGTTTCCTCAGGTTGAGGCCACTTGCCCTGAGGTGTTTTATTGAATTTGATGAACATCAACGCGTCGCACAAACCTGCGACAGGCGGCGGTATTCTGATGGTGAGTCCATGATCTGATCTTTCAAAGAAGATTTCTCGTAAGAACGATCGTGTAACTTAGCCACAGCGGCGAGAGCTTCGTCCTGCAGCATCTTCTCGGCACGCTTTGACTCACCGATTGAAGAGATCTGGTAATATGCCTGACCTTTCAAAATGATCGGCAATTCTTCGAGAATGGCTTTCTCGAAGCGCGCGAGATGGTCATGATAGTTCTGAACATGCTGCATTTCATGTTCGTAAGTCGTATTGTACATGCAGCTACCCTCGGACAGACGAGGCAGGATCCATATCTCGGGCGTCTGTTGGCCTGAATGGACTGTTATCTGTGCGATACGCACACAGTATCCCTCTGACGAGCTGATCCTCTCCAACGAGAACGATAGCTCGAAGCCGTACAGCATATGAGCCAGACCCTGCAATTCGCCCGTAGCGGGATGGTGGCCATTCGGGTTTTGGGGCTTTTGCTTGGTGATCTGCGGACTTAATAGGGAAATATCGGTTTTGATATGTGGTGACTTGAGACAGGTTTGTACCGGCTGCTTGTTGGCAGTCATGTAAAGCGCCGATTGATCGATGAAGCTGTCAAGAACTCCGGCTGAAGCTTGCCCGCCAGACAGTGTGCCTGTGGTTGCGATGCAGAGGGCTCTCGCAGCGGCAGACATCACGTTACCCACGCTCATTGGTCACCTGCTTCGATTGTAAAGTCGAAGATGTTCAGGATTTCACCCGGAAGAGATTTTGATACAATGACAGCTTCGCGCAGATCCAGATTGGGATCGATCGACATATCGACTCTGGCCGGCGGGTTGCGATAACTGATCGACACAAAGTTCGCGAAAGCAGTTGCAACATCCCGGATCACTTTCTCAACCGAAGGATTTTTGGCACTCTGATCTTCGCGTATCTGACTGATGAACACTGTCAAAGGTATCCCCATAATGCTCGCCGCGGCATCGATCATTCCGTCATCTGTTTGTTCGTACCTAAGTTGATCGACATAGACCGGCGGTACGAGGTTTAGAATGTCGGGTGACCTGATATGTTTCGCAATCGCACCGGGCGGAAACCGGCCAAGCCTGAGATCAGCTTCAAGGGATGCGGACATCAGGCCAGTAACTGACAAATCACCTTGGGCTTTGAGGTCACCCTGGCTCAATGCAACATCCCCCGCGCCGGAAAGGATGATAGTGGTGAGACCGCCTTCCGAAAATCTGGCGACACTTTCCGGGCGAAGGATATTGGCAGACCTCATTGTCATACTGTCGATGTCGACTTTCACATGGCCGTCCGCGTCATCGAGCGTGTTCCAGAGCTGCATCCAGTATCCGGAGCCCTTCTGGGCATTGCGATGTTTCAACGAAAGGGTCATCGCCGGCACTAACCCCAAAGCAGAAAACTCGGCCTCAAGCTTACCATCGTCGATTGCCCAAGCCGTGGCTCCCCCATTGATAAGGTTTGCGGTTTCTGTAGTTTCGATCTTCAGGGAAACCTTTTGTTGGGGTGCTGCGGCGAGGCTCGCAAGGCTCCCAGGGAGTACCGCCTCCAGATCAAGGAAAGAGGATACGGTCGAAGACCCGTCTCCGCCTACTGCCTGATAATCCTGTACCGTAAAGCCAATGTCATTTACGCAAGCCGCTGGTGTCCCGGTGCTCTTCTGCCGAAGTTCGAACCTGGAAGCCCTATAGGTGCTGTTGTCATCGCGGGTTCCGGGCGTTGCGGCTACGATCATTCCGAAACCGCCAACCTCCAGCTTTCCCTGAGGCCCAATCAGCGGACAGGTATCCGCTATCAGATCAAAATCCCATAGCGCGGAGAGTTGTGCCCGCCCCCCTTTGAATTTGACAGTATCTGCTCGCAAAAGAAGAATACCCCCTTCGGGATTGATGCGCATATTATCAGCTGTGATATCGATGATAACGCCGTCAGAATCCATACTCAAAGCGCTGATGTCCAGCCTGCGGCCGTCGTTCATCTTCACAACAACATCTTCGAGATTTTCGGTTGTTCCCTCTTGGTACCCCGCCACCCAGCTGATGCTCGCCTTACCCTCTAGGGAGGATAAAAGGACATCCGTCAACGGCCCTGCTGTTACCGCGGTGCTGGCCATAAGCCCTGCAACAATCGAAATGCTTCCGATGTAATTTCGCATTCATTCTGCTCCTGGCTCGGTCAGGCCTTGCCTTTTCGTAGTTAGTAATAGTTTGTATTTTCGCAGCATAGCATATCCATCGCGCGATAGAACAAAACCAACGGATCGATCCACAATTATCTAAATCTCTTGCGGTTTTTCGCAACATGGCGGAAGATGATCCTAACGTAAAAACACAGGAGGGTGCCGGTAGGCATCGAGCAGTCATGGCAATCGAGGCATCCGAGAAGAAGACCTATATTTTTATCGACGGTCAGAACTTTTACCTGTCGGCCCGGACTGCATTTGGCCTTCGATACCCCAATTTCGATGTAAAATCGGTGTCAGATATCATCTCGGAACGTGCCACTGGCCGAAGTGCAGACCATGTCACCTTCTACACCGGCATGCCGGTACAGAAATTTTCACCAACCTGGCATCAGTTCTGGACCAACAAGCTACGCGCGATGGAAGAAGATGGTATTGATACATTTACCAGACCTCTGCGCTACACCTATGAGACAGACCCGCAAGCGGCGACAGGCTTCAAGATCCTAAGCACCCGCGAAAAAGGTATTGACCTGAGAATCGCGTTGGATGCGATGGAAGCCGCACGCAGGCCTGACTGTGGAGACATCATCATCGTCTCACGTGATCAGGATTTTCAGGAAGTCATCGAAAAGATTGAGATCATGTGCGCTTTTGAGGATCGTGAAATCGGTCTTTGGTCCTCCTACCCGGACGGTGGCAACGGTCCTTCGCATTTGCGGGGTATCGATGGGACAAAGGAGGTTGTAATCACACGCGAAGATTATGCAAAATGCATCGACAATCACGACTACCGAGGAGCGTATTCAGCGCGGCGCACTGCGCATGAACCCTCACCGGGATAAGGCAGTGCGAATAATCGCACGTGTAACATCATCCACACGGGTATGATGTGGCATATGCCCTGCTCCGGGCAATGAGGTGAACCCTGCATGTGGTATCTCTTCTGACAACCACAACCCATGGCGATCATGGTCGAGAACGTCATCCATTGTGCCATGTAGAATTTCGACTGGAGATGCGATGTTTTGATATTGCGGTGTCATCCTGGCCAGCGTTTTTCCGAGCGAGGACACCTGCAACATCTGATGCCTGAACAATTTTTCACGCAGTGCCATCTTTGGTCCGAGATGCTCGATATACCCTTCGGGAACCGCTTCCGGGGTAAACATCTTTTGCATCGACATCTCGATGAACCGCGGCGATGAGATCGTCGCAAGTGTAGCCTGGCGGATCGACTTCAGACGCATAAGCATCTCCACCCCCTGTGCCGCAGAGGGAATGTAGGTTGAAGATGCGGCAGATACCAAGCAGAGCCCTGAAGGCGCGGCAGGCCTCAATACGGCCATGGCGAGTGCTACAGCACCCCCGTAGGATTGCCCGAGGATAAGCGGATCAACAATCCCGCGCGCATCGCAAAAACGCCAGAGCAGTGCAGCCTGCTCGAGTGGCGACACGACCAGATCTTCGTTATATCCGCTTGTCCAGCCATGTCCCGGACGGTCCACGGCCGTTAACCTCATGTGCGGTGCAGCACGCGCCAAATGCGGCATCAGGGTAAACGTCATATCTCGCGTAGAGCCGCCGGCACCATGCAGCATGAGAACGTCCCTGCCCTGTCCTTGCACGATATGGTGCATGCGCCACCCATCAATATGCGTAAAACCACCTTCCGGAGGAAAGTGGCTTTCGATTTCAGCATCTCGATGGTTCATGCACAGACCCTCATTGACCGGGAGTTTCCGGTATATTTCCGGGAACATATGGACATAAATGTGGAAAATCAATTGTTACGTTTTTCGCAAGGCATAGTGTCACTACGAACCAGACAGACATATGGAGAGACACATGTATCAATATCATCAAGCCCTGCGCGAAATTCGCGATTACGGAGAAAAAACTACGGATCGGACCGGTACAGGCACTATCAGCCGCTTCGGGATGCAGATGCGTTTTCCTTCATCTGAGGGCTTTCCGATTGTGACCACAAAAAAGCTCTACCTGAAAGCCGTTATTCATGAACTTCTGTGGTTCTTGTCCGGAGATACGAATATCAAATACCTGCAAGAAAACGGTGTTCGGATCTGGAACGAATGGGCCGATGAAAACGGCGATCTCGGACCAGTCTATGGTAGACAGTGGCGCGACTTCAACGGCGTCGATCAGATCTCAAATCTTGTCGAGATGATCAAGACAAGCCCGGACAGCCGCAGGATGATCGTCTCCGCATGGAACCCTGTCGATGTGCCCAGGATGGCCCTGCCACCTTGCCATACGATGTTTCAGGTGAAAGTCTTGAACGGGAAATTGCACTTGCAACTTCACCAGCGCAGTGGTGATATGTTTTTAGGTATCCCATTTAATACAATGAGTTATGCCCTTTTGAAAGACATGTTGGCCTTGGTAACTGGCTACGAGCCTGGCGATTTCATTCACACGATCGGCGACGCTCATATCTATCTCAACCATCTCGAGCAGGTCGAACTGCAGCTGTCGCGTACACCGCGTGATCTGCCGACATTGCGGTTTGCACGCACGCCCGAGACGATCTTCGATTTCAAATACGAGGACTTCGTCATCGGGGGCTACAACCCGCATCCCCGGATCGCGGCGGAAGTCTCGGTCTGATGCTGACGCTGATTGTCGCGCACGACAAGAACCGTGCGATCGGACGTCAGGGGGATATCCCCTGGCGTGCGCCAGAAGATCTCGCTGCCTTTCAGCGCGAAACCGTCGGCGGTGCGCTGATCATGGGGCGTCTGACCTGGGATAGCCTTCCGCGGCGGCCGCTTCCCGGACGCATGAATATCGTCGTGACATCCAGGGCCGTGCAGGACGCTCCGTCAGCGCAAACCCCGTTCGAGGCCGTGGGCATCGCTGAGGACATGGGATACCAGCGGATCTACGGCATCGGCGGTGCGGGCATTTACACAGCACTTTTGCCCCTCGCAGATCGCCTGCTGATTACCGAGGTCGACCTCGAAGTCGAGGATGCCGATACTTTCTTCCCCAAGGTGGCCTCGCAGGATTGGCGTGAGACCGGGCGCTACGCACTCCGGGGTAACGGCCCGCTTTTGTTGCAAAAAGAATACCTCAGAGCTCATACCGCGGTACGCGCATGAAAGCACGGGTATTGAAGATCAGCCTTGCCTTAGCATTGTTTGCTCCTGTCGCCGCAGCTGCGCAGTCCACCACAACGACCGGGGATCTGTCCGGCACATACCATTCAGTGGGAATGTCTTGTCTGAAAGAAAAGGCTGGCGAGGCAGGCGGACCGGTTCTTATTGAGCCGGCTGGCCTAAAGCTGGCTGGCCTGGACTGTAAGTTCGGCGGGATCAGCAGCCTGGCGCGCATGTCGGCGGTACTGATCGATGCAAGTTGCATGATCTCGGGTGTACCTCGCACCACACGGCTTTTCATTAATCAAAGCCCGGAAGGGGTAACGATCGTCTCGCGTGAGTTGGGGACATTCGTGCTTGAGAAATGCGGCTGAGGAGGTCAGCTCCTCAAGACATGTGGATAACTGCAGCGGCCCTGTTCTCAGGATGATAATCGCAGATTAATCTTGCGAATATCATATCCGCACCGGAGTTTAATCATGAACAATCTCACGCGTCGCTGCCTGTTGTCAGGGTTGTCGGCAAGCCTTATTACCCCCAGCCTGACGAGCCCTGCAGTTGCGAAAAGCCCCGCCGATGCCGGTGTGACGCAAATTCAAATCCGCAAAGCCGCCCGGAAGGTCGAGCTCATTGGCGGCGGCCGCGTTCTGCGCAGCTATGATATGTGGCTCGGTTTCACTCCGGTTGGAAAGAAGCGCTTCCAGGGCGACGGAAAAACACCTGAGGGTGCCTATCGGATCGATCGCCGCAATGCCCGATCGTCATTCTACCGCAGCCTCGGCGTTTCCTACCCGAACCGTCATGACGCGTCCTTTGCACGCGCCCATGGGCGCAGCCCTGGCGGCGACATCTTCATACATGGTCAGGTCAATAGTCACAGCCGCACACAGCGCCGGGACTGGACCCGCGGATGCATCGCTGTCTCGAACAGTGACATGGATGAGCTCTGGCGCTATGTGCCGCTTGGCTGTGGGATCACGATTTTTAGCTGAGGATTTTCCCCATGGGGGCATAATCTGTGTTGGAATATCACGGAGCCCCACATGAAAAAGTTTATTAACACTACCGCCAGATCCTTCGCCCCGATCATGGTAGTGCCCGGCGAAGGGCCTAGCATGGGTGAGCGTCTGCGCGCATTCCTCGTGAAAGTTACGGATGAACGGCCTGAGCTGTTCAAAAACGACTATCTCATGCACGCCGCAGAGCGCCTCCGCGAGATCTACCCGATCCTGGATATAGAAAAGTTCTACGAATACAAAAAATCCGGTCATGATCGAATTTTCGATGCCTATGAGAGGAGTTTGCGCGCCTTCATCAGCACCGGTGATCCGAAATCTGCGCTGAAGGCCTTACGCCCACAAGATGTCGAAATCCGTGATAAAATTCACCGCATGGTTCAACCTGAGCATTTTGATCAGCTTGGAGGGTGTGATGGGATTTACGAAGTCCTTGTCGAGGTGGATCTTATGGCCGGGTCTTCTCTCGGCAGCTTTTTGGTCGATGCAGACGAACTCTTATCTCTTCATCAAGATCGCTACCAAATCATTGAGCTTCTGAAGGACTTGAACATTTCCGTTGAGACGCGTGAGGACTTTGAAGTCGTCATGTCCAACATGGATATGCTCAGGGCGCAGAAACAGGTTCAAGCCGTGGCCAAGCAGTTGAGCACTGCCGTGAGCCGCTTTGTGAAGCGAAATGAACTTGACCTGGTCAAACCCAAAGAGATGCGTGGCTATTTCGAGGCGCGGTCCGAGGAGCGCAATGAAGTATGCATGACCCCTGCCACATTGGCTTTGCCAGATTTGCCCGGACCTTGCGACCTCTCGACACTTATAGAACGACTGTCCTGCGTCGAAGAGATAAACATCGCAGATATTCGGAACATCATGGATACCCATGCTGGTGATCTATCTCTCTTCACAGAGGGGGCGGAAAGCTTTGAAGATCTTCTCGCTCATGAGCAGGAGAGCATGAAGGATTTTTTGGCGGGTATGGATGCCTCACGTCTTCACGGTGAACTTGGTCGCTTGCCCTATGCTGACGAGGAAGTCGATCTGGAGCGCAGCACTGATGGGATGATCCTCAGAGCCAGGATTATTGAAGATGCCTCACCTTCGATCGAGATCTGATCCGTTTAAATCAAGACACATCAATACCCGGTGCCGCCGCACCGATCAGCGCCTGCCCCACGGCCTCATATGCCGCCTTTGCGCGCCCGTAAAGCGTCTCTGAGGCAGGCCGGCAGGCGCTGGCAACCGAGAGCGCGCCTTGGGCGTAGCGCGCCACCCACTTGTGATTTCGTCTGGTGATGGCTTCGCGCAGAGATTCAAGATTGTCCGTCTGATCGGCCAGTTTGATTAATTGAACCTCGGCCTCCGCCCCGGCATACTTAATGGCCTGCGCTTCTTTACGTTCAGCAGATGACATTTCCTCCATCTCACGACTGTTCGTAAGGCAACCTATAAGATGCCCAACCCGGGCGCCAAAGAGATCTTGGATCAAGGCAAAATCGTAAGGCGTGTCCTCAATTACGTCATGCAAAACCGCCGCAACAGTCGCATCATCCGAGCCGCCATGATACGACACCATTTTTGAGACCCTGATAGGATGAAGGATATAAGGCCCACCGCCTTTCCTGTCCTGATTGCGATGGGCATTTGCAGCAAATCTCACCGCAAATGCGAGGATTTTGTAATGTTCAATTTGCGCATCACTCACAGGATAGCTCCCTTACCGGAGTCGGGATGTAACCATTTATGATCCGCCCCCTTATAGCCTCAGGAATATGGTTTCCTGCGACACAGGCGTCAGAAATCGCAGATCCCACCTCCATGGAGGCCGTTCGAGGATCATCAATTTCTCTTTTACGGGTACGGAGCATGGCTGGCATCCTTTTCCAGCTCAGGCATTCCGACATAGAGGCCTGTGTGCTTGGTCATAAAGTTGGCGCAGCCCGTGAAAAGGGAAAGCTGGACAGCCCCCATCCGCTTCAACCAATCCTCAGGATCGTTGGCCGAACGCATATGGTAATAGGACCTGTCAAAACGTGCCAGCTTTTCGCGCAGGCTGCCAGGAAAGAGCGTATCGTCACCCGCCACATGAACTTCGCCGGCCTTGAAACGATAATATGCGCCCCCCGGTTCTCCAAGCTTCGCGGCCCCCAGGTGGGGGTCCTTGCGCATGTCTTCTGGCATTAACTGCTCGGCCCGAATGCCACAGAGCGTCTTCCCATCATCTTTAACTTGCTGCATCCGGTTTTGCAGAGCCTCGAAATTAACTTCCGGTTTTTGGTAAACCTCATCAAAAATCGCACGGACCGTCGACTCTTCACCTTTCAGCATAAGATGCATGATCGGATCGACATAAGCTTCAAAACGGTAAAGCCCTGCGTCCTTTTGCGAAATTTGACCGTAACCGATCGTACAGCGCAGATGCGGTAGCGATACAATATCCACAGAGTTCTTTTGGATCCAAGCGATAATAGATTTTTCCCAATATCCCGTATCTACCGTTTCATAAGGATCAATCATGGCATCGATCACATCGATACCCGCATCCTTACCCGGGCCTCCAGCAATCAACGCGCACGCCTGCACATTGCGAAACACAGGATGACACGTCGCCATTGTGCTCAGATGCTCGGCGGGAGCTTCTCCGTTGAGCCGTAAGGCACCGGGTCCCGCGGAACAGTGCAAAGGCGAAATACGTTCGGATTTCTTTTGCCAGCCCTTACGTGTGCTATGGGTGTAAACCTCTACTTTGGCGAAGAAGTAATCTTCTCCAAAGATGGTATCGCTATGGGGATAATTGACTTCCAGTGCGCCTGCTGCGGTAAGGTCCACATAATACGCATCTTCGATACCTTGAGGCAGGTCAGTTTCAATCAAAGCCGCCAGCTGGATTACTTTTCTATACGCCTTATCACCTTTGGGGATCACGCCTTTAGATGATGTCCGCCATAGAGCGATGGCCTTGTGAGCGATGAGCTCTTCCACACCTGCATCGATAATTTTATGCAAGAACGGCTCAGTTTCCTTCTCTTCGGTCTCAAGGATACGCAATGCTTTATCGAAAAGGTGGAGGTAGGACAGATAATTCTGGCGGTGGATGCGACTGTTGAAATAGTACCGCAGATCTTCAGCCGCAGTCTCGTCGATGCAGAGAAACCCCTCTGGATGATGGGTGTTGTACTTACCCCAGGCCTTTTCCGTCCAATGGAGCTTCATCGGTGTCAGGTAGGGCTTCGTGTCACTACGATAGGTTCTTTTCGAAACCGGACACTTCACGATGAGTTCCTCACCCCGTGTCTCCACCATGCTCAGGCTGAAATCTTCCATAAGATTCACTTTAAGAAAGGAAAATGATCTTTGGGATTCAAGATCGAATACTTGTGGTGCCGATTGTTCTGACATGGCTTTGGACCACTGGACGAGAACGCGTGCGCCCGAGCGGATCCGTGCCCGATTTCGCTCGAGGTATGTGATGACGGACGGCCGCCCGTCGTTAATGACACCCTCTTCGTCATGGATGAAGACAAAGGATCTGGCGTGAACGTCCTGCTCGAGCCAATTCGCACCCTTGCCGATGAAGTCACCGAGGACATTCTCGCGCTCTGCGAGTCCCCAAAGGATCAATAAGACGCGTTTGTAGAACAATGCACGGCTGTCGTGATCCGCACGTTTGTCAGAGTATTCGACATCCTGAGGCGTAATCATCCGTGCTTCAGAACTAAAGCGCGCACGCTCGGTGAAGATCGCGTCAATCTCAGACTTTGAAGGGAAAAGGCGATTGGCTTTAGAAGTGATCTCGTCCGTTGTGACCATGGAGACCTGTTCGCCATTACGGATCAGGATATGGATCTTATCATCCTGTTCATAAGCAGCCATGAGAGCCATCAGAGCAGATACATCACTCGGCGGATCGAACGGGCGCGTCGACCGGCGCACCTTGGCGATTGTGACACAACGCTTGAAGGGCAACATGCGCTCGACCAACTGCGGGTTGTCCTGCAGTAGGTGGGGCAGATCGCGCATGTCATCGCCGTTGAAACCATCGATACGGCTGTGCGTGAAGAGCTCCTCGTCCAGATAGAGCATGCGCTGCATGAAGTGGAGTTTGTCGTGAGGTCCTGCCCCCTGCCCTTTTACAAGGGTCTCAAATTGCTGGTCCTCGCCAAGCCAGAGGCGCATGGTTTGCACATTTGCCAGCATGGTTTCGGCAGTCTTGCGTTGCTCTGTGATGCCAGCCAGGCCAACTGCGACTTTCTCTCGCTGAAAATTGGCAACCAGATGCATCTTCTGTTGCATATCGGCAGTCTGTGTTTCAACCCAGTTCTGGCGCGCGCCCAGTACAGCAATGGCGGTTTCGACTTTGCGTTGTGCCGCATTCACATCACCGCTTGGCAGAAGAACCGAAGGCACTTTAGCCTCAGATCCATCATCTGCAGCTTCCGCAGCCGGCGCAGGCAAGGATTTGATCAGTTCTGAATCGCTTGGTGGTGAAGCCATGCGCGAGGTAATCTGGGTGATCTCTCCCATAAGTTCGGCCAATTCAGACGCCCGAAGCGCTTCTCCTTCAGGGACATGGATGAAGTTGAGTAGAAGATCATCAAGCAGGACTTTGAAGGTATCGCTGCCATAACGTGGATGCTCGTGCAGAACGACAGTGTGAATCTCACCATCGATGACGCGTACCTCGCCCATCAGAAAGATCATCCCGTGCGCAGGAGCCTCACGCTCTGACAGATCTTTGAACGACCCCGAGATCCGCCACCAGCTTCCGGGCACGATAGTGTCATCCTCGGGCGGCGCACCTGCATTACTTGTCGGCGACCAAGCAGCAGGTAGCATATCATCAGATTGCATGTGGTCCCCAATTTCCCGTTAGGTAATTCTTTTTCACAAGATATCCGTGATGCCCAGAGACGTCAAAAGGTTTTGCGAAAATTGCCAATCTACGCGCGATCGATCCAGGCCTTGAGCGCACGGCGCGTTTCTTCATCCGGTGCCTTGTCACGCATACGGATGATCTCCCGAGCTTCGATCTCTTCAAGCACATGACCCGTATAGCGGCCCTGAAGCACAATTCCCGAAGCCTTACCTGATCTGGGATCCATCGTGATGGATAGGCAGGGCGTGTCAAAACGCACCGGGCCGGCTTTGAGCGTCGCCATGATCTGGGTGATCCGATCCTTGCGTTCCCCAGCCCGCTCGAGTTCTTGCCGTGCCTCAGCATCATTCAGACCGGCCAAGCGCGACGCATAAGCATCCGGCATGCTCAGGATAGCTTCGCCCACCAGGAAGGGTGCAAGGGGCGGGAAGATCAATGAGGCAAGCCCACCAAAGACCAGCGCCGAGATCGAACCCTGAGCCAAAGCATCCGAAAGAGCGCTCATGCGCATGGTCACTGGACGGGCCACCGCGCGGGATGCATCCCCAAGATAGGCACCCGAAAGCCGCGTAATCCCCGAAGCTGCCAAGGACGCCCTTGAGGTGACTTCGGAGGTAAGGTCGAGAGCGCCACCAGTGAGCGCGCCAGCGCTTTTCGTGACGGCCTGAGCGCGGCGGGTAATCCCGGACATGAGACCTGTTGACGCTGGCGCATCCACAGGGCCTGCCAGCGCCGGCAGGACATCGAGCCCAACACCAAGCTCACGCGCCCGAGCCTCATTAAGAGTGCGAAGGTAGTGATCTGCTCGCGTCAAAGCTTGTGTCAGGCTTTGCTCAAGATCATTGCGAGCGGGCCCGTGCTCCAAGTCTGGCAACCCTTCCAATGCCTGCAGCACCGCGGGAACATCAACAACAACAAAGGCGCGGATCAGTCGCCAGCTTTCAGGAGCTGCGGCGAGATGCTTTTGAATGCCGCCAAGCGCCCCGGTGAACTTGGCAATTTCCTTACCCATCCCTGACTGGGATGTTGCTGCTTTCTCGGCCGTGCGGCGCGCCACCTCAAGGTCTCGTCGCACAAGGTTACCGCGATCTTGGCCTGCGGGCTCTGACCAGGGGTTCGTAAACATCTAAACACTCCATGAAATACATTATGAAGAATTAGGCAGTGCTTTTGCGAATTACAAGATAGTGGGCTTTATTCTCGGACCTTGCTTATGTTCTTTTTGCATGTGATTTTCTGAACATTGCATTCTATCGCCCCGTATTTTCGCCCACATAAGATACCTTGTTCTTAACTAGGAAAGGATGCTGACTCTATGGAGAAGAAACAAAAAGAAAGCCTTTGGTCTGACATTAAGGCGATCTCTGAGACGCAGGCCGGACGCCAGGCCATGATGACCACAGGTTCCGTAATTGCAGCGGCATATATGGGATACGTCGGACCAGACTTGCTGGCGACGATGCATGACGCCTTGGTATTCTACGCCGCAAAATACCCATTGATGGATCCACAGACAATGAGCAGCTCGCTGTGGGGCGGTGCGCAGCATTACTCTGCCGCAGCTCTGGACTATATGGGTGACATCTCCAGCCGCTTCTCTTTAGACCTATCGCACACAATTCGTGAAAGTATTCATACGGCACGGGATTTTTTGAGCCGTGGGTCAGAACGTGGCCTGGAAGCTGCGCGCATGAGCTTTGATCAAACCACACAATACGTGAGCGGATATTCTACAGGAACTCTGCAAAACATCGGAACCATGCTTCACAGCGGATATAACGCGGTGAAAGAACATTGGGGTGCTGTTGTAGCCGTCGGAGCGGCAATTAAAGAAGCTTATGACTTCTACACCACTGGCGAGAGCATTTTTAAACGGATCTTCAAGCGAGGAAAGAAAGAAGCCGAAGTAGAGACAAAGGTAGAGGCAAATATCTCAGTCAATGTCGCTCTTTGCGGCACCAAAGCCTTGGAAAAGGCAGATATTGCACTCGATGCGCAAAACAACCAGGGCGACGTTAACGTTCAAATGGATAGGATCATCTGGCTTTCAGAACAGATGCGTGGAGAGATTGCGGCTCGAGCGCTCGAAATGGATGACGATATTCCTGGTGAAATGTCGGTGGGCGACCGCCGGGCAAAAGTGCGTGCCGAAGTGGATAGACTGCTGCAATCCCCAGAATTCAACACGCCTGACGCGCCCCTTCGGCAGATCAGCCTTGCAGATGTAAAAAATGCGAATAAGTTGAAAACACGCTGGGATGAAAGCCCTGTATCGACCGGTCGCTTCCAGTCGCTCAAGGGGCAAACGCGAAAAACATCCCATATGGAATTCGACCTGGCTGATCCTCTTGCCTTTGTGAAGGGATCCCAGTCTGAAAAGAAAATTGGACGCGAGCATGATGATTTCTTCGTGGCTGCAAACGATAACAATTTCTACAGCCCTACCGACGACGGTCCGGGGTTGATGTAAGGAGAGAAAGATGAGCCGCAAGATTATTGGCCTGGCCGGCTTCCGACAGGTTGGAAAGAGTAAGATCACCGAACACCTTTGCGAAAATCATGGATTCAAATCGGTTCATCCGTTTGGTGTATGGAAGATCGGCATTATGGCGATGTATAAGGCGATCGGTATCGACGAGGAGACAGCGCTGCGGATGGTTGATGGCGATTTGAAAGACACGCCGCACCCTAGCCTGCCCGACGGGATGGACAGTCGCTTTTTGATGGAGCGTGTCGGTAAATACTCCGGCACCGAGCTTGGACCCCAGTGGACTCTGGGTCTCGCGCTCAAACAGATGGACCTTCTTTACCCTGATGTCGACCTTATCATTGAATCGATTGTCTACGAAGTGGATGTGGTGCGCGATTTTGGTGGTCATATTGTGATGATTGATCGGCCGGGCACCGAAGGCAAAGGTCTTGATACCGATGCCGCGACCAAACTGATTAACCCTGACAGCCGTTTCCTGAATGACGGAAATGAGCTGGACGTCATGCTCATGGAGTTCGAAGGACATCTGATGCGCGAAGGGCTGATCTCGCGCTGCGAAAACAACATGGAAGTCGCTTAAGCATGGTAGTGCGGCAGCTGACAGTCACGCGAGACTTCTGTGAGACCATGCTGCTGCTCTATCCTGAACAGATCCTCTCAGGGCCGGGTCGGGATGCAGATGATATCTTTATCGACCCCATCTTTGCAGCGACTTTCCCAAAGGCAATGGAAGACTTCTGTGCAGATGCCGAGATCCAGCGTGTGGTGCCTGAACTCACGCCCCTCTCCCCCGAGATCCATCTCGAAACAAACGGCAATATGGCCTGGCGTGAGCCTATCCTCCTTCTTCCTGATGGAGGGCGTGTCGTGGAAGCGCTCGCGACGGATGGCCGCCCGATTGGCGTCGCGGCGATCATGCCGCGAGAGGATGACATCAATACGTTCCAGTTGGCGGGGCTATTCACCGGTTCTGCCCTTTGCGTCAACGATCCAATGCGCGGCCACGGGATTGGCAAAGCATTGGTAATTGCGCGTTTCTTGTTGGATGAGGAGCTGCCGACCTGGGAACATGATACGCCAGCCTACAGCCCTGCGGGCGCTGGTCTTATTGTACATGTCGCATCCTGTCTGGCGGATCTCGCTGGCTTCCTGCTGGGCAAAACAGATCGTCGACCTGAGATCATGGACCGGTTCAAGATCAATGTAACTCTTGAGGAGCCGCGGCCATGCCCATGAGGCTTTATCACGGTTATTATAGCCCGCAAGCCTGCAGGGATGAGCCTGAGGCCACCTTCATCTATGGAGATAATTTCCAACGCTACGGCCGCGGAAAATACGCAGGCCAAGCGATCATCCGTGATATGCCGAATGCCTTGGGTCTTGCCGTCAAGCATGAGCCCAAGCGTGATCACCGTTCCTACTTATCAAACGATGACATTCAGGTCTTTATCAACGAATTGCACCGGGTACATGAGGTCATCGCGCCGCGGCTGCGCGCAGGCGGCACGGTATACTGGCCGGCCGATGGTCTTGGAACTGGACTGGCAGAAATGCCGAAACGTGCGCCTCTACTCTACAAGAAACTCTGTGCCTATTCGTCAGGTCTATTCAGACTCAAAGGCGATACCGATTATATTTCTGCGATCGTCTGTGGTGGTACAAAATTCAACAACGATGACCTGGCTCATAAGGGTCTCGGTCAGTTTCTTGTCGAAGACCAGAAAGCCGGGACCGTGATCGAGATTATCCAAGGCGGCGCAGGCGGCGCGGATCGTATGGCCGCTGACTGGGCCACATTAAACGGTTCAGTACAGACGCCGATGAAGGTGAACTTCAAAAGGCATGGATACGCAGGGATCGAGATCCTGAACCACGATATGGCAACACGTCTCGAAGCACGCAGGGATCAGGCCCGGGTAAAGGCATTGGTCATCGGGATGCCAGGTGGCAAAGGTACGGCCCATATGTTGAGTATCGCCCACGACCGCGGGTTTGAGGTGCTCCACATTGGATCAGACATCCAGGCGCGACCGGCAAGCTCCTCCCAGGCATCCTTTGAACTTTGAATTCGAGTGACGATCCTTAAGGGCCCATTAGAAAAACCGCCCCAGGGGGCGGCTTCATTCTTCTTGAATGAACGGGGCGCGTTCTCAATCGATGCTGTTCGAAGGTCTTTCACTCAAGACATCAGAAATCATCTTACCTGTGATCGTCGAGAATGTCGTGACAATCATGTGAGTGGGGGATGTGGCAGCCACCTGGGTCTGACACGGACCCCGTGACAAGCGCGAACCACCAAATCCATTTGCGGTATTGCGCGCAGCAATATCTTCCACGGGGATATACGCCTGCCGCAAAAACCTTCCCGTAAGGGGGTTTGCGACGTTTGCGCAAAGCGTCACAGAACGTGACAAAGGATCGGTCTGGCCGGTCTGTGCTTGAGCGGTAGATGCAAGACAAACTGCAAAAGTGATCAAGAGATACTTCATGTTGGGTTCTCGTTGTTGAAGGGGAAAAAGCCGCCCGATGGGGCGGCCCTTGTTGCATTACATATCGCCGCGGTACTTGTCGGGAAGCGCCGAGGACAGTGCCTCTGGGGTAGGTACGCCATTGATGACTTTGGCGCCATCCTCTGTGTCAAACACCAGGAACGGTACGCCGTTAATGCCATATTCCTTCATGATCTCTGCGTTGTGGATCAAGCCATCACGCAGCACACCAGGAATATCCTGCCAATTTCCGGGTTTCAGCGGGCTGCGTCCATTCGCCATGCCAAGCTCATGTTCGAGGAATGCAATTGGCGGTTCTTCATGTGACAAAATCGATGCAATGTACTGGCCGGAACGTTCAGACAAGACCGGAGCCAGCATGATGCGCAACTGTAGCTCGCCTGCCCCGATAGATTGCTCGAGGTTTTTGATCGTTTTCGCACAATATGGGCATGTCGGATCAATAAAGGCATAAGCAACCGGTGCATCTGCCTTACCCATCCCGAACCACATCGCATCCGTCCTTACCTCCTGCAGGAGTTCGTCTGCGACAGTCAGTTCGGAACTCTGGGAGATTTCCTGCTCAGCGTTGACGGGTTCAGAACTTTCACTCACTCCCGTCTCAGCTTCGTGGATACCTGCGGCGGCTACCTCGGGATGATCTGGTACAGTCGAGGCGACTTCTTCATCTTGCACTTCAGATGAGATCAAAGTGCCGGATGTGTTTTTGGCACTGGCCTTATGCTGTCGCGCAATCTCTTCTGTCCAGACCTTGACCGCGATCTGGAATTCCCTCTCGTTTTTCGCATCCTTTATGAGCTCGGCGAGAGCAGCAGTCAGCGCAACTTTATCTGTCTGGGAGAAGCCCTCAAGTGCTTCCTGCGCGTTCTTCGTGAGTTCTGAAGGATCGACCGCCTCACCTGCAGGAGCTGCAGCTGTACCCTGGTGCGGAATATCTTCTCCGATCTTGCTGAGCCCGCCAGCAACCATGTCGATCTTATCCGTGGGCAAGATATCTTCTTGCGGGATCTGAGAGACCTGCGGTGTGCCACTTTCAGGTGCGGGTTTGGCCACGGGCTGAACGTCTTGAGGTGAAATTTCAAATGACCTGACGGGTGGCGCTCCGGAGAAAGCAGAGCCGATATCACGACCATCATTCCCGAAAACAGTACCAGCAACGGCCGCCATACCATCTGAAGAGACCAGCCAAATCCCCTGGAAACCTTCCATACTGTAGATATCCATCCCCGACATCTGTCCGCGGTATTGCACACCTTCGATCTGACTCAAGAAGTCCGGCAATTCAGCCTGTTGTGCAAAGGACGTCGACGCAGATAGTGCGGCAACCCCTGCAAGCAGGAGCATTTTGAGGCGGTACGTCATAATGTTAGTCCTCGTACTGATCGGAGAATTCCTCGGGCGACATATTGTCGGACAATGCCGCAAACATGTCAGGATCCGAGCTGGAAAGCGCCAGTGCAGCAAGGTACTTCACATCCACACTGTATACTGGCGCAAGGGCTGAGATGACCCAGCCGGGCGGATAGCAGGTTGTCTCGTACTGGCTCAGTTTGCGCGCCGAAGCGATCCCGGCGGCTTCAGCAGCCGCAGCAAGGGTCAAGCCCTTCTTGTCACGCAAAACTTTGAGCTTCGTGCCGAAAGATTTACGACGTTCCTTTTTCGCTTGCGCTTCAACCGGATCGGTCTGGGGTCGACCGCGAGAGCGCACAGCGAAGCGCTCGGAGCTGCTGTCGCCCACTTCTTCCTGAAGCTTGTTGAAAGGTATGATATCCATATTTTCTTCGGACATGACGTTCTGTTCCTTTTAATATACCACACGATATGTGAGACTTTAAATCTTCGTATTTTTCACACACGAACACCTTTGGTAATAGATATAGGGCCTTTCAGCTCACAAGACACCTCTCGGAAATAAGTTTTCCACCGATTTTCGCAGCCTGTTACAGGAGATATGTATCGCCCGTGCGTATATCAACTGTGACCTACCTCTGAAGTTCCTCCAAGTGACTGATACACAATAAAGAGAAAACAATGACAGATACCAAATATTCTACTGAACCGGATCCTCGTGCGATCGACCTCGCCGCCCATCTTCTTGGCATGAATGACTTCACCATTACCGAAGTGTCGATGTTCAGCTGGATGGCCAAGGCCCATTTCGGAAAGACCGACGACGGCCAACATTTCCGGCTAATTCTTGGAGGCCATGGTGCTTGGGAACTGACGTTCAAAGATCTCGGCGGCGCGTATATGAAATCCATGACCTCAGGGCATATCGAGGAAACACCTGCCGGCGTGGCTGCGCGGGCCGCGGCAGCAGAGCTCGGCCGGAAGCTCACCGGGCATAAAGTTGAAGTCAGCGTGTGGATGGATTTCGCCGGCATAGCCGTTGGACGTCATCTCAAGCCTACCGGGGATGATGATGCCCATAGCTTCATCCTACTGGAGTTGAGTGAAGATCAATATGCAATTGTGAAGGGCGATAACCCCAACCCGGCGTTTACCGACGTGCTACCTGAGTTCGAACAAAAGCCTTTTTCGCAAGGCATGGTATCTCGATTCAATACATCGCGCGTGTCGATCTCATCCTCGATCAACATCATTGACCAAGATGCCTTCTGTGCGGCGATGGGTATTGAACGGCTCAATGAGCTGACCGGAGATATCCTGGCTCGCAAGATGACGACACTCGCTGCGGATGCTAAATGCACGGGCCTATCGGGGCTTGGATGCACAGACCCGGTTCAGGAGAACGGGTTCTTGAAGTACGACGTTCATGCCGATGTCTCGGATTTCGGGCTCCTCGTCAGCAAGGCGCGAGACAGATATGAGGATTGCTGGGGCGATGATAATTGGTACCCCGCCTCCCCCGAGGACGCGCTCTATGAGGTCGCCCTTGCCTCGAACGCCAATCCATCACCGGATATCATGGGGTTTGAGTTTGTCAGTTTGAACCCTGTCACTGACATTACGGGTAATCTTGTTGTCCCTACCGAGGAGCCAAAGCTGTGAGCAGAGATCTACCTCATAACGGTGATGATCACGAAGAAGAGCACCAATGGCGCCACATCAAGCGGGGCACCTGGACCGGTAGCCACGCTACGCCAAGCAGTCCCATTCCACAGATCAGCGACCGCGCAGGCGTGCATCTCCTCTGTGCAGGGTCAAACTCTGCCTTAACTGGGTTCGAGAATGTCGAGGCTGCAGAGAGATATAAAAGCCGTTACCTCGACAAATTTTGGAGCAGCGTAGATCTGAGCGACCCTGAAACCGTAGAGGAGCTACCAGATCCCTGATCGGCGTTGTCGTTGACAACACGTCGCGAATAGCATTGCATCCGATTTGTTAATTTATATTGTATGAGGATTTTTCCGGATGAAGTTGTTGACCCCATTCGTTTTTGCGATTTCGATTGGACTGCCTGCTTCGAGTCAGGACCTGGGTAGTGCGATGCTGATGGGGCTGGGAAGTAATGTGCTGGATAAGGGATCCGTCATGCTCAAAGAGGCCCCTGAGGGCTTCGATAAATTTGTCAAAGATACCGAGGCTGGCAGAAGCTATCCGTCTGAAGAAGCTTGTCTCGGTGAACTACAGGTTGGGGTCAACACCGGCGTAATTCTATCAAATATGCTGCCGTTCTCGTCTGTGGCGGCGTTTGAAGACGAACGCGGCCCGGTAGGTCGCTTCCGACTGATGCTCAATGGTGAAAAGTATCACTATGAAGTCTCTTGTAACGGTACGAAACTGGCTGCTGCCCCTCTCCCATGGGGAGAGGCCCCGGATCAACGAGAACTGGTATCTCGGTCCAGTCTTGATGCGGGCGTCGGTCTTTTGCTGCTGCTGCAAATTCAAGGCGCTTTCGAAGAAGAGGCCGCCCTCGCCCCTGTCAAACAAGAGACACTCATCACCCCGGAGGAAGAACAGCTCGATAATGACGTCGATGTTGAGGCCGTTCTTGCAAAAGTCTTCGAGAGCAAACAAAAGGATGAACTTGGTCGAGCAGTCTCGCGATGCTTTAATACCGGCACCCTATCAAACGGATCCCATACAACCGCCGTTGAAATTGGTCTTCGCTTTAACACCGATGGGACGCCAATCACCTCCACAATAACGATGCTTTCAAGTTCTGGAGGATCGCAAGCATCAGCTTCCGCGGTATTTGAAACCGCGAGGCGCGCAATTATCCGTTGCGGAGCGAGAGGATATGATATCGAGAACTTGTCAGGCAACGATCAGGTAATTATTTCCTTCGACCCCGGCCGCATAAATCAAAGTCAAGATATCGTGGTCAAGTAGCGGAGATGGCACGGTGTTAACGTGCATCAATGCGAAGTAATCCCCGTATTTTTCGCAAAGACATCTCCCCCTTTGTGACAGGTTCATGTAGGCTGCAGAAATCCCCCCTACACCATAAGGGTGTCACGAATACTGCAGACCTAATGAATGAATAAGAGAGAAGCATGGGCACAAAGGTACTGAAAAAACTTGGCGCGAAGGCTGCAAGCAAGCCCGCAGCAATTTCCGCACGTATTCGCAAGCGTGGATGGATTGTCATGGCTGCCTTTGTGATACCGACCACAGTTGCAGCGATCATGATCTTACTTCGTCTTTGGGTGCCAGGTCTGGCCTGGCTCGAATAACAACTATTCGACAACACCTTGCTTCAACATCTTTGGGTCCAAACTATATCAACTTGCCAGATGATCGTCTGTCCAGCCCTCCGTCAGAACGCAAAAAGGCCCCGCCAATTGGCGGGGCCTTTTGTATTACTCTTCAGGTCATGATCAGTCTTATCTTGGGATCTTCAGAAGGCCTTCGCGGATTGAGTCCACGAGCCGCATCTCGTTGCTGAGAACCGGAAGCACCATAATCAGGGGAATGACCGGGGCCATGCCACCAACAATGGCGAAACCATACATGGCAGGAAATACACCGGTGGCGAGTACCATGAGACAAGCAAAGCTTACCAAAATACTTACAATTGTGATGACCGACAACCAGGGCATCCAGATCGGTCTTTCGAAGAGGTCGTCATCCATGGCGTGCATCCCTACTGAGTTGTGACTTTCGTAATGCTTCGACCCGCTTCGTGCAAGCGACCACAGAAGCACGAAACCGGCCCCGCATTTGTTGGGCCGGTGATCATAGAGTCTCAATCCTGCTCCAGAACGCCCGACCAGTAGAGGTAGGACAGCCAATCTGAATGAAGCTCTTTCTTGATGAGATGCGCTTTACGAGCCATCTCGCGCGGGTCCATAGGCTTTGGCATATGTTTAGGGCGGATCAGCTTATCGCCTTTGCTTGAGTTGCACGGCATGCAGGCCGAGACCACATTTTCTGGCGTATTGCGTCCACCTCTGGCGCGCGGGATCACGTGATCGAAGGTCAGATCCTTGGTCGAGAAGCGCTCCCCGCAGTAAAGACAGCGAAATTCATCCCGCAAGAATATATTCAGTCGATTGAAGGCTACCTTCTGAGGCACTTTGATGTAGCGGGTGAGCGCCACAACGCTTGGCGGCCGGTAGGTGAAGTTCGCCGAGCGAAATTCGGCATCATACTCTTCCAGAACCGTAACCCGGCCCGAAAGGACTGCGCGCATCGCGCGCTCGAAGCCCCAGGTCGAGAGCGGGTGGATCCGAACCGGCTGGAAATCAGCGTTCAGAACAAGGGCGGTGTAGTTCTGGGAGGGCATGATGGTCTCCTTCTTGTAAATATGCTCCCGTATCGAATGCCGTATCAGCGGCGAACTGCGTTGGAGGGTTGATGAAAAAGCCGCGCCCCTTTGGGGGTGCGCGGCCGGTGTTGTGCAGAGTATCTCCGCGGGGTTGTTCGTCGCGAATATATTCAGGGGACGGACAGTGGGACTTCAAAGCGACCAGGGAGACCATCAAGTTCAGCACCAAGGCGAGGCCCTGACCAGAGCTGGCGTGACGCCAGTCCCTGACTGCTGGTTGAGGTACGATGTGCGCTCATGGCGACCTCCTCTGAAGCTTTCGGGTACATCAAGCTTTACCCGCGTGTGTGAAAGCACGAAGCAAAAACTTCGCAATGATCATCACCAATAATAAGAGTGTGGTTTTTTGCCCAAAGGCCAGGCAATCCCATCGGGATCAGCCCCCCGCAGGATTGATTTCTCGAGGCGGCGCTGTTCGCGCCGCGTCGGGCGGATGTGGAACATCATATTGTGACCGCTTGAGCAGCTCGAGTAGAGCCTATGCACGTTGTCGTCACCGCCAAGACGGCGGGCCATGTGCTTATAGTCGGACACCCCGAGGTCTTTCGTCCGCGGGCGTTTACGTTTGTAGTGGGCCATGTCGGCCTCCATAGGTTGTTGCTACCTACATGGTGATCTCCTTTCATCTCGTTAGTTTTCGCATTATAGTTCAGTATCCCCTTAGCCTCCAGGAAAGCTTTATGGAAATTCGGATCGGCGATCTCTTATACATCGACTTCGAGGCGTCCAGCCTGTCCAAGGACTCTTGGCCGATCGAGATTGGCATGGCCTGGATCGAGGGTGCCGGTGTGCAGTCTTGGTCGACCTTAATCCGACCTGGTACATCGTGGGATCTTAACGACTGGTCAGCACGGTCCGCGGAGGTCCACAACATCCCCTACGAGGAGGTCATGGCCGCGCCGCAGGCGGTTCATGTAGCACGGGAGGTGAAGGCACGCCTTGAGGGAAAGACCCCGGTGAGCGACAATCCAGAGTTTGAACAGCGCTGGATGAATAAGCTCCTGGGTCTCATCGACACCCCCTCCCCTGAATTCATGGATTACGACCTGATCGCGCACTCAGCTTGCCATGGCTTCCCGGAGGCGCTGGATCGCGTCTATGAGCGTCTGGAGCGGACCAAGACGCCGCACCGCGCAGGCAAGGACGCAGAGCGGCTCGCAAATGGCATTCTGCGCGGCCTTCAGGTGAAACGGGAGGCACAAACCCATGACGCGTCAGGACCCGTCTAAGAGGCGCTCTCATCCTTCAACATGATATCCAAGACATCACCCAATTCCGCGGATCGGGCTACAGCTTCTTCATGAGCACGCTGCCGCGCAATTTCCATAGCTGCAGGATGTCGCGCGGGATCATAGTCCTCTGGATCGGAGCCCACAATCTGCACTTTCATTTCGAAGCATTCAGGGATCTTTCCGTTGAGCTTGAACTGATTTTCGATGCGCTCATACATATCAACCGGCAGGTGATCTTTAAGCCCTTCACAGTATCCAACAGCGGAATACCAAACCGGTTCAGCTTGGTACCCTCTGGGCCGGCAGATGTAGTAGAAATCCCACTCCGTCCAGCCGACGCCATGAAGGATAACCAGATCAGACCCGTAAACCAGGACCACCTGTTCGAAGTACGGTCGCATCTGATCAGCGAGCTTATCGAAGGTCAGGACATTGTCCGTCAAGCCAGCATTCCCCGGACAATGCCAGATGCCTGCTTGCCATCATAGAGACCTGCACGCTCCTCTTTGAGCCCGGACATGACCTGCCCCATGTTTGCGCCGCCATCGATCTTTCCTTGAATAAAGACGCGCAGCTCATCTTCGGACATCTGCTGCGGCAGAAACTCTTCGAGAAGCGTCTTTTCAGCATGTGCTGCAGATGCAGCGTCCTCCATATTACGACCCTCATAGATGGAAATGTTCTCATCCACCTTCTTGATCGTCGACTTGATCTCGGCGATCACTTCAGCATCTGTCAGGTCGCGCGGCGGCTTTAGCGTTTTGGCACGGGTCTCCATTTCACCTTTGAGGGTGATCAGCGTGGAAGCCTGTGGCGATTTTGCCTTGCGAAGCTCAAGACTGCGTTTTTGAATTTCAGAGAGTAGCGACATTAGAAAGAGCCTTTCCTTTTATTTTGTGAATATGGCGATCCGAGCGGGAATCGAACCCTTATCTTTACCAGTCAGGTTGATAAAGAGTTGCAAATAATTACTAAGCTACTGACAATACTACACAATAGAACTTAACGCTGAAGAAAGTTAATGTGCATTAGAATACACATTAACTATGATTACGCACCAAAAGCTCTAGTTTATTAACCACCCAATACGTCCAGGCGCATGAAAACGTCAGCAGTAGGATCGCAATGAGAGGCGAACGCTCTCATATAAAGGGCCGTAGAGAGCCTCTCATTGCATGCCGCAAAGCGGCATTAGGCATATGGAAGTTCGCGCTTCCCGTTCCGTAGGCCCTGTACGCCGACCATTTTTTTTGGCAACGCGATCCCACATAGAGCAAAACGTATACACTAAAGGTAAATCCCTAAAGATTATGTTGACGCAGAATGTCCCTATCAAGGGTGTTCTTTTGGAGAACTTGTGATGCCGCCTAAAGCACCCCTTTCGAAAGATCAGGTTAGTCGCCGTCGGACAGAGTTGGCTCGAAAAGCCTGTGACGGCGAATTAGTATTTCCTCAGGCTGTTCGCGAAATGCGCAATGCGATCGATATGACGCAGGCAGAATTCGCCCGCCATTTCGGCTTAACTCGTAAGCAAGTTATTGATCTGGAAAACGGGAAAGGCAATCCAACGCTCGAAACCCTAAAGAAAGTTAGTCGCCCCTTTGGCTTTCAAGTAGGTTTTGTTCGGACGGATACCTTTCCGGAACGGCTGAGAGAAAACGATTGAACCAGATCAGGTTAGTCGCGGCCCATGTATCTTATCGTTTATTTTTTTACCTAAATGCAGCCCACCCAATCCTTTGGCGCGCCAAATAACTGTACAATTCGATTGGCACTGGCAAAGCCATTCTGTTTTAACGGTGCGAAACATGGTTGCTTCAACTCGCAACGACAACTTTGCGCATGCCACCTGCGATCAGCGCAGCCGCGTCGGTGGCGATAAGCAGTATGTTTGATCGTGCAGGAGCTACGAGAAACCGAGGCTCCCATTCGGGATCAAACTTGTCTTTGAAGTTTCTCAAGCCATCAAAGGCCTCCCCCTCGTTGCCCGTCGATCCATAACATTCGATCGCGGCACAGAGTTCGTCAGCTGGCCGTATTTGCAAGCCGAGATCGGAACGCAAACGTGGTTATGTGATCCATCTTCGCCCTGGCAGAAAGGCACCGTCGAAAACACGAACCGGGGGGGGGGCAGACGTTAGCTTCCCTGCAAGCGCGACATCAGAGGAATGACGGATCATGATACGAAGCAGATCTGCGACCAACTCAACAACACGCCTCGCAAATGCCTTGGATGGAAGACCCCCGACTGAGGTGTTCCGCAAAAGATGATGGAGGAAATGGGCCGCAGCCCCTACCCTCAAATGCGATAGGGGGCGCGGTTCAGATGTCGCTCACACCGCAAAGCAATAATGTCACCCCTGTGGGCGTATTCAAGTCCGCGCCCACGGCGTTGTCCTGCCCCATTCGATCCTCAACACTGAGCGCAAGATCACCCACACGGCGATCACCGAGAACAAACGGCTCAGCGCTGTTCTTGTTCTGGAACATATCAAAACAGAACAGGACAAACCCGCACCAAAGCAAAAGGTAAAGCCAGTCAGCGCCAAGAATGGCTACGTGAAGACCGGGCGACGCCCACCTGCGGATCCGTCCAAGATGGAGCCCTACTACGCCCGAAAGCGCGCAGAACGAGAGGCCCGCGCAGCCAGCCAGAGCTCCGATGTTTGACGTCTACACTCTGTCAGGCTGCGCTACCGTCAACGCTCGTGGTGGCATTTCTGAATAGCGTATACAGATCATCTGATGAAATTTCGCGAATCGTCCCGTCGTGAATGAGAAGCCAAATTTGAGTTCTAACTCTTCGCGTACTCCCTTCTGGGGATCGTCCAATGCTACTACATCAAGATTACTCGTACCAGGCGTTTGACTTCTACATAAAGTAGCAGTTCGTCGTCCTGCCCGATCGGGCGTGCGTGCATCGTGTCCAACCGGATTGGATGCAAACGTTGAAAACTCTCTCGGACACTCTCAGGTCGGCCAAAATGCCTCCTGAATACCTCGCGCCAGCTGTCCGCCTTACAGATCACCAGCGCGTAATCCGTGAAATCCGCGTATGCAATCAATGGCAAAGCTGCTCTGCCCGCTTTCACGGCGGTTTCGCGCTTGGCGACCCATTGATCATAAAGGCCGTTCGGCAGGCGGTGCTTGGGCCAATTACCACCAAATGTTGCTGTCATTTACGCGTCAATGAATTGCCGCACATTCGTTTCAAGTCGCATGAGCCAATCATGTGCCATATTCGTCCGTATCAGCGCGCCTTCTTCCTCGCCATCGCCGGCACGCGCAAATGGCTCACGATAGGCATCTACTAAGACGGGTGGTTCGTGGCGTAGACCGGCAACCCCAATGCTCTCTTGAAATCCCGGCTCTGGGAAATCCGTCAAAGACGGGTCAAACCCCAATCCAACTCAAAAACCTCCCGTGCATCTAGATCCGTCAAGACTGGCTCTGGCCACGTGATGTTGTCGCGCCAATCGCCAAGGTAGCTGCGCAGTGTCGTGTTGGTCGCTTCGCTGAAGCTGGGTAGCCGCGACAACATGCTTCCTATCCCTCGTAGTTCGACAAAGCTTGTTACTGAGCGCAGTGAATCTTGAGCAATTAACCGAGGTGTGCGCATGGATTGCGCGGCTCGTTGAATTAGGAGCTTTCGATGGCCTTCATAGCCTCTTTTATTGCCCCACTATCTGTGTCTGTCAGTCTGCGCGCTGCTTGTTCTGCTACGAGCATTTTTTCAAAGTCAGTCATCAACGCCACCTCGATTGTTTAGGGCAGCAGAGGCCATAATTACGGTTTGGAGCCCCAGCTAACAAGCATGATCGAGCAGACACGAATCATGTCGGTCAGCAAGGGACGCAGACCTAGGCGCAATGTGTCATCCTAAGGCTGATACCGTGCCAATCGAATGTTGACCTCTTTCGTGGGTAAATGACATCGCGGATGGTTCTTCAGCGCTTCAAGTCCTGCGCACAGCAAATCGACGCCGCAAATTTCATGGTCCTCAAGCTGGTCAAAAATCCATAAGACCCCGAGCAGATCGAGTTTTTGGCGATGAGCCTCTTTGCGCAAAGCCCCGTCCCCTGTCAAAAGGGTCCAACCGCGCTCCGCGGCGAGACAAAAGGCAAAGACGTCAGGTGTCGACAGTCTTGCCTGTTCTCGCTTGAGTAATGTCGCACGCCGCGTTTCATGCGCATCCAATTCAGCAACACCCAAACCCATTTCAACAAGCTCGGGGCCCATCCAATCGAAAAGTTCCGTCTCAAACAGCACGTCTGGGACGATAAACTCATAAGGCAAATCGAAAATCCTCGGCAGAAGTGAGGCCCGTTGAATATCAATCAGAACAGAGGTGTCAGAAACAAGAATTTGCACAGGTGAACTATGCCACGACATCAAGTCTTTCTTCTAGTTCTTTCACACGTATTTCGAGCAATTCAGCCGCACGTGACAATCCAATCAACCCTTCTGATAAGGCTCTGAAACACAACCTTTGAAACCGCATTGGCTCTTCACGATCCCAGGGCATTGAATGAGGTTCTTCAAATGGCTCACTTCTCCATCCACGGTCGCTGTAAATTTTGAACAGATGGCCAAAGGTGGCTTGAGTGATAATTTCGAGGTCTTTGCATCTATAGGTGAGGGCCTGAATACTCACACCAAAACGCCGTTTCAGACCGATCAGCTCACCAATACTGATATCAGTTCTGCGCGCTCCGATTTCTTGACGTAACACCTCGGCTGGAATCAGAAATGCTCCGGCGAACCGATTGGCCGCGCGCTCTGGATCATACCCTACCCCAACTTTTAGAACCATATGCCCAAGTTCATGGGCAAGACTAAACCGTTTTCGCTCTGCCCAAGTATGTCTCCTAATCATAATGACCCGTGCAGAGTGCTTGTCTCTGCGGCGCACTTTTGCTGCAAGTCCATCAACACGATCAACATCTAATGACATGACCTTAATTCCCCTCTCTTCGAGGAGTTCTGAGAGCATTGGAATAGGATCTTGCCCAAGTTGCCAGGAAGCGCGCAAGTTACGTGCGGCATCTTCAGCGTCACGTGGTTCACTTGCCCAATACGGTGCCTCACGTGGCGCATCCCACTCTTGGCTCGACAGATTAAGTAGACTCTCAACAGCGAGGTACTTCTCAACTCGGTTTAAAGTTTTTGCCTCAATGCTCGCAATTTCTTTCACAGATGAGCTGGCAGACTTGCGGAACTCGACGCCTTCGAGCTCAAGTTCATCAGCACTCATCAGGAAATCCACTGAAATGTTCAGCGCGCGCGCAAGAGCCAGAAGGACACTTGATCGCGGCATATCTTCATTTCTTTCATATTTGCCAATAGCTTGAGCAGATACCTTATTGTCTATAATGTCAGAAAGCGCACGAAGTGAGTAGCCAGATGCGGACCTCGCCCCCTTTAGTCGTCTTCCAATCATATCATCCTCCCGATAGGGTGGTTTACATATCACCCATACAGTTTAACTCTTGTAAACCAAAACTCTTGAATCTGCTGCTTTTTCTGACTATATCCTATCACAACACCGCAGAGATGGCAATTTTGTAAACCGATTAAGGCGAAAAAATTCGCGTTTGCACCGGAAAAAGAGACCCCTGATGACTGACATGCCTAAAGGAATTCAAAGCATCACATCACTGCCAGATGACGGTTTGGCTGAGATGTGGGACTCGATTATTATTGAGGATGACATGCGACAGCGCCTAGTTTCCCAGGCGGTTTTGAATTTCTCCACCCGCCGAAATGTCAGCAGAACCGTTCTTCCACTGCACGGAGTGATTTTGTTGGTTGGCCCGCCGGGTACTGGCAAAACCTCATTGGCAAAGGGCCTCGCGAATGAAGCGGCTGCTGTATTCAAAGGTGGGAAGTTCAAACTGATCGAAGTGGAAGCGCATGGCCTCACCAGTTCAGCAATGGGCAAAACACAACGCGCCGTTGCTGAGTTGTTTTCGCAAACAATCTCCGAACTGGCCAGCTCGGGCCCTACTATCGTTCTGCTCGATGAGGTGGAGACGCTCGCTGTCGACCGCTCAAAGCTCAGTTTGGATGCTAATCCGGTAGACATTCACCGGGCAACCGATGCGGTTCTTGTTCAACTCGACATTCTTGCTGAGACACACAAAAATTTGCTGTTCATTGCTACGAGCAACTTCCCGGAAGCCGTGGATAGCGCATTCATATCGCGATGTGATCTAGTTCTCGAGGTGCCCCTGCCTAACGAACGGGCATGCCGTATCATTCTGGAAGACTGCCTTGAGGGTCTAGGTGAAACATATCCAAAAATAGCAAAACTCGTCAAAGATCCTAACTTTGGGGAATGCGCTGCATTGTTTGCTGGCTTAGACGGGCGGAAAATCCGCAAAACCGTCGCAAATGCCTTGGCATCTGATACCTCTGTCGCCCTTAAACCAGATACATTGACGATCTCACACCTTAAGCGTGCGGCACAGATGGCACAGCAGCTCCGCGCGCCAAAAGGAGCGAAATAATGGCTACAGTCGCACGTCGCACATTCGCCAGCTCCCCAAAGCGCGATGCGCTCGCCACTTGGGAAGAGATTGTCGCCCTCTTAACCCATTCGAATTCTGACGCACGAGCCGAGTTGGAGAGTGCCTCCGGTATTGCAGGCAGCATTATTGGCGACAAAGCATGTGAGAAGGCAGCCATCATCGTGAGCTGTGAGGGGCCCCAAACTCGCATCTATTGCCTGTATGATGACGATGCTGTCGAAGGATCCGACGCGAACGAAGACATTCTTGGTTTCGATCCCATGAAGGGCGATTGGTCGATTTCCCTTCCCTGCGACGTAGATGACCTTGATTGGGTCCAATCTGCGCTCAAGCAGAAGAGTGGCCGGATCACCGCCCGCGATAAATCTGAAACAAGTAAGCAAGCAGCAGGAGCATCCGAGGCTTCCGCATCCCTTGTTATTGATACAGAAAGGTTACTGAAGTCATGACTGGCGTTGTCGTATTTTCCCGCACTCAGTCTGTCACTTACGTGGCGGACAACATTTTAAAGAGCCTCAAAGATATCATCCGCCTCAGTGGCATGGATCCATCAAATTTCGTCAATGACGCTGCCATCAATATGCGCGGCATCAAGTCATGGCTTGAGAGCGAGGATCTCGAGAAGATCATGCTGGACATATACAATCCAAACACTGATGCACTTCTGTTTCGATGGGAAATAGACGTTAGCTACGGTTGGTCTTCGGGCGATGGCTCCTTCTACACCGACACAGAGCAGCTCAAGTATGCAATCAAAAAACAGGGAGTCGCACCCAGCACCGCTAAGTATGACTTACGTTTGCGCACCAAACTTGGGCGGCATGACGTCGATGGCTGGAGCTCTTGCGCTTCGCGATCCACAACTGGCATGGTCCGTCAGAGTCTTGGATCAACGATTGAGCATAATGGCCTCGGCGGATCTGCCTCTTACTGGAGGAAAGCATCGTGATCACGCTCCCAGACGCCTTCAAGAAGTTTAAGTCGAGCCTTGAGTTGAACGAGAAGGAACGCACAAATGCATCAAAGCGTCAGAAAGAAGTTCGTGGTCATCTCGAAGATGCTTATGATATTGCCGATAGCTTTCTAACCGGCTCATACGCGCGTTGGACCAAGACCAAACCCCTCAAAGACGTCGATATTTTCTTCGTCTTGGGCGACGGTGAAGCACATTATCGCAACAAACATCCCGACGTTATCTTAACTGATTTCCATAAGACACTGGAAGATGTCTATGGCCGCGACGCTGTTAAGAAGCAGGGCCGGTCAGTCGGTGTAGATTTTGGTGTGGTGGTCGATTCAGATGACAATACCGATTTCCGCGTGGTGAGCGTCGATGCTGTCCCTGCATTCGTAGATGGCGACAACTACGTCATTCCAAATAATTCCAATGGCAAATGGATGGGAACCAATCCTAAAATTCATGCCGACAAAGCCGTCGCAGCTCACCAAGCATTTAGCAATGAGTGGAAAGGCTTGGTCCGAATGGTCAAATACTGGAACCAAAATGAACGTCATGACGAAAAGCCCATAAAGCCGTCTTTTTTGATCGAAGTCATGGCCATGGAATGCTTGCACGGTGGATGGGGCGGATCACATGACCGAGAAATTCAGTTCTTTTTTGCGACGCTGCGTGACCGCATTCACGAAGATTGGCCCGATCCGGCAGGTTTAGGATCACCTGTCAGTGACCGGATGGACTCCGCAATGATCGCGCGCGCTCAGCGCATTCTCGATACAGCTAACAAAGACATCGCCCACGCAATCGATCTAGGCCGAAAGGGGAAGAACGGCGATGCGCTCAAAGCATGGCGTGTCTTCTTTGGCCCCAAGTTTCCGCGGTCCTGAGGGTAACACATTGGCAAATGCGATCGCAGCGCGCCAACACGGCGACAATTATCAAGCACGGCATTTTTGGAATCTCGCACTGCCAATGCTCGCTACGGACTCAGACATCGCCACGATTGCTTACGACTTTAGCGATAGAAAAGCCTTTGACGATGTGGTCATCACGTACGATCCGCCTCGCGGTCAAACACATCAAGAACCACTTTCCACGCACTACATGCAGGTCAAATGGCAGGCCAATCAAGACCATGAATTTGGCTACGCAGACCTTATAGATCCAAAATTCATCAATGCCTCCAAGGTGTCACTGCTTGAACGCCTACAAGACGCACAAACACCCAATGAGACTAGTGCACGCTACACATTGGTGACAACGGCAAGAGTCAAGGCTAACGACCCTCTTCTCTCTTTGATCAACAACATCGATGGTACATTACGCCTTAAAGACCTTAAGAAAGGTGGCCCGGACAGCAAGATGGGACTTGTACGTTCACTTTGGTGTACGGCCCTAAAGTTATCGAACGAAGAGCAGCTGTTCGATGTTCTCAAGAGCTTTGCCATACTTGACAACCAACCAAACCTTGAGGGCATGCGGGAGTTGGTGTCCACCGTGGCGCGTTCCGTCGGCTTGCAATTGGCTCCAAACAGCGCGTCCGACTTTCGCCCTGATGCGCTTGCAAGAGAACTCATCCAATGCGGATATGAAGACCTAAATCGCAAGGAACTTCTGTCTTTCCTCGCGCAAGAAGGGCTTAAGCCCGCAGCCTCCGTACAACTACAAGCTCAGTTCACAGATGTATTGATCAAGAGCTTCGATCGCTTGGCAACAGATGTCTCCAAGTTTGACACAGTCATTGATCTGACACAGCATTTTGAAGGTCGCTATCTCGATCCATCATGCACTTGGCAAGAAGATGTTGTAACGCCCATCATTCAGAGTTTGCGCACTCAGGCCCAAAAGAGCTCTCATATTCGTATTGCGATGGACGCGCATGCCTCTGTCGCTTTCGCATGCGGCCGGGTGCTGCATCTGAAGTCTGGAGTACGCTCCGAGATTTATCAAAACGGCCGAAAGGGGCCTGAGCTTTGGCATGCTGAAGATGGTCAAGGCGATGCCCCGCAGCTCGACACAAGATTAATCGACCTTGGTGCGGGCGACGAGATAGCCGTCTCCGTTAGCGTGGCCCAACCCACTGAAAATGCCGTTCTGGCATTTGTTCAAAAGAGCCTGCCCAAAGCTGGTAAGGTCTTGAGCTGCCATCTCCCTTCCGGTCCTAGCCAAATCGGGATCTCGGGGGGGCACCATGCAGCGAAACTGTCTGACCAACTTGCGGGAATAGTGAAATCGCTGCGCGAAACCCATGACATATCGCGCGTTCACCTTTTCGTCGCTGCGCCAAATGCCTTGCTCTTTTACCTCGGGCAGCAGGCGCAATCCTTGGGTCGGCACCAAATGTACGAATATGACATGGACGGTGATCACGGCGGCTCCTACGTCGCCAGCATAAGCGATTGACCCGCAAATTTTAGTGAATAAGGGCCTAATCAATGCCAAAAAAAACCCCCGTTTTTTTTCCGATGGGACTGGGCAAGTTGATGGAATTCGTCCTGATCAGCGACTCTCGAATATATACAAAATGGATCGGGCCATGAGGCTTGGCCCGTCATCTCCAATCAAGCCCTCAGATCAGGTTTGCTTCTATGATGCAGGCCTAGGCACTGACGTCAGTCACAGAATACTGGTATACTCCGTCAAACCTCAAAGCTGATATTACAGCGCGTCGAGAAACCTGATCATTGCCGCATATTCACTATTTGACTTGCTAAAACTTGCCAGCAAATCCTCAGCATCAGCGCGTGACGGAGCGCCCGCTGGCAGATCATCCAGCATCTTGCGAAGGGTGTCGTAAAATAGGTACCTTTGAAATCGCCTCCGTTTGAGCTGCGGTCGATTGATCCCATAGATTCGCTCACACGCATCCACGATCCGATCTGAGTTCGCAAACGCCATGTTGGGCACGACTTCTACCTCCTCACTGCCTTCAAAGACTTCCCAAGCGAACATCGGCTCAGGATCATCAATGTAGGGATTCGGAATCAAAGGACCTTCTGTGCGGTGCAGGTCTTCAAAAATCGCGACAGCATCTGCATCAAGTGGATCTGGGATGAGGATATTTGCCAGTTCCTTTAACTCTTCATCAGTTGAAGCAGCTAAGACTGACGGAGGCGCGATCGCTGGCCCAATAAACTCAAACTTTGCTCCTTTAAACCGCTGATTGCAGATCGCACAAGATGCTAGATAATTGTCATATACATAAGCCAACCACCAATAGACCGACTTTGGACGATAGTGCTCAACATCACCATAAGACACTGTCGTTATGTCTGACTCGCAATAGGCACATTTGTTATGCGTCTCGATCAGAAGCTGATTTTTTGTGATCGACCACTTTGACTCGATTTCAACCTTGATCGGCTCCCCTGCAACCAGCCGTTCTCGTGCAAGCTTCATCAAGGCGACCACGCGGTTGCGTGGCGTCCGCCCCCGAAACGCCGACGGCACTGCAGCTTTTGTTCTTACTCGCTCGAGCTTAATCATCTATTTTATTCGCGTTGAGAGGCCAAAATCTTCTTCATAATAATTTTTTGTTCCGCGTTAAGAGACACTGCGGCATCCTCATCCGGCGGCCGTGCACCCAATACCTCAGACAACGCTTTCAAACGTTCTTCATCGGCAGTGGTTTTGTCTTCTTTGCGTTGTATCTCCCTGTACTCGTTCTTTGCTAATTCTACTTGCACTGACTCGTCGCTCATCTGACCAAAAGCTTCAGTCGCAATCAGTTGGTTTAAGAGCAAGTTACCAGGGTCGATATCAAAGAGCTCAACGACTGGGCTTCCATCGCGCCTAACACAGTAATGCAGAGCACCAAATGGCGCTTGTTGTGCGGTCACGACCGAGTGGGTTGTGACGATTAACTGCATCTTCGGAAGCCGGTCTTCGAGAAAATCAAGAAGCCTGCGTTGCCATTTAGGATGCAGGTGCAGGTCAACTTCATCAATGATCAAAAGACCACGGGCGCTCAACGGATCCTTATAATCACCAAAGGTATTCGTGATCTGATAGAGCAGATCTCCGACCCATGCAGCCACGCTTTGATACCCATCGCTCAGTGATCGAAGCGGCACCTTGCCGTCTTCGGTTTCAAAAATAAGCGCTTCTTTTTGCTTGTCGATATGGGAAAACTTCATTTCCGGTAAGAAATCAGACAGCACAGCGCGGATGACATCAAGCCCGCTTCCATCTGTAGAGTAGTCAAGCTGCATAGCCCAACTCTCCAACGGGTTCAGCGTCGCAGAAGGATCAAAGAGCGAAAGCATACTGCGTGCACGCGGATGAGTACGCCCAGAATGCCCTCTGTCGGACAGCCCTGGCTCGGATAGACGACGAGACGCACCAAAGCCGATCGTGAGGTAACTCCGGGTCGTGTGCTCTAATGCATCGTTCAACAGCGCCAGCGTGTCAGAAGAGCGCTTAATGAACTTTGTCATTCCCTCGCCCCGCTTTATCGACAGACTGATTTTGCGTTTTTTGCCGTTCGCCGTTTCTATTTCCGCGATGATCTCGCCTAGATCAGCACCCATCATGATCCAGTCGTCCGGGTTACCTATCAATTCTGGCAAAGCATCTGAGCCAGCCATAACCAGTCCAATAGATTTCAGAATTGTCGACTTACCGCTACCGTTCTCGCCGGTAAATATCGTCCACTTTCGGTTGTTCCCACCCGGCAGGTCGAAATCGACGAAAGCATCCTTGAAGCAACGGATGTTGGAGAGTCTTATAGAAGTGAAAAACATAGCATTCTGCTTTCCGGCAAAGGAACCAAGCAAGACTGCTCGGCTACTTCACTCTAGTTGAAATAAGGCATAGGCTCAAACTTTAAGATCAATTCATTATCAGCGCACATGGTGTAGATTTTGTTAGGGCACCGCGCGCCCATGTGGCCCATCTCGCAACACATTTGTCTCCAAGGAAATCCAAAATGATCACGCTGGGGCCCATTTTAGGCATCGAACAAGACTACAAATACACCGTCGTTTTATTGCTGCCAAACGGGATCGATACCGCGAATGGAAGCCTAGTCGAGCTGGTCTTATCAGCGCGTGGCATCACAACACGCATGTCACCGAAAAGGATGGAAAACACACTTCAAAACATTCTCTTTCGCTTTGAGTTTGAGATTGACCCGTCTGCCGAGTCCGAAAACGCAACCTACGTCATCGAGCTTTCCAACGTGCCCATGGAATGCGCCTCAGGCGAATCCAATTGGACTTTCGTCGTCCCCGGACAAGAGATTGTGCCAAAGGTAGGATTTGCATCCTGTAACGGCGATCACAAATTGATGCCGTCCGAAATGCACTCTTCTGAATTTATCATGTGGGAAAAACTGTTCCAAGCCCATCACCAAGAAGACTTAGCATACGCGTTTCATTGTTTGCTGTTGTGTGGCGACCAAGTCTATGCCGATCCCATCTGGGATAGGGTCCCATACTTTGCGAAACATGGTCTCAATGGTCGTAACAGCACTCAAAAAATGTCCGCCCATGAAATCAGCCCGTCTGAAAAGGGCGACTTCGTTGCACAACTCGAAGCTTTTTACGAAGAACTCTACATTGGCTGTTGGACCCGACCTGCTATCGCCAAAGTCCTCGCGTCCGTACCTTCGGTCATGATGTGGGACGACCATGACATTTTTGATGGCTGGGGATCCTATCCGAAAAGCCTTCAAGACTGTGAGGTATTCCAAGAAATCTACGCTGTCGCCAAACGGTATTTCGAACTTTTGCAGATCCGCACGCGATCCAATTCCTCGCTCATATCCGATAACCACTATTCTCAGAGAGTGCCATTCCGCAATTTTGAAGTGCTGATCTTAGATAACAGATCACTTCGCACACGTGATCAAATCATGTCCGATTTACAGTACAAGGAACTGGAAGACATCAGGGATGGCTCCGTTTTCGACCACGCACACGGTGAACTTGCCAAGCAACGGACCTTCATCTTTGGGATCCCAGTTCCCGTTGCACACCTAAACTACAAAAAGCGCGCCGAAGGTTTGCTGGGGCGCATAAGATGGGCGTTCAAAAACGATTTCGTCAAAAGCTATGATGATGATGCCTTAGATCATTGGGATCATCACCTCCATGAAGACGAACAAAAACGCCTCATAGATTTGCTTTTTAGCTTTGGAGACACCCACGAACCAAAGTATATCCACATTGTGTCTGGTGACGTGCATTCTGCAGGTGCAGGGCGCGTGGAGAGAGTTCAAGGTACCGAAAAACGTCACCTCAATCAATTGATAGCATCACCGATTGTGTATCACCCTGTCGGAAAAATTCAGCAAAAAATAGTTCATTGGGTTTCAGAAGATGTGACCGATATCCCTGGCTATCGAGTGCGTGTAGACAGGTTTGGTATCGGGGACAATGCACCCGCAAATATCTACGAGCGGAATTTCGGATTTCTATACAAGGCGAAAGGCAAAGGCATGATGTTCTATCTCACGCTTGAACATAACCAAAAAAAATATAGCTGGGATCAGCCACGCTTGTTCAATCCGGATAGGTAACAGTCAGACAGGGAACGCACTTACGTCAGGTGCAAACCGCAATCAGGGCCATCTAGCCACTATTTTAGGTGAACCACAAAAGTCTCTGCTATTCTCCAGCGTCCGCTTCTTGTGTGAAATAATTCCAGGCCTGCTGAAGGGCGCCGCCGATCCCTCTCCGTGCATCTGTCAGTGGTTCTGCACTTTCCAGAAAAATGCTTGCACCACCTGTCACCAACGCCATAGCGCCAGAAACACAAAGTTTCCCAGCTTGTTCGCCCGCACCCACCACAAAAGCTCGCCTTAGTTGCACAAATAGACTTCCGTGTTGGCCCTCCCGTCTTGGTTGATCCGGGTAGAACTCTCCGAGAGCCCGTTCCGCTTGTGCGTGTTCGTCAGGCGTAAGTACAGTCAAGCAAAGAAGGAGGTATTTCTCGCCGGATATTTGGAGAATCGCTGAATTGAACGAGCTATCAACGATTCCAAACTCTGAGCGAACAATCTTCTCGGCGTAACCCCGCAAGACGGCATCATCGAGTTGAATTTTAACGGTTCCATGTTCATTTGGAAGCACTTCCGCGCGCTTAAGTTCGCTACGGAGATTTATGTTCAGATAATTTTCGTCCCTAGCTTCACGGAAAGAGACTTCATCTCGCAATCCACGAATCTTTCGCTTTGTTGTTCGAAGGGTAAGCGCAGCATCAAAGTCTGACTTGTTTTGAAACCCCGTTAGGTGCTTTTGAAGTAACTGGATCAATAGCAGGTCGACCTCCCTCTTTGAGAGAGCCCCGAAGCCAACCGCAGTATATTTTTCTAGGAACTCTCGGGTGAAAGATGCCGCATCATCTGCTTTTTCGGGATCAAACATCAAACTCTCCCATATAAGTATTTAGGTATAAACCGCTTAACCCATTGGATAGTTTTTCGGTAAGCCTCTTTCAATAGCTCAATCATGTAAGCATTGGCTGAACTAAGACAAGCGCCTACCTGCGCTAGTGACCTTCGCATGGTGATCGGTAATTCTAAAGGCCTTTAAGCAACCGCTTATCTATGAAGCGTCATCTTCAAACAACTCATGGAATTCTGCCTTTTCAATCTGTGGCTTAGTCCATATCGTCGAAAGTAGACAGTTTGTCGGTGTCGAAGCCCATTATACGTTGAACCGGTCATTTGCTTGGGAAAAATTTGTGTTTTTATCGCGCATAAAGGTCAAAAACTTTCGAAATTTCAAGCTGCTTGACGTGGCCCTTGCTGGGAACATTGTTGTCGTTGGCGAGAACCGAGTCGGTAAGACGAACTTAATCCATGCCCTAAGACTGGTTTTCGATCCGTCGCTTCCAGATAGTGCCCGAGAACTTGTGATTGGTGATTTCTGGGACGGGCTTGGCCCGCTCGATGAATACAGCGAGATTGAGATATCAGTCGACATCAAGGATTTTGAGGATGATTTAGATGTACTGGCTGTATTGACAGACTACCGGCTAGCTACAGATGTTGAAACGGTACGTCTCACCTTTTCTTTTAAACCGTTGGATGGTCTTGGACACGCGCCGTCCACAAGCGAAGATTTTGAGTTTTCCTGCTATGGCGGCGACGACACGTCAAAGAGATTTGGGCACGATCTCAGGCGGCGACTCACGCTCGATGTCTTACATGCACTACGAGATGCAGAAGGTGATCTTGCAACATGGCGTAGGTCTCCGTTGCGACCATTGGTCGAAGAAGCATTTAGCTCAATTGACCTTGATGACGTCGAAGACATCGGCACCAAGATCAAAGAGGCAACTGATGCGCTAATTGACCTTAAAGAAGTTAGCGACCTTGAGAACAAGATAGCCTCATCCTTTCTCGAGATGAGTGGCCCCAAGCAAGATGTGGGGCCTAAGCTTGGGTTTGCAGCAACTGAAAACGCTCGTCTTTTGCGTCAGATCAAGCTTTTGATCGACGACGGCGAAAGAGGAGTAGCTGATGCAAGTTTAGGCTCCGCAAACCTGATCTTTTTGACCCTGAAAACTCTCGAACTGGACAACCTGATCGTGAAAAATCAGCGTGATCATTCTCTGTTGGCGATCGAAGAACCAGAAGCACATCTGCATCCGCATATGCAGCGCCTTGTTTATGACGATCTGTTTAAAAGATCATCAAAGACTGTTGCAGATCACCCCCCCCCCCCATTATCGATCATTCTGACAACACACTCGCCGCACATCGCGAGTGTTGCGCCATTGCGCTCGATTTTGCTACTGAGGGCGACCCAAGATGACGGTTCGGTGGGTCAATCGACCGCCATGATAGATCTGACAAACGATGAGGCTGATGACCTTGCGCGATATCTCGATGTCACACGTGCGGAGATGTTATTTGCGCGCGGCGTAATCCTGGTAGAGGGGGACGCAGAGAAGTTTCTTATTCCTGAATTTGCAGCGGAAATGGGGGTTACACTTGACGAGCACGGTATCTCCGTTTGCTCCGTCGCGGGCACTCATTTCAAGCCTTACGTTAAATTTCTTGAGGCCTTAGGAATTCCTTTTTCAGTCATCACAGATTGGGACAACGAAAGAGGGCAGAAACGAGCCGCAGAGCTTATCTCTATAATAGGCACTTTGCGAAAAGAAGCGGAACTTGATGCCTTTGTCCAATGGCTCATGGATACCGATGAATGGGAAGATTTCGATGCGAGAACCAGCGAATTTGGGATCTTTACTAACGCAGATACCTTAGAAGTCGATCTAGTTAAGGGAGACTACGAGGAGGCAATTTTTGCAACTTTACGGGAGGGCGGTTTTGGCAAAATGCGTATGGCTCGTATTGATGGATGGGAAGCTGATATGACGACCCTCGACCGCAAACAATTTCTAGCGTTAGTCGATGACATCGGTAAAGGCCGTTTTGCACAGAGGTTGGCAACGCGGATACAGGGAATTGATGTGCCCCACTATATCGCCGGTGCAATTCAGCACGTAGTTGACCGTGTCTAGTCGCGCGCTCTATCTTAGAGCGGCAGAGGACCTATTGCCTAATGAGGGTCAGTGGCAGGCCTATGAGGCTAAGGATCACTGTGTGGTTCTCGCCGGTCCCGGTAGTGGAAAAACCAAGACCTTAACCATCAAACTTGCACGCATATTGTCGGAGGAAGTTGAAGCCCCGCGCGGTGTAGCCTGCATTACTTACAACAATGAATGCGCACGCGAGCTGGAGCATCGTTTGGCAGGTTTGGGCGTAGAACCAAGTAAGCGCGTCTTCATAGGAACCGTTCACTCATTTTCACTTACACAAATATTGTTACCCTACGGACCCTCCCTCGGTGTTGGGTTGCCTGAGGAATTCAGCGTCGCGACGCTGCAACAGCAAAGGACAGCGCTTGAAAGTGCCTATAATGAAGTCATCGGAGGGCCGGCGAATCCTCAAAGTGCTAGATTTGGGATGGACCTCTATCGGCGTTCAAATCTAGATCGAACTAAACCTGAATGGCGTGGCCGGGATCAGCAAAAGGCGCTCCTAATCGAAGCTTATGAACGGCATTTACGCGCAGCAGGGTTAATCGATTTTGACGACATGCCACTTTTGGCGCTTCGCGCCTTGAAGCAAAACATGTGGCTCCGAAATGCACTCGTCGCGAAATTCCCAGTTCTTGCAGTCGATGAATATCAAGATTTGGGTCGCGCGCTACATCAGATGGTGATTGGGCTTTGCTTCCATTCAGGCATGCGCCTTTTAGCAGTTGGGGATGCCGACCAATCAATCTACGGATTCATTGGTGCGTATCCAGAATTGCTGCAAAAACTTTCAGAGCGGGCCGATGTGGAGACCGTTGTTCTCGGGCTCAACTATCGTTGCGGTTCACTGATCGTAGAAGCTTCTGAGTATGCATTGGGGGAAACACGAGGGTACCAAGTTCCAGAAGATGCCGCTGCCGGCACTGTCTATTTTCATCCACTTACTGGAAAATACAGCGGGCATGCTGACCACTTCTTTTCTACAATTTTACCCGCAATAGAGGCCCGTAATCCAGAACTAACACCAGGAGAAATAGGCATTCTCTATCCAGCCGCTTTTCTAGGCGATGAAATCGCTCAAGCAGCAGAAACCTATGGCTATGGGATCATCCGCACGGATGCGAACGCGCTCTATCCAAGATCATCGAGATTGATGAGATGGTTAGAGCAATGCGCTGCCTGGTGTTGCAATGGTTGGCGCAACGGAAATCCGAGGTGGACACGTATTGTTGCTGAAGGCAGTCGACTGTTTTCTGTAGCTTTGGCAACAGACGAGCAGAAGACCGAATTTGGACGTGCCCTTCTTGCTCACATGTGGCAGCGCAGAGACAGTCAGTATGACCTCTTTGATTGGTTGACTGAGACTGATGGAGCGCTTCTATCGCCCTTGTTGATCGCTGATAGAAGAACCCTTGCTGATGAGAAAGTCATTTTTGATACACTCGTAGATAGGGTTGGTCCGGATGGCGACGTAGGAAAAATGGGCCTTGGTCAATTTTCAGGCGTGGGGACGGGAAATGATCGAATAAATTTGTCATCGCTACACTCTGCTAAAGGCAGAGAATTTGATGTCACTGTCTTGTTCGGTATGGATGATGGGCGAATACCGCGCGCAAATTCATCGCAAGCTGACATTATTGCAGCCCGTCGATTGTTCTATGTCGGATTTACTAGGGCACGCACAGAGCTGCACATGGTTTTCTCGGCACACAACCCGTCACCTTTCGTGACTGAGGTCGAAGAACGACTTAGGGTCAGGACCCATTAAATGATTGAGCTTGTGGCGCTGTCGTGATTCATGACCCCCAGTTTTAGGGGGATATGATGAGCAATCTTTACTGGCTGACGGAGACACAAATGCAGCGGCTTCGACCATACTTTCCAAAGAGCCGAGGGCGCGCTCGTGTGGATGATCGTCGTGTTCTGAGTGGCATTATTTTCATCAATCGCAATGGCTTACGCTGTAAGCGGTGTTTCGATCACACGGTCTGGGTGTAGCCCCACGGCAGGAGCTCGCTGATCTGGCTTTGCCGATGCCCGTTCACGATAGCGGTGAGAGTCCGGGTCAGGTAGCTGTGCGGCTCAATCCCATTTAGTTTGCAGGTTTCTATGAGAGAGGCCAGGACGGCCCAGTTTTGGGCCCCGGCTTCGTGACCGGCAAAGAGGCTGTTTTTGCGGTTATGGAGAGGTCTCCATAACCGCAATTATGCCCCCCAGGTGATTATGTGCAGTTCACGGACCGAAGAACACATTTCCTGTGGCGCTGTTGGAAG